>Ga0335080_10001242_pt1 | contig 24606 bp, 27 predicted proteins | sample Lox_Sample_34_FD_206720 | JGI IMG/M metagenome (GOLD analysis project Ga0335080, IMG submission 206720) | Soil microbial communities from Loxahatchee National Wildlife Refuge, Florida, United States - Lox_Sample_3.4 | ecosystem: Environmental > Terrestrial > Soil > Wetlands | place: USA... | reverse complement strand
CCCCGCGCGTTCCTGAGCGGGACGGTCGCGATCGTCGTGAACGCGCCCTTCGAGCCGGCCTCGAACTGGACGAGCACGCTCTGCGCGGTGCCGGTGTCCTGCTTGGCGTAGGCCGCCGGGCGCGCGCCGCCCCAGACCTCGAGCTTCCGGCCCTTTCGGGTCGATGTGCTCGGCAGCCATAGCGGCATGCGGTACGCCGCGTATCCGGGCTTCTGGCTCCCGTTGGGGTTCAGAAGGCCGGTGTCGAACGACGCCGGCGGCGGCTGATCGATCAGCCCGTACTGCGAGTAGCTGAACAGCCGTGACTGCTTGTAGCTGAGGTACTCGGCCTCGTTCATGTAAATCGCGGCGTTCGCTTGGCTGACGCCCTCGCGGGGGTCCGGCGGCCGCGTCCGGAAGCCGTACTCGGTACTCCACACCGGGAAATGCGTGTGCGAGCCGTAGATCGCGTTCAGCCGGTCGAGCGTGCGCTCGAGCCGCGGAACTTCGGGCAGGTCGGCGAAGTCGGGGTCGCTCGGCGACCCCGCACACAGGTTCCTCTGCCCCGGTCCGCACAGGTGGGTGGGCTTGTTCGGTGGCGATGCCTCCTCGTACGGATGCGCTGCCACCGCGCTGGCCTTGAACAGCGCCGGGTTCTGCTTGCGGAAGGCCCGCGATCCGGCGGCCGACGTCGGGCACCCCTGCGCCCGCGCCGCGGAGCCGCGCAACTGGCGGTAATTCGAATCCACGCAGTACAGCGAGCGGAGGAAGATCAGCGGCTTCATGTTGGCGAACACGCCAAAGATGTTGTTGCCGTGCGGGGTGACCTCGCCGAACAGGATCTTGTCCCTCTTCGTGGTGTGGCCGGTCGCGTTCAGCGAACTCCAGGCCGCGTCGAGGAGGCTTCTGTAAATATGAGGGCTGTTTGGAGTCGACTGGTGCGGCCCGGTTCCCTGCGGGGCGATGTCATAGCCGTAGTTGGGCTCGTTCCAGATCGTCCAGAAACTTACGCGCGGCAGCGCGGTGGCCGATCCCGCGGGCTTGAAGGACCCGCTGTAGCGGGTGCCGACGGCCCTGGCGAACAGTCCGTACTCCTTGGCCGATGGCTCCCAGTCCTCGCGGAAGTAGCCGGTCGTTCCCTTAGGCACACCGGAGCCGGTCGCCCACAGCGGGGCGGGGCCGTTGATCGTGAAGTCGACTGCGATGCCGTCCGCCGTGGCTACTCGCACGAAGTTGTCGTACGGTGCCCATCCGCGCGCCGGATAGGCGGCGGGGTTGGTGGCGTTGAAGCCCTTCGGCTTGTGGGTCGAGAGCGCCGCGGGCGCGATCTGGTTCCAGGTGAGGTTGACCCGGACCATGCCGACGCCGAGGTCGCGGAGCGTCTGCAGGGTCCCAGTGGGATTGCTCAGCACTTGCGGGTCGGCCTGGAACACCGACACCTGCGTGGTAGAGGCGGCGGCAGGAGCTGCGTTGATCGCCGCGATGCTCAGGAGCAGCGCGGCTATGGGGAGATGACATCTGATTCTTGGCACGTAAGAAGACAACTAATCGAGTCCTCCGAAGTTGCGCCGCGATGGTGGTGGCTGCAACGTTCTGCCCGGCGCGCCATGCGACGCAAGATTCCCGCACCGGTGCTACTCCCAGGCTAGCTGGACTGCAGGCGATCCCGGGTGTTCACATACCGCAAATGCACCGTCTCTACACTGGCCGTGTGGCTTCAGAGCGCCAGATCAGGGTTGGCGGCGTCCCGATCGGGGGCGGGGCCCCGGTCGCCGTGCAGACCATGACCAAGACCGAGACGGCGGACCTGCGGGCGACGATGGATCAGATCAGGACCGTGGCCGACGCCGGCGCCGACATCGTGCGCGTCGCGGTTCCGCGTGAGAAGGACGTCGACGCGCTCAAGGCGATCGTGAGCGACTCGCCGATCCCGGTGATCGCCGACATCCACTTCAATTACACGCTCGCCCTGAAAGCTCTTGACGCCGGGGCGCATTGCGTCCGGCTCAACCCGGGCAACATCGGCGGACCCGACAAGGTCGCGCTAGTGACAAAACGTGCAAACGAGCTCGGCACGCCGCTGCGAATCGGCGTCAACTCGGGGTCGCTTCCGGCGCACCTGCGCGAGCTCGAGTATGAGAACCCGGTCGAGGCGCTGGTCACCGCCGCGGTCGAGTTCGTCGAGCTGATGGAGCGGCTCGAGTTCACGAACTTCAAGGTGTCGATGAAGTCGACCAGCGTGCCGAACACGATCGCGTCGAATCGGCTGCTGTCCGAGCGGATCCCGTATCCGCTGCACCTGGGGATCACCGAGGCCGGCACCAAGTGGTCGGGCTCGCTCAAGTCCGCCGTCGGTCTGGGGACGCTCCTGGCCGACGGAATCGGCGACACGATCCGGATCTCGCTCTCGACCTTCCACGCCGAGGAGGAGGTCAAGGTCGCCTGGGAGATCCTCAAGGCGCTGAAGCTGCGCCAGCGCGGGCCGGTGCTGATCGCGTGCCCGACGTGCGGACGCCTCCAGTTCGACATGGACACCGTCGTGGCCGAGGTCGAGCGGCGCCTCGAGGCATACGACGACCCGATCGAGGTCTCCGTGCTCGGCTGCGCGGTCAACGGGATCGGCGAGGCGCGGCACGCCGATTTCGGGATCACCGGCGCCAAGGACATGGGGATGATCTACTCGCGTGGCGAGCCGCTGAAGAAGGTGCGGACCGAGAACCTCGTCGACGAGCTGTTCGCCGAGATCGACAAGTACTATGCCGCCGGCAAGAAGGTCGTCCGCGACGAGACCCGGGCCGCCGAGGCGGCGGAGTGGCTGGCCGAGAACGAGGACGCCACCGCGATGACCCCCGAGCGGATGGCGGCGATGGAGGCCGCCGCGGCGCTCGACGAAGACGCCTCGCCGGTCGCCGGCCGGCGGTTCACCCGCGCGTAGCAGGCGTTCGCAGGGGGCTGCGGCCCGCGTCGAGTGCCGCCACGCGCGTTCACGAGGTTGCTGGCAGCCGTTCCGATCGGGCTGTAGCTCGCCTGCGGGTGCCGGCGCCGCGACGGCCGTTTCGCCGGGCGTCCGTGCCCGGCGGTCGAGATCCCTGTCAGGACGGGGCACATGGCCCCACGGATGTCGAGCGAAGCGAGACCAAGAAACCGCATCCGGCTCCCGGCCTCGCTCGCTCCGCTTCTGAAATTCCGGGAGACCGCTCCGCTCGCTCGGCCGAGTCCACAGCCCGGCGTCCGGCCGGGCTAACTGACCGCTGCGAACCCCTCGGCCACCTTCGGCCAGTTGACGACATTCCACCAGGCGTCGAGATAGTCCGGACGTCTGTTCTGGTAGGTCAGGTAGTAGGCGTGCTCCCAGACGTCGTTGCCGAGCAGCGGCGTCTTGCCGTCCGAGATCGGGCTGTCCTGGTTGGCGGTCGAGAGGAGCGCGAGCCCCGAGCCGTCGTGGACCAGCCAGGTCCAGCCGGATCCGAACCGCTTGACGCCGTTGTCCTTGAACTGCGCCTTGAAGTCGTCGAACGAGCCGAACGCCGCGTCGATCGCCGCGCGCAGCGCGCCGTCGGGCTCACCGCCGCCGTTCGGCGACATCCACTCCCAGAACATCGAGTGGTTGGAGTGGCCGCCGGCCTGGTTGCGGACGCCGGCCTGCTTGTCGCTGGGCAGCGACCCGAGGTTCCTGAGGACCTCATCGACCGGCTTGTCCGCCCACTCCGTGCCCTCGAGCAGGCCGTTGGCGGCGTTCACGTAGGCCTGGTGGTGCTTGTCGTGGTGCAGGTGCATCGTCTGCTCGTCGATCGTCGGCGCGAGCGCGTCATAGTCGTACGGCAGCGGCGGAACTTCGTAGGCCATCGCGTGCTCCTTGCATAAGGGTCGTCGGGACGTCCTCCTTGTATCACGCCCGGGTACGCTGCGCTTGTTGTGACGCGGCTATCCACGTACTTCCTGCCGACCGAGCGCGAGCCGCCCGCCGACGCGGAGGCGCTTTCGCACAAGCTGATGGTGCGCGCCGGCCTGATCCGCCAGGTCGGATCTGGGTTCTGGAGCTGGTTGCCGGCCGGCTATCGCGTGCACCAGCGGGTCGTGCAGATCGTCCGTGAGGAGATGAACGCGATCGGGGGGCAGGAGATGCTGATGCCGGTGCTCCAGCCGGCCGAGCTCTGGCGGCGCACCGGGCGCTACGGCATCGAGGAGCTGTTCAAGCTCAAGGACCGTCGCGGGGCCGACTTGGTGCTCGCTATGACCCACGAGGAGGTCGTCACCACCCACGTCGCGGCCGCGGTCAGGTCGTACCGCGACCTGCCGCTGATCCTCTACCACTTCCAGGTCAAGGAGCGCGACGAGCCGCGCCCGCGGGCCGGCGTGCTCCGGACCCGGGAGTTCATCATGAAGGACTCCTACAGCTTCGACCGCGACCCAGCCGGGCTCGAGGAGTCCTACCAGAAGCACGTGGTGGCCTACGACCGGATCATGGACCGCTGCGGCCTTGAGTGGTACCGGGTGGAGGCCGACGTCGGGATGATGGGCGGGAGCGGCGCGCACGAGTACATGGCCCCGTGCCCGGCGGGAGAGAACGATGTCGCCGTCGCCCCCGGTTATGCCGCCAACGTCGAGGTGGCAAGCGCCGAGCCTCAGTCGGTGACGCTCGAACCCGCGCTCGACGCGCCCGAGCTCGTCTCCACCCCGGGGATGACGACGATCGAGGCCGTCGCCACCGAGCTCCGCGTGCCGGCGGGCGCCCTGCTCAAGGCGTTCCCGGTGATCGTCGCCGGCGACGCGATGAAGCTCGTGGTCGTCCGGGGCGATCACCGCGTGAACGAGGTCAAGCTGGCCAACGCGCTGAAGACCGACTTCCGGCCCGCCCACCCCGACGAGGTGACGACGCGGCTCGGGCCGCCCGGCTACATCGGCCCGGTGGGCGCGCAGGTGCCGATCCTGCTCGACGCCGGCGTCGGCGACGGCGGGTACGTCGTCGGCGCGAACGAGCCCGATGCGCACCTGCGCGGGGTCGAACCGGGCCGCGACTTCCCATTCGAGCGGGTCGACGTGCGCGCGGTCGTGGCCGGGGACACCATCAACGGCAGCGTGATCCGGATCGAGCCGGCGATCGAGGTCGGCAACATCTTCAAGCTCGGGACCCGGTACTCGCTGCCGATAGGCGCGAAGTATCTGGACGAGTCGGGTCAGGAGCAGCTCATTCACATGGGGTGCTACGGCTTCGGTCCGGCACGGGCCGCCGCCGCCGCGGTCGAGCAGTACGCCGACGACCAGGGCATTTCCTGGCCCCGGGCGATGGCGCCGTTCGACGTCGAGCTCGTCACGCTCGGCAAGGAGGGCAGCGACGAGCGAGAGCTGTCCGACCGGCTGTACGAGGAGCTGTCGTACCTTGGCCTCGAGACCCTCTATGACGACCGCGACGCTGGCCCGGGTGAGAAGTTCACTGACGCCGAGCTGCTCGGCTGCCCGGTCCGGGTGACGGTCGGGCGGCGCACGCTGTCCTCCGGCGAGGTCGAGGTGCAGATCCGACGAGGCCAGGAGTCGCGGACGGTCCCGGTGGAGGGCGCGGCCGAGGCGGTCGCGGAGCTGTCGCGCGGACTGCCGTAACTCTTCGGGCACCAGCGCGGTGAGCCCTCGCATCAGCAAGCGACGTCTGAGTGGCCTCGACCGCTCCGGGCCGGCGCCCGACGCGACTCTCTCCGGACACCCGCTGAACCCGTGGACGGTTCCGAACGCGATCGACTTCATCCGGCTAGCGGCGATCCCGGTGTTCCTGGTCATCGCGCTGTCGAGCGATGACGGGCAGGATGCCCTCGCGGTCGTGCTGTTCGGGGTGATCGGCTGGTCGGACTACCTCGACGGCTTCGCAGCCCGCCTGACTGGCCAGTACAGCCGCCTCGGCGCGCTGCTCGACCCGCTCGTGGACCGGCTGCTGATCGTCTCGGGGATGGTCGTCTGCTGGCATTTCTCGCTGCTCCCGAAGTGGGCTCTGGCGATCGTGATCGCGCGCGAGCTGTTCATGCTGGTCGCGAGTCGCTACGCGCTACGCCACGACATCGAGATTCAGATCAACTGGGCGGGACGGCTCGGAGTGGCGCCGATCGCGGGTGCGCCCTTCTTCGCGATGGCGGGCGTTCACTGGCTTGCGTTGATATTGCTGTACGTTGGCATGGCGTTCGGGCTCATCTCGACCGTCATGTACGTGCGTCGCGGGGCCCAGGTGATGCGCGCTCGCCGTGATGCCGAGGAGGACGCGCCCGCCTGACTGACTAGCTTTTTGATCGACGTCCCCCGGCGGGCGTCGGGCAAACTCTCAAGTTGAGCTTGAGCCTCCGAGTTTGGAAGGCTATACTGCCAGCTTCGCTCACTCCGACCCGGAAGCACCCGGAGGATCTGATCTACATGGACACGTTTCCCGACCTGGGCTCACTGACCGATCAGGAGCTCAAGGAGCTCATCAAGCAGCTGACCGATGAGGAGATGGAGATCTCCTACCGGCGGCGGATTCTGCACGGGAAGATCGACATCCTCCGCGCCGAGTTGGTCAACCGGCTGCGCAAGAAGGACGAGACCGGTGAGCTGGTGATCACCGGAGCCGATGTCCAGCAGCTGACCGACATCCTGGCCGGCCGCGTCCCGGGGTCCGAGCCCGAATAGCCGGCGTCGGTGGCCCAGCACTGTCCAGAGTGCGGCTTTGCCAACGATGACGGCGCCAACTACTGCCAGCGGTGTGGCGCGTTCCTGGCGCACTCCGACCCGCCGCCCGGAACGACCACGGCGACCTACAAGCTCGGGGAGACCGGCGAGCTCGAGGAGGTCGACTTGGACGATGTCATCGAGCGAGGCCCGGCGCTGGTGATCCGCGCCGGGGGTGGACGCGCGGGCGAGAGCTTTCCGCTCGGTGCGGGGCGGGTTACGATCGGCCGCCGGCCGGTCAGCGACATCTTCCTCGACGACGTCACGGTCTCGCGCGACCACGCGATCCTCGTGCGCCGCGGCACTGAGTTCTTCCTCGACGACTGTGGCTCGCTCAACGGCACCTACGTCAACCGCCGTCGGATCGAGTCGCACCACCTCGTCGATGGCGACGAGCTCCAGATCGGCAAGTACAAGCTCGCTTTCCTGAGGCGCTGATGGCCACTCCCGAGACCCGCGAACCCGCCCCCGTCGACCTTCCCGATCCATCGGTCCACGATGCCGAGCCGCCGCGCCAGAAGGCGGTCACGATCGGAAACGTGTGCAAGGCGCTCCAGCAGGAGTTTCCGGACATTTCGATCTCCAAGATCCGCTACCTGGAGGACCAGAAGCTGCTCGCGCCCCGCCGTACGCAGGGTGGATACCGGCTCTATACCCAGACCGACATTCAGCGGCTGAGGACGATCCTGCGGTTGCAGCGGGACGAATTCCTGCCGCTCCGGGTGATCCGCCAGGAGCTCGCCGGCGGGCGCGCCGAGCGCGAGGTCACCACCCCGCCAGCAGCCGCCGATGGCCGCTCGATGCGGCGGGCGCTCGTGTCCACACGCGATCCGGGAGCGTTGTACTCGCTCGAGGACGTGGTCGAGGAGACCGGAGCAGATGCCGGGCTGATCCGCGAGCTGGTCGACTTCGGCGTGATCAAGGGCGAGCTGCGCGCCGGCGTCCGCTACTACGACGAGACTGAGCGCGAGATCGTACGCGCGGTGTCCGAGCTCGCGCGCTACGGCGTCGGGGGTCGCAACCTGCGGGTGTTCCGCAGCTCGGCCGATCGCGAGGCTCAACTGCTCCAGAGCATCCTTGCCCCGGCCCTGCGCTCGCGCAATCCCGAGCGCCGGCGGGAGGCAATCGAGGCGCTCGAGAACCTCGCGTCGGTCACATCGCATTTGAAGCATCTGCTGTTGATCCGCGATCTGCGCAAGATCGCGACGTAGCTCGTTTCTTGCGGGTGGGCGGCGGTATGAGCCCGGACGAACTTCGGGAGCTGGTCCGTGAGATCCCGGACTTCCCGCAAGAAGGGATCCTGTTCAAGGACATCACGCCGTTGCTGCTCGACTGCGTGGCCATGGACGCGGCCGTGTTGGATCTGGCGGCGTTCGCCCAGCCGTTGCGCGTGGATTTGGTGATCGCTGCCGAGGCTCGCGGGTTCATCCTCGGCGGGGCGCTCGCGCGCGAGATCGGCGCGGGCTTCGTTCCGGCGCGCAAGCGCGGCAAGCTTCCATCGGAGACGGTCAGCGTCGAGTACCTGCTCGAGTACGGGGTCGATGTGCTGGAGGTTCACTCCGACGCGTTCGCGCACGGGGCGCGCGTGCTCGTCCACGACGACCTGCTCGCGACCGGCGGGACCGCTCGGGGCGTGTGCGACCTGGTCGCCGGCCTCGGCGCCGAGGTCGTCGGGTGCGCATTCCTGATCGAGCTCAGCTTCCTCGGGGGGCGCGAGCGGCTCGATCCGTATCCCGTGCACGCGGTGCTCGAGTACTCCGCGTGAGCCGGGCCGAGCGAACCCGCCGGTTGTCGTCGACGCCCGCGGCCGTGTGGGAAGTGATCGGCGACCCGTTCCAGATGCCGCGCTGGTGGCCGGGGGTGACGCGGGTGGAGGGAGTCGACGATGAGGCGTTCACGCTCGTGTTCCAGACCAAGCGCCGGCGGCCGGTCCGGATGGACTTCCGCGTGCTCGTCTCTGAGCCGGACGCCGGTCGGCGCGCGTGGGAGCAGGAGGTAAGGGGCACTCCGTTCGAGCGTGTGCTCGATCAATCGGTGATCGAAGTTCTCCTCGCGCCGTCGGACGACGGCGGGACGCAGGTCACGATCTCGCAGGTGCAGAAACTCCGCGGGTTCTCGAGGACCGGTGGGATCATGTTGCGCCGGGCCACCGACAAGCGGCTGCGCGAAGCGCTGGAACGGCTCGAGCTGATCGTTGGCGGTTAGGGGAGCTTGAACGGGCCCTTGAGGACGACCTGACCCGGCGTCTTCGGGCTGTTCTGTGTCTCGAGCGTGAGCAGCAGCTCCTTGAACTTCCCGGCGTCGGCGGGGAGCGGACCGCCGGTCTCGAGCTTGCCGTTCTTCCCAACGGCCTGGTTGACGAAGCCGACCCGCGTGCTGTCGGTGGGCGTGTTGGACAGCCACACCGCGTACGCGTTGTGGGAGTTCGGGGCAAGGCCGGACGCCTGGATGATCACGCCGAACGCATTGCTCGCCTGGACGATGACCGCGATGCCCTTCGCCGCGCCCGTGCCGCTCGGCGGGTTCAGGTTCACCTGGCCGACGACCTTCGCCCCGTTCGTGGAGGTGGTCCCTGTCGCCGGGGTGGTCGAGGACTGCGTCGAGGTGCCCGAAGCGGCCGCCGTGTCGGTCGAGGTGTGCTTGCTGGATCCGCTGCTGAGGACGGCGATCAGGATGATGACGATCACGACGACGATGATCGCCCCGACCCCGAGGAAGATCGCGCCGCCGCGGCGCGAGGTCGGGCGGTCACCGGGCCGGGGTAGGCGCGTCCGCTCGGTCTTGGGCCCCGGCTTCGGCTTCGGCGTGGGTGAACGTGCCTCGGCTGCGGGGGAACGTGCCTCGGCTGCGGGGCTCTCCGCAGTGGTCGGCGCCGAGCCCGCGTCGCTCTCCGGCGCCTTCGACCGCGCCGTGCCGTCGGGGATCTCGGGGAGGGGCTCGCTCGCCATCGTCTGGAGCTCGGACGCGATCACGCGTGCCCACGCCCGCTCGTACGGTGACTCCGCGAGTCGATCGCGCGTCTGCTCGGCGACCCGCGGCGGGAGCTGGCCGAGCAGGTAGTCGGTGATCAGCGCGCGGCTCTCGGGCGCGAGGCCCGTGTCCGGTCCGATCCCGTCGAACGCCTCCAGGGCTCGTGCGCGCACGCCTGCACGGTCGATCGCGAGCAGGCCCGCGATGTCGTCGTAGCTGCGGCCGCGCCGAAGCACGAGATCGAGGACAGCGCGTTGGTCGGGGGGAAGCTGGTCGAGCGACGCCATCGGAACCGTTTAGCGTAGTAGGGCACACGGCGGTGTGCGGCGGGTGGGCGGCCAGTATGGTCCCGCGTTCGCATGGGGTTCGACGCGCTCTACGGACTCGAGCTGATCGACTGCTCGGACTCGGTGGTCCGGGGTACTGTCCCCGTGCGATCGGAGCTCACGCAAGGTGCCGGCCGCGTCCACGGTGGCGTGTACAGCGCGATCTCCGAGGCGCTCGCCTGTAGCGGTACCGACGCGGGGATCGGCGGTGACGGTCGGTTCGCCGCCGGCCTTTCGAACCTGACGACGATGCTGCATCCGATCACAGCCGGCACGATCCACGCCACCGCCGTCCGCCGCCATCGGGGACGGACGACGTGGGTGTGGGAGGTGGAGTTGGTGGACGATGAGCAGCGCCCGTGCGCGGTGGCGCGGGTGACCGTCGCAGTGAGGGATCCTTAGGGCGCATGCGCCGAGCGCTCCTGTCCGTGATGGTGCCGCTGGCGATGGTGCCGGCCGGCTGGCCCCACCACCTAGCCCTCGGCGTCAGCGACCCGCCGGGCGACGCTCACGCGCTCAGGGCCGATGCGCCGGTCGACATCCGCTACCAGTACCTGGCCGGTGGCGTGAACACCGGCCACGGCTGGGCGACGTGGAACCCGAACGGAAGCTTCGTGTCGATGTACGTGCACGAGTCGCTGGCCGCGCATCTGATTCCAGTCTTCAGCTACTACCAGATGCTCCAGTCCGCGCCGTCCGTGGGCGGCTCCGAGCAGGCGCGGGACCTTTCGAACATGCGGAACCCGGCGACCATGCTGGCGTACTGGGCTGATTTCGGGTTGCTGCTGCGGCGGATCGCCGCGTCGGCCGGGTCGCACCCGGTCGTGGTCCACGTCGAGCCTGATCTATGGGGATATCTCGAGCAGGCCCACGCCGCCCAGCTGGCGCGGGCATTTGCCCACCGGCTGATCGCCCTGCGCGATCGGCTGGCGCCGCATGTGCTGCTCGCGTATCACCTCAGCGTCTGGGGCACGGACGAGGACATCACAAACTCAGAGCCTTCGCTGGCCCAGATGGATGTGCTGGCCGCGAAGTCGGCCGCGTTCTACGAGTCGCTCCACGCCCACTTCGACCTCGTGTTCAACGACGTCACCGATCGCGATGCCGGCTTTTACGCCGATGTCGAGGGCAATCCCCACACGTGGTGGGGGCCGGCCGATTTCGCCCGCGAGAACCGGTACATCGCGGGCTTCACGGCGCGGACGCATGAGCCGGTCGTGCTCTGGCAGCTACCGCTTGGGGACACCCACGAGAACAACACCTGGGACCACTACCAGGACAACCGCCTCCAGTGGTGGCTCGGGGCCGGGTCCGCGGGGCATCTGCGCGCGACCCGCGATGCCGGAGTCATCGGCCTGCTGTTCGGCGCCGGCGCATCGGGCAACACTACGGCCATGACCGACGGCGGGTTCTTCTACAAGCTGGCTCGACGTTACGAGCAGCACCCCCTGTCGCTGACGCAGCCGCTGTAGCCCGGGTGGCACCCCGATAACCCGCCACTCGGCACCCTTCCGGGGCCGAATGCATATTCGTCACGGTATGGCACCGTTGTCTGCGCACTCGACCCCGCGCGGTCGTCGAGTGCGAGGTTGTCGGGGCTCGTGCGAGCTCTACTGCGCGCCGCGGCCCAACCAGAACGACGCGAACTGGCCGAGCTGAGGATCCGACGGCGAGCTCGCGCGCAGCAGATGCGTCCAGGCGAGCGCCACCAGCCCCGCCGTGCCGGGTCGCCGGGCGAGGATCACGGCGTTCCCGGCCGCTGCGAGTGCCGGCGTGAACGACGGCGCCACCGCTCGCGCGAACTTCGCCAGCCCCGGCGGCGGCTGCCGGCTCCCGTAGACGATCACGACGTTCCCGAGCTGGAGCGCCTGGAGCAGCTGATCGTCGTTGAGCGTCGTGCCGTCGCGCGTCACCGCCTCGGGGACATGAGCGCCGCTCGTCGGCGGGTCCGAGTTGTAGCTCGGGCGGGGCTGGCCTGGCGACAGCGCGGCGTGACCCTGATCGCTGAACGCCTGCCCGGGTCCGCTCGCGCCACCGGAGACGGCCGCCTGGTCGCGTCCGGCGAAATACCCCGACAGCAGCAGGATCAGCCCGATCGAGAGCACCAGCGACGCGACCACGATCGCGATCCGTTCGACCACCCGGACCAACCGCGACTCGCCGGGTCCACGCGCGGACTGGCGAGCGGCCGGAGTCACCTCGCGGCGCGGGCCTGCCGCGTGGAGGCGCGCGGCGATCCACCCGCCGGCGCGGCGACGGGCACGCCCGCAGCGCTCGCGAGCTCGTCGATCGAGGACCGCAGCTCATCCGCGAGCACCTCGAGGTCGGCGAGCGCGTCGAAATCGCCCACCAGCCCGAAGTTGAGCTGGCCGTTATAGCTGAGGATCGCGATCCCGAGCGCGGTGTTCTCGGCCAGCGGGACCATCGGGTAGATCGCCTCGAGCTCCCGTCCGAGCAGATACAGCGGGAACTGCGGCCCGGGGACGTTGGTGACCACGAGATTGAACAGTCGCTGGCGGGCTTGAAGCCGCGCCGCCTGCGCCATGATCGTGGGCGGGGCGAAGCCCGACACGGCCGTGAGAATCTCGGCGCCGACCGCCTGGCCGGACTGCTTGACGCCGACCATCGCCTCGCTGACAGTGTGCAACCGAGCGACGGGGTCGGCTTGCCCCACCGGCAGCGTCGCCCACATCGCCGCGACCCGGTTGCCAAGCGCGCCGCGCTCGACGTCGGCGCGGACTGAGACCGGAACCATCGCCTTCAGGTCGACGCCGTCGGTCTGCCGTCCGTGCAGGCGCATGTAGCTGCCCAGGGCGCCCGCCACCGCCGCCAGCACCACGTCGTTGACGGTCCCGCCGAGCGAGTTCTTGATCGCCTTGAATCGCGCGAGATCGGCCCGCACCCAGGTGAACCGGCGATGGGGGCCGATCCGCTGGTTGAACGGGCTCGGCGGAGCGGCCTGCAGCCCCGTCCATGCGAGCGCGCTGACGCTGCCGAGCGCCCTTCCGGCTCGCCGCGCCACCGTCCGCGGTCCCCGCAGCGTCGCCCGGATCCCGCGAGCCGCCTCGGCCGGGACCGTCGCGCGCTCGAGCAGCGCATCGGCCAGCAACTGCGCGCGGCTCGGCAACGGGCGTGCGTCCCACTCCTGGTCGGGCGCCGCCACCGGGAGCGGATCGGGCGAGGTGTCGAACAGCACGGTGGCGATATCGACCCCGGAGATCCCGTCGACGAGCGCGTGATGCGTCTTGGACAGCACGGCAAACCGCCCGCCGGCGAGGCCCTCGACCAGCCACAGTTCCCACAGCGGACGGCTACGGTCGAGCGCCTGCGAGAACACCCGCCCCGCGAGTCGCTTGAGCTCGGCCTCACCGCCGGGGCGGGGAAGTGCCGTATGGCGGACGTGGTAGCGCAGGTTGAAGTGAGGGTCGTCGACCCACACGGGGCGGCCCTGACCGAGCGGCACGAACGCCAGCCGCTGCCGATAGCGCGGGACAAGGTGCAAGCGCGACTCGATCGCGGCTACCAGATCGTCGTACGGTGGCGCGGAGCCGGCGAACACGGAGCAGCCCGCCACGTGCATGTGGGCCGAGTCGCGCTCGAGATGCAGAAACGAGCTGTCGAGCCCGGTCAGCCTGTCCTTATTCGCCACCGGTGGGATGGTAGTCACCGGTCAACCTGCCTTGCCGCGGCGGCCGCTCGCTCGTAACGAACGCCACTTGTCGTGTGACGGACCTCACACTCAGACCCTCAAGGGCCCTCCTAACCTGCCCGACTTATTGATTGACCTGCCGAATCGTCCTCGTCCGGTACGAGGGTGAACGGGGGACCCATTGCCAGGCGGATGCATGCCTGGCTGGGGCGAATCGACTTGCCCGGTACCAACGCCCGGCCGCAGTCGTAGTGCCCGCCTGGTGAGCGCGCGGAGCGTGCTTGCAGTGGTGCGCGAGCCCGTCAGCTAACTCCGTAGGCGCCCGGTCGAGATCAAAGGAGGTCCTCGTCTTGAGGCCTGAATTAGCCATGCACAACACGCGCCGTCGTCGGCTGGGCGCAGGCGCGTTGATGATCGGAATCCCAGCTTCCGCGGCCGCTCTGGTGGTGGCCGGCCAAGCGCTCGCCCTGCCGGCGGCGCCGGTTCCGCGGATCCAGCCGCAGTCGCGCCATATCGCCTACGGCCACGACGTGGTCATCAAGGGCGCCGCGCCGGCCTCGGACGCCGGGCACACCGTGGTTCTCGAGTTTGCCCGCCGCGGGGCGACCAACTGGAGCCAGCTCGGCTCGACGACGGTCGGCACCGCGGGCGGGTTTCGGCTCAGCGGCCGGCTCGACCACTCCGGCGTCGTGCGGGTGCTCGACACCTCGAGCCAATCTCTGACGCCGTTCGTCGCCTCGAGCGGAACCGACGGAAGCGCCACCCCGGTGAGCGCGCCGGTGCCGGTCGACGTCGCGGCCCGCGTCAGGGTGCTTAGGCGTTCGGTGGACGTTCTCGCCGGCCAGGCCGTCCAGGTCCGCGGACGGCTGTTGCCGGCGGTCGGTGGCCGCAAGGTGACCCTCCAGGGCCTGCACAACGGCTCCTGGCGCACGCTCGCCACCGGGCGGACCAAGTCGGCGGGGCGCTTCGTCCTCCGCTACGCCGCCGGCACCGCCGGTGACCAGCCGATCCGGGTCCGCTTCGCCGGGGACCGGTCGAACTCCCGCTCGACGGCGCCGGCCGGTCACATGACCGTTTTCCATGCGGCCCTCGCATCGTGGTACAACGACGGCGGCAACACCGCATGCGGCTTCCACGCCGGGAACGGCGTCGCCAACCGGACCCTCCCGTGCGGCACCAAGGTCGTGTTCCGCTACGGCGGGCGTACGGCCACCGCGACCGTCGACGACCGCGGACCGTACGTCGGCGGCCGTGACTGGGATCTGAACCAGAACACCGCCTCCGCGCTCGGGTTCGGCGGCGTCGGCGAGGTCTGGTCGAGCCAGTAGCGCTTGGCGCAGGCTGGGGCGCGTCTCACGTCTGGGGCGTGTCCTAGCCTGAGGTCGATGGCGGACCGCTGCGTCGCCCACCTCGACATGGACGCGTTCTACGTGTCCGTCGAGCTCCGCCGTCGGCCCGAGTTACGCGGTATGCCCGTGATCGTCGCCGGCAGCGGACCGCGCGCCGTGGTCACCACCGCGTCCTACGAGGCACGGCGGTTCGGCGTCGGTTCGGCGATGCCGGCGGCGCGAGCCAGGCGGCTCTGCCCCCACGGCGTGTTTCTCGCGCCCGACTTCGCCTACTACCGCGAGGCTTCGCGCGAGGTGATGACGAGCGTCCGGGCCCTGGTCGACGCGGTCGAGGTCATCGGCCTCGACGAGGCGTACCTCGACCTCACCGGCCTGCCGGCTCCTCATGCCGCGATGCGCCGGCTAGGCGCCCACATCGAACGGACCACCGGGCTCGGCTGCTCTATCGGCATCGGGCCCAACAAGCTCGTGGCCAAGGTCGCCTCAGACGCCGAGAAGCCGCGGGGGTTCGTCGTGCTGACGCGCGAGCAGGCCTGTGAGCGATTCGGGTCCTCACGGTGCGCGCTGGTGCCCGGCATCGGGCCGAAGACCGCCGAGCGGCTGCGCACGTTCGGGATCGAAACCCTGGCCGCGCTCGCGGCAGCGACCTACGAGCAGCTCGCTTCCCATTTCGGCCCGCGCCTCGCCGCCGAGCTCCAACGTCGCGCGCGGTTCGAGGACTCCTCCCCGGTCACCGAGCAACGCAAGGTGGTGTCCGAGTCACGCGAGACGACGTTCGACGAGGACATCCGCGATCCACAGCGTCTCGAGGCGATCCTCGACGAGCTCGTCGAGCAGCTGTGCGCCGGGCTCGTCGCCCAGCGCCGGCGGGGACGCACGATCGGGATCAAGGTTCGGCTCGACGATTTCTCCACCCACACCAGGGCGCGGACGCTGGCCGAGCCCGTGAACTCCGCCGACCGGGTCGGCCCGGTCGCCCTCGACCTTCTGCGGCGATTCTCGCCTCCGAGACCGGTGAGGCTGCTCGGCGTGCGAGTCGCGGGCCTCGAGCTGCCCGGCGCGGTCGCCGACGATCAGCTGACGCTCGTCGTCTAGCGCCAGGCAGCGGGTTACCTCGCGTGGGAACATCCCGGTGTGGAGGGCGAGAAGCAACGGCGCGCCGGTGCCAACGAGGGGTCGATCCGCGACGTCAACGAAGGCATCGAGCGGGGGCAATGGCCGGGGGACGAGGACGCCCCAGTCGGCTTCCGATGCGAGTGCGCCCGCCTCGGATGCAACCGGCTCGTCGAGCTCACCGTGCACGAATACGAGGAGATCCGATCGCACCCACGCTGGTTCGTAGTCGTGCCCGGACATGAGCTTCCCGGCGTCGAGACGGTCGTCGCGACGAGGACCGGTTATCTCATCGTGGAGAAACGAGATCCGGCCGGACCGGCCGACGAGCAAGCCGACCCTGTGGAGTGACGACCTGCGGCTCCGATACCGCGTTGCGCAGGTCGAACCGCATCTGAACCTCAGTGCCGCCGGACGCGCGGGTGACGATCGAGAAGTCGTCGCTGAGCCCGGAGATCAACGACAGGCCGATCCCGAGGCCCCGGCTGTCGTTGCAGGCGTGCAGGCCACGCCCGTCATCGCCGATCAGTACCCAGAGCTCGTCCGAGGCGACCGCAGCGGTCACGTGTAGACGTCCGGCCTCGCCGCCGCGATATGCGTGCACGACCGCGTTGGTGAGGGCTTCCGAGACGGCAAGGCGAATCTCGTCGAGCCGGTCTCCGGCGGCGCCCGCGCCGGCCGCGACCGCCGCCAGCGCGCGCCGAGCCAACGGCACTGCCTCCGGAACAGCCGGATAGGACTCGTTCAGAGCTTCGCCATGGCTCATCTCGATTCATTCGAATACCCAGATGAGCAGGAAGTCATTCGCACAAGATTGCAGCGCTGCACGAGTGGATGAGCCGGAGGCCACCCGGCTGCGGCTCGAGACGCCCCGTGGACGGCGGGGTCCGACGGCTTAGTACAGCGCGGAGGCGAGCCGGCGCCGTGCGTCCCGCGCGAGCGGGTGCGCCACCCCGAGCTCGTCGAGGACGCCGACGACGACGCGTCTGACGTCGTCGCGGGCACCGTCGGCGCTCGGCAGCGCGTCGAGCAGGAGATCCAGCGCGCGCTCTTGATCGCCGGCGTCAAGCGCGGCGAACGCCTCGCTCAGATCTGGCACCGGAGGCTGCGCCGAGTCGCTTGCCGCGGCCTCGAGCCCGATGCGGGCCGCGAGCCCGTCGGCGGCGAAGCTGCCCGGGACGCGAGCGAGCACCGTCAGCGCCTCGTCGGTCTCGCCGCGCCCATGCAAGATCTTCGCCAGCGGCACGGCGGCGTCGGCGCGGGTCGGCTCGAGCTCATGCGCGCGCCGCAACGACGCCTCATCGCCGCGCTCCACCAGCGCGTCGGCCTCGGACGGGAGAAGCGAGTCGAGGAACTGATCGACCGCCGCGGGCGGCTGCGCGCCGACGAACTCGGCGGCGACTCGCCCGTCGCGAAATGCCTTGACGGCGGGGATGCCCTGGATCCCGAACGTCCGTGCCAGTCCCGGGTTGGCATCGACGTCGATCTTCGCAAGCTCGAGCTTGCCCGCCCGGGCCTCGGCCGCGCGCTCCAGCACCGGTCCGAGCTGCCGGCACGGTCCGCACCAGTCAGCCCAGAAGTCGACGACCACCGGCAGCGTGTGCGAGCGCTCGATGACGGCGGTCTGGAAGGTGCTCTCGTTGACGTCCATGACTCTCATGGTAGCGACGCCCCGGGACCGGGTAATCTTACGTCCACGTCAAGTTCCGGTCCGCCCACGCCTCTGTATGGCTGAGATCGTCGTCGAGCGAGACGGGGTCGAGCTGTCCGGCGAGGAAGCCGGGAAGGGCATGCCGGTCGTATTGCTCCACGGGCTGACCGCGACCCGGCGCTACGTCGTGATGGGCTCCAAAGCGCTCGCGCGATCAGGCCATCGCGTAATCGCCTACGACGCCCGGGGGCACGGCCGTTCCTCGCCGGCGCCGTCGCGGTCCGCGTACACGTACGAGGATCTGGGTCTCGACCTGGAAGCGGTCCTCGATGCGCGCGGGATCGATCGGGCGGTACTCGCTGGTGCGTCGATGGGCGCGCACACGCTGCTGTCGTTCGCGCTTCGCGCACCGGAGCGTGTTGCCGGATTGGTTGTCATAACGCCGGCGTACGACCCTTCATCGCCCGACCGGGAGGGCCGCTTCAAGACCTGGGACGCGCTTGCCGACGCGTTAGAGCGCGGTGGCGTCGAGGGTTTCGTCGCCGCCTCGCTCCGACCGGACATGCCCGAGTCCTGGCGGGAGACGGTCGAGGCCGTGACGCGCCAGCGGATGTCCCAGCATCTGCATCTCGATGCGGTCGCCGACGCGCTCCGTGCGGTGCCGCGTTCACGGCCGTTCGGAGAGCTGTCCGAGCTCGCGAGCATCGACGTGCCGGTGGCGGTCGTCGCTAGCGCCGACGAGCCCGATCCAGGGCATCCGCGGGCGGTGGGGGAGGCGTACGCCGCGGCCATCTCTGGGGCACGCCTTGTGCTCGACGAGCCGGGTCGCTCGCCGGTCGCGTGGCAGGGCAGCCAACTATCGAAGGTGATCGGCGACGTCGCGGCCGAGGCTGGCGTTCGGTGAGCACTGGGGGCGGGGCGGGGTACTCGGGCACGCCGCTGCCGCGGAAGCTCGGCATCAAGCCGGGAGCCCGGGTGGCGTTGATCGCCGCCCCGGACGGCTTCGAGTCGACGTTGGGCTCGTTGCCGGAAGCCGTGACCGTTGGCCGGGGCCTCGGTCGCCGGCCTTTCGACGTGATCGTCGCTTTCTTCTCGCAGCGATCGTCGTTTGAGCGCCGGCTGCCCGGACTTCGCGAGGCGCTCGACCCGGCGGGTGGGCTCTGGATCGCGTGGCCCAAGCGGACCTCGGGCGTCGCAACCGATGTCACCGAGGACGTCGTCCGGACGATCGGCCTGGCGGCCGGGCTCGTGGACAACAAGGTGTGCGCGATCGACGACGTCTGGTCCGGGCTGCGGCTCGTCTACCGGCTGCGCGACCGTCCCGGATAGACGCGACTACCCGAACGTGATCGACTGGCCCTTGGTCTTGCGCGGCGTCAGATAGAAGTTTCCGAGATAGTGGGCCACCACCGTGATCGCGACTGGGCGGTGGCCGCCGGGAACCTTGTTGAACACCGTTCGGCCCGAAAACTTGCAGTCGGATCCGAGCGGAACAAGCGTCGATCCGATTCGGCGCGAGCCGCGGAAGTACCGGATCGACACGTTCCCGTGGCAGTCGTAGATCGCCGGGATCCAGAACGGTCCGTGGATCGACCCGGTCGTGGTGAACACGAACGGCTTGGTCATGTCGCGCAGCGGCCTCGTCCTGGCACGGATCCGCGGCACGGGCCGGTGCAGGGGTAGCGTCATGAAGCTCGCGTCGGCGCCGGGCTGCGGGGCCGTGTTGCCGTGCAGCGCGACGATCCGGTAATGGAAGATCGTCTGGGCCTCGAGGCCCTGGACGTTCGCGGTCACGGTCACCGGCGCGGTTCCGGCGGGAACCGTCGCGGCGAGCGTTTGTGAGCCGTACGCGGTCGATGGCCCGTACTGGAAGTAGTAGGTCGTGTCCTGCTTGTTCGGGCTGACCACGGCGGTGAGCGTCGCCGCGTTCTTGCCGATCTGAGTCGCGGGACCGGTCGACACCCCCGGGGGAGGATTGCCGGCCGTCTTGAACGTGCGGTCGGCGCCTGTGGTGCTGCCCGAGCCGTTCGCCGCCACGAGCCGGTAGTGGTACACGGTTCCCGGGATCAGGCCTTTCGCGCTGGTCGAGACCGATCGGGCCTTCGTCCCATGGCCCGCCGAATGCGAGGCGCTGGTGACGCCGTAGGCAGTCGTGAACCCCCACTCGAAGTAGTAGGCCGTGGCGCTGCCATTCGGGTTGATCGTCCCGTGCAGTACCGCGCTGGTATCCGACACGCCGCTGTGGGTTCCCGTCGTCACCGCCGGCGATGACGCCGCCACCGCGACCGCTGCCACACCGACGACCAGAACCGCCGACAACAGCGCCGCCGGCACGAGCATCTCGAGCTTGCGCTTCATCCCTGCCTCCCTGGTTGGACGACGACCTCGACAGCCATATACCTGCTCTCGCCTCCAAGTTGCGCCTGTCGGCAACGTCCGACGGTGACCGCCACGCGGGTCAGGTGAGCGAGGAGGCGAGCCGGGCCGTCCAGGTGATTGCTCCGCTGTCGCAGCGGCCGCCAGGACCGGCGACGCCGCTCACGCGCGCGGTCCCGCGGACTCGTTTGGTGGCGGCGTCGAATCTCCCGTCGACCCGGACCAGCTGCCGTCGCACGACGTTCCCGCTCCGTCGCAGTCGCAGCCCGAATTTTCCGCCCGGCGCGATCTTCCCGTAGCTGGTCGTGCTCAGCCCGAGGATCTTGACCCGGCGAGCCGGTCCCTCCTGGCAGCGCAGCTGCACCGTCATCTGGATGCGGATCAGAGCGTCCCCACGGTCCCCGACGCTCAGGCGCAGCAGGCCGCCGCGCCGTCCCAGCGAGCCCTTGTACACACCCGGGATCGCGATCGGAGTCCTCGTCGGCGGTCCGATCGGGACCGGCTCGGCGGCTTGCGTCGGGGGAGGCTCGGAAGGCGGGGGCGGCGCCGGTGTCTCAGCCGGCGGTCCCGAGCACGGTGGTTCATCCGCGGTCAACGCTCGGCACGCGTCAACTCGCCCGTATCGCCAGTACGTGCCAGTGCCCGGGATCGCCTGCGCACTGGCGAGGATCCGGGCCTCGACGGCGCGGTTCGCCTGGGCGGTGGGGAATTGATCCCAGATCAGTGCCGCGATCCCGGACACGAGCGGCGCCGCCATCGACGTGCCGCTGAGGTAGGCGTAGCCGACCGCGCCGGTCGCGTTGTCATAAGTCGGGACCGTCGAGACGATCCCGACGCCGGGGGCGGCCACCTCGACCCAGCTCGCGCCCCGATTCGAAAAGCCGGCTATCTGGTCGTCGGTGCCGGTCGCCGCGACCGACAGCGCGTCGTTGTATGCGGCCGGATACGAGGGGCTCGTGGTTCCGTCGTTCCCAGCTGCGGCAACGGGAAGGGCGCCGTGGGCGAACGCGTAGGCGATAGCAAGCGCCATCGTTTGGCAGGGACTCGGGCTACCGAGGCTGAGATTGATCACGTTGGCGCCGTGGTCGGTGGCCCACACGATCCCGTCCGCGACATCCGCGCAGTCGCCGGCCGTCCGGCCGTTGGCATCGACCGCGAGCACCTTGACGTCCATGAGTCTTGCGTTCGGCGCCATACCCGCGATTCCGGTCCCGTTGTCGAAGGTCGCGGCGGCGATGCCGGCCACGTGGGTCCCGTGGCCCGACAGGTCGGCCGTGGTGTTGCTCGCGGTGAAGTTCGCGGCCGCGACCACCTTGCCGGCCAGATCCGGATGACCGGCATCGATGCCGGTGTCGACGACGGCGATTCGGATCGCCGATTTGCCCCGAGTCTGAGCCCACGCGAGCGGCGCATCGACATCGGCGCCGAAGACCGGTGCGCTCGTGCCCGGGGGTTGCGTGGTGCCCGGAGCGTTGTCGAGGTACCACTGGAAGGAGAACCCCGGATCGTCCGGTACGAGGCAGCTAGTCGCGGCCGGACACTCCACCGCGTCGGGACGCTCGATCGGGTCCGGCCCGACGGTCTCGACACCTTGCTGACCTCGGAGCCAGCCGACGACGGCTGCGCGGCGCCCGTGCGCGAATCGCACCACGAGGGCGGGCAGGTCAGGTACGGGGGCGACGATGGCCACGCCGGGGTGCGACCGGATCAACGCTTCCACACGACCCTCGGCACGTGCGGCGACGGTGACGAGCAGTTCATCCGCCGTCGTTACTGCGGGCGGCGGGACGCGGCTCTTCACGATCCCTCCCGAGACAACGTCCTCGCTTTGGAGCGCCGGATGCCCGATGGCCAGCGAACCCGAAAGGGGATCGACTGACGCGGAACTCACAGACGGCACCACCGCGAGCCCGATAAGGCAGGCGGACAACAGCGTCGGACGAAACGCCAGGGCACGCCATCCCCGGGGTGCCGTGCGCTGCGAGCATACTCTCGGTCGGACCGCAGATGGTGCGACGACCTGCATATCAGGCGAAGTGGAACTGCCACAGCCGCCCGAGCGGCCTGAAGCCGATCCGTCCGTACAACTCCTTGGGCCAGTCATTGTCGTCGGCGTTGATGAAGATCACGTCGTGGCCGGCGTCGAGGGCGATCTCGACCGCGCGCGACACGACCGCTCGGCCAAAGCCCCGGCCGCGGGCCTCGGGGGCCGTATAGACGTCCTCGACCTGGGCGGTGCGGCCGTCGCTGCGGAGCTTGCTCATGGCGACGAGTTGACCGTCGGAGCTCCTGACGCCGAGCAGTCGGTCGCGGCACGCGCGAGACTCGCGGCGGCTGAACTCGACGAGCTGGTCGAGGGCGACAGGGTCCCGCTCGTCCTCGCTGTACCACCGCCGCATCAGCTCGGTGACCTCGGCCGCGCCGGCGTCGATCACCATGCTCGTGTCGGCCTGGCGATCGGGTGTTGCGGACAGGATCATCAGCAACTCGCGCTCGGTCTTCCAGCGGGCGGCGCGGAACGCCTGTTCGAGCGCCGGCCCGGTCTCCTGGTTCTCCGCGACTATCTGCACGTAGCGGCAGCGTTCCATCTGTCGGTCGGCGAGGTCGACGACCGACTCGAACTCGAGCGGCAGCGCGACGCGCACGTGGTTGACGCTCCAGACCGCCGGCAACGACGGCGAGCTGACCACGCAGCCGGCCTCGATCGGCCGCAGCTCATCGGCTGTCCTGGACAGATTGGCTCGCAGGAACGCGAACACGCGCGCGAGGAGGTCGACGCGGGAAGGTGCGGCCCGTGTGCCGGTCATCGCGATCGGGTCCATCTTGACAGCAGATAGGCTTCGCATGTGGGCGGTCGGTTGGTGCAAGCGGGCGATACCAAGCTATTCGTGCTCGAGCGCGGGGACGGCCCACTGCCTTTGTTCGTCCTGCACGGCGGGCCTGGGATGGACCACACGATGTTCGGCTCGCATCTCGATGGCCTGTCCGACAGCTGCCGGCTGCTGTTCGTCGACCAGCGCTCGCAGGGGCGCTCAGATCCGGCGCCACCCGACACCTGGACGCTCGAGGAGATGGCAGCGGACGTCGACCGGCTGGCGCACACACTCGAGCTCGAGCGCTACGCCGTGCTCGGGCACTCGTTTGGCGCGTTCGTGGCGCTCCAACATGCCGTGGATTTCCCCGGCCGCCCGGCCGCGACCATCGTCTCGTCTGGCGTCCCGTCGTCGGCATACCTCGAGGCCGTTCAGCGGAACCTCGAAGCGTTCGAACCGGTGGAGCTGCGCGAACAGGTCACGCGTTCCTGGGCCCGGGAGGCCGAGGCGCAGACGCAAGAAGACTGCCAGGCGCTGCTCTGGGACCAGCTGCCGTTTCATTTCCGCGATCCGCACGATCCTCGGATCGACGTCATGCGCGCTGGGCTCGGCGAAGCCGTCTACGCACCGGACGTGCTGCGCGCCGCCGCCACCACCGACTACGGCGCGATCGAAGTCGAGGAGCGCCTGGCGTCGGTCTCGCATCCCGTGTTGGTCCTAGCCGGCCGCCACGACCGGACGTGCTCGGTCGACGGCGCCCAGGCGATCGCGGACGGGATTCCCGACGCCGAACTCATGGTGTTCGAGAACAGCGGCCACATGACGTTCATCGAGGAGCAGGACCGCTACGTCGCCGCTGTTCGGGATTTCCTCGTCCGGCGTACGTAGAGGGGACGGCCGAGGGACCCGAATTGCTTCTCGATCTAACGCTCGATAATCGATCTTATGTCGACCACGGTTATTCGACACGCAGGACCCTCCCTCCGGGAGCCTGTCGTTCTGACCCCATCCGCACTTGCTCCTGGAGTCCCGGAGCGGAGCTAGACTCCTGTCACGATGCCGAAGCAGCAGCGAACGATGCGGATCGAGCAGCGCGGCCAGATGGCGGCGATGGCGCAGCTCGAGAGCAAGACCGACGAGGAGCTCCAGGCCGAGACCAAGTACAAGGCAGCGGCGCAGGCGATTCTCGGTTACCGCGCTGCCGAGCGTTATGACGCCAAGGCCGCTCGCGCGCACTTCCAGCGGGCGCTCGCGGCGGCGCGGGGGCCGCAGGAGCGTGTCGGTATCCGGCGGATGGCCGATGCCTCGCTCGCGCTCGCCGAGCGCCGGCCAGACGATCTGAAGAAAGCGACCGAGCGGCTCGGCATCGAGTCGCCGAGCGCCGGCCAGCTGCGCAGCCTCCGGTTCCTCGGGATCATCGCCCCGCCGGCCAGCGCCGGGATTCTCATGCGCATCCGAGGGATCGTTATCGCGATCGTCCTGATCATCGCTGTGCTTGCGCTCGGATTCGGGATCGTTTACGGGATCGGCTCGGCCGCCGGCGGCATCTCGGTCGATACCGCGATCTTCTTCGGCTTCGTCCTCGTGCTCATCGTCGTCGGCGTGCTTGCTGTCGTAGGCCGCCGGCGTCAGAAACGCGCGAAAGCCAAGCGCGACGAACAGATCGCCGCCGCCTCCGGGTCACGCTGACCTG
>Ga0335080_10001240_pt1 | contig 24630 bp, 22 predicted proteins | sample Lox_Sample_34_FD_206720 | JGI IMG/M metagenome (GOLD analysis project Ga0335080, IMG submission 206720) | Soil microbial communities from Loxahatchee National Wildlife Refuge, Florida, United States - Lox_Sample_3.4 | ecosystem: Environmental > Terrestrial > Soil > Wetlands | place: USA... | reverse complement strand
CCGCGGGACGAAAAAAGCAGCCTTTAGACACGGGCTGCTAGACCAGTAGCGCCGGCGTCCCGCCGAGACGGCAACGCTACAGAAGTTAATTCAAATCAATCTGTCCTGCTCCCACATGCGCGTGCAGCTTGTATTTCCCGGGACCACTCTTGTGGAATGAGCGGAACAGTCCTCCCTTGGACACGTCAAAAGACGCAGCGTCGAGCTCGCCGGTGGTCACCGAGGCATCCACCTGGCCATATTCTTCCGGTTTGCCGACGTCCACGTTCAGTTGTCCAGCGTGCAGCTCAAGGTTCTTGTCGCCCGTGATGTTGGAAATATCCAGCTGTCCCGCCCACATGCGCACGTACAGATGCGTTATCTTCGGCAGACTGATTGTGATCTGAAAATTGTTGTGAGGACAGCCGTCAATCTCCAGCGAAACGCTGTTTCCCGAACCCTTCAGCCGCACTTTGACCCGATCCGCGTCATATGCGCTCTTCGAGTTATAAGAAACCCGCAGCTTGTTCTCGTCCGTGCCCCGCAGTCCGACTCCACTGGAACACAAATCCAGGCTGAGTCGCCCTCCGGGCGCAAAGTCGGTCTCAAAGGGATTGGCGGTGATGTCCAATGGCCTGTCGCCAGCGACTGCCAGGCCAGGCGCCAGGAGCAGGAAAAGGGCCAGGCGGTAGGTCCAGACTTTTGCGCGAGTCATGGGAGAAGCTACGAACCGCCACCTGAGAAAGTTCCCTGTTAATCCCCAGCGACAGCCCTATTTCCTGAAATGCGGCAGAACGGCCTCGCCGAAGAGCTTGGCCTGGCCGGTGCGGTCGTCGCCCCAGATTTCCAGCATGATGTGGGTGCAGCCCGCATCGTGGTACTCCTCGATCCGCTCGATGCATTCCTGGGGAGTCCCGGCGATGGGACAGACTTTGCGGAGGATTTCGTCGGTCACTTCCCTCGCCGCAGCTTTGCGCCCGCCTTTTTCCATGGCATCGGCGATGGGCTTCAGCTCGTCGAAACTGAGGCCCGCGCACTCCAGAAGCACATCTGCGGAGCCCTTAATGTTTTGTACTTTGTTCGCCAGGTACATAGCCGCCTGCTCGCGCGCGCCTTCTTTGCCCTTGGCGGAATCCCGTCCGATGCTGCCCACGATGACGCAGCCCAGGACGAGCTTTGCAGGATCCTTTCCCGCCTTACGCGCACCCTCTTCCATATTCTTTCTGGAATAGCGGACGAACGCCGGCGTGGTAATGCTGGCAGTCAGCAGCCCGTCCCCGACCGACCCGGACATCTTCTGCAACACCGGTCCCGTGCCCGCAACATAAATGGGTGGAACCCCGGCCGGAGCGTGCGCGTCCAGCTTGAGCCTCGGAACCGAGGCGGAAAAAACCTTCCCGTGATATTCGAAGGCATCGCCCTGCAGAACCCGGCGCACAATCTCGATGCTCTCGCGCATCACCGTAGCTGGCCCGACCTTTTCCCCTTCCCCCTCGCCGATCTCCTTCATGAAGATCTTCGAAGCGCCCAGGCCCAAAAGGAAGCGTTCCCCTGCGAGATCCTGCATGACGCGCGCTTCCATGGCGATCTGCACCGGGTGCCGCGTATATGGCGAAATGATCCCCCATCCCAGCTGAATGCGCTTTGTCTGGCTGGCAATGATCGCCAGAATGGCCGTAGAAGAACGCGCCTCAAACGAGTGCTTACGCCACCACGGATAGGCCTCCGCAATCCAGAACGCGTCAAAACCCGCATCTTCGCAGGCCCCAGCCATGTCCATGGTCTCGCGCACCGGCTCCATGCTGAGTTGCAAAACACCGATATTGAAAGGAACAGTCATCGTTATGCAGGCTCCTGGGCCACTACACTGTTACTCCGGGTCTTTCCACGAATGTTCTAGCCCCTTAATCAACTCCCACAAAGCCTTGTTGAGCGGGGTAGGAACGCCAATCTTTTCGCCCCACTGCACGATGGCGCCATTCATGAAGTCGACCTCGGTCTGGCGCTTGGCAAGCACGTCCTGCAACATGCTGGCACGATGCTGGCCGGGCGCGTTGGCGCCTTTTTGCACCAGCTGCCGGGGATCGCCATGCAGCTCAATTCCAAGCTTCTTCGCCACCGCTTCCCCTTCCGCAATCAGGTCGTTGTATAGCTGGCCGGTCGGGCCAAACCGCGTGGCGGCGCCGTGATGCAGCAGGGTGAGCGCTCCGGTGGGGTTGGTGGAGGCGTTGAAGATCAGCTTGGTCCACTGCGCTCCGCGAGCGTCTTTCAGCGCAATGGTATTCATGCCCGAGCGCGTCATGAGGCCCGCCAGCTCTTCGACCTTGCTCATCGGCGTCTTCGTAGGCTCGAACGGCCCGATCCAGGTGTCGCCCTGAATGTCGTAACCGATGTGTCCGGGGGCAATCGGATGGCCCGCGGGAAACGTTGTGCCGCGAATCACGCACTTTGCATGCTCGGCGATGATTTCCTCGTTGCCCACGCCGTTCTGCACGGAGCACACCGCACTATTCTGGTCGAAGATATGAGCAGTCTGTGCAATCGCACTCCGGGTATGGATCGCCTTGGTGGCGACAATCCCATAATCGCAGCAGGGTAACTCTTTGGGATTGTTGGTCGCGTTCAGCTTCGCTGTAAACTCCGCGGCGCCCGAGAGCCTGAGCCCGTTCTGTTGAATGGCATCGGTGTGTTCCTTCCACACGTCGTATGCCCACACTTCGGCTTCTCCCGCCCGCGCCAGGTGCGCTGCAAACAGGCTTCCCACTGCGCCACACCCGATGACACAAATCCTCATGGACACCAATCCCTCTATGATTTCGCTTTTGGAGACAGATCTGCCCGCTACGTAGATTTGATCGCGAGCATGCTCTCGCGCGTCTCTTCTCCGTTAAAGAATTTCCACGGCACGTCCGCCAGGCACTCGCCCTCCGTCTTACCGATGCGGTAGGTGTCCTGGGTGTAAAGACAAACTTTCCCGTCCTTATCGACCACCTGCGGGTGCAGCGAGACGATCATGTTCTCTTCAAGCGGAACTTCGCTCTTGGCGCCGATCGCCGGATATTCGATCATGGTGGCTCCAATGCTGTGCCCCGAAAGATGGCCGAGAGCGAAACCATGCCGGCTGAACTTTTCGGCAACCGCGCGATGCACGTTGCTGGCAAGTTCTCCTGCACGCATCAGCTTGCGGGCCGCTTCCAGGGCCTGCGGATAAGCTTCCGCCATCGCCGCAGTTCGCGGGCTGACGCTGCCGCGAATCAGCGGACGCGAGAACTCCACCCAGTACCCACCCACTCCGGTGATCTCCAGGGAATAGAGCAGCAAGTCGTCAGCGGAAACCACGTGGTTCCCGGGCACTTTAAAGTGGGCGGCTGCTTCTCCCTCGGGACCAGAGAGAAGGATGTTCATCATGCGCGGCCCGGCGCCCCGTGCGAAAAATCTCTCGACCGCCGGCGCCATGATTTCGGCCTCCGTCTTACCCGGCGCGTAGGCCGCGACCAGCGCCCAGAAACCGTCTACGATGATGTCCATGGCATCGCGAACTTCGGCCAGCTCTTCTTCGCTCTTTACCGCACGAACTGTGTCGAACTGGACGTCGAATGGCACCAGCTCGTAGCTTCCCTGCGCCAGTTCGCGATAATCGCGCACCGCCATGATGAAGTTCGTTCCGTAGACGCCAATACGTTTCCACTGGCGCTCCTGCGCGCGCTCACGCAACCACTGGCCCGGAATGTCGGGCCAAACCTGATCTTTGACCCATGGCTTGCCTTTGTCGCCAATCCAGCGCGCTTCGCGCGGAAAAACCAGCGTGGCATCGCCTTGCAGTGGGATCAGCACATAGACGTAGCGGTGCACGATCTCAAAGCCCGAGGTGTAGAGCACCGCGCCCTCAAATCCCGCATACTGATTGCCGCACACGATCAGCGCGTCAAGATGCTCACGTTGCATCGCATTGCGAAGGTTCCGGTAGCGGCGATCGATTTCTTCTTGAGTCGGCAATGCGACCTCTGGGTAAAGCCTATCTTCTAAGACTCCTATGCGGCCTGCGCCCCGCACAGTTCGGCGGCAGTCAGCGCGTAAATCTTTGTGATATCCACCAAAGTCTGAATCCGGACTTTTTCGCCCTCTTTGTCACGGGGGCCGCTGGAGGGGCCGTAGTTCACCGTTTCCACACCGTAGCGGCTCAACACGCTGGCGTCCGAGCACCAGGTCACGACATCCCGTTGCGGCGGTTTCCCCATGATGCGTTTGTGATTTGACTCGATCGTGCGAATCATCTCGTGCTCTTCGTGGATGCGCGCCCCGGGCACAGAAACATAGGTTTCAAATTCCAGGCCCCAGTCGGGATATTTCTTCTCCAGGCCGAAGAACACTCGCTGAATGTCGCGCCGGGCGTCGCTCATGGCCATGGTCGGGGGCACGCGCACATCGAGGAACAGATCCGTCTTCTCCGGCGTGCGACTGGCGCGCCACGCATGGCCGCCGCGAATACCGCCGAGATTGACGATGGCTTTCCTGCCGCCATATGCCGCCTTCTTTTCCCATTCCGCGATCCAATTCATGATCGGCTCCATCAGCTCGTACATTCGACGGATGGAGTTCATCTCTTCACGGCCCTCGCAGAATGCCGTGTGTACATAGATTCCGGTGCAGGAAATTCGCACCCAGAGCGAGCCAAAATGCTCGAGCACGACGTGCATGTCGGTGGGCTCGCCCAAGATGCACATATCTGGCAGCACGCCATGGTTGACGAGATAATGCGTGCCGCAGCCGTAGCCGCGATACTCCTTGCCTTGGAACTCGCCCCACTGCGCCTTTTCAATCTCGCCGGCAACTGCCGCGATAATCACATCGCCCTTGGGCGTTACGCCCGCGCGCTGCAGCGCCTTGACCGCATGGGTGTAGCAAACCAGCGCGCCCTTCATGTTGTAGATGCCGAGGCCGTATAGAAATCCATCTTTGATAACAGCGGTCGGCTTATAGCCCAGCCCGGTAAGAAATTCTTCCCGCCCGGTATTGGACGTATCCAGGTGGCCGTTGAACATAAGGTTCTTTCCACCGCCGGAACCAGGCCAGCGCCCGACCACATTGGCACGCCCCTCTTCCAACTCCTGCCACGTAACCTGCAAACCCAGCTTCTGCAGCGCGGTTCGCATGTATTCAGCCATCTGCAATTCTTCGCCCGTAGGGCTGGGAATGTTGATGACATCGCAGGCCATGCTGATGATTTCTTCTTCTTGCACCTCGGCGACGATCCGCTCCACCAGCTTAGGATTCAGAACGCCTTCCGATTTTTTGACCGGTTTATGCACAGTTTTCCTTCTTAGTGCGCGCGGGCCAGACGAAAATCGTCCGCGTACCAGCACAGCTTGTCGTTCCCTTTTTCCGTGATCAGAAAATTATCCTCCAGGCGCAGGCCGCCGCCGCCGGGCCAGTAAATACCGGGCTCGATCGCCAGCACCATGTTTTTCCTGATCGTTCCTCCCCCTGCCTGATGCGCGTAGGGGAACTCATGCGCCCGAGCCCCAACACCGTGACAAATCGGATGCGATGGCTGCCCGGGATATCCGCATTCCGCAATGCGCGCGCGGACCAGCCGGTCAAGTTCGGGAAGGCTGGCGCCGTCGTGCGCAAACTCAACTGCCTCGCTGAACACTTTCAGCAAGAGATCTAACAGCTTGTTGTATTCCGGCGTAAGTTCGCCCGGACACGCGTTCTTCGTCAAGTCAGTCCAGTAGCCGTCAGCGCAGACCCAGATCTCAAATAAGGTAGGCTCGTTCTGTTGAATGGGACGATCCCGGGTAGCCGTGAACGTCGCTATCCCCTTACCCGACCACACCAGCGTGAAGGCCCTCGCCATCTCTACTTTGCCCTGATAGCCAACTCCCAGCCCATGTACAAACCCCTCATACATGCCTCCGACTTCGCTTTCTTTCATCCCCGGACGCATGTGCTCGCGGGTGTAGTCCATCGCCAGCGCCGCCAATTCATTGGCCAGGCGCATGCGCTCGATCTCCTGCGGCGTCTTGATGGCGCGAGCTTCGTTCAGCAAAGGCGTTGAGTCCACTACTTGGCCCGCCGCCTTGCGGATCGCATCGAAAAACGCCTGCGTTGGCGTAGTCGGCTCGCCCACCATGCGGTCGGCGCTCTGAGTCCCCATGTTGAGTTCGACCGCAACTTTATCGGTCAGCCCGTTCTGTTTCAAGACTTCAATCGCGATATCAAGCGCCCGATACTGCGGAGGGCGCGGATCGCGCTCGTCATATCCCTTGAACAGGCGAATGTCGCGCGTCCACGAATTGCGCTGCGCATCGGCCAGTTGCGGCTCCAGCGCGATCAAGGTGGGCTCACCCTGTTGCGGAAATACGACCGCATCGTATCCCTTCATACACCAGTAATTGGTGAGATAGAGAAGGTTGTCCGGGGCGCGCGCCACCAGCGCGGTGATTCCCTGATCCTTCATCAGGGCCCGTACCCGGTCCAACTTCGAGCTATCCATCGTCCAACCCATGTCTACCCGTAGAGACGCGGCTTGCCGCGTCTTCCTCAGTGCCCTCCCGCCTTAACTTGCGCCGACACCGGGCGATTTTCGTCACCGAATGTCCACGCAGCCTCGCGACCCTTCACCAGCCGGTAAACCGCGGTGTGCAGGGGCGCCGGCACCCCGGCCTTCTGCGCTTCCCGCGCTATCGCCCCACTCAGAAAATCCACCTCGGTGGGAAGCTGTTTCCGCACGTCGTACAACATCGAGGGTGGATGATTGGTCATAGCGCCGATCTTGTTCATCTCCCAGGGATCCTCGTGCAATTTCACTCCTACCGCCGCGGCCACCCGTTTGCCCTCTTCCATGAGCGCATGCAGCAAGTGCCCCAGCGACGCCAACTCGGATTCGTCAGCGAAGTGCGGCGAATGCGGCAGCCCAGTCAATGCCGAAACTCCGTTGACCGACGCGTTGAAAATCAGCTTCGACCACTGGGCCGGGCGCGCGTCTGGCAGAGATTCGGCCTTGAGTCCGCCGGCCACAATCAACCGCGCTGCCTCTTCGACGACCGCATAGGGCGTCTGCCGCGGCTCAAATGGGCCCAGCCAGGTCGCAGTGTCGAGTTCCAACTGGACGTGCGAATCGCTGTGCCTGGTCCCGCTCATAAAAGTCGTGCCGCGAATTACCTGGCCGCGCGTGTGGGCCGCAATAATCTCCTCGCTTCCCAAACCGTTCTGCGCCGAAATCACCGCGCCCGAGTCAAAGTGCCAGCCCACCAAAGCCATCGAGTCCTCAACCTGCGTGGCCTTCGTGGCCACAATCGCCAAGTCGCAAGCTGGGAGTTCCTCCGGCCGGGACGTCGCTCTCAGGGACACATGGAATTCCCGCCTGCCGGAAACCCGCAGCCCATCGCGGCTCAATATCCGCGCATGATCGTCGCGCCGGACGAACGCCCAGACTTCTGCCACCCGCGCCAAATGCGCCGCGTACAGACTCCCAATCGCCCCACATCCGACAATGCAGACGCGTTTCATAACCCTGAGCTTCGGACCTCAGACCCCACCTCGACATCGGAAATCAGCCCTACGATTCAAAACTCACATCTCAGCAAGCGGATCGCAGCCCGTGGTGCGAAAGGCCGGGGTCCGAGGTCGGATGCCCGAGGCCTGATTTCCGCGTCAGCGCCTGTCCACTCGCACCACTTTGTCTGCTTGTGCGACTTCCTTCCCCACCAACGCGCGGAACAAGCTGTCTGCGTTGTTGAATGAGTCGTCGATAATCACGCCGCTCTCAAATAACGCATCCTGCAAGGCGGCAGAGATGGTATGGATCGGCGCGGCTCCTCCTTCACCCATTCCCTTCGCGCCGCTGTAGCTGTGCGGGGAGGGCGTCGAGATATGCCCGTACTTCACCTTCGGCATATTCACCGCGGTGATCGGCGTGTAATCGCTGAAGGTGCTGGTCAGCATGTTGCCGACCTCGTCATAGACGCAATTCTCCATCAGCGCTGCGCCGATGCCGTGCGCGGTCGCGCCGTAAACCTGGCCCTCGACGATCGGCGGATTAATCACGGTCCCGCAGTCGTCGACGGCGACGTAATCCAGAATGCGCGGAATGAAAGTGTCGCGCTCTACTTCAACCACTGCGATGTGAAGCTGCGAGGCGTACGTAAGGGTCAGGTTGCCGTACTTCTTCTGCTTGTCGGGCACCTTGAATGGCGCACGCCACACGTAGCGGCAATTCAGCGTCACATCGTGCATGTCCGTGGGCAGCACCGCGCTGTTCACATTGACGATGTTCGCCAGGCCCCAGTAGTTAATGGATTTCCCGGTGCTCCTGGCGCAAAGCTCGGGACCCTGGTTGCCAGTTCCGAATTCGATGTCGTCTTCCTTGGCCTCCAGCACGAACGCCGCCAGCCGCTTCATTTCCGCCTTCAACTTTTGCGCGGCTCCGTGCACCGCCGACAATCCCGATACCGCAAACTGGCTGGCGTAGGTTCCAGAGAATCCAGTATGCACGTTGCGTTCGGTATCGAAACCAGTGCGCACTGAAATCAGATCGGGAGAGATGCCGAGCACGTCGGCGACCACCTGCGCCGCCGTAGTCTCATGCCCCTGCCCCTGTGGACAGGAACCGACCGCCACAATAACTTCTCCATAGATATCGAGCTTGCAGTTCGCGCCCTGCGAGTTGCCGGAGAATGGAGCACCTGGATTCACGATCTGCGACTGGCCAAAATTGTTGGTGCCGGAATCAAGTGTCGTCCCAATGCCTAGCCCGATCAGCCGGCCCTCTGCCTTCGCTTCCGCCTGCTTCTTCTTCCACTCATCCCAGCCGATCAGCTTCTTTGCGACTTCCAGCATCTTCGGATAATTGCCCGAATCGTAGATGCATCCATTCGGCGTGAGATACGGAAACTCCTCGGCTCGAATGTAATTACGCATGCGCATCTCGTCGCCGGGAATGCCGAGTTCATGCGCGCAGATATCCACCACCCGCTCCAGGAACCACAGGTGCTGCATGCGCGAATAGCCACGGTTCGGACCCACGGGGCACTTATTGGTGACCGCCTGCGCGAAATCGATGCGCACGTTCCGGAAGCGGTACACACCGGGAACCACCTGCGACCAGATCACGCATCCCAAAGGCTCATAACGCGGATATGCCCCGCAGTCATCGATGTGCCGCGAGTCGACGGCCGTAATCACGCCATCTTTGTCGAGCGCAACTCGCGTATCGCGGAAAGTCCGCTCATTCCCGTGCGCGCTCGACACCATATGCTCGGAGCGCGTCTCCACCCACTTGATCGGTCGCCCTCCAGCCTTCTTCGAAGCCAGCGCGCAGACCGCCATCTGCGGATAGCTGGTGATTTTGATCCCAAAGCTTCCGCCAATGTCCGCCGTCTCCACACGAATGCGGTCAATGTGCACTCCAAGATGCGCAGCCAGAAACTGAATCGCAAACGACGGGAACGAGTTATTGCAGGAATAATAGATGTGATCGTCTTTCGGATTCCATTCGCCGATCACAACGTTGTTTTCCAGCGGCGTGCTGGAGAACCGGTGGAAGTGCATGCGGTCGATGTGCACCACATACGCCGCCTCCCGGAACGCCGCTTCGATATCCCCATACTCGAAGACGCCATTCCATACCTTGTTCGTCCCAGATTCCTCGTGCAGAATGCTGGTGTCTTTGAGAGCCTCCTCGGCATCCACCACCGGCTCCAGCGGTTCGTATTCCACCTGGACGAGTTCCGCCGCATCATCGGCCAGACGCGGTGTTTCCGCCACCACTGCCGCCACCGGTTCGCCCTGATATCGAACCTTCGAAACCGCCAGCGGATAATCCTGAATCTTTCCGCCCGGCTCCGGGGCGATTTCGATAAACGGGTGGGTCTTGGGAGCAATCTCCCTCCCGGTAAGAACACAAATCACTCCGGGCAAAGCCTCAGCGGCCGCGGTCTCCAGGCTGACGATTTTCGCGTGCGCATAGGGCGAACGCACGAACCGCAGGTAAGCCATGTCGTGCAGCTTGATATCGTCGGCAAACCTGCCGCGTCCGCGCAGCAGGCGATTTTCCTCCTTGCGCGGGACGGCTCTGCCGACCCAATTGCCCCCGTTCTTGTTCTCTCCGCCCATGTTCTCAGCTTCTCATTGCAAGGCAGCCTGCAGACCATCGATCAGTTTCTGCACTTGTTTTTTCCCCAGCGGTTCCAGCAAGCCCCCGGCAACCGAGGTCAGCCGGCCAAACACTTGCGCCTCGCCCTGCCACCTCACCTTTGTCCCCGCGCCTTCCGGCGATAGATCAAAACCCGCCGTAATCCCCACGTTCCCGCCGGAGACGCTTCCCTGTCCCTTGTACTGCGCGCGCGTGGCCGGGACCGCCTCCGTCAGCTCCATCTTCACTTCCGCCGTGCCCTTGATGTAGGAGACTCCCACATTCACCTTGACCGTGAAATGTTTCTCATCCTGAACCGTAAGTCCCTGGAAGTCGGGCAGTAGCGGCGCAAATTTGTTTGCGTCGACAAGGAATTCGTAGACTTCTGCCGGCGTGCGCTTGACCTCGAACTCTCCGCCCAGCTTGATCGCCATGCCTCATGCCCCTTTGTTGTTCTGCGCCGCCAACTGGATCGCTTTGAAAATGTTCTGGTACCCGGTGCAGCGGCAGGTGTTGCCGGCGATGGCCTTGCGGATTTCTTTCTCGCTCGGTTGAGTATTACCCGTCAGCAGCTGATACGTCGATAACATCAGGCCCGGCGTGCAATATCCACACTGTAATCCATAGGAGTCGCCGAACGCCTTCTGAATCGGATGTAGCTGGCCATCTCTTTCCAGTCCCTCCACCGTCAGAATCTCGGCGCCATCCGCCTGGACGGCAAACACCGTGCATGACTTCACGGCCGCGCCATTCAGCAACACGGTGCAGGCCCCGCAATACGTGGTGTCGCAGCCAACATGCGTGCCCGTGAGATCGAGTTCCTCGCGCAGCAACTCCACCAGCAGCATGCGTGGCTCGATGCTGAGCGAGTGCGGCTTGCCGTTGACGGTCACCCGGATCGGGACCTTTTCGATAACCGCTTCATTTTTCTTTCGGGCGTTCTTAGGCATAGATGTGGCTCAGTTCGACCTGCTCTCCTCGTGCTCGTTTCACCGCGGCTTTAACGGCTCGTGTCACCAGCGCCGCCACCAGCATGCGCTTGTATTCGGCCGATCCTCGCATATCCGGCTGAGGATCTGCCGCCCCGCGCGCGGCTGCGGCAGCTGTGGCAATCGTCTGTTCCGTGACTCGCTGACCGCGCAACGTGTTTTCCGCTTCAGTCGCCTTGACCGCCGTCAGGCCTACGCAGCCCAGGGCAATCGAAACTTCCTTGCAAACATCCCCCCTCATCGTCAGCTGCACTGCCGCGCTGGCCGTCGGATAAACCGGGGCCGCGCGTTTGAACGCGAGATAAGCGCCCCCACTTCCTTTAGGTGGAATCTTCACGATGATCTCTTGTACCAACTCATCGTGTTCGAGGGCGGTGGTGTACGCATCTTTGATGAACTCGCTGAGAGACACGCGCCGGGCCTTCTTGCCGAGACAAACCACTTCGGTCGACAGCGTGGCCAGCACCACGGCCCAATCGCCGCTGGGATCGGCTTCCGCCAGCGACCCACCAATGGTTCCACGGTTTCGCACCTGCACGTCCGCAATGCCCGCAGCGCAGTCGTGAATGATTGGAATCTGCGAGGCCACGGGTGAATTCTCGATCTCAGCGTGACGGGTCAGCGAACCGAAGCGCAGTTTGCCCTTGTCTTCCTTGATGAAGGACGTTCCAGCGATAAAATTCAGATCGATCAGGTGCTGAGGATTGGCAAAGCGCAGCTTCATCAGTGGAATCAGGCTCTGCCCGCCGGCCAGTAACTTGGACCCTTCACCCAATTGCGAAAGCAGCCTGGCGGCTTCCTTAAGCGATCCGGCACGGTGATAGTGAAAGGCTCGCGGGTACATGGTTCCTTCTCTTTACGAAGCCCGAGCATGCGCCAGGCGCATGCCTCCGGGCTGATCAGCATAGCAAACGCTGCAACTCATCTAGGGCAAGCGAAAACCCAAACTTCGCCATCGAGTCTCAAGCTTTGCGGGCAAATCCGATGGCCACTCCGCTCAAAGCCGCCGTCACTAGCCCGGCACCGCCAATCGCCAGAACTGTGGGCCAAAGTCTTCCAGGTTGAGCCGTCTGCATCAACACTCCGAGGGGAAAGATCACCGATCCCGCAAAGAGAGCCATCGCCAGCCAAAATCGCACCGTATCATTGAATCCCACGCGATCGAAGACTACACCCAGGACGATCAGCAGCATCGCCAGCCCGATCCAGTGAGAATGGACATCCACCTGGCGAACGTACACGTATTTTGCTGCAGCGTAATCTCCGACCGCGGAGTGTGCGGCCGTCATGTTTCGTCCGGCAGCCTCGGAAAATGCTGTGGCCAGCGACCCGCCCATGTGGTCGAGCGACTGATGCTCGATAAACAGCGCGTAGTGCAGCCCATACAGCATGCCAAATGTCGCCAGCGCGATGCCGCCGAAGATCAGCAGTTTCCGCCCGCTGCTCATCCCGCGCCCCCTGTCTCGGCGTCAAGCCTACCGCTGTAACGCAGCACGCCCACCAGCATCCCGCTCATGGCGATGATCACCAGCAAGCCGCCGAAATCCGCGATGCCGCCCGCGATCAGGCCCATTCTCAATTCCAGAAGCACAAATACCGGCAACAGAATGGATCCTGCCAGCAGCATCTTTACGCAACGCGCCTTCCATAGGTCGCTGAGGAAGACGTAGGGTTGAATGAAGGAGAGCAGCATCGCCAGCAATCCGAATTCAATGAGGTGCGAATGGGCCGCAATCATGACCGCCTTTTCCGCCTGTAGCCCTCCGTACTCACTCACCGATTGCGCCGCGGCCGGCAGACTGTGACTTCCGGCTTCATCGAGCATGCCATTCAGAATCCTTGCTTCCCGCGCCTCATGCTCGTACAGGTACTTCGCCGAATACCACGCTCCGTGCAGAAAGCCAAGCAGTACCAGCACTGTACCGCCGGTCAATAACGCGCGCCGGTTCCAGGAATTCTCCAGCGGCATTTCCGGCTCCACGGAACCGGACCGAACGCTGCGGAAGTGCCTCCATAATCCCCAGATCTGCGCCAGCAATACTACAATCAGCAGACCGCCCGCCGAGTCCGCCAGCACGCTTGCCCAGCCAATTACCGAAAACGGGCTGTAAGCCAGCCCGACGTAGTGGATCAGGAAAATTCCTGCCGGCAGCGCCACGCCACCCAGGACAAATAGCCTGGCGAACTGCCGCTTGCGCTCTTTTGAGAGCGCCACATACGGCTGGATGAGCGCCAGCAAGAGAGCCAGGTAACCCGCGTCCGTCATGTGAACGTGCGCGTCAATTTTGGTGCCGCGATCCTCCAGCAGACCTCCGATACCGGAAAATACATTTCGGGCTGCCGGAGCGTCGTGCGCTGCCACCGCCTTTACCCCGCTCAGGAGCGCCTCCCCGGTTTGGCTTGCATTTTGGTGGAGCACAAACACGGCAAAGATGTCTCCAAACAGCATTCCCGCCGCGATCAGACCAATTCCGCCGAAGATGAATATCCGGCGTGCGCTCATGCCAGCGAACGTCGCTGCTATATTCGGAGGGATGGCCTGTCGCAGCTCCCCTTCCTTTGCAAAAACAGGTTCCCCGTCGAACGGCGTGGATGGACCCCAGATGGCCATGACTAGTCCGCCGCCCGCGCCTCACCCGAAGGCTGGCGAAACGCCGGCATTACGTATTGGGAGAACATCTGCTGCGTCTTGATGCTCTTCCAGTGTTCGAGTCCTCCGAAATTGGAAACAATCGCCAACTCGCCGATTCCGCCCTTCTCTTGCAGCGCTTGTACCTGCCGTATCACCTTCTCCGGCGTGCCGATAAACCCTATTTCCTGCTCCACAATCTGTTCATAGGTCAGCCTGGTCAGCGACTCGAGAGCTCCGCTGGCATAAAATCCATACCCCTTGGTGCGAAGTTCCGCTTTCATCTCCTCCCCTTGAAGGGAATCCACCGGCGACGCGTTGAATGCCAGGAAATTGTGGAGCGCTTGCTCCACTTCTTTGCGAATCACTTTCTCGTCGTCGTCAATGTAAACCGGACGGATATAAACGATATCGGGCTGGTGTCCATTCTCGGCGCAGGCCTGCTTGTAGATATTCAGCGACGGCTCCAGAACCTTCCAGGGCAAAAGCGGTGGCACGAAGATCCCCCAGCCCTTCGCTCCAGCCATCTGGTAGGTGACGTCGCTGGTGCCGCCGGTATAGAACTTCGGATGCGGCTTCTGCAGGGGCCGGGGAACGATGCTGACATCTTTCACCTTGTAGTACGTCCCGTGGTAGGAAAATTTCTCCTGGGTAAGGGCGAGTTCCAGGATGTCAATCGCCTCGTTGTAGCGCGGCCGGCTTTCCTCGAGTGGCAGAGCGGAAGGTCCGAAGAGCCACGCGTGCCCCCGTCCGAAGCCGCACTCCAACCGGCCATCGGTAAGAATGTCAGTCTCAGCGATCATGCCCGCCAGCCGCATGGGATTTTCCAGCGGCAAGGTGTGCAGCGCCGTGCGGAAGCGGATGCGTTGGGTCTTCTGCGCTGCAGCCGCAAACATCGCCAGCGGATTAGCGGAGATGGAGAACTTCTGAAAGAAATGGTGATCGATCACCGAATATACGTCGAACCCGCACTGATCGGCATGTTCGATCTGCCGCATGATCTCCCAGATCATTTCGTAATGCGACTTGCCGGGCGGCGTCTGGATTTCGCAGTAGATGCCAAATCGCATGCATGTTCTCCTGGGCCCAATCACTGCGGCCGTTCTCATTCTTGCGCAGACTCTTTCTCGAAACCCGGGTCGGCGGAGACTTCGCCGAGCCGCCGGTATTTTCCCTGAAAGTAGAGCAGTGGTGTGCCCTTACGCATTACTAAGTCTTCTACCTCGCCGATAAAAATCGTGTGGTCGCCCGCTACCTGCGCGCTATGCAACCGGCACTCCAGATACGCCAAGGCGCCGTGCAGCACCGGCGTTCCATGTCCGGTGCGATCGAAACCCGCTCCGGCTTCCTCGGCGTGCTGATGTGTCGCCGTAGAGCGCGCGTAATATTCCGAAATCCTACGTTGATCCTCTGCCAAAATATTTACTCCGAAGCGCTTTTTGGCATGCAGATGAGCGTGGGTTCGGGCCCGTTGATCCACACAAACCAGCACCAGCAGCGGATTCAGCGAGACCGAGGCGAAGGCGTTCGCGGTCATGCCGTGCACTTCGCCTTCCTGATCCACCGTGATCACCGTAACTCCGGTGGCAAAACAACCCATCGCCTTACGGAAGTCTGCCTGCGTGACACTCATCGAGGTCGGATGTCCCTGTCGTTCGAATTCTCTGACCTCAACATCAGAGGCAGCAAGCTGCCGGGGAAGGCCGGCGACAAGCCGCCTCTTTAACCTACCACGTAAAGCGCGCCGCCAACTGGATCTGGCGGGGGTTGAACATCGAACGCGGCGTGCCATAGTACTGATTCGGCGAACCCTCACGGAAACCAGAAGGCGTCGCCGGACAACCCACAGCCCCGAGATTCGAGGGCGCAACAAACGGACAGAAATCCGCCGCCCCATACGCCGTGTTGTAAAAGCGCACATTCACCGTGTTCAGCAGATTGAATCCTTCCGCCAGGGTTTCCAGATGAAGTTTCTCGGTAATCGCGAAGGTACGTGAAATCCGCATGTCTACGCTCTGATAACTGTCCCCGCGGAAGGTATTGCGCGGCTCGATGCCCACCCGGTCGTTGTTTCCGAAGATGTCCCCATTCACGTCCGAGCCGGCAAACTTGGTGAAGTAGTGCGGCGACTCCAGGCTCACAATCGACGAGAGCTGCCAGCCATTCAGAATCCGGTTCATGTGCTCAGGGCCGTAGAGCGTTGCATTCCCCACGAAGCGTTGAGTCACATTGTCAGCCGATACCGCGCGCTCCCGGTCGAAGCAGCAGCTGTCCTGCGGAATCAGCACGAAGCTGGGATTGGGTCCGTTGTCGATACCTCTCGAAAAGGTGTAGCTCAGCCCGAATCCAACATGATGGCTGGGCCGCTTGTTCAGGTTCACCAGCAGGCCATCCCAGATCGAATCCCATTTGGAATCCGCTTCGAAGTAAACAGCGATCGATTGCCCGGGAATCTGCGGCGCGCGCGTGCCCGGGAACGGCAGCACGGTGCTGCAATCGCCGGGTACGGCGACGATGTGGTAATCGTCCTTCAGTCCGGTCCCGCCTGCTGAGCTGTGCGCCGTCACCGGACAGCCATTCTGATCGGGCTGGTTAACGTTCCAGAAGCTGCCCAGGTGCACACCGCGGACGTGCAGTCCGCTGATGTCGAGAACCGTGTCCTTGAACGGCTGGAGTTCAACTCCGAAACTGGCCTGCACACCATAAGGCGGCTTGTGGTCTTGCGCAAAACGAACGATCACGGAGTCTCCAAAAAATCCGCAGGTCGACAGAAAACCGTTGGGACAAAACGGCAGCGGCACCGCATCCGGGTAAAGTCCGGGATTCAGCAACTCGGTCAGGCCCAGCCCGGTCAGCCCCGGAGAACTGGCGAAGGCAAAGAGCCGGGTCTTGGCATTCAGCGAATCTTCCTTACTTTCACGGCCCGGATACTTGCCTATCGTTCCGCCGCAGGATGGAATCTGACACATCAGCAGTGGAGAAGGTATTGTGCCGTAGAAAATGCCCGCGCCACCGCGCAGCACCAGATTGCTATGGCCTCCCGGAGACCAGGCAAATCCGACGCGCGGATCGAAATTCTTCATTGGATTATTGATGGCGCTGCTGGGCCAGGTCTCGCCCTCCCAGCGCAGACCGTAATTCAGCGTGAAGTTGGGCCGTACGCGCCACTTGTCCTGCACATAAAGACCTTCGTAGGTGTGCCCCAATTCGCCTTTGGCCTGGTTGCGAATTGCTGAGGAAATGGCGCCGCCCCGGTATACCGCTGGGTCAATGCTCGGCTCGGAGAAATTGGACGCAGCATCGAACCGCTCAAAGAACAGCACAAACGGATGCGGCCCCACTCCTAAACCGTCGGTTCCGAGAAACGCCGGAATGCTGGCAAAGTCTGCCTCAAAGGGATAGAACAGCGGGAACGATTCCGTGGTATTCACGTGATTGAAGTCGCCACCAAACGAAATCGTGTGCTTGCCCAGAGTCTTCGTCACGTCATCCACAAACTCGAAGCGGCCTTCTTCGTAGAAATCCGGGTTGCCGCGATTCACGCCCATGGTGAACACGTTCGACACTTCCAGATGCGGCTGGGTGCTGGCCGTGGGAAAGTCAAAAAAACGGTGCGCGTATTGCATGCGCACTTCGTTCACCAGCGAACTGGAAAATACCGAAACCAGGTCTCCCACCACCGATTGATCGCGGAAAGTGTTGTTCTTGAAGCCGGAAGGCAAGTCGAAGCCGTCGTTCAACGGCGAGAGGTTCGTGGATCGCTGATCGTTCAGGAAATATCGCACAAACAGCGATTCGTGCTCGTTGAAGGTGTGGTCCAGCCGCGCCAGGCCGTCGTCGTAGTTGATATCGCGGTTCACATGCAGATTTTCAGCGGGCAGGCCGAACACCGTTGTCTTAACGTTGTTAATCGCGGTCAGATTGGTCAGCACCGCGGAGTTGTAGAACGGCGATTCGACGTGCCGCTGGCCTTCGTAGTTCAGGAAGTAGAACGTCCGGTCCTTCGAAATCGGACCCCCGAGGGTAGCGCCGAACTGGTTCTGACGAAGCTTGTTAAAGCCTTGCCCGGCCAGGGGACTGTTTGCGTCCATGGCGTCGTTGCGGAAGTACTCGTAAGCCGAACCGTGCAGGTTGTTCGTCCCGCTCTTGGTGATGACGTTGACGATGCCACCGACCGCCCGCCCGAATTCGGTGCTGTAATCGCTGTTGATGACCCGGAATTCCTGCACCGCTTCCTGCGATGGCGTGGTCTTCTGAATCCCCGACGCGGTAGACATGTTGTCCGCCCCATCCACTGCCACAAAATTGAAATGTATATTCTGGCCCGCGAACGAGAGCTTGGTGACCGGTTCGATGATCACGTCGGTGCTGCCGGAGGTGGTGTCGCCGATGGTGACGCCGGGCGCGAGCAGCGCGAAGTCGATGAACTGGCGGCCATTCACCGGTAGTTGCTCAATCTTCTGGCTGTCGATTACGGAGCTGACCATGGTGCGGGTGGGTTCCGCTACCGCGCCCACGTCCTGCACGGTCACTTCCTGCGCCACCTGGCCCACCGCCAGGTTGAAATCCAGCGAGGCATTTGCCCCAATGTCGAGATGCAGCTTCTTGGCCTGCTTCTGGAAACCCGCTTTTTCCGCGGTCACGGTATAGTTGCCGACCGGGAGCAGCGCAATCTGGTAGTCACCGGTCGCCGTGGCGATCGCGGACCGCGAGAATCGGGTGGCGGCGTTCACTACCGTGATTGTGGCCTGAGAGATCGCAGCGCCGGTGGTGTCGTACACCCGGCCCTGAATGGTGACGGTCACGACCTGGGCGGCAGCCGGCAAACACAGACTGAACAGTCCAGCCAAAAGCGCGACAACCAACACGCCGACCCCGGCTTTGGCAATTCGCTTCGTGGCATTGGGCTTCATTGTCGTCTCCTCTTGCCGGATACGGCCGCCGGCGCGGCGCTTCCACTTCTGGATTTCACGGGCTTCTTCGGATTCTGATGGCTCATCACCCGGCCCAATCTCGACTCGGAATCGTCAAGGTGCTGCGATAGCACCGCGGCACATTGCTTCCGCTTGCCATCGCGCAGCAACTGAAACAGCTTGCGATGTACCGGAATCAGCCGGCCGGGATCGTCATGGGCGCGGTCCACCAGCACCATCCCCATGCGCACTTCGCCAATCAGCTTTTGATAGAAGGATTCCAGACGCTTGTTGTTATGAAAGCGAATCAAGAGACTGTGAAATTGCAGATCGAAGCTTACCGCCCGCATCCAGTCGCGGTCGCTCACCGCGCGTTCATAGCCTTCCAGCGCGTTACGCAACTCCGGGAGGATATCCGCGTGGTTGGTCCCGGCCGCCAGCACGGCGGGAATCTCCAGCATCCTGCGCAGCTCATAAATTTCCTGGACATCCTTGAGGGATAATTGCGACACCGCGATACCGCGATGGATGCTGCGGGTAAGCAGGCCTTCCATAGAGAGGATGCGCATTGCCTCGCGCATGGTATTGCGCGATACGCCCAGCGAATTGGACAGAGGAATTTCCTGCAACGAGGTTCCCGGCCGCAACTCGCCATTCAGAATTCGATGGCGAAGCACGGACGCAACCTGGTCGGCGACGCTGACTCGATGAATTTGGGAGCGATCCACGGCGCGCCTCAGTGCGCGGGATTTTCCTGCGAATTGTTCAAAATGTCAAGTGTTGAACAATTCGTTCGTTTTGGATGCTCCAGCCGGCTTCCCTTCTCATGTATCATTTCGGCTACCGGAAGCCCCTGACAGACATCTAAGAGATGTTCTAGTCCGGTGAGCTTCGAGCTATCCGGAACACCACAGGAGCAGCCACCACGAGGTCGCATCTCGATGCCATCGTTCGCATCCAGCCTGGATGAAATGCGCGCAGGGCAGACGCTCTTAGGCGACGCCGCCTTGCGCCTGATCTCTTGCAGCGACGAGGAACTGCCTGAAATCCTTGCCGCAGCCCGTGTCGCCAAAGACCGCTTCAAGCCCGGCGTCATCACCTATTCTCGGAAAGTATTCCTGCCGCTGACCAATCTGTGCCGCGACTATTGCGGCTACTGCACCTTCCGCCGCGACCCCAGCCAGCCTGGAGCTCACACCATGACCCCCGAAGAAGTGCTCGAGGTGGCTCGTGCCGGCGAACAACTGGGATGCACGGAAGCTCTCTTCAGCCTGGGTGACAAGCCGGAATTGGTTTTTCCCGAGATGCGCGAAACCCTCCGCCGCCTTGGGTACAACTCCACGTTGCACTACCTGGAAGCCATGTGCGAACTCATCCTGGAGAAGACCACGCTGCTGCCCCATCCGAATCCCGGCCTGATGAGCGCGGAATGGATTGCGCGGCTGGCGGCGGTTTCCCCCAGCATGGGGCTGATGATCGAGACGACCAACGCTTCCCCGCTCCCATCCGGCGGGGCCCATGATAATGCTCCGGACAAAGTCCCGGCCAAGCGCCTCCGAGTCATTGAAGAGGCTGGAAAACAAAGCGTGCCCTTTACCACCGGGCTACTGATCGGTATCGGCGAGACCATTGAAGATCGTGTTGATACTCTGCTGGCTATTCGCGAGTTGCACCAACGCTATGGCCACATTCAAGAAGTGATCGTCCAGAATTTTCGGGCCAAGCCCGAGATACCGATGCACGGTTGGCCGGAACCCTCGCGGGAAGAAATGTTGCGCACCCTTGCGGTGGCGCGTCTGCTGATGCCAGAGGTGAACATCCAAGCGCCACCGAATCTCTCTTCACCGTATTACGAGGATCTGCTGGACGCGGGCATCAATGACTGGGGCGGCGTCTCGCCGCTGACTCCCGACTTTATCAATCCCGAAAAACCCTGGCCTCATCTCGAACAACTCGAATTACGCACTCGCGCCAAGGGATTCCGCCTGCAGCAGCGGCTTCCGGTGTACCCTGAGTACGTGTCGGCAATCACCGCGCGAGCCGGCTTGTTGGCCGATAAGGTGCGTGCGGCTTCCGACCCATTGGGCTACTCACGGAGGGCGGTATGATCACTGTGCTGACAGGGGGCACGGGCGGCGCCAAGTTCGTCGACGGCCTGCGCCAGGTTGTCTCAGCGAAGGAACTGACCCTGATCGTCAATACCGGCGATGATCTGAAATTCTGGGGTCTCTACATGTCCCCAGACCTCGATTCCATCACCTATGTTCTCGCCGGCCTTCTGAGCAAGGAGCGCGGCTGGGGCGTGAAAGGCGACACGTTCTTCTGTATGCAGGCAATGGGGCAACTGGGCCAGCCGATCTGGTTTCATGTCGGCGATCGCGACCTGGCGATTCACCTGCTGCGCTCGAAGTTGCTCGGGGAAGGCAAAACTCTGAGCGAGGCGACAGCAGAGATCGCCACCAAGCTGGGAGTCGAGGCGCGCATCCTGCCGATGAGTGACTCGCCCGTGGAAACGCGGGTAGACACGCCGATCGGCGAACTGAGTTTCGAAGAATACTTCGTGCAACGCTGGTACCAGGATCCGGTGAAATCCGTGCGCTTCGCCGGAGCCGCGGAATCCAAGCCTGCTCCGGGTGTGGTGGATGCGATCCGGTCCGCGAGCGTCGTGATCATTGCCCCGAGCAATCCCGTCACCAGCATCGGTCCCATTCTTGCGGTACCCGGCATCGGCGAAGCATTGCAGCAGACGCGTGCGCCAATTCTTGCGGTCAGCCCCATCGTCGGCGGCGCCGCGGTTTCCGGACCCGCTGGAATTCTGATGGCCGCCCAGGGATTGCCGGTCTCGATCGCCGGCGTCGCCCAGGCGTATCGGGATTTTCTGGATTTACTCATCGTCGATGAAAAAGATGCGCAAGCTGCCCAGGAACTTCAGCGATCCGGATTGAAAGTACACTGCGCACGTACCATTATGCGCACTGGGGAAGACAAGGCCAATCTGGCGCGAAAGGTGCTGTCGCTGACCTCGGGTGAAAACGCGCGCGCGGCGGATCCAACATGATTCTTGTGCCAGTGAAGAATCTCGAGAATGCCAAGCAGCGATTGGCTCCGTTGCTCGAGCGTGACGAGCGTCTGGCGCTGGCCCAAGCCATGCTGCAGGACGTGCTTGAAACGCTGGCTTCCTGGCCCAGCCGGCCCGCGGTGGCCGTGGTGACCAGCGATCCATTTGCCCGCGAGATGGCGCGCCAGCTGCGATTCGAGATCATTGCGGACAACGCCAACCGCAGCGAAACTGACGCGATCGAGAGGGCAACCCAGGTTTCTATGGCCCGCGGCGCAGATCACACCATGGTCATCCCCGGAGACATTCCGCTGATTCAGGTTTGGGAGTTGGAAAGAATTCTCGAATCGGCTCCGGAGGAAGGCTCGGTGCTGGTACCGGCGGCAGATGGCCGCGGAACCAATGCAGCCTGGCGCCGGCCTGCAAATCTCTTCCCATTGCGTTTTGGAAACGACAGTTTTGCTCCTCACCTGGCGGCGGCGCAGGCGACCGAGAAGTCGTGCGTCGTGCTCTCATTGCCCGGCATCGCACTCGACGTCGATAATCCCGAGGACCTTCGCCAGCTCGTGGCCACTCCCGGCGAAACTCACGCCCAGCGCCTCGCCCGGCGATGGGACCTTACTGAACTACCTCTGGCAGCGAATGAATGATCAGCCGCAAGAAGTGCGAATCATCGCAGTCCCGCTCTCCGGCGAAATAAAGCCGGGAGACTCCATCGCAGAGAAACTGCTGGCCGCCGTGCGGCATCAAAGATTGTTTCTGGCCAAGGGCGACATCCTGGTGGTGAAGCACAAGATCATCTCCAAAGCCGAAGGGCAACTGGTGGATTTGAGCCAGATTCAGCCGTCGGCGGCTACCCGCCGCTGGGCGCGGCACTACAAACTCGACGCCCGGGTTACGCAGCTGGCGTTACGCGAGAGCAAGCGCCTGGTGCGGCGCCGCCGCGGTGTACTGATCACCGAGACCCGGCACGGTTTTGTATGCGCCAACAGCGGGGTGGATGTTTCGAACGTCAATGGCGGAGGTCACGCCTTGCTGCTGCCTCGCGATCCCGATCGGTCTGCCAGGCAACTGCATCGCGATCTGAAAAAACGTCTGAAACTTCCCATCCCCGTGATCATCACTGACACCTTTGGGAGGCCTTGGCGGGAAGGTCTGTCCGAGGTTGCCATTGGGATTGCCGGCATGAAAGCGTTGCACGACCTTCGGGGACGCCGCGACCCCTACGGCTATCCCTTGCGTGTGAGCGTGGACGCGGTAGCCGACGAGCTCGCATGCGCTGCCGGTTTGGTGTGCGGCAAACTAGCCCGCACGCCAGCGTGTATAGTTAGAGGCTTTCCATACCAGCGGGGTTCAGATAGCAGCCGCGACCTGATTCGACCCGCCGCCAACGATTTGTTTCGCTAGGAGGAGCAGTGGCTAGCTCTCATGTGCATCAGGAACTGGAAATTTTCTCAGATCTCGAATGGCAGGATATTGCGCTGCGCCTGACTCCACGGGTTCGTGCTCTGCTCGAATGTGTGCTTGAAACGCAAAACGGCGGCCATCTGTCACGTGAGGAATGTGCCGTGCTGGCGCATGCTACGGGAGATGATCTTCTCGGTCTACTCGTAGCGGCGGACACGCTGCGCCGCGAACTCGTTGGAAACATCGTTACTTATGTCGTCAACCGGAATATTAATTTCACCAATATCTGCTTCGTCGGGTGCAAGTTCTGCGCCTTCAGCCGGGGGCCGCGCGAATCCGACACCTACTTCCTGAGTCTGGAACAGGTTGCGCGAAAGGCGATCGAGGCTTGGAAAATCGGGGCAACGGAAGTTTGCATTCAAGGCGGTCTGCCGCGCGATCTGCCTCCTCTTTACTATCGCGACATCCTGCGCGCGGTGAAAGGCGCCGTCCCCGGTATGCACATCCACGCTTTTTCGCCGATGGAAATTCTCTACGGCGTTGAGCTGACGGGAATGCCGTTGCGCGACTACCTGCAGATGCTGCGCGAGAACGGGCTCGATACTCTCCCCGGTACTGCTGCCGAAATTCTCGACGACGATGTGCGCCAGGTCCTCTCCCGCAACAAGCTCTCGACCGAGCAATGGAAGGAGATCATTCGCAGCGCGCATCAGTGCGGCATCCGCAGCACATCCACTTTGATGTACGGACACATGGAAGCTCCCGATCACTGGGTCAACCAGCTTTTGCTCTTCCGCGAAATCCAGCAGCAGACGGGCGGTTTCACCGAATTTGTGCCCTTGGGATTTGTGCATCACAACACTCTGCTGTTTCAGCAGGGACTCTCGCGCCCCGGTCCGACGTTGGCGGAACATCTCAAAATCCACGCTCTGGCGCGCATTATGCTTGCGGGATCGATCAACAACATTCAAGTTTCATGGGTGAAGCTCAACCGAAAGATTGCCCAACAATGTCTGCAGGCGGGCGCCAACGATTACGGCGGCACACTGATGGAGGAAAACATCTCGCGGGAAGCGGGAGCCACCGCCGGGCAGTACACCACACCGGAAGAATTTCAGTCGCTGATTCTTGAGATCGGGCGCATTCCCGCCGAACGGAATACGACCTACAGCCGCATCCATATCAAGTTGCAACCCGAGGAGTTCACCTCCGAGCAGGCGCTCGAAGCGGAGTTCGCGTGAGCCGCCCCACCGTAGTGCTCGGCGGCACGGGGCCGGAAGGATTCGGCCTCGCGCTGCGCTGGGCACGCGCCGGAGAAACGGTCATCATCGGCTCGCGCGACGCCAAGCGCGCGCAGGACGCCGCGCAGAAAATCAAAGAAAGGGTGGGCCCACGGGCCAATGTTTCCGGAGAGGAGAACTCCGCCGCCTGCGTAGCTTCCGATCTGCTGGTACTCACCATTCCTTTCGAAGGTCACGCCAACTTGCTGAAGCAGCTAAAACCGGCAATCCGCGCGGGCA
>Ga0335080_10001239_pt1 | contig 24635 bp, 22 predicted proteins | sample Lox_Sample_34_FD_206720 | JGI IMG/M metagenome (GOLD analysis project Ga0335080, IMG submission 206720) | Soil microbial communities from Loxahatchee National Wildlife Refuge, Florida, United States - Lox_Sample_3.4 | ecosystem: Environmental > Terrestrial > Soil > Wetlands | place: USA... | reverse complement strand
AAGTTGGCGGCATCGACTTCGACGCCGGCTCTGAGCAGCTCCTGCGCGACGCCGACCGGATAGTCTGCCCAGGAGTGCGCGCGCGGAAGCCCAGGCAGTGAGGACGCATCGAACTCTCGGGTCTCATTCCGGTCTTCGGAGTGGATGCGCATCTTGCCGTCTCCCGAGGGCGCAGTCGCAACATATGTCGCCAGATCGAGCGCCACGGGCAGGACGAAGCCGAGGTTGTAGTCCGTGTGTTCGCCGATCAGGTTCACTCTGCCGGGCGCACGGAATACACGGACTTCGCCGGTCCCGCCGAACCGTTTGCGGAATGCTTCTGTCATGCGTTGCTACGTGAAGGAATCCAGAGGATAGCAGTTTTCGCGTCAGTTGCGCCCTTTGGCCCCACGTGATCGGAACCACAGATAACAGCACAGTAGCACGAAAAATACCGCCGAAACGCACTGGGAGATCGGATCGTAGCCATAGAACGGCGAACGAATCCACTCCTCCCGATATCCGGGGATCAGCCGGCATGCTGCGCCGAGAACGCCGCCTAGCGCGCCACCGGCCATCAATCCGCTCGCGATCACGACTCCGCGTTCCCGGATCCCCTCACCGCGCCGGCCGCCAGCCTCCTCGCTGCGCTTCCCAAGAAAGTGTGCCAGGAAGCCGCCCACCAGGGCAGGGGTATTGAGCTCGAGCGGCAGGTACATGCCCAGCGCGAAGATCAGCGCGGGCACGCCAAGCATTTCCATGGCCAGTGCGATCGCGGCACCGGTGCCGAAAAGGATATACGCTACTGGCTGGCGGCTCATGAAGCCTTCCACCAGCGCCTTCATGATGGAGGCTTGCGGAGAGGGCAGCACCACGCGCGTGTCGCCGGGGGCGGATTCGCCGAACTGGAACGCCTGCGCCAGCATGACGATGGTGAGGCCGACGGCGATCGATGCCGCAATCACGCCCAGGAATTTCACCTTCTGCTGGGCGGCAGGCGTGGACCCGAGCCAGTAGCCGGTCTTGAAATCGGTAACGGCCTGACCGGAGACCGAAAGCGCGGTGCAGACCATCCCCGCGAGCGCCATGACGAAGAACATCCCGGTGGTGCCGGAGACTCCGAAGCGCAGCAGCACGATCGAAGAAATGATGATCGTCAGCATGGTCATGCCCGAGACCGGATTGCGCGCTGTGGTAGCGATGGCGTTGGCAGCCACGCTGGTAAAGAAAAAGCTGAAGACGAGCGCGAGAGCGATGCCGGCGCCGATCACCGCGGGGGAGCCCGAAAGCGTACCCAGAAGGATCCCGATGCCCAGTGCGCTGAGCGCCACGCCAATGAGAATCGTGACCATCGGCATATCGCGGTCAGTCCGCTCTCCCGAAACGGTCTCGCCGGCGCGGAACGCGCGCAGCGCGACGCCGAACGACCCGGTAACGATGCGCAACGACTTGACGATCCCGAAGATCCCGGCAGTGGCGATCGCGCCTACTCCGACGAAACGCACATACCCGCGAAAGATTTGTGCCGCCGTCATCTTGGCAATGGGGACAGTGGCAGGGTAGACTGCGGTGCTGTGCCCGCTGCCGATCATCCACACCAGGGGCACCAGGACCAGGTTCGACAGTACGCCGCCCGCGCACAGGATCAGCGAGCTGCGGAGGCCCATCACGTAGCCGAGGCCGAGAATAAAGCCGATGGCATCGAAACCGACCGCCACCCTGGCGCGCTCCGAAAGCGCTCGCATGGCGGGCACGAACTGAAAATCGAGGTACTCCTTCCACACCTGAAACGTGGTGACGAAGAAATCGTAAACGCCGGCGACGACCGTGGCCTCGAGCAGCAGGCGGGCCTGCGAGCCGCCCTTTTCACCAGTGACCAGGACCTCCGTGATGGCCGTGGCTTCGGGGTAGGGAAGCAGACCGTGCATGTCGCGCACGAAGTACCGGCGCAGCGGAATCAGGAACAGCACCCCGAGACAGCCGCCGGCCACGCAGATAAATATCGTCTGGACCGGGTGGGGATCCAGCTTGAGAATGTAGAGCGCGGGCAGAGTGAAGATGGCGCCGGCCACGATCGAGCCGGCGAGGCCGCCGATGCCCGTGATAATCACGTTTTCCAGCACGGTCGAGCGTCTGCGGTAGACGCGCGCGAGCCCGATCGCCAGAATCGAAATCGGGATAGCAGCCTCCATGACCTGGCCTACCTTCAGGCCGGAGTACGCCGAGGCGACGGTGAACACGACGCAGAGCAGCAGGCCCCATCCCACCGACCGCGGCGTCAGCTCTGCGAGGCGTTCGGAATCCCCGACGGGCGGCTGGTACGTCTCTCCAGGCTGGAGAGCCGTGTAGGCGTTGGCAGGCAGGCGTTTGGCTGGTGCGGCGGTGGCCATGACACGGTATCGTAGCGCGATTGCGGCCGTACCCATGGACATCCGCCGCCCCGAGGCGCACAATATCACCGGAGGTTCTGCTATGCCGATCCTTCCGAAGCTTCAGGAATTCCTGGATCTCAGTGGAGTTCCTTACACCCACACCGTACATCCCCTGGCCTATACTGCGCGCGAGGTGGCCCATGCCGAGCATGTCCCGGCGCAGGAGGTCGCCAAGGCCGTCATTATCGTCGCGGACGGTGAATACAAAATGGCGGTGCTGCCAGCCAGCAGGGTGCTCGATTTTCCCGAAGTGCGCACGGTGCTCGGTTCGCCTTCGGCGCGTTTAGCTACGGAGGACGAGTTGGGCCGCATCTTCCCCGATTGCGAACTCGGCGCCATGCCCCCCTTCGGCAATCTATACCACATGAAGGTCCTGTTCGATGCTGCGCTGCTTGCCGACGAGCAGATCGCATTCAACGCCGGGACTCACCGCGATGTGATCCACATGCAATGCGCCGACTATCGCCGCCTGGTGCATCCGGAGGTCGTGTCGCTGGCGCGGGAGCCGGTGACCAGATAAGTCAGGACGCAAGTTTCACGTCCGGTTGAGCGATGCGGCGATACTCGCCGGTCTAATTGCGGTTCAGCCGCTCGATTTCTTATGCGCCACAGACAATTAGGCTAACCTACAAACGCAATCGAAACCGGGCTGGCGTTGGGAACCGTTTGTCCTGCGGGAGCGAGACGCCCGCTCGTGGCATCGGCCCGGAAGGCGACGATCGCGTCGGATTGTTCGTTGGCCGCGTAGAGAAATCGCCGTGCCGGATCGAAGCCGATGAAGCGAGGCGTGCGACCCTCGCTGGACGTCCAGCCGGCGCTCGTCAGCAGGCCGGTGGCCCCGTCGGCAGCGAAAGTCGCGATACTGTCATGCCCGCGGTTGGAGCAGAAGACAAATTTGCCCCCTTGCGAGACCAGGATCTCCGCAGCCGTATTCTCGCCCGTGAAATCGGGCGGTAGTGTGGGCAGAATCTGGACGGCCCGCAGGTGGCCGCGTTCGGCTTCCCAATAGTAGGTGGTTACGGTGCTCGCGATCTCGTTGAGAACCCAAAGCACCGTCATCCTGGGGTGAAACGCGGCGTGCCGCGGGCCGGAGCCCGGGCGGGCGACGGCGGACCCCTGGGCTGTGGGCGTAAGCTTCCCTGAGGAGCCGTCGAACGAGAAGACGAACACGCGATCCAGCCCTTTATCGGGTACGACCACGAATCGTCCGGAGGGATCGAACACGATTTGGTGCGGGTGCGAGGCCGCCTGTTCCACCCGGTGCGGTCCCGGCTGGCCGGGAAGTGGTATCACATGAGCAGCATCGTCCAGCGCGCCGTTCTCGCGAACCGGCATCGCGGCCACCGTTCCTGAGGAGTAGTTCGCAACCAGAAGAAAACGGCCCCTGGGGTCGAGCGCCTGGTGAACGCCGTTGCGGCCTCCGGTCTCCGCGCGATTGAGCACGGTCAGGAGGCCGGTGACGCGATCGACGGCAAATGCAGTTGCGTAGCTCTCGTCGCCGTGCACCGAGTACAGGTAGCGCCCTTCGTGCCCCGCTATCAAAAAAGACGGGTTCACCAGGCCGCCAGTGTGCTGGAGGTGCGTCCAGGCGCCGGTTTCCTCGTCCACGCGGTACGCGTGAATGCCGTCTCCGCGGGCGTAACGCTGCGCTGTGGTGTAGCAGCCTACATACGCGAACAGCGGCCGCGCGGCGCGGCCCGATTGCCCCCGTGCCAGAAAGACCGCGGTGCCGCCGAGCAAGGCGCGGCGAGTCATGATCAACCTCCGAACCAACCAGGATCGCACAGCGTGCCGCATGAAACGGAGGCGGGGAGGGCGCTTGGGGAGCTCTCCCGGCTCGCGACCGCATACAATGAGGAGCGTGAACCGGCGCGACTTCTTCCAGGCCGCGGGCCTCGGCACCTATTCGCTGGTCGTGCTGGCCGGCGATTCGGCGGACCAGACGCAGCGGCGTCCTCGCGACTTCGATGCCGTCGCTCCCAAGGATGCGCCGTTCGCTCCGGCGGAAAAGCACATGCGCGTGGTTGAGCTGGAAACCGACATCCTGGTCGCGGGCGGCGGCCTGGCCGGCGTTTGCACCGCGCTTGCGGCGGCGCGCCATGGCGCGCGTGTCGTCCTGGTGCAGGACCGGTCGCGGCTCGGCGGCAACTCCTCGAGCGAAGTCAAGATGCACGTCGTCGGCGCCAACAATCACAACGGCCGGCCGGGATGGCGGGAGGGCGGCCTGATCGAGGAACTGCGGCTGGCCGACGCGGTCAACAACCCGCAGCGCTCCTGGGAGCTCTGGGATCTTCTCCTCTACGACAAAGTGGTCAGCGAACCTAACGTCACGCTGCTGCTGGAAACCACGCTCTATTCCGCTTCGGTAGCCGACGGTCGCATCGGGGAAGTAGCCGCGCGCTGCGATAAGAGCGAGCACCTCTACCGGATCCGGGCCAGGATTTTTTGCGATTGTACCGGCGATTCGCGCCTGGGACTCGAAGCGGGCGCGGAAATGCGCAGCGGCCGCGAGGCGCGCGCCGAGTTCGGCGAATCGCTGGCCCCGGAGCAGCCCGATGATCGCACGCTCGGATCGAGCATCCTCTTCACCTCGCGCCTGTACCACAATCCGATGCCGTTCACCGCCCCGGCGTGGGCGCGGAAGATCACCAAGGAGCAGTTGATTCATCGTCCGATCACGACCTGGGAGTACGGCTACTGGTGGATCGAATGGGGCGGCGACAAGGATATCGTCGCGGACAACGAGCGCATCCGTTTCGAGCTGCTCTCCATCGTAATGGGCGTGTGGGACTACATCAAGAACAGCGGCGCGTTCCCCGACAGCCGGCATTGGGCCATGGACTGGGTCGGCATGATGCCCGGCAAGCGCGGCAGCCGCCGCTTGATCGGCGACTACATCCTCAAACAGGAGGACTTGATACAGGCCGCTTTTCCCGACGCGGTCGCGATCGGCGGATGGCCCATGGACGGCCACCCACCCGAGGGCTTCGACCGCCCGGATCTCCCGCCTAACACCGTGCTGCGCCCTCCTGAAGTCTACGATATCCCGCTGCGCAGCCTCTACAGCCGCAACATCGCGAACCTCTTCATGGCAGGACGCAATATCAGCGCCAGCTATGTCGCATTTACGTCGGCGCGCGTGATGGCGACCTGCGCCGTGGAAGGCCAGGCGATCGGAACGGCAGCAGCGCAGTGCATCGAGATGCAACTGCTGCCGCGCGAGCTTGCGCGCGATCCGGGCCAGGTGGAGCGCCTGCGGCAAACGCTCCTGCGCGACGACCAGACCATCAAGGGCCTCCAGAACCAGGATTCTCTCGATCTTGCCCGGACGGCTACGGTCACCGCCTCCGCGCCGTCCGGCGCGGCGCTCGTGATCGACGGCTTCACGCGCGACGTTCCCGACCGGCGTGGCGATCCCATGCAGGTTCATCATTGGGCAGCGCCGTCCCCCGCCTGGATCGAGCTCCGCTGGCCCCGCCCGCAGCGCATCCGGGCCGTGCAGATCACTTTCGATACGGGCTTCAGGCGGCAACTGACGCTCAGCGCGCAGGAGTCACAGAACGTGAACCTGTTGCGCGCGCCGCAGCCGGAAACCGTGCGCGATTACCGGGTAATCTGCGGCGGCCGTACCATGGCCGAAGTCAGAGGCAATTTCCAGCGGCAGCGGCGGCACGCGTGCGACGCAATCGAAGCCGATTCGGTGCGCATCGAGATCACCGCCACCAATGGCGACCCGAACGCCCGCATTTTCGAGATCCGCTGTTATAGTTAACCGGGATGGTCCTCCGCCTACTCCTCGCCCTCGTACTGGTTGCGGTCTGTGGCGCCGCCGACCGAAAGCTCTCCGCCCTCATCGTCGACGGCATGAACAACCACGACTGGGCCGCCGCCACTCGCGCCATTCAGGCCATCCTGGAAGGCTCCGGCCGGTTCACGGTCGAAGTCAGTACGTGGCCGACAACACCGGTCTTCCGCGGCCACGACGTGGTGATCGATAACTTCAACGGCGGCCACACCGAATCCGGCATCAGATGGCCCCACGACGTGGAGAGCGCGCTCGAAGAGTATGTCAGCGGCGGCGGCGGCCTGGTGGTCTTCCATGCCGCCAACAATGCTTTCCTCAAATGGCCGGAGTTCAACGACATGATCGGCCTCGGCTGGCGCGACAAATCGTTCGGGCCAGCAATCGCGGTCGGACCCGGGGGAACGCTGGTCACGACTCCGAAGGGCTCGGGTCTCAACCCCGGCCACGGGCCACGTCACGATTTCGAGGTGTTCGTGCGCGATCCGGATCACCCCATCACGCACGGGCTCCCTGAGCACTGGCTCCAGCCGTCCGAGCAGTTGACCCATGGCCAGCATGGGCCTGTGCAGGGGCTCACGGTTCTGACCTACGCGTTCTCCGAAATCTCGCGCCAGGGCGAGCCGATGGACTGGATCCGCCGGTACGGCCGCGGCCGCGTCTACACCACGATGCTCGGCCACACCTGGAAGGACGAGTTGAATCCTAACCTGGACAACCTGAACTTTCAGGCGCTCCTGGCGCGGGGCGCGGAATGGGTCGGGACGGGAACGGTGACCCTACCCGCCGATCTCGGGTGGCGGCCGCTGTTCAACGGCAAAGATCTCGAAGGCTGGGAGCGGCGCGGCGATTGCACATGGTCGGTTCTCCCCGGTGGCATCCTGTTCGGCACGCGGGCCGCTGGCGCGACCATCCCGCGTAATCAGCAGGAATTTCGGACATGGGAGAGCACGCAAGCCTGGCTCTACACGAAGGCGGAGTTCGATCAGTTCGATCTGCATGTCGAGTACTGGCTGCCGCCACACGGCAACAGCGGCATCTCCATCCGCGATCGCTCGCGGGCTCACGCGGCTATAGGCGAAGCCGATGCCGCGCGGCCCGATCTCGCGTCCTTCCCGAAGACCACGCCGGCACACGTGGGGTACGAAATCCAGATCCTGGATGACGACGACACATATCCGAGCGGCAGCATCTACGGCCTGGTGCCGGCGAAGAAGGCAGTGCACCGGCCGGGCGCATGGAACAGTTTGGATCTTGAATCGCGCCCGGGCCTGATCCGTGTGCGCGTCAATGGCCAGATCGTCGCCGAAGGTCCCGGCGATCCGGCCCGGCCGAAGACCGGCCCCCTCGGTCTCCAATTGCACGACCGCTTCACCACGGTGATGTTTCGCAACCTGCGCGTCCGTCCGCTTCCGTTCCGATAAAATTGCGTCGGAGGCATTATGCGTTGCGTACTGATCTTTGTTGTTATCGCCGTACCGGCCTTCGCCCAGGATGCGCAGCTAACCCAGGCTCTCCTCACCGAGATCCGCCAGTTGCGTCAGGACCTGCAGACTACCGCGATCACGATTCAACGCATTCAAATCGTGATGTACCGGCTACAGGCCGAATCCACCCTGGTGAGTCGCGCCACGCAGCGGTTGGATGACGCTCGCGCCCGCTGCAGCCAGTCCCAAAATCAGCGCAAAACCACCACCACCCAGATCGAACATGCCGAGGAACAGTTGCGCAACACGCAGAATCCGGCCGACCGCAAGCGATTCGAGGAGATTCTTCCACAGCTCAAAACGACCCTCGAAATCTGGACTAACGAGGAGCAGCAGTGCCACACACGGGAGGCCGACGCCGATTCGCAGTACCGAGCCGAACGCGCCAAAATGGGCGAGCTCGAGGATCAGTTGGACAAACTGGACAAAGCTCTGGCGGCGGCGTCACCCACCGAACGCCGGTAGCTACTCGACTCCGAAGGCGGTCAGGCGCGCATCCCGGCCGCCTCCCGAGGCGATCACGACCAACTGCCTTCCCGAGGCGGTGCGGTAGGTCATCGGGGTCCCGCTCGTGCGGCGTCCGAGGTCGAAGCTCCACAGCTCGCGGCCATCCTTTGCGTCCACGGCATGAATCGCGGTATCGCCCCCTCCCACGAAGATCAGTCCGGATTTGGTCACGATTGCCCCCGCATTCCCGGTGGCGCCCAGCCTTGCGGGCAGTTTCACGCTCTGCAGCGCGGGATGAGCGCGCAGACGGGCGTCGTCGCCGAACGGAATGTGCCAGATAATATCGCCCTTGTTCAGATCGATCGCCGTGAGATGGGCGTACGGCGGTTTCAGTAGCGGTATGCCGTTGTGAAACGTTGTCGGCGTCCCCGGGCCCATCACGTATCGATTGTTGGCATCCTCCACGAGCCGCGTGACCGTGGGTGAGTTCGTCGACCGCACGTAGAGGACGCCGCTCTCGGGATCCCAGGCGCCGCCGCCCCAGTTCGCGCCGCCGACATTGCCCGGACGCGACAGCGTGCCCTCGAGGCTGGGCGGCGTGAACATCGGCCCCAGGCGGAACTTCCTCATCTCCGCCTGCGCTTCGGCCTTGAGCTCCGGAGTCAGGTCAAAGGCGTCATCGATCGCGACACCCTGCCCGGTGAACGGCGGAGGTTTGGTGGGGAAGGGCTGCGTCGGCCAGGCCTGTTCGCCGGGAACGTCGCTCTTCGGCACGGTACGCTCCTCGATGGGCCACACCGGTTTTCCACTGACGCGGTCGAACACGAATGCAAAGCCCATCTTCGTCAATTGCACGACCACGTCGGCCGTGCCGGACCGGGCCAGCACCGGCGGGCCCGGCGGATCGTAGTCCCAGAGTCCGTGATGCACCAACTGAAAGTGCCATCTGCGCGTGCCCGTAGCCGCATCGAGGCACACCAGGGATTCGGCGAACAGATTCGCGCCGGGCCGCGCGCCGCCATAGTAGTCGTTGCTGGGCGTGCTCACCGGGAGATACAGCAGACCGCGGGCATCGTCCAGGGTGATCGGCGCCCAAACGTTCGTATGACCCGTATAGGTCTCGCTGGCCGCGCCCCAAGTCTCGACGCCGAACTCGCCGGCGCGCGGCACGGTATAGAACGTCCACACCAGCTTGCCGGAGCGTGCGTCGAAGGCGCGAACGTCGCCCGGCGGGTCCTTCTTGTATACCAGCCGGTCCGCCACTCCGTTTCCCACGATCACGAGATCCTTGTAGACCACCGGAGGACTCGTGTTCGTGTAGTGTTTCGGGTCGGTATCCCAGCGCAATCCCGCCACCAGGTTGACGATTCCGTTGTCGCCGAAGGAGGCTACGGGCTTGCCGGCTTCAGCATCGAGTTCGATCAGACGGTATCGGCTGTTCATCAGGATGCGCAGCCTGTCTGTCTTCGAATCGCGCCACGCGGCCACCCCGCGATGCACGAAGCCGGTCCCATTCGGCACCTGCCCGTCGGCGTAGGCTTTGGGGTCGTAGACCCACAATTCGCGTCCGTCCTCGGCGTCGAGCGCGACGACGCGATTGTAAGGCGTGCTCAGATAGAGCGTGCCGCCCGAGAAGATGGGCGTCGCCTGAAACGCCCCTGGCGTGGTGCCGTACTCGGGCATCGGCTGCTCTCCGGTCTTCCATTCCCAAACCTGCCGCAATCTGCTCACGTTGCCGCGATGGATCTGGTCCAGGGGGAAGTAGTGAGTACCGTCCTGGGCCCATCCGAGGCATGCGACCAGGAACAGCAGCGCGCTCGCGTCACGTCCGGACATGTTGGTTAGTATCGTACTATTCGGGGGGTGTGGTGGGACGGGTTTGTGATGAGAGTACCGGTATAATCAGAACTTAACGTCTTTATTCTCAACGAGAAAACCGCATCTCGCCCGGGACTAGTCTGGCGTTACGACATGCGATTTGGACCGGCTCGACCAGTGGGTCGTCGCCTGTCTGGTACCCGTGGCGGCCTGGATCCTGGTCAGCGGACTGGACGATCTCTTCATCACTCTGATGTACGCCGTAGCCCGGCTCAGGCGGTTCCATTGGCCCGCCGAGAGCGACCTGCGCGGCAAGCCGCAGCGTCCAATCGCGATTTTCGTGCCGTTGTGGCACGAGGCCGCGGTCATCGGCCAGATGCTGGAACGGAATCTGGCTGCGATTCGCTATTGCAATTACCGCATCTTCGTGGGTGTATATCCCAACGATCGCGCCACGATACGCACGGTGGCCGCCGCGGCGCGCCGCAACCGGCGGGTTCATATGGCGATCCTACCTCACGACGGTCCCACGTCGAAGGGCGATTGTCTCAATTGGATCTGGCGGCGGATGCAGGAGTATGAGGCACGGCACGGCATGCGGTTCCGGGTGGTGATGACACACGATGCGGAGGACGTGATTCATCCCGAGTCCTTGCGCGTGATCAACTGGTTTTCGCGGCGATTCGCAATGGTGCAGATTCCCGTGCTGCCGCTCGCGACGCCCGCACGCGAATGCACTCACGGTTTGTACTGCGACGAGTTTGCGGAATATCAGACTAAGGACATTCCCGTGCGCCAGGCGCTCGGCGGCTTTCTCCCGGCTAATGGCGTAGGCACGGGATTTGCTCGTGAGGCGATAGAAAGGCTTGCCGAAAAACGCGGCGGCCGGCCCTTCGACCCATCGTGTCTGACCGAGGATTACGAGACCGGATACGAGATCCACACCATGGGGTACAAGCAGATTTTCGTGCCTCTGGCTTTGCACTCCGCCGCTCGGGCGGAAGGCGCCGTCGTGACCCGGGAGTATTTCCCGAGGAGAACCAAAGCATGCATCCGCCAGAGGACGCGCTGGGTCACCGGCATTTGCTTGCAGGGCTGGGAGCGTCATGGATGGAACGTACCCTGGCCGCAGCTTTATTGGTTTTGGCGGGATCGCAAGGGGCTGGTGGGCAACCTGCTCACGCCCCTCGACAATATGCTCCTAGTCTACAGCGTGGCCCGGTATGATCACCTGGCAGGATTGCTGCCGGCGTGGCTGGCAATCGCCTGCCAGGTGACCATGCTGGGCACCACGCTGCAGATGGGCGTTCGCGCGCGATCTGCCAGTCGGATCTACGGCTGGCGATTTGCGTTGGGGGTGCCCGTTCGTGTCTTTTGGGGCAACCTGGTGAACTTTGCTGCCACGGCCAGGGCGCTGGCCGAATATGGCCTCGCGCGCTGGGCAAGGGTCGGGCTTGCCTGGAAAAAGACCGAGCACGTCTATCCGGTCAATGCCTGAGACACAATCGGCCCCAGCGCCCGATCCAGTTCCTCATCGGTCAGCGCCGGGATGTGAACCGGGCGATGCAGGCTCCAGCGCTCGATGTGGGTGACGGATTCACCTGGCCCGATGGTGGTAACGGGCCCGAGCGTCTCCAGTTCGAGAAAATCGGCGTTCGTGAAGATCTCAAACGTGCAACCGTAGTCCGGATAGGCGGCGGCCCCGGCGGTACCCTGGTAGCGTTTCAGGAAAAGCTCGAAATACAGCACGTACGCCGCCCACGTGTTGCTGTTATAGGCGCCGAGTTTTTGGGGCAGGGAATTCTCGGGCGCCTGGCGTAAGGCCATGTACTTGCGAGTGAAGGTCCAACGCGGATCGTTGAGGTGTGTAAAGGCCCACATGACGAGCGGATTGCTCGGCGGAAGCACCTCCGGATGAGTGCCGCGGGGCGGAAACCCGTGAATACCCCAGCCGCCCTGCGCCATCATGGTGAGCGCCCACGGCGCCAGCCTGTACGGTTTCGAGCCGCCATTGCGAATCTGGTGCGCCACTTCGACCTCGGTGCCCGCCGGCGCCATCGTGACGATCAGCTTCTTTTCCAGGCCGGTGAGCGCCTCGACCGGCCCGGTGGCCTCGAGCCTGCCGGAGCGGACCGCGATGCCGCAGGGCGAGTTGTCCGGCGCGTAGGTCATCACCGGATCCTCCGGCGCGATCCAGACGCGATGCCCGCCGCGAAGTTGCCAGGTATCCTCGCCGGTTAAGCCGAGCTGGTCCTCGAATTCCTTGAAGAAATTCTGCCCGCCGACAAAGCCGAAGCGCATGACGCGCGGGCCGATATCGCCGGTGACCACCAGGTCGACCTCCCCGTTCGTCATGCGCCAGCTATTGGGCCAACCCTTGTAGTTCTGCCTTTCAATGGTAACCATGATCAGGTCGCTTTGCCGATGAGAATCAGGCCGAGCGCGTAGCCGGCGAGCATCAACGCCAGGTATTTGCCTGTTCCCGCCGGAGCGTTGCGGAACTCGCGCCAGATCACCAGGCCCCACAGCGCGGCAACCAGCGTCGCGCCTTGTCCAAGTGCGTAGCTGATTGCAGGGCCAGCCACGCCGCTGGCGAGCACATTGAAGCAGAGCGCCAGCATCCAGATGCAGCCGCCGAGAATTCCGATTCCGTGAAGCCGGGCGCTGCCGCGAAAGTAATCCGCGAAACCCAGGTGCGCGGTGCGCATGAACACCGTGTTCCAGATGAGGTTGCTCGCCAGCACGCCAATCCCGAAGAACATCAGCGCGGTGTATGGCGTGAGCATGCCTTGCATGATCGGCTCGCGGTTGAAGTTAGGGGAGATGGACCGCATGAGCTGTGGATAGAACAGGCCCATGAGGCAGCCTGCGACCGCCGAAAAAATGACGCCCCGCAGCGGATTGAGCGTTCCGCTCCGCGGCAGACGGCTATGCGAGATGGCGGACAGGATCATGGCAAGAACGATAAACACCACGCCGGCGAAGAGCAGTGCGGCGTCGCCTTTGGGGGTCTGAATGTAGCTCTGGACGGTCCCGATGACCAGTGCCAGCCCCACCCCTACGGGAAACGCGACACTCAATCCCGCGGCATCGATACCGACCACCAGCAAGATGTTCGAGAGGTTGAAGATGGCTCCGCTGAAAAGAGCCGGCAGGGCGAAATCAAAACTGGCCGAGCCGAGATTGGCGGCGGTCGGCGTGCCGGCCGGGCCGAAACTGCCCAGGCCAAATGCGAACGCAACGCCGAACAGGCAGACGCCGATGGCGTAATCCCAATAGAAAAGTTGGAACGGCCAGTTCTCTTTGCCGGCGAGCTTTTGGGTATTGGCCCAGGAGCCCCAGCCGAGCATGGTGATGACACAGAAGATGATGGCGACAGGAACGGTCTCGACGACGAACATAGATTCAGCCGGATTACAGCCCACAGTCTAGCAGGCGGCGTGTGCGTGTACGATCCCGTGTGCATGATTATAAAATGAGTCGATGTTCCGATCCGCTGGCCGCGCTGTGCCGGCCCGTTCCTTAGCTGCCCCCGGTCGCCGGCGGCCACCTTCGGCGCTGCGGTTTTTCTCGATCTTTGCGGCTCTCTTCCTGTCGGGTTTCGCATTGCTCTTGAGTCCTGCCGCGAGGCCGCTGGTGACACGTTTTTCCAGCGGGTTGGTGAACGTGTCGGCGTCGCTGATCCGGGTATGCGGCGGCCGGGCCAAAGTCGAAGGCGAAACTGGCACCATACTTCGAGAGCCGGTGCACGGCTCCGGTGTGGAGATGAAGGATGGCTGTAACGGCGTGAACGTCACCATCTTACTGTGGGCGGCCGTACTGGCTTTCCCGGCGTCCTGGATGCAGAAAGCCAAGGGTCTGCTTGCCGGGAGCCTGGCGATCCAGGGAATTAACGTAGTGCGGTTTATCAGCTTATATTACCTGCTGCAATACAGCCGTCCACTCTTCGATTTCGCTCACGAGTATCTCTGGGAGAGCCTGATCATGCTGGACGCTCTGGTAGTCTTCTGGCTATGGGTGCAGCGGGTATTCCGCTCGGTGGCGGCGCACAGTGCCCCGGCCTGAACGGTACGTCCGTTTCCTGGTTCGCGGCTCCCTGCTGCTGACCGGAGTCCTCGCACTGTGGTGGTTCGCGCTGCAGCCGCCGATGTTGTTTGCCCTGCGGGTGGCCGGCGAGGCCGCAATCAGCCTATTGCCGGGATCGACCGGCGCGAGCGCGATCACACTGGACGAGTCGGGCGACTGGAATTTTCGAATGCCCGCGGACGAAGTTCACAGAGAGGCGGGGGGCCCCGTACAGGTGAACAGCGTGGAATTCACAATGCCGCGCCGCGACGTAGCGCTGTTCACATTCAGCGTCCCCCTTTTTTGGGCGCTAATGCTCGCGTCTCCTGGCGTTCGCCGGCACCTGAACGCCATGCTCTGGGGTACGGTTCTTCTAGCAGGGGTGGAAGTTCTTCTGCTTCTGGCGCATCTCGGAATCAACCGGCAGGCCATCCTTGCGGCGTGGCATCCGGGAGCAAGTGCGTGGTGGCGCGAACTCGCCAGCTATCTGATCACCAGCGTCATGCCGTTTTTCGCCCCCCTGTGCGCCGCGGTCTGGTTGCAGCCAGAGTTGCGGGCGCTGATCTTTCCTTGGCCCGCCCGAGCGGAACGCCCGGCGCCTCGCAAGGCTGCCCTCCGCTAGCGCGGTTTGTACGGCACCGCACCACGCCGGGTCGCGCCCGATGGCACAATGGAGGGCAGGCGCAGCCGATGGGAGGCTGTTTTGATCGATACGCTTCTGAACCTCGTGTTTCGCTGCTCGCACCGTAGGTTGACGCGTCCCGTGACTCCCGTTACAAAGGGTGACGTCCCGCACGGCCCGACTTACGTTGTTTGTCTGGACTGTGGCAAGCAGTTCTCCTACGACGTAAAGGCGATGCGCATCGGGAAGCCCATCGACCCCGCCCGCGAAGCGGGTGTGGCTCCGGCTCCCGCCTCAACCAATTCGTTTTCACGGATAATGCAAGCAATGATCGCGGGAATCCCGGCCGCAATCGTCTTCTGCCTGGCCCTGATCGGTCTCAAGCGCGCCGGCAGCGGCCGCGAGCGAGGGGACGCCCCCGGCGGACGCTGAGAGCGGGAACCCGGCACCCGCAGTGGTACGATACGGCGAGCGGGTGCATCCTCATGTCTGGGTACGACGCGATCATCATCGGCACGGGACAGGCGGGTCCGCCGCTTGCCGGACGCCTCGCGGCTGCCGGCATGAAGGTGGCAATTATCGAGCGCGCTCGTTTCGGCGGCACCTGCGTCAACACCGGCTGCATCCCTACCAAGGCGATGGTGGCCAGCGCTTATGCCGCTCACCTGGCGCGGAGGGCCGCGGAATATGGGGTCCGGATCGAGAGCGCGGTCACGGTCGATCTGCAACAGGTGCAGGCACGCAAAGAGGGGATCGCGGCGGATTCGCGCAGGTCGGTCGAGGGCTGGCTGAAGCACATGCCGAATTGCACGGTCTACCAGGGTCACGCGCGATTCGAGTCGCCCGGCAGTGTTTCGGTTGGCGGAGAGCGTCTGGACGCCGGTCGTATCTTCATCAATGTGGGTGGCCGTGCCAGCGTGAGCGGAATCTCCGGCTTTCAGGAGGTTCCGTTCCTCACCAACAGCTCGATGATGAACCTCACAAGCCTGCCGCAGCATCTCATCGTTGTCGGCGGAAGCTACATCGGACTCGAGTTCGGCCAGATGTTTCGCCGCTTCGGAAGCCAGGTGACGATCGTCGAGATGAGTTCCAGGCTTGTGCAGCGCGAAGACGAGGACGTGTCGCGGGCCGTGCGGGGGATTCTGGAACGGGAGGGAATAGAACTCCGAATGAACGCCACGTGTATCCGCCTGGAACAACGGGGAGAGGAAATTGCGGTTGGCGTGGATTGCAGTCAGGGCGCGCCTGAGGCCCGCGGATCGCACGTTCTGATAGCTGCGGGACGCCGGCCGAATACCGACGACCTCGGGCTGGAGCGCGCCGGCATCGCCACCGATTCTCGAGGATACATAACCGTCGATGATCGCCTGCGCACCAACGTTCCCGGCATCTGGGCGCTTGGCGATTGCAACGGGAAGGGCGGTTTTACTCACACCTCGTACAACGATTTCGAGATCGTGGCAGCCAACCTGCTCGATGATGATGACCGGAAGGTGAGCGACCGGATCACCGCGTACGCACTCTACATAGATCCTCCGCTGGGCCGTGCCGGAATGACCGAAGCGGAGGTACGTAGGTCGGGAAGAAAGGCCCTGGTCGCCACCCGTCCCATGACCCGGGTGGGCCGCGCCGCGGAGAAAGGGGAGACGCAGGGCTTCATGAAAATTCTTGTGGATGCGGAGACGAATCAGATTCTCGGCGCCTCGGTTCTGGGAGTTGGCGGAGACGAAGTGATCCATTCCCTGCTCGACCTTATGTACGCCAAAGCCCCGTACACGGTGATGCAGCGCGCCATGCACATTCATCCCACAGTCGCGGAACTGCTGCCGACCATGCTCGGCGACTTACAGCCATTGAATTGAGGCCGTAATGGATGCGCCGGCAATATTAGCGGATGCGCGCGAACAGACCGACAGGCTGTTCGGTCTGGTGCGGCCCGGTTCTCTGTACGAGCGCCCGATCCCGGAGCGACACCGGATTATTTTTTACCTGGGACACCTGGAGGCATTCGACTGGAATCTGCTCCGCCCGCACATGCGTCATGCGGGTACGTTCCACCCGGGTTTTGACCGGTTGTTCGCGTTCGGAATCGACCCGGTCGACGGCGGTCTTCCTTCGGATCGGCCTGCGGATTGGCCGTCCGTGGACGATGTCCGGGACTACGGCCGGCGCGTGCGTGAGGCGGTAGACAGCGCCGTGCACGACACCGTCCTCCTGCAGATGGCACTGGAACATCGTTTGATGCACGCGGAGACATTGGCGTACATGCTGCACCAGTTGCCCCTGGAGCACAAGCTCGCCGAAACCCAGGCGACGGTTCCGGTGAATGGGCCGGTCCGTCAAGAGACGGTCAGGATATCGGAAGGATGCGTCACGCTGGGCCTGGTACGGGACGGCACGTTCGGCTGGGACAACGAGTTCGACGCGCACCAGGTCCCGCTGCCGGGATTCGCCATCGACCGGTATAAAGTATCCAACGCGGCTTACCTGGAATTCCTCGAGGCCGGGGGATATGCGGACCAAAGGCTCTGGACCGATACCGGCTGGGAATGGAAGGAAGCGGCAGGCATTGTGCATCCTGCGTTCTGGAGCCGGTGTGAAAACGGGGCGTGGCGCTACCGCGCAATGTTCGACGAAGTTCCGCTGCCTGGGGACTGGCCGGTCTACGTCAGTCATGCGGAGGCGAGCGCGTACGCGAAGTGGGTGGGCGGCCGGCTCCCCAGTGAAGTCGAGTGGCACCGCGCCGCCTACGGAACTCCCCAAGGCGGCGAGCGGCAGTTTCCCTGGGGAGAGGAAGCCCCGGGGCCGCGCCACGGGTTCTTCGACTTTTCGCGCTGGGATCCCGCTCCGGTGAATGCGTTTCCGTGCGCGGGCAGCGCGTTCGGGCTCGATGGCCTGGTGGCAAACGGCTGGGAGTGGACCTCAACGGTTTTCGCGCCGTTCGCCGGCTTTGCGCCGCATCCCGGATATCGCGGCTACTCGGCCGATTTCTTCGACGGCAAACACTACGTTCTCAAAGGCGGATCCAGCCGTACCGCCGGGTGCATGCTGCGCCGGAGTTTCCGCAACTGGTTCCAGCCGCACTACCAGTATCTCTATGCCGGCTTCCGCTGCGTGCGGCCCGGCCTCGAAGGAGTTTGAGCAATGGCGGGCAGAGCGCTGATTCTCGACGAGCCGGCCGCCTTCGCGGCCGATATCCGCGACGGACTGACCAAACCCGGGCAGAAGGAACTTGCCTCGAAGTACCTTTACGACGACCTTGGCTCCAAGCTCTTCGAGGCGATCAGCCTGCTGCCCGAGTACGGCCTGACTCGCGCCGATGAGCGCCTGCTGCGGCGTCACGCGCGGGAGATCGTCGAGGGCTTGCCGGGAGACACAGTGGTCGCCGAACTAGGGAGCGGCAGCGGAAGCAAGACGAGGTGGATCCTGGAAGCCTTTTCGCGCCGGCGTCACACCTCGTACTTCCCCATAGAGATCTCGCCGGCGGCCTTGGCCGTCTGCCGGCGGGAGCTATCCGACATCGATTCGATCAGTATCGTAGGGTTCGAGCGCGAATACCTGGAGGGTCTGCGCGAGGTCGCGGGCCGCCGCCGACCGGGGCAGCGGATCCTGGTGCTGTTCCTCGGGAGCACGATAGGCAATTTCGATCATCCCGCCGATGTGAAGTTCCTCAAGGAAATCCGCCTGATCCTGAATTCGGGAGACGCCCTGCTGCTGGGCACCGATCTTGAGAAACCCGCGCCGCAACTGATCGCCGCATACGACGATGCGCTGGGGGTTACCGCTGCGTTCAACCGCAATCTGCTCGCGCGCATCAATCGCGAGCTGGATGCGGATTTTGTTCTCGAAAGCTTCGCGCACGTAGCCCGCTATGACCGCAGAACCGGCAGCATCGAAATGCACCTGCAGGCTCAAAGCGATCAACGGGTGACGGTGGCGAAGGCGGGTTTCTCGGTCGTGATTCGCGAGGGTGAGACCATCTGGACGGAAACCAGCCACAAGTATTCGCTGGCGGAAGTGGAAGCCCTGGCGAGGCGTACGGGTTTCCGCTGCGAAGCCCAGTGGGTCGATACCGCCTGGCCTTTCGCGGAGACGCTCCTGGCCGCGTCTTAGTAGGCCGGCCAAGTCCGGGTACAATGCTTCTGCATGCCTGTCGTGGAGTTTCGCGAGGTCGGCTATTGTGTTTCCGGTAAGACCGTGCTTTCGAATCTGAGCTTCACGGTCGAAGCGGGCGAGACCCTCGTGCTTCTGGGCCGTAGCGGTTCAGGGAAGACCACGGCGCTCAAGATGACGAACGGAATGCTGTTTCCGACCTCCGGACAGGTTCTGGTCGAAGGACGCCCGACCGCCGATTGGGATCCCATCCGGCTGAAGCGGCGCATCGGGTACGTGATACAGGAGGTCGGCCTGTTTCCGCATTTCAGCGTGTCGCGGAATGTGGGACTGGTGCCGAAGCTCGAGGGCTGGAGCCCTCAGGACGTGGACCGCCGCGTCGACGAGTTGCTGCGCAAGGTAGGTTTGGATCCGGGTGAATTCCGCGGACGGTATCCGCGGCAGCTATCCGGAGGGCAGAGGCAGCGCGTCGGTGTAGCCCGGGCCCTGGCCGCCGATCCCGCGATTCTGTTGTTCGATGAGCCCTTCGGCGCCCTCGACCCTGTCACGCGCTGCGAGCTCCAGGACGAGTTTCTGGCGCTCCGCCGCGAGCTTCGGAAAACATCCGTCTTCGTGACCCACGATGTACGGGAGGCGTTGCGGCTCGGCACGCGCATCGCGCTGCTTGCCGGCGGGCGCCTGGAGACTCTTGCCGAGCCCGATGAATTCCGCCGCGCCGGCAGCCGCGAAGCCTGCGCTTTCCTGGCGGCCCTGGAGGATTGACGACCGGTGCGCGCCGACCTGGCAAACGACATTATCCGCCTCACGGGCCAGCATCTGGCGTTGGTGCTAAGCGCCATGGCGGCGGCCATCCTGCTCGGTGTGCCCTCCGGTATCCTGCTCACGCGCCGCGCGCCGCTGCGGCGGTGGCTCCTGGGGTTTGCCAGCGTGGTCCAGACCATCCCCAGCCTCGCTCTCTTCGGATTTCTGATCCCGATTCCGTTCATCGGCGGCATAGGACCGCGCACGGTGATCGTGTCCCTGGTCCTGTACGCGCTGCTGCCGATTCTGCGAAACACATTCGTGGGGATCGCCAGCGTGGATGCGGCCGTCTGCGAGTCGGCGGTAGCGATGGGGATGACGGACAGGCAAGTATTGCGGCAGGTGCAGTTGCCGCTGGCCGCGCAGACGATTCTGGCGGGCGTCCGGGTAGCGACCGTGACAACCATCGGCACCGCGACCATCGCCGCGGCCATCGGCGGCGGCGGGCTCGGTGTGTTCATCTTCCGCGGGGTGGCGACCGTGGATTCTCAACAGATACTTGCCGGGGCAGTACCCGCCGCTCTCCTGGCGCTTGCCGCCGATTGGGGTTTGGGATGGATCGAAAGAAGATTATCGCCGGCCTGATCGCAGCGGCGCTGATTGGCGGCTGTTCGCGGCGTGGGAACCAGGCGCCGGTCGCAATCGGTTCCAAGAACTTCACGGAGCAGGTGCTTCTGGGCGAGATCGTCGCACAGCACCTGGAGCGCCGGCTGCACACGGCCGTCGACCGGCGCCTGAACCTTGGCGGCACGCTGCTGGCACACGAAGCACTGGTCAAAGGAGAGATCGACCTGTATCCCGAATACACCGGGACGGCCCTGGCGGCGATCCTCAAAGATGCGTCCCGGGCCACAGACTCCGCGGCCGTCCTGGTGCGGGTGCGCGCGGAGTATCTCCGGCGGTTTCAGGTCCGCTGGCTCGATCCGCTGGGTATCGATAACGGCTTCGCGATGGTGGTGCGCGGCGGCGACGCGCGCGCCCGTCATCTGGAAACCCTCAGCGATGCGGCGCGGGCCGCGGAAGAATGGAGGCTCGGCGCGGGCTATGAGTTCGAGCAGCGTGCCGACGGACTTGCCGCGTTGAGGAACACGTACCACCTGCGCTTTCTCTCGGCGCCGGTGAGTATGGACCTCGGGCTCCTTTACCAGGCGCTGCAACAAAAGCAGGTCGATATGATTGCGGCCAACGCCACCGACGGCCTGCTATCCAAGCTGGACCTCAAGGTTCTCGCTGACGATCGCCACGCCTTCCCCCCTTATCAGGTCTGCATCGCCGCGCGCCTGGACAAGCTGCATGCTGTTCCGGGACTGGAGGCCGCGCTGAACGAACTCTCGGGCAGATTAGACAATAGTAAAATGCAGGAGCTGAACTACCGCGTGGACGGGCAGCACACACCCGTCCCGCAGGTCGCCGCAGAGTTCCTGAAACAGGCTGGACTGTGAGCGCCCCTAACGTCCCAACGAAAAGGGGACACGCCGTTCCCGGTTGAGCTGCTCGCTCATCGAGCGGTCCACGGTGTCGAGCGGCGCCTGCCGCTCTTGATGATCCATCGTCACGTAATACAGGTTGCCGCCTTCGCTCCAGTAGGCCGACACCGCGCGGATGGTACGGTCTTTGAACGCGATCAGGTAGACGGGCGAACTGCCGCCCCCTCCGCCGCCGGCGCTGCTGGGAACCCCCGAATCGCGGCGAACGGGCTGCCCGTATTGATCGTACTCCGTCATGCTTGGATTCGCGCGCTCCGCTTGCTGGGGCGGGTAGACCACCGTCACGTTCGACCCGGGCTGTGCCTGTGGATAGGAATAAGACGAAGCGGGATACGAGTAGGAATAGGACGGATACGAATAATAGGGGTAGTCGTATCCGTAACCGTAATAAGGATATCCGTAGGAGTAACCGGGCCAATAGGAGAAGCCGAAGCCCCAATAAGGCCAGTAACCACCATAGTAGGGATATCCATAATACCGCCCGCCGTAGTAGCCGCCGTAATAATGCCCCCCGTAGTATCCGCCGTAGCGGGCTCCGCCGTAATAGCCGCCGCCATGATATCCGCCACCCACGGCTACATGACCGCCCCCGCCCATCGACACGTGGCCCCCGCCCATGCCGCCGGCATGACCACCGCCGCGCTGGGCCAGGCCGATGCCGACTGCCAGGCAGCCACACAGAACCACGCGCACCAAAATCCGAACCGGTCCCTTCGCGAGTCTCATGATGTGCCTCTACTCGGAGGATACTCCCGGACCATCCGGCTGGCAAGCGGGCAAAGTGCCACCGGGCAGCGAGTGCCAGTACCACCGCGGCTAGTGCCACCGGCTGGCGCGGCCGGTCGGCGGCACCGCGCGCAACGTTGACCCGTTCGGGCCGCCCGCCGTGGTAGCGGACGACGAAGTGCGCTCGCTGCTGTCGACCACCGCTGTCCGCAGTTTAGGCTACATTCGAATCATGAGACCATGGCCGGCTGCTGCCGCGTTCGCCGCCCTCGCGTTGGCGCAACAGACGCCCGTGATCCGCGTACCGGTGCGTCTGGTTACGATTCCCACGCTGGTCTTCTCGCCCGACGGCCGGCTGTTGAATGGTCTCGCCAAATCCGACTTCCGCCTCTCGGACAACCGAAGGCCCCAGGCCATAACCCTCGATGCCGAGACGAATCCGGTTTCGCTGGCGATAGCGGTTCAGGCCAACCGGGACGTTCGCGAATACCTTGGCTTCATAGCCCACACCGGCAGCCTCATCGACGCTCTTCTGGCGGGCGAGAACGGCGCAACGGCTCTGATTGCATGCGCCGATGAGGTCACCCTCGTCAAGCCGTTCGATTCGGGCGACCTCGCCGCCTCACTCAAGAAGCTTTCGCCCGAGGGAAAGTCGTCACGGATGCTCGATGGCGCCGCCCGGGCAATCGACCTGCTCAGACAGCGGCCTGCGTCCGATGCACGAATCCTGTTGCTGATTGGGCAGCCGGCGGATAGCGGCAGCGAAACCAGTCTGGATTCGGTCCGCGAAGAGGTCGAGCAGGAGAATCTCACCGTCTACACGCTGACCCTTCCCGAGCTCGGCAAGGCATTCGCTTCAGACACGTTTTCGCTGCAAGGAGTCTCGTGGGCCGAGCGCGGCGGTTTCCGCGCCGGAGCGGACCTGAAACACCTGCTCGCCGTGCTGGACCGCGCAGCCGCCGCTCAACAGGCGGCCGATCCGTTTTCGGCGCTCACCGTCGCTACGGGCGGCACTCAGATGCGTTTTCGCAAGCAGGCTGAATTGGAGGGCGCGCTGGCAGCCATCGGCCTGCAGGTGCGCAGCGCCTATATTTTGAGTTATGCGCCGGACTCGCGCGACCCCGGGTATCACACAGTGTCGGTCGAGGTCGCGTCGCCAGGCGCCAAAGTATACGCGCGGCCGGGGTATTGGATGAAGTAGGACGCCCGCCGACGGTCAGCGAAGCCCCACACCCTCGCGGACTTCGTCGGTGGCGTGCTTAACTACTTTATCGCCAGGCTTGAGGTTCCCCGTCACCTCGACCAGGTCGCCGTCAGCGGCACCGCGTGCGACGTTGACCCACTCGGCCCGGCCCCCGTGGTCGCGAACGACGAAGGTGCGCTCGCTGGTGACGACCACTGCTGTCCGGGGCACCAGAATCGCCGGGCGATTGCGGCGGACCAACCACTTCACTGTCGGGTACATGCCAGGTGCAAGCGAGCCATCACGATTGACCACGTCCAGTTCCACGGGCATGTTGCGTGTCTTTTCATCCAGGGTGTGGGCGATTCGTGCGACGGGCCCCGAGTACGCGCGGTCCGGCCAGGCCGGTACCGTGAACTCGATGCGTGCGCCAGCTCTAGTGGGCTTCATAGTAACGGCTTGCGGGATCTTCCGGATTCAGGAACGGCGACGCGAGCGACGCGCCCCGTTGCAGGACTGCATAGATCGACGGCAGCACCGTCAACGTAGTGAAGGTGGATAGAATCAGCCCGCCGATCACGGCGCGGGCCAGCGGCGCCGCCTGGCTTCCGCCTTCTCCCGTGCCGATTGCCATCGGGGTCATGCCGGCGATCATGGCAGCTGCGGTCATCAGGACCGCGCGCAGCCGTCCCGTGGCACCCTCCTGCGCGGCTTCCAGGACTGGACGGCCATCGTGCCGGGTATGTTCGGCGAATGTGACCAGGAGGATCGAGTTCGCCACGGCGATCCCGACCGCCATGATCGCACCCATGAACGATTGCACATTCAGCGTCGTGCCCGTCATCCGCCGCATTACGAGCGCGCCGCCCAGCACCGCGGGTATTGTGAGCAGGACCGCCAGCGCCAGCCGAACCGATTGGAAATTCGCGGCCAGGAGGAGAAATATCGTCAGCACCGCGAGCAGCAGCCCCGTACGCAATCCCGCAAGAGTCTGCTCGAGCGGCGGAATCTCGCCGCGGAGCTTCACACTGACTCCGCGCGGCGGCGTTCCTGCCGCTTCCACCGCCCGGTTCAATCGCGGCGCTACTTCGCCCAGTGTGAGGCCGTGAATATTCGCGGTGAGGCTGACAATGTGCTGTCCGTTGTAGCGCTCAATGAGTCCGGGCATGCTGCTCTGGTTAAGCGCCGCGACCTCCGTAAGCCGCGGCTCCGGACGGCCGTTGGGCATCAGCGGGAGGTCGCCGACCGCTTCCACGCTCTGCATCCGGTTCTGGGGCAACTGCACCTGAATCTGGAATGCATTTCCGGAACTGGGATCGCGCCAGTAGTTCGGTTGGGTAAATCGCGAACTCGAGGTCGCCGGAACCACCGAGCGCACCACATCCGCCATGGTCAGCCCGAACTGCCCGGCGCGGTCGCGATCGACCAGGATGTCGAGCGTCGGGAAGCTGGGTTCCTGCGCATATTGCAGTTCGCGAAGAAAATCGAGCTTGGCCAGCTGAGCGTGCAGTTTCTGCGCGAATCCGTAGTCGTCCTGGAGGCTGGCGCCCTGAACGGCGATTTCCACCAGCGTGGGCGATCCGAAACTCATCACCTGGGTGACAATGTCGCCGGCTTCGAACGACACCGGTGCGTGCGATCCGTTCCACGTTGCCGGTGTACATGTTCCCGGA
>Ga0335080_10001238_pt1 | contig 24640 bp, 13 predicted proteins | sample Lox_Sample_34_FD_206720 | JGI IMG/M metagenome (GOLD analysis project Ga0335080, IMG submission 206720) | Soil microbial communities from Loxahatchee National Wildlife Refuge, Florida, United States - Lox_Sample_3.4 | ecosystem: Environmental > Terrestrial > Soil > Wetlands | place: USA... | reverse complement strand
TGGAAATTCCATGGGCTTCAGATCGCCCACGTTGACGATCCAGACGCGGTCAGCCCCATAGTTCAAAGCGAGATTCATCTGCTCCCAGACTTTGGGAATGGGATTGGTGTTGATCCATTTGTAGTTGCGAGGATCGCCCACATAGTCGAAATGGTAGTAGACGCCGGCGCCGCCGCGGCGTTTGCGTTCTTCGGGAGTGGGAAGACGGCGGATGTTGCCCCAGTTGTCGTCGCACCAGAGGAGGGTAACGTCGTCAGGAACGCGCATACCCTTGTCGTAGTACTCAAGGACTTCCTTATAGAGCGCCCAGTCCTGCATGACAGTGGATGGATCGCGGTGGTAAGTGTCGCCAATGATTTTGCGCTGGTCCGCAACGATTTTTTCGAGGAGCGAGATGTTGGCGCTGTCGGACATGGGGAGGTCGCCGTCACCTCGCATTCCGATGGTGACAATATTTTCGTAATTCTTGTTGCGTTGAAGCCCATGCGTCCAGAATTCGTGAAGGACATCTCTATTTCTTGAGTAATCCCACGGACCAGCGCCGTGACGCTTCCATTCCTGCTGGGCGCGCATCATGGGCTCGTGGTGAGATGTGCCCATGACGATGCCATATTCATTAGCGAGTTTGGGATTTTCAGGGTCGTCTTCGTTGAAGGCGTTGTTCCACATAGCGGGCCAGAGATAATTACCCTTCAGGCGGAGGATCAACTCGAATACTTTTTCGTAGAATTCGTGATTGTAGTTTCCGAATTTTTCTTTGACCCAGCCGGTGAGCGCGGGGGCCTCGTCATTGAGGAAAATGCCCCGATACTTTACGGCCGGAGGTCCCTGGGAGTACACCCCGGGCTTAACGGCAAGCGTGTCGTGATGTTGAACGGGAACATCGGCCCACCAATACCAAGGGGAAACGCCGATCTGCTGCGAAAGATCGTAGATACCGTAGATGGTGCCGCGATTGTCGCTGCCGGCAATGACCAGAGCGTTCGAACCGGCCGGTTCATTGGGGACTCCGGGAAAAAGATTGGGGACCGTTTCGACTAAAAAGGACTCCCATTTTGAGGCAATCGTGGACACATCCAGTTTCTTGTCGCGGATGACGTGCCCGAGAAGCGCGCTTTTGCCTAACGTTCCAACCACGATGATCGCAGGCGCTGATTTCTCAGCATCATGGATGACGTTTGGAAGACAACCGGTAACCTTGTCGATGTCAGATTGCAGATCGGCCACCGCACGAAGCACTCCGGGGTCCTCGTAGGCATCCACATAGATCCGTGTGCACTTGCCTTGCTGCGCGATGAGGAAATCTCCGGTTTTATATTTTGTCTCGATATAAGAAGGCTCGCCTATCGCCAAGGCGTTCGAGCAAACGACGAGCGATCCGGATGCGAGTGCGAAAAACGGGACGATAAGGCCCAGCGCTATCGATCGAAGTGCAGGGGATTTATTAGAAAAATAGTGCTCCATCGGCCGTCATCGATGCGTGCTGGCTAGATGCTTCGCGGATTCGTTATCGGCCATCTGTCGAAGCGCCGGATAGATACGGCGGAAAGTCTGATAATTGCGTTGCATCAGCGAACTGGACTTCGAGTCGGGAGGCACGCGAGTCGCTACGCGAACAACGGCATCACAAGCTTCGTCCACGCTGGACCAATAGCGCGCGCCGACACCAGCCAGAATCGCGGCGCCATAAGCCGCGCCTTCTTCCGCTGCAAGAATTTCGACGTCCTTGCCATAGACATCCGCTTGAATCTGACGCCACAACGGAGAGCGAGCGCCACCACCGCCTAACCGAATTTGTTTCGCGGGCACATCAATTTCCTCAAGAATCGTGAACGTGTCTTTCAGGCTGAAAGCCACGCCTTCGAGGACGGCACGAATCAAGTGGGCTCGCGTGTGAGACGCGGTCAGGCCGATAAAAGCAGCGCGAGCGTTGGGATCGAGGTGAGGGGTACGTTCGCCCATCAAGTAGGGCGCCCAGAACGCGCCGTCGGAGCCGGGGCTCACGCGAGCAGCCGCTTCACACATATCGTCGTAGGGATCGCGACCGGACGGCTGTGCGCTCCAGAGTTGATCGCGGAACCAACGCAGCGAGAGTCCCGCGGCCTGGGTTACTCCCATGACGTGCCAGCGATTCGGAATCGCGTGGCAGAAAGTGTGTAAGCGACCGTGCGGGTCTAGGGCCGGCCGATCAGTCGCCGCAAACACAACTCCGGAGGTGCCAATGGTGGCGCTGACGGTGCCGGGGCGGTTAATGCCAATGCCAACCGCTCCCGCGGCCTGGTCGCCTGCGCCCGCGACGAGCGGCGTTCCGGCGACAAGCCCTGATTCTTTTGCGCCGGCCGCGGAAACTTTGCCGCAGATTTCCTGCGACTCGTAAAGTTTCGGGAGAATTTTCGAATCAATGCCAATCTTTGCGAGCACTTCACCGGCCCACTTGCGATTCGTGACGTCCAGCATGAGCGTGCCAGAAGCGTCAGCAACATCAATGGCGGATTCTGCGCCGAGGCGCAGCCGTACATAATCTTTGGGCAGCATGACTTTGCGAACGCGCGCCCAATTTTGGGGTTCCTGTTCGCGGACCCAGAGCATCTTGGTCAACGTGAAATTGGTGAGAGCGGGATTGCAGGTAAGTTGAATGAGGTGGTCGCGGCCGAAGAGTTGGTGAAGCTGGTCGCACTGTGGCTGAGTGCGCTGGTCGCACCAGATGAGTGCAGGACGGATGACTTCATCGTTTTCGTCGAGAAGAACAGCGCCGTGCATCTGGCCGGAAAAGCCGACGCAGGAAATCGATCCTGGCGCTACATTGGCGGCTTGTAGCGCTTTGTGGATAGCGATGGTTGCGGCGCGCCACCAGTCGCGTGGATCCTGTTCCGCCCAAGCGGGTTGGGGGCTGGCAAAGGGAGCATGCTCCTCGGTGGCCGAGGCGAGAATGCGACCGGTTTCGTCGACGATCAGTGCGCGAGTTCCGCCGGTGCCAACGTCGATTCCAAGGACTGGCATAATACCCAACTTTCCACGAGGTGGCTGCACAGCCTTGCCCCGACGCTTCCGCGAAAATCTACACGACGCTGCCGCTGCCTAGCGTTGCTTAGAAGCAGACGGCGAAAACTTGACGCAGTAAATCGCGCCGATCAAGGTGAGGAGCGCACCCCACCACACGCTGGCGTGAAGATTGAAAAGCACTACCGGCTGCTGCGGAGGATGAATGCTTTCGTAGATGCCGGAGCCGAGAATGAGTACTCCGTTCACCAAGAGCGAGATGCCGATGAAAAACCAGATGGAAATGCCGCCGCCGCTTCTCATAGCGCCTCACCAGAAAATGATATTGGCGATTACGAATGCTACACCCACGACGAGTGCCCAAAACCACGGACGATGCAGAGTGGAAACGTAGGTCTCGGAGGGAATCTCGGTTGCGCCGTACACAAGCCCCTTCAATTCGGCCTCAGGTTTGGGCTTGGTGAGCAGACTGACCACAACGGTGATCAAGGCACACGTGAGACAGGACCACAAGGCCCGGTACATGTTTTCCGCCATGTCGCGGGCGTAGGGCGAGAGGGCGACGTAACGCAGTGCGGTAGGGTCAACCTTGACCCAAGCCCACATGCCAACTGACGCAACGGTACCGGAGAGGAGGCCCAGAAAACCGCCAGCGGGCGTGGCGCGCTTCCACAACATGCCGAGGATCACGGTGGCAAACAAGGGAGCGATGAAGAAGCTGAACAGCGCCTGGACATAATCCATGATGCTTTTGAAGTCCATCACTAAATAGGCGGTGCCGATGGAAATCGCCACGCCGACGATGGTGGCCCAGCGCCCCATGGCGACGTAGTGCGAGTCGCTGGCGTCTTTTTTGATCAGAGCCCGATAGATGTCGTATGTCCAAACCGTGGTGAAAGCGCTTACGTTGCCAGCCATGCCGGACATGAAGCCCGCGATGAGAGCCGTGATGCCGAGTCCCAAAAGGCCGGGCCCGCAGTAGCGCGCAAGCATCAGCGGTAGCACTTCGTTATAGCTGTGGCCGCCCGTCGCGATGGCTTGGCCTTCACCCATAAGTTTCATCGGCAGAACCGCTATCCCGAGAAGGCCGGGAAGAATGACGATAAAAGGGACCAGCATTTTGAAACCGGCACCAATGATAGGAGCCATTTTTGCCGCGCGGAGATCTTTCGCAGAAAGCACGCGCTGCACGACGAGAAAATCCGTGGTCCAGTAACCCATGGAAATAACAGCACCGAGACCGAAGACGATGCCGGTCCAATGAATGCCCATGGGATTGTCGCTGAACTTGCCGAGTGTGCTCCACAGGTGGGTGTACTCGGAGGAAGCATTGGTGGCGATGCGCGCTTTCAGGCCGCTCCAGCCGCCAGCCTCGACGAGGCCGAGTATGGGAATCAGCAGCGCGCCGGCCCAAATAAGGATGAACTGCAGCACTTCATTGAAAATCGCGGATCGCAATCCTCCAAGGGTTACGTAAATGGCGACCGTAACCGAGGAAACGAGAATGCTGATGTTGATGTCCCAGCCGAGGATGATCTTGAGCACCAGCGCCATGGAATACATATTGATGCCGCTCATCAATACGGTCATGAAAGCGAAACTGATGGACGAAAGCGCACGACTGGGTTCGCCAAAACGGAGTTTCAAGTAGCCGGGAACCGAGTGCGTCTTTGAGATGTAATAGAACGGCATCATCACCAAAGCGAGGAACAGCATGGCCGGTATGGCACCGATCCAATACCAGTGCGCTGCAAGAATGCCGTACTGATAGGAGGCGCCGGCCCAGCCCATCAATTCAAGCGAGCCGAGATTTGCAGAGAGAAACGCCAACCCTGCGATCCACGCGGTCATCTCGCGGCCGGCCATGAAAAAATCTTCACCGGTGTTGGCTTGCTCCTTGAGATAGAAACCGATCGCGAGTACAAGCGCGAAGTAGAAGACAATAATGACCAGATCGACGGCGGAGAGATGAACCAAGGAAGGCACTGAATTCGCAAAGAAAAGGCTGATCAAGTTTTCACTCCGGCGCCCAACGAGGGCGCAACCACGCCTAAGCCTGAAAGAGAAGCCGGCCTTTCAGGTTTCCCTTAGCTACAGAGTTGCAGCTGCGAATGCTTGACGTACTATACGACTCGTTAACGTTACCGACAAGAGAGTTTTGGCATTTTTTCCGCCATCTGCCACGGTTTCCTTACAGAACAACAATCCTCCTTCAAATTACATCAGCGAGCTGGCTTAGGAGCCTGACGAATCACGGCATAATATGCCGGCTTCGGTTTGGCGTCGCGGCCGAACAAGAGCGGATAGTCGGTGCGGCCCTTGATAGGCCAGTCATTTCGCCAGGAGTCTTTGTCCGCGACTCCCCAGAACGTCACACGGGTCACCAGCCCGCAGTGCTTCGCGTAAGTGCCGAACAGGTCTGCGTAGCGTTTTGCGAGAGCCTGCTGAACGGTTTCCGGCAGACCGCTGGGATACGGATTGAGCTTGGGATCAGCCTCTGCGTGCAACGAAACGTCGGCGATCTGATCTTTAGCGGGCCACGGCAACACGTCGACATCAAGCTCCGTTATCATGACTTTCACGCCGAGCTTCCCAAATTCGCTGATCGTGGTGTCGATTTGATCGGTAGTCGGAGAGTCCAGACTGACATGATCCTGGAGCCCCACGCCCGTGATCGACACGCCCCTCTCTTGCAGTTTGCTGACAAGCCGCAGTCCCCCTTTGCGTTTGGCCTCGTTCTCCAGCGAATAATCGTTGTAGTACAGCTGAGCGTGAGGATCGGCTTCGTGGGCAGAGCGGAAGGCTTGTTCGATGTAGTCTTCACCGATAATCTTCAACCAAGGCGATTCGCGCAGCGATCCATCCTCGCTTAGAGCCTCGTTCACCACGTCCCATCCCTGAATGCGCCCTTTATAGCGGCCGACGACAGTGGTGATGTGATCACGCATGCGTTGAAGCAATGCGTCGCGGGTTAGGGGTTTGCCGCTCGCGTCTTCGAAGACCCATTGGGGGACTTGCGAATGCCAGACCAGGTTGTGCCCGATGATGAACATATGATTCTGTTCCCCGAATTCGACGTACCTGTCGGCCAGAGAAAAGTCATACGTGTTCAGTCCGGGATGAACGACTTCCCACTTCAGAACATTCTCGGGAGTGATGGAATTGAACTGCGCTTTAATGACGGCGTCTTCTAATCGGTCGCTCCCCGTAAACTGGTTAGAGTTTAGAGCGGCGCCGACGAGAAAGCAGCCGCGGTAGGCGTCTTTGAGAGCGGGCGGCCTCTGCGTGTTAGCGTTGCCGGCCAGAGCCAAAGACACAACCATTAGCCATAAAGGTCTGCGCATCGCGCCTCCTATTGTGCAGCTGCGGTGCCCTTGCGGCGTTCCGCGAGCTCATTGGCAATGGAACGGTTCTTCTCGCGATTCAGCGGGTAAAAGAAGAGGCAAACAGCAGCGGCGAAGAAAAACAAACCAGCGTAAATGCTGGCCGTAAGTAGAATCCCCGCTTGTGTATGCGCCGTCTGTACGGCGGCCTCTGAAACCAAACCGTAGGCCGAAAGCAACCATCCAGCGATAGCGCCGCCAAGCGCCAGCCCGGCCCACAAGGCAAACACAACACCGGCAGTGACCGTTCCCGTCGCACGACGGCCCGTTTTCCATTCACCATAATCAGCGACGTCGCCCATCATTGCCCAGAGGATTGGGCCGGAAAGGCCGAAAGAGAACTGGCGAAGCACTTCCACGGCGATGATGACGTAAGTTGCTTGTGGCGGAATCAGATACAGCGCCGCATTGAAGATGCCCGTGAGGAGCATGCTCGCGATGAAAAGTTCGCGTTTGCCTACACGCAGAGAGACCGCTGTCGAACAGGCTACGCCGACAAGTAATGCGGCGAGGCCGAAACCGCTAAACCAGGCGAAAAGGTTCACGTTGCCGGCAACAAATCGGAAGAACGGCAGCATGACATTGCCACGGACCAGAATCGCGCTGAAGTAGAACAGGGTGACCAGAAACAGCACGATCCAAGGCCGGTTGCGGAAAAGATCCGAGAGATCCTGGCCAAGCGAACTTTTCTGCTGCGGATCAGGCTGAATACGCTCTTTCGTCGTGACGAAAGCAACGATGAAGAAGATGACGCTGAGTAATGACAGCAGGCTCATAGTGAGCTGATAGCCTTGTGCGTCATTACCACGCCCGAAAAATTTGACCATGGGAATGGCGAGGCTCGCGATGATGAAGCCGGCGCTGTTAGCCGCGATCTGGCGATACGAGGAAATGCTTGTCCGCTCATCGGGATCCTGCGTCATCACCGCAGTCAACGAAGCGTACGGCACGTTGTTGACGGTGTAGATCACGCGCAGAAGAATGTAAGTGGTCCAGGCATAAATGATTTTTGCGCCGGAACTAAGCTGTGGCGTGGTGAATGTCAGAACGCTGATGATGCCGAAGGGGAGCGCGGTCCAGAGGAGCCAGGGCCGGAATTTGCCCCACTTGCTGGAAGTGCGATCCGCAATGACACCCATCACGGGGTTGAAACAAGCAACGCCTAACCCGACGACCAGGAAGAGGGTTCCCGCCTGGCGCGCGGTGAGGCCGAAAGTATGAGTATAGAAATCCAACTGCAGGGCCAACATGGCCTGGAAGACAAAATTGGCAGCCATGTCTCCGAGCGCGTAGCCGAACTTTTCACCAAAGGAGAGTTTCTGGATCATAGGCGCCTCGCATGATCTGAAGCCGATTTACTTGGTTACGGTGAGAGTTACTTTGGTCAAGTCTTCATCGCGGGAAGAATTTCCAACCATGATGGAGAAATCTCCCGGTTCCACAACGTATTTCATGTTGACGTCGTAAAAAGCGAGCAAGTCTGGATTGACGTCAAGCGTTACGGTTTTCGTTTCGCCAGGACGCAGAAAGATTTTCTGGAACCCCTTCAGTTCCTTGACGGGTCGAGTAACGGAGCTGACCAAATCACGGATGTACATTTGCACGACCTCCGCGCCCTCGCGTTTGCCAATGTTGGTCACGTCTGCGGAGACGCGCGTAGAACCGTTGGCGCGGATCTTACTCTTTTCTAAGCGGACATTCTTAATGGTAAAACTGGTGTAGCTCAGACCATAACCAAACGCGAAGAGTGGCGACACATCGTCGAAGAGATAGCCTCGACGTGCGGACGGTTTGTAGTTATAGAAGACGGGCAAGTGCCCGGCGGATCGCGGAATCGAGATCGGCAACTTACCCGAAGGGTTGACATCACCGAAGAGAACATCGGCGACAGCATGGCCATTTTCCTGGCCTAAATACCAGCATTCAAAAATGACCGGCACATTCTGAACCAGATAGTTAATTGAGTTCGGACGCCCACCATAATAAAGGACAACCACGGGCTGGCCGGTGGCGAGCATGGCTTTGACAAGTTCTTCCTGCCTGCCGATCAGGTCGAGGTTTGCGCGGTCACCCATGTGATTCAAGCCCCAGGCTTCGCGCGAAGTTTGTTCGTTCTCGCCGATCGCGAGAACAATTACATCGGCCTGTTTGGCTACCTGTACAGCGTCGGCGATCTGCTTAAGATCTTCTTGCGGATCGCTGGGCACAACCGCATCCTGATTCCAATTGCCGCCGATGGTGATCTTGCACCCTTCGCTGTATACCACCTTCGCGCGGTTACCTACACGCGATTTGATGCCCTCTAGCACGGTGACTTCATGCTTCGGCACACCGCTGTAACCGCCAAGCAGTGTGCGATCGGCATTGGGACCGATGACGGCGATCGTTTTGTACTTGCTTAAATCGAGCGGGGCGAGCCCTCCCTCATTTTTGAGGAGAGTGATGACTTCGCGAGCGGACTGTCGAGCGAGTTCGCAGTGATTTTCGCAGCCGACAACGCGCTCGGCTTCGTCCGGATCCACGTAGGGATCGTCGAATAGTCCCAGCTTGAACTTCCACAGGAGCATGGGTGCGACGAGCTCATCAAGCTGCGATTCCTTGAGTTCGCGCTTCTTGACCAACTCAACAAGGTGGGCATAGCAGTCCGTATCTGCCAGTTCGATATTCACGCCCGCTTCCACCGCCAGTTTGCAGGATTCTTTTTTGTCGGCCGCGACGAAGTGCCCGTGAGTGTCGGGCCGATAGCCAAGTTCCCAAACCGCAAAGTAATCGGAGACCGTGAATCCCTTGAAGCCGAATTCCTTCCGAAGCACGTCGCGGAGCAACCAGGTGTTCTTGTGAGAAGGTACGCCGTCTAGTTCGTTATAAGACGGCATGACGCTGATGGCTCCCGCTTTTTGGACGGTTTCTTTGAATGGATAGAAGAACGTCTCTCGCAGAACGCGCAAAGAAACGTTTGCGGGAGCGCAATTCATACCGGACTCGGGTTGGCCATGTCCACAGAAATGCTTAAGGGTGGCGATCATGCGCTTCTTGTCGCGAAAAGTGGCGTCCCCCTGGAAGCCACGGACCGCAGCAATCCCCATCCGTGAGACGAGGTATGGATCTTCGCCATAGGTTTCTTCGACGCGTCCCCAGCGGGGATCGCGGGCCACATCAACAACCGGCGTCAGCGCTTGATGCGCTCCCCGCGAGCGCGCTTCCAGAGCCGTAGCCGTAAAGATGGCCTCGATGAGAGCACTGTTGAAGGTCGAAGCGAGAGCGATGGGCTGCGGATAACTGGTTCCACCAACGGCGGCATGGCCGTGTAAACATTCCTCGTGGAAAATTACCGGGATACCGAGTCTCGAGTTCTCGAGAAAATACTTTTGAATGTCATTCGTGGTTTCTGCCATTTGACGTGCGGTAAGACCCTTGCCGGCGTCGCTTGGGCGACCGACCTGACCAAGCCCATGGCCATGCTTGAAAGACTTTCTGGCCTTGACCGGATCGAATTTGCCGTCGTCGTCGAGAAGAGTTTGCGGTTTCTTTTGCCACACTGAGAACATCTGCGCAGCTTTTTCCTCGAGGGTCATGCGAGATAGAAGATCTTTGACGCGCTTCTCCGCAGGAAGGGCAGAGTTGCGATAAGGCACGAGGCGAGACTTTGTGCCGCCGCCGTTGTTCGAGCTGGATGATTTGGTGCTGGCTGCTTTTACGCGTTTGTGTGGGGCCACGAAGAATCCTCCCAGAGGAAAGTAGCGTTTCGTACTGTCGGCCAAGCGAAACGAAGAGCAGGAGCCTTGCGAAAATCTCCGAAACTACGGTGGTTTGAGCGACCCGGATTGTGCTAGTATACCACTATCGTTAACGTACACGGTAAGGGTCCTGTGCATTTCCGGGGTTTTTGCCCGATCGTTTGAGGATCATATCCCGAGCGGATCCGAAGCACTTCGAGGCGTGTACGATGCCGGCCACCCGCCGACGGTGCAAGGCGGGTGGCCTGGCGAATCCGCAGGTCGAGGCAACACAGCACTCCGTCCCCCCAGGTGTTCTTCGGCATCCCGCAGAGGAGGCAGCCTTTCATGAAAACAGCCAATGATGCATTCCGACCGCGCCCCGAGCATAAATTTTCATTCGGATTGTGGACCGTGGGAAACCGGGGGCGGGATCCGTTCGGTGATTTCGTGCGGCCGACGATGGACCCGACTGATCTGGTCAGAATGCTGGCGGAGGTAGGGGCCTGGGGCGTGAACCTGCACGACAATGACTTAGTTCCGATCGATGCAACACCGAGCGAACGGGACTGCATCGTGAAGAAGTTCAAGGGCGCATGCCAGGCGCACGGGATCGTTGTGCCCATGGCTACCGTTTCTTTGTTCTTTCATCCTGTGTTTCGCGATGGAGCTTTCACCGCGAACGATCCGGAAGTGCGGGCATACGCGGTGCAAAAGACGATGCGCGCCATGGACCTGGGCGCGGAGCTCGGCGCGAAGATTTTTGTGCTCTGGGGCGGACGGGAAGGGACCGAAACCGATGCGTGCCGGCGCGCGGACGACGCGGTGAAGCGCTTGCGCGAGGCCGTCAATTTCCTCTGCGAGTACAGCAACGATCAGGGCTATGGGTATCGGTTCGCGCTCGAAGCGAAGCCGAACGAACCGCGCGGCGATATTTACATGCCCACCACGGGGCACTACTTGGGATTTATTGCAACGCTGGACCACCCGGAAATCGTCGGGGTGAATCCGGAGTTTGCACACGAACAGATGGCGGGCTTGAACTTTATGCACGGGGTAGCGCAGGCGTGGGAAGCCGGGAAACTGTTCCACATCGATTTGAACGACCAGTCCCCGGGACGGTATGACCAGGACCTGCGATTTGGGTCCGCGAGCGTGAAGCAGACCTTCTGGCTGGTGAAGTTTCTTGAGGATGTGGGGTATTCGGGGCCGCGCCACTTTGACGCGCATGCGTATCGGACGGAAGATTACGAGGGTGTGAAGGATTTCGCGCGCGGGTGCATGCGGACGTACTTGATGATGAAAGAAAAAGCCGCGCGCTGGAATGGAGACGCCGAAATTCAGGCGATCCTCAAGGAAATCGCAGCTCCGAATGGACATCTACCATCGACAGCGCGGTATTCAAGGCAAGTGGCACAGGCGCTTCTTGGGCACGGGTTTGACAAAGACAAAATGATGACCAAGCGATTGCCGTATGAGCGGCTGGATCAATTGACGGTGGACATCCTGTTAGGCGCGCGGTAGAAGAGAAGAGACTGCCGCTACCGACTCAGTTTTTGTCCGGGGAACTGGGCGCAGGAGCTTTTGCACTGTTCATCCGATCGGCGAGGTCATCCTCCACTTTTTTCTGCAAGTCGCGAATTTTGGCAAACTCCTTTTGTGACTCAGCGGACTTGCCCATTTCCTTGTACAAGGTGCCGAGACGGAAGTGAACGTCGATCTGATTGGGATCGAGTTTTTCGGCCTGTTGCAAGGCCCGAAGAGCGTCGTTGTAGCTCTTCTGAGCGGTGTAAACAGAACCCAAATCCAGGTAGGCATACCGAATGTCCTGACGCAAGCGAACTGCGTGGACAAGCAGCGCCTTCGCTTTATCGAGATTGTTTCGTTTCAGCTCGACATCGCCAAGATAGGTAAGCGCTTGGGGATTATCGGGGTCGATGGCGAGCTGCTTTTCGAAGTTTTCAGCCGCTTCGTCATATTGCCCGGTCTTCCAATATAAATATCCGAGACCAAAGAAAACATTGGGGGCGTTGGGATCCGCCTTTGCGGCGATGTGAAATTCGGCGATGGCGTCGTCGGTCCTTTTCAAGCCGTCTAGGGCCTGCCCCACCAGGATGTGGACGCTGGGCGAATCGGGATTTCGCGCAGCCAGCCAGTGGAATTCGTCCAGAGCGCACTCGAATTTCTTGCCGGAGAGGCAGCTTTGGGCGAGCAAGTTGTGCAGCTCGACATTATCGGGATCTGCGTTGGAGGCAGCGGAGAGATGCTCTACGGCTTCCGAGAAGTGGCCCGTGGCGTAGTAGCAGATGCCGAGCAGAATGCGCGCCTGCTGGTTCTGCGGGTCCGAACGGAGGACGGAGCGAAAGGGGTCGACGGCATCCTGAAATTTATTCTGCTTAAACTCGGCCAGTCCGAGGTTGAGCTGAATACCGGGTAATTCGCCATTCAAAGCAAGCGCTTTACGATAGGCTTTCGCGGCTTCGGAGTATTTGCTCTCTTTCGAAAGCAGCACGCCCAGACTCGCATAGGCGCCCGCGTCCTTGGGATTTGCCGCAAGCCAGCGGCGCCATTCTTGTTCAGCTTCGGGGAGCTTGCCTTGCTGCTCGAGAGCGATAGCCTGGTCGGGACCTTTGGTTTGGGCGGAGGCGGCTGGAGGCAGCATCAGAACCAGGGCCAAGTAGTGGAAAGCGGGGCGGGCCTTCCGGCGAAAGCGAGTTGGAAACAAATGCGTCATCTTCCAATAATTTAGCAGGTCCGGAACGGCATGCAATCACTGCTGTGGTTCCAGGTTGACGCGAGTCGGACTCAGAACTACTCTGTCGCAGGCTGATTATGTCGAGACCCTCGAAACGAACTGGTGGGGCCCAAACCGCTTGGTTAGCGAGTTTGGCCGCAGGTGCGCTGTTGTTTGCTGCTCCGTTGGGGCGTTGCCAGGACAGTGGCGATCAGGGAACGATGATTCGCGGGGACCGGGCGGAGATTTCCGTAACAGTGCGCGACAGTTCGGGTGCGATTCTGACAACCCCAGCGTTCGTCAAACTCTATGAAAACGGGGTGCCGACCGACCAGGCATCCACTTCACATGGCCGTGCCTTTTTCATACTTCAGAAATTTGGAGACTTCACGATCGTGGCGGAAGCGAGCGGCTATAAGTCCGCGCAGAAAGATCTCACAATGGTGATTGCTGGCAAGGCAGAGATTGACATCTCTCTGCAGCGGCAGCTGGCATCCAATGAGAGTACGGTGGCTCCCAACAAGCCGATCCTGGCGCCCAAGGCACAGGAGGCAATGTCAAAAGGCGCGCAGGCTTTGCGGGAAGGCAAATTAGCCGAAGCGGAAAAACAGTTGAACAAAGCAGCAGGACTTGCCCCCGGCAATCCTGACGTGCTCTACGTGCAAGGGATATTGTTTATGCGGCAACAGCGCTGGGATTCCGCGGAGACGGTGCTGCGAAAGTCGGCCCAGATCGACCCGAATCAAACGCGCGTTCTCTCCGCGTTGGGTCTGGCACTTTGTAATGGGAAAAAGTACGAACAAGCGATCTCGGTGCTGGAAAAGTCGGTGCAATTGGAACCTACTGCGCCTTGGGAGACGGATTGGGCGCTGGGTAAGTCCTACTACGCACAAGGACAGTATGAGCAGGCCCTCAAATTGGCCGAGCAAGCGCACAACGCCTCTCGCGGATCGAGCCCGCAAGCCGAGCTATTGCTGGCACAGTGTTTGACGGCAGCGGGGCGTTATGAAGATTGCGCGCGGGTCCTGCGCGAGTTCCTGAAGAGCAATGCCGCGGCGCCAGAAGCGGCAACAGCGAAGCGTTGGCTGGATAACCTGGCGGCAGATGGAAAGATTCGCTGAGTTCGGCTCAGTCTCACCTTTTACCGATTGACGGACGGCGGCAATCAGATCAAACGAATGAGTACGAAAACTGGGTTGTCGCTAAGTGCCGCGGACGACCTCGGACAGCCGTCCCTACAAAAAGAAAATAGCGGCGCAATGCCGCCGCTACAAGACAACGGGAAGAGGGCAGTACAGACAGTGGGTTTCTACTTGGCCTAACATAACAGGTGGAACAAAAAAATACGGCGTGCGGGGGGTGATCCGCACGCCGCGTGTTGAGTGCTTGCGTTGTTAGGCTTAGAAGTACAGCTTCAAAGCCAGCTGAATAATTCGGGGATCATATGTGGTAGTGATCTTGCCGAAGTTGTTGCTGGTTTTGAGAGTTCCAGTGTTGTCGAACGACGCGGATGCGTTCACTCCGCCGTTCCATGCCCCACCCTGGAATTGGGTGTGGTTCCAGATGTTGAAGAACTCCGCGCGGAACTGGAGATAGCTTCCGCGAGTCTCGCTGAAATTGAAGTTCTTGAAGAGCGACATGTTCCAGTTGTCGCGGCCAGGACCACGCACGGAGTTCGCTTTCACGTTACCCCATTGGCCGGCAGCCGGTGCGGTGTAGATGGAAGTGTCAAACCACTCATTGAAGGTGTGTGGGTCGTGCGCTGTCCCGGAAACATCCGGCCGGATGGAGCAATTTGGAACAACGCTGCACACGTTATTAGTGTAGCCTACGCCGCCGCCACCGTACGCGATGTTGATGGGCACACCAGAGGAGGCGCTGACGATGCCGGAAACTTCCCAGCCGCCGAGCATGATCTTCTCTGCTTTATTGTCGCTGTGGGCAAAGAACGGCAGGTCATACACGAAGTTGGCAAAGAACACGTTCGGCTTGTCAAAGAAGGACGGGCCCCAGTCAAACTTCCAACCCGCATAAGGATTGGAAATGGTGCCGAGGTCGCCGCCGCTGCTGCCGGTGGTCCATACATCATAGCCGCGCGAATAGGTGTAGCCGACCTGATACGTCAGGGCGTTCTTCATCAACTGTCCACGGATGGACATCTGGATCGAGTTGTATTCGGCGTTGGCTTCGTTCCTTGCCAGGCGGATGCCGTGATAGCCGGGATAAAGAACGTCGCTGTTGTAGCTCGTCAAAGTGCCAAGCTGATAGCCCGCCAGGTTCGCCTGAGGAGCGAGGTTGATCTCCTCGTAGAAGCTTTGATGGCGATTCTGCGAACCAACATAAGCCACCGAGAGGACCGACTTGCCGATGGATTGCTGGATACCCAGACTAAACTGAGTGCTTCGCGGCGATTTGTAATTAGACTTGTCAAGTCCGGTCACGTTGTTGACTGGGATGGAAACGGCCGGGGTTCCGCCTCCTCCGTAGGGATCTGTGAGGACTTGCGTCGTCTGGTTGAACAACACGTTGTTGAAGTTGACGCTGGCTGCGGTCGGGACAGTACCGGCGTTGTTGTACACGTCGTTGCCCTGCACGCGTTCGTTCATGATGCCGTAGCCGCCGCGGATAACGGTCTTGCCATCGCCACGGAGGTCATAAGCAAAGCCGAGGCGCGGTTGCCAATTTTGCCAGGCATTGTTGACGCAACCTCTGGGGTTGCCGTTTAGGCCGCAAATCCCGATGCCGTTGGTGTAGAAAACAGGGGACCCAGGCAGAGAGGTGTTAGTGAAGAGTCCCGGGCTGCTGGGATCAACTGTATTTCCACCCACCGAAGTCAGCACCGCAGTCTTATTCGGATCGTATTTGTCCGGATAGAAGTTGGCCATGTTGTTGTTGGTTTCGTAGGTGTGCGGAATGCCGTCCCACCGCAGACCGAGGTTCAAAGTCAGGCGGTTGTTAACGCGCCAGTTGTCCTGAAAATACAAGAAGTAAGAGTCATTAGGCCAGTGCCCTTGCAGTTTAATGGCATCCTGGGTGTAATTGTTGGCGAGACCCAGCATCCAGTCCGCAACATCGTTGCCGGTGAATGAGCCGTTGAAGTTGTAATTGCCTTGGGTGTTCTTGAACCAGGTCTGGACTTTCGTGTAGAGAGCCCAACCGCCACCAAAGCGGAACTGTTGACGGCCCTTGGTCCAGGAGACGTCGTCGCGGATCTGATAATCATCGGCCTTATTGGTCCACGGCATCCAGTTTACGGTGTATTGGGTGTTCAACTGCGACAAGTTAATTTGCGGAATGTTGGTGGCGCCTGAGTCAAAGTACCCGCTCACAGTGAATGGCGAATTGTACAAGCCAACCGGGGTGATGTTGATACGGTTGCCGTTGTAGTTGAAGGACGCCTCATTCACCAATGTCGGGTTGATGGTGTATGTGGTGTGGATGACGCCCGCATAGGACGGATTGCCAAATGTATTGCCGATCGTGGGCACGCTATCGCCGCTCCACATGGTGCGGGCGTAGTTCTGGTTGATCTGCTCGGCTACGAAATGGCCATACACGCTGAACTTATCCGTGAAGTTATGATCGATTCGAACAATTTCCTCGCGTACGTCAGTCGGCGAACTCACCGGCAGGACGAACTGGCCAGCTGAGTTCGTCGGCGCCGGGAAGATGCCGGCACCATACTTCTGACCGGAAACTGTGGCTATTTGCTGGACATTGGGATCCAGCATGCAGCTCGGAATTACGTAATTACCGCTTCCGTCCTTGGGAAACGCCGCTCCTTGCACAATGCCTGCCGGGAGAGCGCCACCCGGGCAGTTCCTCGCGAGGACTGATGCGCTCACCATGCTTGCGTCGGGAACGGTGATTGCGGTGCTGCCAAAATTTCCCGTGTAGTTAGTGGGATCCGGCACGTTCGCGGTGATCGGCGAACCGCCGTTAATGATCTTGCGCCATTCCATGTTGTAGAAGAAGAAGGTCTTCTTCTTGTCGGGGTTATAAAGCTTGCCGAAGGTTACCGGGCCGCCCGCATTGAATCCAAAGATGTTGTAGCGAAGCTCCGAGACCGGAGCCGGGGCAGGATTCGTGGGATACCGTGCATCCAATGCGTCGTTGCGGAAGAACTCCCATGCCGACGCATGAAATGCTTGCGTTCCAGACTTGACGACCGAGCTGATGGTACCGCCGGAAGAGAGACCATACTCTGCGCTATAGTTGGACGACAGCGTTTGTGTTTCCGAGATGGCGTCCACCGAAGGCATAACGCTGGAGTTGGAGCTGGATCCGCCGCGGTCCGCGTTCTCACCACCGTCCAACAGATAGAGGTTGTGGGTGGGGCGGTTGCCGTTGAAGCTGATGTCGCCATTACCACCAACCGGAACCGGCAGCTGTGTATCCGGCGTGAGGCTGCTCGCGCCAGTAGTTAGTTGCACATAGCTATACAACGTTCTGCCATTGGTAGCGAGTTCCGTGATCTGGGTACCGCTGATCAGGGAACTGACCTCGCTGCTGTCGGATTGGACCTGCAGCGCGTTCGCTTCAACGGAGATGGTTTCTGTCTTTGCGCCGACCTTCATTTGAGCATCGACGCGATCACGGTCGTTGACGTTGAGCACGACGCCATGCTGCTCTTCCGTCTTGAAACCGGGAGCAGTGATTTTCACGTCGTACTTGCCAACGGGCAGGCCGGCAGCAACATACTGCCCGGCGTCGTTGGTGTTATAAGTGCGAACAGTACCGGTGCTGAGTTGCAGAATCGTCACTGTTGCATTTGGAACTGCTGAACCAGTGGGATCGGTTACCGTGCCGAGGATCGTGCCCTCTTGGGCCGAAGCCAGGCAAGGTAACAACAAAACGACCAAGACTAGGATTACCCAGCGAAATGACCAACCTGCGGCCAATGCTGTTTTGAAGCACTTCGAGCAATACTGCATATCTACACCCCCTGCCCATCGTGTGGATTTCAATGGGACAACAACTCGCATGAACCGTTAACGTTAACGGTTGTAGCCGTTTTATTTGATTTGTCGATACATGTCAAGCGATTTCTGCATCGAAAACCGCACTTTTTGCAAAACAATAACGATATTTCTGATATGAAAAACCGGATTCTCAGATATGCAATTCGTTCTCGGACTGACGCATCTCGCGGAAAAGGTGGAAGTTAGAGGCCATAATTACGCCCGGGCTTAGGTAAACACTTGGGGGTAAATCCATTTTGTTGGAAAGATTGTCGGCAAGCAGTCGAACCGCGATTTGGCTTTGCCGAAAAGGGTGCTGGTAGATGGACGCTGTGATCGTGCCCTTATCGAGATGCGTCGCCATTTCGGGAAACAGGTCGGTCGCAACAAGTTTTACTCTTCCGGCGAGTCCTCTGCGCTCCAAGGCTTGGCACACTGGCAAACAGTTCACGGTATTGACGTACAGCCCGGCCAGATCGGGAAAGCGTCCGAGCAAATCAAAAGTTTTCTCAAAGCTCTCAGACTCGTCTTCATGCCCTTCGATCACCGCCACGATTTCGCTGCCACTTGAATATTTCGGAAGCGCATGCGCGAAACCGTCCGCTTTTTTTCGGTGATCTTCCGCGGAGAGCATACCGGCGATAATCGCGACTCCGGAATTCGGCGGAACGATTTTTGCCATCAATTCACCGGCCAAGCCGCCATTCAATTTAGGTTCGACACAAACAATACTGGAACGGCGGCTCTGCGGAGCGTCCGTAGAAACACAAACCACGCGAATCCCCTTGTCTTCGGCTTCATTGATGAGTGGAGTGAGACCCGCCGGATTTCCCGCGGTCAGGATGATGCCATCGACTTCTTCTTTCAGCAGTCCCTGGACCGCATCAGTATCATGTTCTCCCAGCGAGTGAACGGGCCGGTGGGCGAATTGAATCCCGAGATGCGACGAACGCCGCTCTTCATCGAGAATCCCGCCCCACATCTGATCGTAGAAAAAATGAATTTCGCGAGGAATGCACACACCGATGCGGACATTCGCTCTGGCGATCGATAAAGCCCGCGCGGCAAGGTTAGGGCTGTACCCGATTTGATTCGCAATCCGGAGGATTTTCTGTCGCGTCGACGGGTTGATTCCCGGCCGTCCGTGCAACGCGCGGTCCACGGTGCCTATGGAGACGTGAGCCAACTGGGCGATCTGGTGAATGCCTTTCCGCTTCTTCGAATCTTTAGGCATCGGTCTACTCTGTACAACTAAGGCATACGGCGGCTATTCCGGAAGTTGCTTCTGACCCGTAATTACGAAAGCGGTGTCGACCACACCAGCGGTAGTGCCGGGTTGACCGCCGCCGATGGATAGACTGTACGTTCCAGCCGAAATCAGGATGAGCCCGTCGTCGGAGACGTGGCTCAGATCGCGCGGTTGGAGAGTGATGCGCACATGTTCCGATTTCCCGGCGGGAATCTGTACGCGAGTGAAACCGCGGAGCGCGCGAATCGGCGCACCCGGCAGCTTGGGAAAGGTTAAGTACACCTCAACCACTTCGTCCCCGCTGCGCTTGCTGACATTTTTCACGTCGGCCTCGACGGTGAGCGGCTCGCCAGCCTGCAGTTTCTTGGACGAGAGTTTGGCGTTGGTGTACTCGAATTTGGAGTAGCTCAAGCCGTAGCCAAAGGGAAAGAGGGGCTTGCCGGCAAAGTACCGGTAAGTGCGGTTGGCCATCGAGTAGTCCTCGAACGGCGGAAGTTGATCGGCACCCGTGTAGAACGTTACGGGAAGGCGCCCGGCGGGGTTGTTCACGCCAGAGAGAGTTTGAGCAACTGCGCGGCCTCCTTCTTCGCCGGAGTACCAGGCTTCGAGAACGGCGTTGGCATGTTCTTTCACCCAGTTGACGCTGAGTGCGCTGCCGTTCATTAGCACGACGACCAGAGGCTTGCCCGTCGCGGCGACAGCCTCCAGCAGATTTTGCTCTGGCTTCGGCAAATCAAGGCTGACTCGGTCGCCCCCGCCAAAGCCTTCTTCGCTGACCGCCATCTCCTCGCCTTCCAGTTCGCTGGTGATGCCGACGACCGCCACGATTACGTCGGAGTCCTTGGCTGCGGTAATGGCATCGGGGGAAGGATTGGGGTCGCGTTTGGCCCAGACGAGCCTCGGCTGTTCTTTCGCATCGGCATCCGGACCGTACTCCACTTTGATAGTGTACGGGTGACCCGCTTGCAGCTGGGCACGTCCCAGTTTCGTTTCGATCCCGTTGGTGTGAAACGACATCGCGGTCACCTTGTCGTCGATGGTCACCCGCAAAAAGCCTTGTCCGGTAATTCCAAAATTGTAGTCGCCGCTTTCCTTCGGCGTCAGCGTGCCTTCCCAGCTCACGATCACGGACCCAGTGCCGGAAACCTCGGGCGGCAAGGAAGTAGCCGCGCCTACCGCGGTTTCGGAACGCGTCGCCAAGGGCGCGGGCAACTTGCCGGAACCGAGCAAAGCCAACATGTCACCCATGGAATAATAAGTAGCGGTCACGCCGGGTTTTCCGTTGGTGGTAATCAGTTCGGCAGGAACCGGCGAAGCTGTCTTGCTGAGGAATTGCGTGCCGGGAACGAACTGCAGCTTGGCACTTGGGAATTCGGCGCGAAGGCCTTCCGCCACAGAAACAATCTGCGTGGGAATCCCGTTATAGTTACCCAGCAAATATTGAGTTTGTTCGGCAAGCGGGCCTACGACGGCGATCTTGATTCCCGTAGTTCGCAGCGGCAGTGTGCCGTCATTCTTCAGGAGAACCATCGATTCGTTCGCCAACTTCAATGCCAGTGCACGATGCTCGGGTCCGTCCAGCAGTTTTTCATCGATCTTCGAATAAGGAACCATCTCCGGAGGATCGAACATGCCGAGTTGCATACGAGCGGTGAAGAGCCGCCTGAGCGCGAGGTCAATGTCGCTCTCTTTCAGCAATCCTTGTTTCACCGCATCGATGTAGGGGGCGTAATCGTGGTTGTCGCTGACTTTGGCTACAAAGTCGATGCATTCATTGTCCATGCCGCGCTTCAGGCTGATCGCTGAAGCTTCGGGCTGGGTCGGGGAAAAGTGATGCCCATCAAAGATGTTGCGGACCGCGCCACAATCGGAGACCACGTAGCCTTTGAAACCCCATTTCTCGCGGAGCTGGTCAACCAACAGAAACTCGTTGACACAGGCAGGCTGGCCATTAATGGAGTTGTAGGCGCACATCACCGAGCCAGCTTTGCCTTCTGTCACAGTGGCGCGAAACGCGGGCAAATAGGTATCTAGCATGTCGTGCTTGCTGACGCTGACGTTTGCTGCATGACGCGTAGATTCCGGACCGCTGTGCACTGCGTAATGCTTGGGAGTGGAGATGGTGCGGTAGTACTTCGGGTCGTCACCTTGCATGCCGGTGACGAAGGCTACGCCAAGACGCCCGCTGAGGAACGGATCTTCACCGTAGGTCTCCTGCCCACGCCCCCAACGCGGATCGCGGAAGATATTGATGTTCGGCGCCCAAAAATCGAGCCCTTCAAAGATGTTGCTGTGCCCGGCGCGAACGTCTTGAACGTGCTTGATCCGTCCTTCGATGCTGATGGCGATGGCCATTTTGTGAATCGCGGGAGCATCGAAGGTCGAAGCCAATCCGATCGGCTCCGGAAACTCGGTGGTTCCGTTGACGGCTACGCCGTGCAGCGATTCGCTCCACCAGTCATACGCCGGGACGTTGAGACGGGAAATTGCGCGCGCCTGATTGACGAGTTGCGAAGCCTTTTCTTCCAGGGTCATGCGCGAAATCAAGTCGTCAACGCGTTGCGAGGTGGGCAAAGACGGGTTCAGGTAGGGAGGTGGATCGGCCGCAGCGGGAGCAGAAGACTGCGCGCAGAGTCGTAAAGCACCGGCTGTGAAGACGCCCAGCAAAACAAGCAATGCCATGCAGCTTCGAGAAATTCGATTCATGGAAGTCTTCTCCTGGTTCGAGCCGCGTCGAATCCTCCGTCCAAACGCGACGGCGCGGATAAGCCCATAAGTCTGGTTGTCGGATCTGTCGTGAACGCTGGCAGGTCGACGCACCGTTTGCGCGCCACGCCAAGTCTTACCGATTCGGCCTGTCGCCGTCAACCCGGAAAGTGCGCTTTTCGCTGTTCGTAAACGTTAACGTAGCCTCGGAAGTGGGTTTAGAATCGCAGTAAGCGCGGGACAGAAGGCAAACCCGCTGGTCGTGGCAAGGATCATGAAAAACAACATATCGATTTCGCGAATGGCTGTGACGATGTTTGCAGTGATCGCTCCGTTTCTCTCGCTGTCCGCTTCCGATTTGCAGCTGAGTGCCAGCGACGCGCTGGAAACCCACGGACTGAGCATATTTTTGTTTCACAGCAATTATCACAGCGTGTTCGGCGATCAGAAAATGAGCGGCCTGGAGCTGGTTTTCCACGAGCAACGCATCGCCACGAATGGCGATGTGCGCTTGTCACCCACGCCAGCGCAGTGGGATCCCATCCCGCAGTTCAAAGCTCGCACACGCGGCTCATCCGCGAACTCCATTTCCGCGGCTTGCAACTATCCGGATTTCGGGCTGAGCTACCACATTGACGTTCGGCCGGAGGAATCGGGCATTCGCGTGGCCGTTCAGCTCGATCAGCCGCTTCCGCAATCCTTGATTGGGCAGGCCGGATTCAATCTGGAGTTTTTGCCGACCACGTATTTTGGCAAGTCGTATTTGATCGACGAAAAATCGGGGATGTTTCCACGCCATCCGGATGGTCCGATGTCGCGTGACCCGAGGGGAAATGTAGAGCCGCGGTCACTCGCCGAAGGAAATCGGATCGTGCTTTCGCCGGAAGATTCACTGACGCGCATTTCTATTGAGTCTGAGCATGGCCGGATGATGTTGTTTGACGGACGAAATGTGGCGCAGAACGGTTGGTTTGTCGTGCGTACGTTGATTCCGCCGAATGAGACGAAAGATGTAGTGGTCTGGCACATTCGCGCGAAAGTGGCAGAGGGCTGGGTCCGTCCGCCAGTGGTGGGCTACAACCAAGTCGGTTACACACCGAAGCGAAGCAAGGTAGCGGTCTTTGAGTTGGACCCGGCATCAGACGGGCCGAAAACAGCGAGAGTTCTGAAGCTCAGCCCAGACGGCCAATATAAGGTTGCGTTCCAAGGCGAGGTCAAGCCTTGGGGCAAATGGATGCGTTATCAATACGTGCGGTTCGACTTTTCCGAGGTAAGCGAAGCGGGAACGTACGCCATCGAATATGCGGGAAGCATGCATGGCCCCTTTCAAATTGGGCCCCATGTTTATCAGGATATCTGGCGGCCATCGCTGGACATTTACCTTGCGGAGCAAATGGATCATGTGAAGGTGCGCGAGGGCTATCGCATCTGGCATGGCGCGTCGCACCTCGATGACGCCCGGCAGGCTCCCGTGAACTACACGCACTTCGATGGTTATTCTATGCCGGCGAAAACCGACTCGCGTTTTTCCCCGGGCGAGCACATTCCTGATTTGAATGTGGGCGGATGGTTTGACGCCGGCGATTTCGATCTGCGAACGCAAACGCAAACGCGCGTGATCACGGACCTGGTGCTCGCCAAGGAAGTGTTCGGAGCCGACGGCGATGACACGGCGATCAACGAGAAAGCGCGCTATGTGCAGCTTCACACGCCGGACGGGCAGCCGGACGTCGAGCGGCAGATCGAGCATGGCGTGCAGTTTCTGCTGGCGCAATACAAGGTATTTGGCCACGCGATTCCGGGCATCGAGGAACCGACGCCCGAGGAGTACACGCACCTCGGCGATGCCGCTTCCAAGACGGACGGAAAGATCTATAACGCGAAGCTCGGACCTCAGGAATCGGACGGCCAGTTTTCCGCCGCTCCCGATGACCGCTGGGCATTTACAACGCACGTCACGGCGCTGAACTACGATGCTGCATCGTCTCTCGCGGCCGCGAGCAGGGTGCTGCGGGATTTCGACGAGACATTGGCCCGGGAGTGTCTGGACACGGCCACCCGCGTTTGGGAGGAAGAACACAAGAACACACCGGTGGAGTTCCATTCGTTCAACACAACCGGTGGCGACTTGAGAGAGGAAGAAATCAAGGCAGCGGTGGAACTTCTGCTGGCTACAAAGGGCGCAGAGGCCTATCGAAAGCGTTTACAGGAACTCGTGCCAGTAATCACAGAACGGTTCGCGATGGTTGGATGGACCGCGGCACGGGCGGTACCGCTGATGGATCACGAATATAAGGATGCGCTGGCAGGCGCGGTGCGGGCTTACCAGGCGAAGTTGGACGAGAACCTTTCAAAGAATCCTTACGGCGTGCCGATTACGCTAGGCACGTGGGGTGGTGCGGTATCGGCATCGGATTTCGCGGTACACATGTATTTCCTGCACAGCGCGTTTCCAGAAATTGTGGGTGCGGAGTACACCGTGCGCGGTCTTGATTATGTGCTGGGAGTGCATCCCGTTTCCAACGTGTCGCTGGTGTCGACCGTGGGTACGCACTCAAAGCTGATCGGTTACGGCAACAATCGCGCCGACTACACGTTCATACCTGGTGGCATGGTTCCTGGGATAACCGTGATCGCGCCGGACTTTCCAGAACTCAGCGAGGCTTGGCCTTTTCTTTGGTATGAAAATGAATACGTCCTCGACGCCGCGACGTCGTTCATTCTGACCGCCAACGCCGCCAACGTCCTCGCAAAATAGCACATAGGACAAGAGAGCAAATCCCCAGGGGCGTAAACCGTCTTCGGGATGACAGGTTCGGATCTCTCCAGCAAGCTGAAGATCTCATCTGCAACAGTTGATGATGTTTATTGACATTCTGCAACATCTGTTG
>Ga0335080_10001237_pt1 | contig 24653 bp, 21 predicted proteins | sample Lox_Sample_34_FD_206720 | JGI IMG/M metagenome (GOLD analysis project Ga0335080, IMG submission 206720) | Soil microbial communities from Loxahatchee National Wildlife Refuge, Florida, United States - Lox_Sample_3.4 | ecosystem: Environmental > Terrestrial > Soil > Wetlands | place: USA... | reverse complement strand
GAGGTTCATCGCCCGCTTCTTTGCCGCCGGAGGCGGCGATGGCGGCTGACACGGGCGCGGGGGAGCCGTTCGGCGCGCTGCTGGCCCCGCTCACGCTGCGGACCGCGGGGGAGCGGATCGCCGAGCGCCTCGTCACGGCCATCGCGCTCGGCGAGTTCGTCCCCGGCCAGCGGCTGCCCGCCGAACGGGACCTGGCGGCCATGCTGGAGGTCAGCCGGACGACGGTGCGGGAGGCGCTGCAGCGCCTGCAGGCGGCCGGCTATGTCACCGCCCGCCGGGGGCGCGGCGGGGGAACGTTCGTCCAGACCGGCCAGGGCGCCGACTCCGACGAGATGATCCGCCGCACGCTGCTGCCCGCCTGGGAGGAGCTCACCGAGGTCCTCGACTTCCGGCAGCTGGTCGAGCAGCTGATCGCGCGGACCGCGGCCGTGCGGCGCGACGCCGGTGACATCGCGGCGATCCGCGCGGCCGTCGCGGACTACGCACGCGCCGCCGACCGGGATGCCTCGCGGCTGGCCGACGCCGCGCTGCACCAGGCGATCGCGCGGGCGGCGCACAACACCCGGCTGGTGGAGCTGAGCGCGCGCATCCGGCGCGAGGTGAGCCTGGGCTTCGACGCCGAACCGTACAGCCCGGAGGTCCGGCGGCGCGCGCTGCGCCAGCATCCCGAGCTGGCGCGGGCCGTGGTCGCTGGCGATCCCGCGCGGGCGGCCAGCCTCGCCGCCCGGCACTTCTCACTGACCGGGGACCTGCTCAGGGAGCTGCACGCCCGAATCCGGGTCCGATCTGGAAGGGAAGCCGATGCCGGTAGCCAGGGTCAATGACATCGACGTGAACTACAAGCTGGAGGGCGACGGCCCGGAGACGATCGTCCTGATCAACGGCCTGGCCGATGACCTGGAGACATGGGTGCTCCAGATCGAGGACCTCCTGGCCGCTGGGTACCGGGTGCTGAGGTTCGACAACAGGGGCATCGGCGCGAGCTCCAAGCCGGCCGGGCCGTACTCCAGCCGGATGCTCGCCGACGACGCCAAGGCGCTGGCCGATTCGCTCGGCATAACCGGTTTCCACCTGATGGGCGTCTCCATGGGCGGCATGATCGCCCAGGAGTACGCGCTGGCCTACGGCGCCGACCTCCGCTCGGCCACGTTCGCGTGCACCTACGCGGCGCCGGGGCCGTTCTGCTCCCGGATGTTCGCCATGTGGGCCGGCCTGGCGCCGGTCCTCGGCGTCCCGTACGTGATGCGGGACGTCACCCTGTGGGCGTTCACCGTCCCGTTCTTCGAGCAGCGTGGCGAGGAGCTGGCGGAGTTCGAGACCGCGATGGCCTACATGGACCAGCCGCTCCACGCCTACCTCGCCCAGCTCGCGGTGATCCAGCAGCACGACACCATGTCCCGGCTGGGCCAGCTCGCCGTCCCCGCGCTGGTGCTCGCGGGCGAGCAGGACATCCTCATCCCTGTCTCGCTGTCGCGGCGGCTGCACGAGCAGATCCCCGGATCACAGTGGGCCACCACCAGGGGCGGCCACGCCTGCCTGTGGGAGTACCCAGCCGAGTTCAACCAGGCCTTCCTGGAGTTCATCTCCCAGCACGGAAAGGGCTAGTGATGGCCGTCACCGAACAATCCCCCCAGAAACTGCAGCGCGGCCAGCTCGGGCTGTTTGGCGTGATCATGCCCGGCCTGGCCCAGGTGGCCCCGGCCTTCAACCTGTTCTTCACCACCGGCGTCATGGTCGCCCTGGCCGGCGCGTCGGCGCCGCTGATCTTCCTGATCAGCATGGTCGGGATGGGGGCGACGGCCAGCAGCCTGGCCCAGTTCGCCGGCGTCTACCCCAGCGCCGGGTCCTTCATCACCTACATCACCCGCTCGATCGGGACCAAGGTCGCGGTCGCGGTCGGGGTGATCACGGTGCTGGGCTACATCATCGCGTTCGGCGGGATCTACATCTTCGTCGGCAGCTACATCGTGCAGAACGTGCTCGGTGACCCGCACATCTGGGGGATCACCCAGATCGTGACGATCCTCTACGGCGCGCTGGTGGTGGCGCCCGTGATCGTCGGCCTGAAGTTCGGCGTCCGGGTGACCGTGGTGCTGTACGTGTTCGAGGTCGTCCTGCTGCTCGCGCTCAGCTTCACCATCCTGGTCCGGGGCGGGCACAGCGGCCTGTCCTCGGCCCCGTTCAGCTGGCCGGGCGGCTCCAAGGATGTGCTGCTCGCGTTCAGCCTGGCCGTGCTGGCCTTCGGCGGGTTCGAGGCGGCCGCCCCGCTGGCCGAAGAGACCCGCAATCCCCGGCGCAACGTGCCGCTCGCCGTGCTCGGCGCCGTGGTGGTCAGCGGGATCATCTACGTGATCGGCTCCTACGCGCTCGTGACGGCCTTCGGCGTCGGTCGCGCCGCGACGCTGGCAGCCGACCCCAACCCGTTCCACACCGCCGCCAAGGCGTTCGCCGCGTTCGTGGCGCCGCTGATCACCTGGGTCTTCCTGTCCAGCGTGACCAGCTCCTACGTGGCCGCCAACACCCAGACCTCCCGGGTGATCTTCGCGGGCGCCCGCGGCGGGCTCTGGACCCACGCGCTGGCCGGGGTGAGCCGCCGGTTCCGCACCCCCGCCGCCGCGGCGATCGCGTTCGTGGCGCCGAGCATCGCGATCGGGGTCATCTCGACGGCCTTCACCGATCCCGCGACGGCCTCCGGTTTCCTTGGCACGTTCGGCATCCTCGGGCTGATCATCATGTACCTGGTGGCGAACATCGCGCTGGTGGTGGAGTGGGTGAAGTTCCGCCGCCGTGGCATCCGCAAGAACATCTGGCTGTGGGTCGTCACCCCGGTCGTCGGCGCCATCGTGCTGGCCATCCCGGTCTGGGGCGACCTGCGGCCGGGCCAGCCCAGCCCGTACAACGTGCTGCCCTGGCTCACGATCGGCCTGATCGCCGTCGGCGTGATCTACGCCATCGTGCTGGCGGTGGCCCGGCCGGCGGTGCTGGAGCGCGCACCGGCGCTGCTGGAAGGCGACGAGAGTCTCGCCACCGACCCGCTGCTCACGTCCGGCTGACCGGCCGCGGGTCGGCACAGGCCCCGGGCAGCCTCCTGCCAACCCCCGCTAACGGCGGGGGGCTGCCCGGCCAGGGGGGATAGGCTGGGCAAATGCCTCCCACCGGTCATCTGCTCGCCTTCGCGCTGATCTCCTTCGCGCTGATCGTCGTGCCCGGGCCGAACGTCCTTTTCGTGATCAGCCGGTCCCTGGTGCTGGGACGGGCGGCCGGGGTGAGCTCCGCTGTGGGCGGGGATCTCGGGGTCTACGCGCAGGTCGCGGCGGTGGCGCTGGGCGTCGGCGCGGTGGTGGAGCGGTCGGTGGCGCTGTTCACGGTCATCAAGCTGGCCGGCGCCTGCTACCTGATCTTCCTGGGCGTGCAGGCGGTGCGGCATCGCCGCTCTCTGGGGGCCGCCCTGCACGCAAAGGCGGAGCGCAAGACCACCGGCACACTGCTGAGAGACGGCTTTGTGGTCGGCGTGAGCAACCCGAAGGCGATCGTCTTCTTCGCCGCTGTGCTGCCGCAGTTCGTGGACGCCTCAGCGGGCCACGTCCCCCTGCAGATGCTGATGCTCGGCACGGTCTTCGCCGCCATCGCGCTGGTGTGCGACAGCACCTGGGCGGTGGCCGCCGGGACGGCCAGGGTGTGGGTCGCCAGCTCGCCACGGCGGCTGGAGCTGGTCGGCGGGACCGGCGGCCTGGTCATGATCGGTATCGGCGCGAGCCTGGCGCTGGCCGGCCGCAAGGACTGATCCGCCGTCAGGTCACGGGCGGCGGCTTCCCGTCGGCGCTCGCGGCGAGGGCCGGGTCCCACGCGCACACCACGCACGCATGGCGGAACGCCGAGCGGGCGAACTCCAGCGCCGCCGCATGGGGGTCCGGTGACGCGGCGACGTCGGCGGTGTCCAGGACGAATTCGCCCAGGCCGCCCTCCCAGCGCGCGGGCGCAGGCGAGAGGACGGCGCCCCCGAAGCCCTCCGGCGCCGGGTGCGCGTAGGCGTAGAACGCGGCCCGGCCGTAGCGCGCGTCGCCCGGCCACCAGCCGACCGCGACCTCCTGCGCGTCCATCGCGTTGCGCATGATGAAGTCGCTCGACGGCGGCTCGGCCGGCTGGCCGGAGAACAGGCTCACCGCCAGGTCGAAGGACCCCCACCACGCGTTGACCGGCGTCTTCCGCCCGCGGTAGGCCGCCCGGAACTCCGCCAGCACCAGGGCGGCCTGGGTCGCCGCGGCGAAGTAGCCGCCGACCTCGCCGGGGTCGTAGTGCGCGTGCTGGTCGTCGGTGTCGAGCGGGATGTCCCAGGGCACCTCCTGCGGCGCCGGATCGATCCGCACGTCGCCGCCGGCCGCGCGCACCGCCGCCAGCACCTCGCGGGTCACCTCGCCGACCGCCCGGTGGGGGGTGAGCGCGATGCGCTGGACCCGGCCGCCGCTGTGCTCGACGACCGCCTGGTGGAGGTGCAGATCGAGGGCGATGACCAGCGACCCGCTGGCGTCGGGCGCTGGCAGCGGGGCGGTCTCCCAGCCCCGCGCGGTCAGCCGCAGCGCCGCGTGCTGGAGCTGCGGTTCCGGCGGGGCGAGCCCGGCGGCCAGCTTGCCAAGCACCTGGGTGTGGGCGTGCAGCGTGTCACACGTCGCCCGCCAGTCCTCATACGAGAGCGCGGGCCAGTCACCGGACATGACCGCACACTAGTAGCTCACCGCCGGTGGCTCACCGCGGGGGCACCAAACGCCTGGCCCGCCTGGCCCCGTGGCCGCCGCGGGCCGGCGGTGGGTGACGGCCCGGCCCCCGGCCAGCGGCCCGGCTCAGGTAGCGTGGCCTGACCCATGTCAGCTTCGCCGTCAGCTCACGCCCGGTCGGTCATCGTCACCCGGCTCCGGGACGCGGGCTGCGTCTTCGCCGAGGACGAGGCGCGGCTGCTGATCTCGGCGGCGGGCACGCCGGCCAGCCTGGCCGCCATGGTGGACCGGCGGGCCGCTGGCGAGCCGATCGAGCACGTCCTCGGCTGGGCGGAGTTCCGCGGCAGGCGGATAGCCGTGGACCCGGGCGTCTTCATACCGCGGCGGCGCACCGAGTTCCTGGTCCAGCGGGCCGCCGCCCTCGCCCGCCGGGCGGCCGCCGGGCCGGTCATCGTCGTCGACCTGTGCTGCGGCTCGGGCGCGGTGGGTGCCGCGCTGGCCGCGGCCCTGGGCCAGATCGAGCTGCACGCCGCCGACATCGATCCCGCCGCGGTGCGGTGCGCCCGCCGCAACGTCGCCGCCGTGGGCGGCCGGGTGTACCAGGGTGACCTGTACGCCCCGCTGCCCGCACGGCTGCGGGGCCGGGTCGCCATCCTGGCCGCCAACGTCCCGTACGTCCCCACCGGCGAGGTCGGGCTGCTGCCCCCGGAGGCCCGCGTCCACGAGCCCCGGGCGGCACTCGACGGCGGTGCGGACGGTCTCGGCGTCCTGCGGCGGGTGGCCGCTGCGGCACCGCTGTGGCTGGCACCGGGCGGTCATCTGCTGACCGAGACGAGCGAGGACCAGGCGCCGCTGGCCGCGGCGGCCCTCGCCCGCGCCGGGCTGATCCCGCGGGTGGCCCGTTCCGGCAGGCTGAACGCCACCGTCGTCATCGGGACCAGGCCCGCCCCCGGCGGCGGGGCGAAGGCCAGGAAGGCTAGCTGCCCGGGGCGCGGGACAGGATGAGGCTGTGCCCGCCGTCCCCCTCCGGGACGTAGCGGTGCCAGACGGGGGCCAGCTGCGCGGCTTCGAGCCAGCGGAGGTAGGTCGCGGTATCGGCGTGGTCCCAGAACATGTCGGCGCCCAGGTAGTGCTCGGTCCCGGTCCACCACTCGGCGCCGGTGATCGCCAGCAGGTAGCCGCCCGGGCGCAGCCAGTCCCGGATGCGGGGAAACAGGGCCTGCTGGTCGGCCAGCGGCACATGGATCAGGGCGTAGAACGACACCACGGCGTCGAGGCTGGCGGGCCGCAGGTGCAGCGCGGTCATGTCGGCCCGCACCAGCCCGGCCGCCGGGACCAGGCGCCGCGCCCGGGCGAGCTGGACGGCGGAGAAGTCCACGCCGATCACCCGCAGCCCGTGATCGGCCAGCTCCCGGGTGGCCGGCACGCCGGCCCCGCAGCCCAGATCCAGGACCGTGGCGCCAGCGGGAAGCAGGCCGGCTAGCTCCGCGACCCACCCAGCGTAGCGGCCGGCGTCTTCCGCGGACGAACTCGCCGCCTCGCCGTCGTCGCTGCGGTACGCCAGGGAGATCGCGTCGTATCCCCGCCGGACGAGCTGACGCTGGCGCGCCCGCGCCGCCGCGTCGGCCTCCATGGCTGGCATCCTGCCCGGCGGACGCGGCTCACGGCCCGGAGCCGCTGGCGGGCTGCGGGACCTGGGGCGCTTCGGCGAGCCGGGCGTGCAGCCGTTCCCGGATCTCGTCCGGGGTGTAGGCGCGGCGGCGGCGTTCGGCGCGGGCGATCACCACTCCGGTGGCGGCGACACCCGCCAAGCCTGCCAGTCCCAGCATCTTCCACCAGCGCATCTGCTTAGGCTAGACCATGCCCGCCGCGAGCATCGCTCTTGATCAGGCCGTGGACCAGGCACGCACCGGTGATGTGTGGCTCTTCCGCGGGTACACGGCCGCCGACCGGGCGATCCGGATGGCGACCAACAGCCCGGTCAACCACGTTGGCATGTCGGTGGTCATCGAGGACCTGCCGCCGCTGATGTGGCACGCCGAGCTCGGCCGGTCCCTGCCCGATCTGTGGTCCGGCTCCCGCCATCGAGGCGTCCAGCTGCACAACCTGCGCGACGCGGCCGTCGTCTGGGCCACCAGGTACGGCCAGCGGGCGTGGCTGCGCCAGCTCGACCCCGCGGTTACCGGCGAGATGGAAGACGCCGTGCTGCGCACGATCGCACGGCTCGACGGCACCCCCTTCCCGTCGACGACCCGGCTCGCGTCGCGGTGGCTGCTCGGCCGCGCGCCTGCCGTCAGCCGCAAGGCCCGCCGCACCGACCTGGAGACCGCCTACTGCGCGGAGGTGCTGGCCGTCACCTACCAGGCCATGGGGCTGCTGCCAGGCAGGCACGACCCTAGCTGGTTCGACGCCGGCCGCTTCTGGAGCGGCGACAATCTCGGGCTGTGCGCCGGGTACCGGCTCGGCGGTGAGATCGCCGTGCAGATTCCCGCCAGCGAGGCGGGGCCGCCGCCGGGCAGCGGCTAGCGCCCGGTGTGACGGATGAGAATGCGATCGGTGAGGGCGGCGGCGGCGGGGGCCGTGCTCGGCGGGCTGCTTGCCGCCGGGTGCGGTCAGGTGCCCGCGGGCCCGCAGCGGCCGTCGGTGGACGCGTGCACCAGTGTTGGCATCAATGCCATCAGGCATCACGTCACCGTCCGTACGCCGCCGGCCGCGTGCCGGGGCCTGACCCAGGCGCAGGTCAACTTCGCGGTCGGCAGCGCGCTCTACGCGATGACCGGCAGCGTGCACGGGAAGGCCCGCCGGCGTGCCCTCATGCTGAAGCTGAGCCCGCTGCTGGCGCACCTGGTCGCCACGGTCCCGGCACAGCGCGGCCAGCCGGTGCCCGCACCGCCCCGCCAGGCGGGCGGCCCGTCGCTTGGCCTGGTGGCCCTCATCTCGTGGCTGATCACCGTTGGCCTTGGCAGCTGGATGATGGCCGGGTGGGTCGCCCGTGGCGGGTTCCGCCGGGCCCGGGCCGGCGGCGGCGTCCTGCCACCGTCGGTGACCTTCGGGCATTTCGGGCTGGCCGTGGCCGGGCTGCTGGCCTGGATCGCCTACCTGGTGTCCGGCCTGTCCGGGCTGGCCTGGGCCGCCTGCGTGCTGCTGCTGCCGGTGGCCGGGCTCGGCATGGTGCTGGTGCTGTGGCTTCCCGAGCGCCCCGCTGCGGCCCCGGCGGAGCCGGCCGTCCAGGCCGTTCCTGCCGGGACGGGCCCGGCGCCCGGCCTGGCCAGCCCTGGTCCCCTGCCCGCGACGGCCAGCCCTGGCTCCCCGGCCGCCCGGCACCCACCGGCCCTGATCGTGGCGGCGCACGGCGTGTTCGCGGTGGCGACCATCCTGTTCGCGCTGCTGGCCGCGGTTGGCGCCGGTTAACGGAGGCCCTCCTGGTGGCGGCCGGCACCGGTCAGGATGGACTCTCCTGGTGAGCCGGGCGGGAAGAGGGCTGGCGGTCCGGCTGCAGGATACGGTCCAGCCACCCGAACGACCGTGCGTGATAGAGGGTCCGGGCGCCGGCCTCGCAATGGTCGCCCGCTCCCTCGGCGGCGGTGAAGTGCAGGTATTCCTTGCTGCACGTCAGCGCCCTGACCAGGTCGGGAGCGGACGCGCTGATGTCGTCGCCCTCCGCGTCGCACACCAGCACCGGGCAGGTGATCTTGCTGGCGTGGTCCTTCAGCGAGTAGTCCCGCAGGGTGAGAAGGTAGTCGACCGGGTCGGTGACGCCATGCACGAGCTGCCCCCGCCGCAGCGCCCACCCGGCGGTGGGCTTGCTGGCGAGCGGCCGCAGGACGCGCCGCAGGGCCGCGGTGGGGAACGCCCGGCCCTGCGCGAACCCGGCCGCCAGCGGCCGGGGGATGCGCTGCAGCGCGGCGTCGAACAGGTCGTAGGAACCGCAGTCCGCAATGCACGCGGCGAGCCGGTGCTCGGCGCTGGCCGCCCGGGGGGCCAGATGGGCGCCCAGGCTCAGGCCGATGAGGGCGACCCGGCCGGGATCGACGCCCGGCAGGGCCAGCGTGTAGTCCAGGACGGGGGTGATGACGGCGCCCCAGTCAGGGCGCAGCACCAGCCCGCGCTGCACCAGTGCCGAGCCCTGGCCCGGCCCGTCGAACGCCAGCACGTGGTACCCGCGGGCCAGCGCCGCAGCGCCGTTGGCGAAGAACAGCTCCTCGGCGGTGCTGTCGTAGCCCCCCGTGAGGATGACCGTCGGCCGCGGCGCCGCACCGGCGCTGGCGCGGAAGAAGTAGCCCGGCAGCGTGGTGCCCTCGTACGGGATCTCCAGGATCTCCGGCGGCGCCGCGAGCAGGGCAGCGCCGCGGCGGAAGGCGCTGGTCTGCTGCTCGACGCTCGCCACCAGGCGTGGATCGAGTGGCACTCCCATGAGCATGACGCCCGCCGTGCGGAAGTACGTCGACGACCGCCAGAACGCCAGCCGCGCGCTCACCGTCCGGCCTGCCGATGCCTCGCTCTCAGCCAGCGCCAGCACGGCACGCGCGGCCGACGCCCAGGCGTCATGCCAGCTCGTCAGGTCGGTGCCGCGGACCGCGGCCGCGGCCGCCAGGCACTCCCCGATGTCCGCCCCGCCGTAGGGCGCTGTCCCGGCGGCCCGCAGCGTCTGGGCGTCAAGCAGCTCGTCCTTGAGCGCAAGGCGCGTCACGCCCGGCTCCCCGGCTGCTCAGCGGCCAGCACTTGATGATCATATGCCGCCGCGGTCGGCGCTGGCCTGTCAGCTGTCCGTCTCGTACTTGAAGGAGACCTGCAGCCTCGACCGGTACGTGATCCCGCCGTCTTCCTCGAGGTGGAGGTCCTGCTTGACGACCTCGGCGACCCGGACGTCGCGGATCGTCTGCCGCACGGTCCGCACCGCTTCCGCCGCGGCTTCCTCCCAGGAGTTGCTGCTCGTCCCGATGATGTCGATGACCTTGTACACGCTCATGACGTCCTCCTTGACGGCTGTCAACCTAGGTCTCCCACCCGGCGCCGCCAGTGAATCACCGGCGGGCGACGGGGCGCCGGGCGGATCCGGGCATCACCGGGACGGCCAGGACCGTGACCGGCGGGCGGCCGGTCAGCGGCTGCGGGCAGCCACCGCCTGGAACTCGATCTTCGCATGGAACGGCAGCGCCCCCGCCTGGAAGGTCAGCCGCGCCGGTGCCGCGGCCGGGTCGGGGAACTGCCTGCGCCACCAGTCGCTGATGGCGCCGCCGCCATCTGCGCCGTCGCCTGGTCGAGGATGGCGGTGCTGGTGGCGAAGTTCAGGCGCGCGTGACCGCTGCCGACGGCGCCGAACTTCAGGCCGGGCTCGAGCGCGACGTGACCGCGCTCGAGGAACAGCTCGCGGGCCTGGTCGTCCGGGCCGAGGGCGGCGCAGTCGAGCCAGGCGAGGAAGGTCGCCTCGGGCGGGTGCCAGGTGAGCATGGGCAGGCGCTGGCGCAGCAGGCCGGAGAGCTGGGCCCGCCGCTGGTCGAGGGTGGCAAGCAGCTGGTCGAGCCAGGGCCCGCCGTCGCGGAACGCGGCGACAGTGGCCAGCACGCCGAAATGGCCGATGCGCCACCGGGTGTCGGGGGGCAGCCGGGCGGCCAGCGCGGCCGTCCGCGGTGCGGCGGTGACGACCGCGGCGCACTTCAGCCCGGCCAGGTTCCAGGCCTTGCTGGCCGACAGCACGCTGACGGCGACGTCGGCGGCGCCGGGCACGGTCAGCAGTGGCGTGAACGTGGCGCCGGGGAGCACCAGCGGGCCGTGGATCTCGTCGCTGACGAGGGTGACCTGGTAGATCCGGGCGAGCCGGACCAGCGCGGCCAGCTCCTCGGCGGTGTGCGCCCGCCCGACCGGGTTCTGCGGGTTGCACAGCACATAGGCCGCCGGGTGGGTGGCGAAGGCCGCCTCCAGCGCCGCGAGGTCCAGGCGCCACCCGGCGCCGGTGTGGGCGAGGGGGGCCTCCAGCAGCCGCGCCCCGGCCTCGGGGACCCAGTCGAAGAACGGCGGGTATACCGGCGGGCTGATCACCACGCCATCGCCCGGCCGGGCCAGCAGCCGGAGCAGCTCGACCACACCCACCCCGACGTCGGTCACCGCGGTCACCGACGCCGGGTCGATGTCCCAGTTCCACCGGGTGGCGGCGAAGCCCGCCAGCGCCCTGCCCAGCTCGGGCGTGGGCATCGCGTACCCGGTGTCGGACCGCCCGACGGCCTCGCTCAGGGCCTGCGCGACAGGTGCGGCGAGCGCGAAGTCCATCTCGGCCACTGTCAGCGGCAGCACGCCGGCCGGATACGTCTGCCACTTCGCGCTGCGCCGCTTCCTCAGCACGTCGACCGGGTCCACTGGCAGCTCTGGCATGTCCACTGCATGCTCCTCCTCCGTCTCGGTATCCGGGTGCGTCCCGGTTGGGCGCGGGCTGGCCGCTTCGCGCCGCGAGCGCAGGCGCGCAAAGCGGGACGCTAGTGGTCGTGATTGGAAGTATGCCGGCGTTGTCTGTGTGATGGGTGCTGGCGTGTCGTGGGTGGTTTTGTCGGTGGTGCCTGGTGCGCTGGATGTATGCCCAGACGCCGGGACCCCCGATCGCCGGACGTGGTGCATCGCACCGCCCGGGCGGGGCTGCGCCTCACCGCCGCCCAGCGGCGGCGGCTGCTGGCGCTGCTGGTGTCGGGGGGTGATGTGTGGGCCTGCGTGCTTGAAATCAACGCGTGGCGGCGGGCCCGGCAGGACCGGCCACTGGTTTCCTATCAAGCGCTGTGCCGGGAACTGGCCGCGGCCGGGCCGGGCTGTTTTGGGGAAGTTAGATACCGAGGGTGCGCGGTCGGTGCTGCGCCGCTACTCCGAGGCGTGGTTCGCCGCCGCCCAGCGCCGCCGCGATGGCGACCGGACGGCGCGGTTCCCGCGGCGGCGGCGGGCGCTGATGGCGGTCCGCTGGTACCACGGCACCTTCACCCTCGATGGGAGGCGGCTGCGGATCCCGGTCGCCCGCGGCCGCCCACCGCTGTGGGTGCGGCTGGACCGGGACCTGCCCTACCCGCCGGGCCAGGTGCGGTCGGTGACGCTGCTCTACGATGCGGGGCGGCTGTGGGCCGATGTCACCGCCGAGGTTCCGGTGAGGGCCTATCCGGCCGGGCAGGAGCCTGACCCGGCCCGGGTAGCGGGGGTCGATTTGGGCATCATCCACCCCTACGCGGTCGCCGGGCCGGGCGGTGAGGGGCTGCTGGTATCGGGGCGGGCGATCCGCGCCGAGCACCGGATGCACCTAGCCGACAGCAAGGTCCGCCGCCGGGCAGTCGCCCGCCGCGCCCCCAAGCCGGGACAGAAAGGCTCGCGCCGGTGGTGGCACTACCGTCGCCAGCAGCGCCTGGCTGAGGCGCGGCACCGGCGGCGGGTCCGCCAGGCCCAGCACGAGGCCGCCAAGACGGTCATCGCCTGGGCCGTCGAGCGCAAGATCGGCGCCTTAGCGGTCGGCGACCCACGCGGCGTCCTGAAGCTGCAGGCCGGGCGGCGGCACAACCAGCGCACCCGCGACTGGCGGATAGGCCACCTGATCACCGTGCTGCAAGACAAGGCCGAAGCCGCCGGGATCAGCCTGCAGCTAGTCGATGAGCGCGGCACCTCCTCCACCTGCCCCGCCTGCCGCTCCCGGATCCCCAAACCTGCCGGGCGGGTGATGGCCTGCCCGGCCTGCCAATACACCGGTCACCGCGATCTCGCCGCGGCGGCCAGCATCGCCGCCAGATCCGGCGGCGGAACCACGTCGGCCACTCTCCCGGCCGGCGTCACGCACCGCCGAGCCGGGGCGCACCTGCCAGGTGTGTCACCGGCACGACGTGACCCACGCCGCCGCACCCATCACCGCGGCGCCTCCGGGTCCCCTGGCCGGCACCGGCCCGCCCCCGCCAGCCCCACCAGCTGACCCGGCAGTCGCTCGCCACCCGGCGAGGAGCCTGCAATTCACCCACGTAATTACAGGCAGGTGCACTAGCCGGTGTCCTCGACCGGCGTGATTCCCGGCGCGGCAGCATGCCGCAGCAGCCGCCTGGCCCCTGCCGGGAACACGATCGTGGAGAGCAGCCCCGCGGCGAGCAGCGAGGCGGCGGCGGTCGGCGTGACCTTCCCGGTGGTGAGCCCGATCTGCGTGGCCACGATCACGAACGTGAGCGTGACCGCCTGCAGCAGGCCGGCGGCCTCCGCCCGGCGCCGGCCGGTGATGCGGACGTACAGCACCGCTGGCACCCCCCGCACGAGCAGCAGGGCGGCGAGGAACAGCGGCACCTCCGCGAGTGCGACGGGGTTCGTGACGAGGGCCTTCAGCTGGAATTCGACGCCGGTGGTGATGAAGAAGACCGGTACCAGGAAGCCGAAGCCGATTCCCTCCATCTTGACCTGGAACTGCGGGTGCGGGGTGCCGCGGGACAGCTCGACCAGCCGCACCAGCAGCCCGGCGGCGAACGCGCCGAGGATCGACGCGAAACCGAACCGGTAGGCCAGCACCCCGAACGCGAGCGCCAGCGTGAGCGACGCGCGCACGCGCAGCTGGGCGCTGCTGTCGGCCAGGCGGTTGAGCAGCCGTCCCACCCGGTCCAGCCGGCGCACCTGGGCGAGGGCGAGGCCGGACATCACCAGCAGCACCAGGAAGATCGCGAGCGAGATCAGCTGCGCTTGCGGCGTCTTGGCCGCCGCCGAGAAGAACAGCGACAGCAGCATGATCGGCACTATCTCGGCGAGCGCCGCCGCGGTCATGATCAGCTGGCCGAACTCGGTGGATTCCTCTCCGGTGTCCTTCAGCAGCGGCAGCAGCAGTCCCGCCGACGTCGACATCAGCATGATCGCCAGCAGCAGCGGCTGCTTGGCCTGGTTGGCCAGCCCGAACACGTATGCGCAGGCCAGCGCGAGCACGGCCGAGACGGCGAACGCCGCGGCCGCCAGCCGCCCGAGCGGCCCGCGCAGCCGCCCGATGTCGATCTCCAGGCCCGCCAGGAACAGCAGCATGCCCAGGCCAAGATCGCTCAGGACCTGCACCGGCGCGTCGACCCGCACCCAGCCGAGCACCGACGGGCCGACCACGATGCCCGCGATCACCTCGAGCGCCGGGCCCGGCACCGGCAGCCGGGGCACCAGGTCGAGCACCACCGGTACCAGGACCGCGACACCGGCGACGATCAGGAGGCTGTTGAACGAGATATTGAGCATTCCCCCGCCTCTAACCGGCCGTCATGCCCTTTCCCGCATGCCTAATGCAACCATGGGCGGCCTCGCCCCCGCTGGCGAGCCTGCCCGTGCGGCCCGCGGCCGGCAGGGCTCAAAAGTGGCGCGAGGCCGGGGCCGGCTTCGCCATCTCGGCGCCGCCCTGGCGGTCGAGCAGCCGCACGCCGGTGCCGGGCACCAGCTGCCCGACCACCGTCAGCGGCGCGAGCCGCGGGCTCCACCGCCTGAGCAGATCCGCGGCCCCGGGGGCGGGGACGGCGGCGAGCAGCTCGAAATCCTCACCCCCGGCCAGGGCGAGTGCGGGCCACTCGGCAGGGAACGAGCTGGCCAGGCCGGGATCGGCGGGGACCGAGCCGAGCCAGAGCTCAGCGGCGCAGCCGGAGGAACGCGCCGTCCGCTCCGCATCCACGAGCAGCCCGTCGCTCAGATCGCCGCAGCAGGTCACCCCCAGCGCGGCCAGTGCGGGCCCTTCGCCCAGCCGGGCGACCGGGTCCAGCTGGGCGGCGACCCAGCGTTCGCCGTCCCCGGCCGCCGCGCCCGGCCGCCCGCCGGCGAGCAGCCGCAGCCCAGCCGCCGCCCGGCCGAGCGTCCCGGTAACCAGCAGCACGTCGCCGGGGCGGCCGGTGTCCCGGCGCAGGATCCCGCCCTGCCGGACGCTCCCGCCCGCCGCCACGTCCACCACCAGCGGGCCGTCGATGCGGCTGACGTCCCCGCCGATGACCGCGCAGCCGGACGCGGTGGCCACGTCGCACAGCCCCTGCTGGATGGCGAGCAGGTCCTCGTAACGGACATCGGGGCTGGCGCAGTACGTCACCACGCACCAGGCCGGCCCGGCGCCCATCGCCGCTATGTCGGACAGCGAGATCGTCAGGCTCCGCCTGCCGACCAGGTAGGGGGGTGTCCAGCCGGGCTGGTAATCCACGCCCTCGACGACCGCGTCCTGGGTCACCACGAGCAGGGCCGCCGGATCCGGCCGCCAGACGGCGGCATCGTCGCCGCTGCCGACCACGATGGCGTCGCCGCTGGCCTGCGTCCGCCGCGCTTCATCGATGAGCGCGTGCAGCAGCGTGGTCTCGCTGACCTGGGAGACGGCGGTACCCGGATCGGCGAAACGCCGGGTGCGGAGGCGGTCACGCCGGAGCTGCTCGCCGGCTGGCATTGTCGCCGCTGGCTGAGGCTGCCGGCCGGCCGGCGGGCCGGTCACCCGGCCAACCATACTCCCGGGCACTGCCGGCACCGGGCGCTCACCGGCCGGGACAGAGCGGCCGCTGCAGTTGACCGCCGCCAGTTCGCTGGCGACCGGCTAAAATCATCAGCCTGACGGCATCGGCCGTGTTGCTGGCTTGTTCCCGGGGGGGCGCGAGGTCAGATGGAGGATCGGCGGCCGGCCGTCCACCGCACCATCTTCGTGGTCGACGTGGAGGGCTTCGGGGACAAGCGGCGCACCAATCAGGACCGGCTCTCGGTGCGCGACGGCATGTACCGGGCGGTGCAGCAGGCGTTCCGCAGCGCTAGTGTCCCGTGGGCCGACTGCTACCACGAAAGCTGCGGCGACGGTGTGTTCGTGCTCATCCCGGCGGAGGTGCCCAAGGGCCTGTTCGTGGAATCGGTGCCCCGCGAGCTGGCTGAGGCGCTCCAGGCGCATAACGCGGCGCACAGCGCCGGGGAGCGGATCCGGATGCGGGTGGCGCTGCACGCGGGAGAGGTCTACTACGACGAGCACGGGGTCACGGCGGAGTCGATCAACCTGGCGTTCCGGCTGCTGGACGCGCGGCCGCTCAAGAGCGCACTCGCGGATTCGCCCGGGGTGCTGGCGCTGATCGTCTCGCCGTGGTTCTTCGACGAGGTCGTCCGGCACAGCCCGGCCAGTGAGGCCGCCACCTACCGGCCCGTCCAGGTGGCGGTGAAGGAGACCTCCGCGGTGGGCTGGATCAGCCGGCCGGACCACCCGTACCCGCCCGATGAGCAGAAGCTGGAACGGGTGCCGGCCGCCGCGGCGCCGGTGCCGCAGCAGCTGCCTGCCCACGCCCCGCACTTCGTGGGCCGCGGCGACGAGCTGAACAGGCTCACGCAGCTGCTGGACGCCGCCGCACCCGATGGGGAGACCGCCGCGATCCTCGCGATCGACGGCACCGCGGGCGTCGGCAAGACCACCCTGGCGCTGCGCTGGGCGCATCAGGTGGCGCCGCGGTTCGGTGACGGGCAGCTGTATGTGAACCTGCGCGGCCACGATCCGTCGGGCGCGCCGATGGCCGCGGCAGAGGCCATCCGGGAATTCCTCGACACCCTCGGGGTGCCGGCGGACCGCGTCCCGGCCGGCGCCGAGGCGCAGGCGCGGCTCTACCGCAGCCTGCTGGCGGGCAGGCGGATGCTGGTGATGCTGGACAACGCGCGGGACGTCGAGCAGGTACGCCCCATCCTGCCGGGGCCGGGTGGCTGCCTGACGCTGATCACCAGCCGCCGCCGGCTGGCCGATCTCGAAGAGGCGGTGCCGCTGACGCTGGAAACGCTGCCGTCCGACCAGGCTGCCCAGCTGTTCACCGGCCTCGCCCCCGTGTCGTCCGCCGAGCCGGAGGCGGTGGACGGCCTGGTGCGGCGGTGCGGGTGCCTGCCGCTGGCGATCCGGCTGCTGGCCGGCCGGCTGCGCCATCATCCCTCCTGGACGGTCGCCGACCTCGTCGCGGCGGTCGAGGAATCCGAGGATGAGCTGGAGGAGTTCCACGCGGGCAGCGTCAGCGCGGCCGCCGCCTTCGACCTGTCCTACCGTGATCTTCCAGATGGCCAGCAGCGGCTCTTCCGCAGCCTGGGGCTGCATCCCGGCCCGGACGTCGACGCCCGTGCCGCGGCCGCCATGATCGGGGCCGGGCTGGCCCCGGCCCGGCGGCTGCTCGACGCCCTCTATGACAACCACCTCATCGAGGAAACGGCCCGGGGCCGCTACGCGATGCATGACCTGCTCCGCGCCTACGCGCGCGCGCTGGCGGCCGGGGATGCCGCCGCCGACCGGGATGCGGCCACCGCCCGGCTGCTGGATTACTACCTGCGCGCGGCCCGGGCCGCCGACCGGTACCTGTCCCCGCAGGCGGGCGCGCCCGCGCCGGACGGCGACCAGCCCGGCGGGCCAGATGTCGTCCCGGATTTCCCCACCCGGGACCGGGCGCTGGCGTGGATGCGCGCGGAGCGGCTGAACCTGCAGGCGTGCGTGGAGCAGGCCGCCGCCACGGCGCGCTACCCCGAGGCGATCGCGATCGCCGAGGCGATGAGCGCGTTCCTGTACGACGAGGGCTACTGGGACCAGGCGCGGAGCGTCTACCAGACGGCCGCGGCGGCCGGGAAGGCCGCCGGTGACCAGCCCGGGGTGGCGGCGGCCCTGGCCAACCTCGGCGCCAGCCAGGCCAGGGCCCTCAACTACCGCGGCTCGGTCCAGTACGTGATCGGCGACTACCGTGCCGCGGCCGACACGCTCAGCCAGGCGCTGCAGTTGCTGCGCGGTCTCAGCGACCCGGCGGGCCATGCCGAGGTCCTGCTCCGGCTCGCGGCGGTGCAGCTGGACACCGGCGACTACCCGGCCGCGGGCGCGACGCTCGCCCAGGCGCTCCCGATCTACCGCGACCTCGGTGACCAGGCAGGCCAGGCGGCCACCCTCAGCCATATCGGCACCGTGGCGCTGCAGAGTGGTGACTACCCGGCCGCGGCCGGAGCGCTCGCCGGGGCGCTCGCCATCTACCGCGACCTGGGGGACGGCATGGGCGAGGCCACGGTGCTGGGCGACATGAGCGCGGTGGCGGCCGCGACCGGCGACCACCAGGCGGCTTCCACCAGCCTCACCGAGGCGCTGGCCCTGGCCCGCAGGCTCAGGTACCGGCTCGGCGAGGCCAACGCCCTCAGCTACCTCGGCGCGCTGCAGTTCGCGGCCGGCGATTACCCGTCCGCGGCCAGCGCGCTCACCCAGGCACTGGGCATCTTCGGCGAGATCGGCGACACCCGTGGCCAGGCCCGGGCGCTCGGCAGCCTCGGCGCCGTGCAGTGCGCGAGCGGCGACTACCCGGCGGCGGGCACCAGCCTCACCCAGGCGCTGGGGCTCTGCCGGGAGACCGGCGACCGGGCCGGCCAGGCCGGCACGCTCAACCACCTCGGCACGCTGCATCTGGCCTGCGCCGAGCGGGCGGAGGCGCTCGGCAGCTTCACCGGCGCGCTGGCGATCGCCCGCGAGCTCACGATCCCACGGCAGGAGGCCAGCGCGCTGGCTGGCATCGGCCGGTGCCTGGCCGCCAGCGGGGACACGCCCGGCGCCGCCGATCACCTCAGCCAGGCGCTCGCCATCTACCAGCGGCTGGGCGCGCCCGAGGCCGCCGGGGTCACCGCGGAGCTCGCCGGCCTCCACGCGGACGGGGTGTCCTGAGAGCCTGGATCAGCGCGCGCCTGCCCCAGGAGACCCCTGAACAATGGCCGCCCGGCTCGCGTGCCCCGCATCCCGGGCCTCCTAGCCCGGCCTGGCGGTGTGGCGCTCAGCTGGTGCAGCCTCCGCTGTAGAACCCGGGCCCGGCCAGGCCGGGGCCGGTGATCTGGGGCCGGTTGGCCCCGCCGCCGGCCTGGTAGGCGGTGTCGAACCACTGCGTGAAGAACTGGTCGAGCCTGCTGCTGCACGCGGAGTTGTGGGTCGGCAGCCCCCGGTGGAACGCCGCCTCCAGCTGGGCCTCGGTGATGACGTGGCCGCCGTAGCGGCGCTGGATCTGCCCCAGCACCCTGACGAAGGCCGCGTTGCCCAGGATCTGGCGCAGGGCGATGTAGGCGATGCCCGGGCGCTCGTAGGTCGCCGAGCCGCTGAACAGGCCGTAGGGCGTCGGGTTCGACGGCGCGGCGGTCCAGAACCCGCCGGTGCTGGCGTAGGCATGGTTGAACTGGCTGACCAGGCTGTGCTGGAACGCACGCCGGCCCGCCTGCGTGCCCGGGCCGCCGGCCGCGTCTTCGGCCGTCCTCGCCGCGAACAGGAACTCGGCGAACGTCGCCAGGCCCTCCTTGAAGAAGGTCAGGTTGTAGTTCGCCTCGGTGACGTGGTCGCCCCACCACTGGTGCATGTTCTCGTGATACAGGGTGTCGGTGTCGATCTCGCCGCCGGCGAAGGTGATCATGGTCTGCATCTCCTCCTCGAAGGAGGCCGATGGCCTGCCGACGACGACACCGTCCGAGGTGAACGGGTAGCGCCCGCTGAACTGGCTCTCGAACCGGGTGATGTCCGGCTGCTTGTCCATGATCGCGCGGTTCTGTTTCTTCCGCGCGGCGCTGAGCGAGCTGGCCTGGGCCTGGTAGAACCTGATCCCGCCGACGGTCCGCTCGGTCAGGTCGTAGCTGCCCACGCTGTCCTCGACCAGGTAGCTGGCGACCGGCGCGGGCGAGTGCCAGCGCCAGGTCACCGAGCCACCGGGGAACTGGGCGTCGGGCGGATGGGTTCGGCGGGACACCAGCACGCCGTTGGCGAGCACCGTCTTCCCGGCGTTGACGGTGTCGTCGAAGTCGTAGGTCGGCTTGGCGCTGGGGTAGTCGTTGAGCGGCATCCAGTCTTCGGTGCCGACCGGCTCGGTCGTGACGAAGCCGCCGTCGCCCTTCGGCTGGTTAGACCTGAACCATCCCTCGGTCGTCCCGTCCCCGTCGTTGTGCACGCCCGGCCTGCCCGTGTAGGCGACGGTCACCGAGAAGACCGCGCCGTAGGCGATCGGCGCCGTGGGCGTGATGACGAGCTTGTTGGCGGGACACTGCGTGCCGTTCCTGGCGTTCGGCGTGTCGCTGGCGGCCAGCTCGGGTGTGCAGGCGGGCGGCAGCGGGTTGTGGCCCGGCCCGCCCACCGGGTTGAGCTGTGACGCCTCGTGCGCCAGGGGATTGGGGTCGTTCTGCCCGTGCGGGTCGCCCGGGTAGGTCGGCTGCGCGAACCTGAACGCCGCTGGCCGCCCGTTCACGGTCACCGCCGTCACGGCCATGTCCGGCCCGGCCGAGGCGTTGGCCGACGTGCGCTCGAAGTCGAGGCTGAGACTGGTCAGGCACTGGGTGGCCCGGTCGGTGAGCGTGACGTGGTTGCCGGGCAGGAACCGGTTGCTGGTGGCGTCGTAGACCAGGTGCACGTCGGTGTGCAGGCTGGTGTAGCCGCCGTTGCCGGTCTCCGGGTACAGGCGGGAGCCGGGCGGCGCGAGCGTGTGCGTGCCCGCCGAGCACCGGCCGTGCTGCCGCGCGGCCGGTGCGGTCCCTGCGCGTGCTGGTAAACCGCAGCCCGCGCTGGCCAGGATCAGTACCGAGCCGATCGCCGCGGCGGCCGGGTAACGGTGTCTGGCCATCCTGAACGCTCCTCAACGCCGGTCGTCCACGTCATTCCCCTGGCTGCCATTGTGTCGCGCCGGACAGGAATGTGGGGATCTGGTCGCCAGGCCGGCGACGAGCATGCCGCCCTCCTAGCTGAAGGCGTGTGTCACCCATGACAGGTGCTTGGGGACGCTGGCAGGGTCGTGAGCCGCTGCGTCGGCCAGCCAGGTCAGGGTGAGCACGCGGGACAGCCATTGGAGCCTGGTGCCGAAGCTGCCGCCGAGTGGCAGGTCGTAGCGGGCGGCTACCCGGCTGATGAACCGGTAACCGCCGATGCCGATGAGGCCGACGAAGTCGTGGACCGGATCGCCGGCCATGGCGTCGGTGAAGTCGATCAGGCCGTTCAGGCGGCCCGTGTGGCGATCGACGATCAGGTGGTCGGGGCAGATGTCGTTGTGGATGAAACGCCGGGGGCCGTCCTGGGGTGGCTCCCTCACATCGCCGGACAGGTAGGGCTCAGCCAGGGCGAGCAGGCTCGCGCCCAGGAGCGGGCGGGCCAGCGCGGCGACGCTGGTGAGCCCGGCCCGCAGCTCGCCCCACGGCTCGTTCTCCCAGCCGTCCGGTGTGGGCGGCACCCGGCCCGGATCGATGCGGTGCAGCGCGGCGAACAGCGTGCCGACGTCCGCTGCCAGGCCGTCCAGGTCGGCCGCACGGCCCTGGTCGGCGCCCACGCCCGGCAGCCGTCGGTAGCCGACGAACGGGTATGGGTACGCGCTGGATGGCTCGCCTATCCGCTCGAAGACCGGGACCCTCGGCCCGAGGGCGCCGGCCACGACCGCGTTGATCTCGATCTCGCGGGTGAGCCACGCCACGCGTTCTGCCCGCCGGGGGAACCGGAAGATCCACCCGCCGCCGACGCTGAACAGTTCGTGGTCCCATCCGGCGCCCAGCTCCGTGACCTCCCGCCCGGCCAGGTCAGGGAACTGGGTAGCGACGAGGCCCGAGACGATCTCCTCATCGAGGTACTGGTCCGATGATCGCCGATCCACGGCCTCAGCGTAGGGCCCGTCGGTGCCGGGGCCGCCATCAGACCGCGTCATGCGGAGGAGGCAACCTTTCTTTATCTTCCTCGCTGTCCGGGCCGGGCGAATGCACCGATGGGCAAGCCTCGCCGCGTTCATTTTTGCCGCCGTGGTCTTCGTGCTCATTCGAGCCGGGGGATGAAGTGGCTGGGCCGCGCTAAGGAGACAGCAGCCGCCGGGGTCTCCGCCCAGCGGCCTCTGAATCATCTGGTGTCACATCCTTCAGCGGCATTACAGGCGGCAGGCCATCACGGCCCCTTTGCGGCAGACGCCTCTTCTGTGCCGCGACTGGCGCAGGCACGCGTCCCCCGGGTGAAGCAGCCACTGGGATCCCTGCTAACTAGCGGCGTTGCGCTTACCACGGCATGACGGTTGATCTTGTACGGTGCAGATAGTCGATCGCAGTCAGGGAGGACGGGGATGGCGCAGAAGGTAGTCGTCGCACTAGAAGACGATCTTGACGGAGGCCCGGCGGATGAAACAGTCCGGTTCGGGTTGGGCGGCGCCGAGTACGAGATCGACCTGAGCGCCAGGAACGCCGCGGCGTTCCGTCAGCAGATCGCACCCTTCGTCGCATACGCCCGCAAGACCGGACGGGGACCGCGCCACCGGCCCGGGCGCACCGCATCAAGCCGTGAGCGCAGCGCGAGCGTCCGGGCCTGGGCGAAAGACCAGGGCATTGCGGTCAGCGACCGCGGGCGCATCCCCGCGAGCGTTGTCGAGCAGTACGAAGCGGCCACCGAAGGATCCTGAGACAACCTGGCACATGGCCGGCCCGGCCAGCAGCATGCGGATGCCTCGCGGCATCGGCGCGGATGGGATGCCGACGCGCATCTTGCCGGGGTGAGTTCTTCGCCGCACCATTCGGATTAGCAGTTGCCGGCCCGGTTAGCAGTTGCCGGCGGGGTTGCTCTGCTGTGCCGGAGATTCCGCTACTTCCTGCTGCTTCCAGACAAATACCCACACCACCGACAACGCCACCAGGAGGGCGGCGCCTGTGCTGAAAACGATGTCGAGCCGGGTCAGATTTGGCAGCGAACTTGGCACGAGGACCGCTCGTAGCGGAAGTATGGCGACCAATGCCGCAGCCACACCGAACGCGATCTCGTACACCGCCGGCGCCGTCGCTGCCGGGCTGTACGAGGTCTCCTTGCCGGCTGCCTTGGCCCTCTTCCTGAGGATATATGTGCTGAACAGCAAGATTATAAAGATGAATGGCATGACGGCAATCACGTAGGTATATGCGACGAACAACCCCCAGCGCTGTATCACAAATTGGAGCTGTGACTGGCTGCGGGTGCTCACGTTCATCATCAGATCCTGGTCATCGGTCGTCGCAATAAGAGATGCGGGCAACGTCCGTCCCGGAGCACTGGCGGTCCCGTTCTGGTTTAGCCCGGTAACGCATTCGCCTCGAGTCTGCTTGGTGCGGCACAAGTAAACTGTGACTCTGTCGTTAAGCTCATACCAGTCATCCGGGAATGCCCTGGGCTGCCCCAGCACGAATACAGACTGAAGCATCCGGAAACCGCTACCGCGGACATACGGTACGGCCTTCATGCTATTGCATGCGGGGCTTGAGTCGTAGCGCTGCAGAGTTGACAAAGGAACTGGTATGACGATGCTGCTCAGGCCAATATTGCTGCTAATCAGCAGCAATGGGCGGGTGTAACCTTTCTTGGCCTGCGATCTTACGTATCCAGAGCCGTTCTGGGTGGCGCCGATCACAATCCCGAATCTCGCGTATGAGGAGGCCGGGTCCAGGCCGAGGAACTCGAAAGCGACGCAAACATCGTTGGTCGCAGACGAGTATATGGGGGTCGCAGAGCCATAATAATCATCAGTCGGTGAGCCGAGGGTGGCTGAGTTACTTAGCTTCTGGGCGCCAGCTGAATAACCGATATTCTGGTACAGGAGAAGTGCCGGCATAAAGCAGAAGAGCGCAATAATAAACGCGGAAAGCGCGAATTTGCCGACCGTCTTGATGTGAGCTTTCTTCCCCACGCCCCAGGCCACCATCTCGCGCAAGCGGTAACAGCCGTCCCCAGCGGAACCAGCATACAAGGATCTGAACTGGACGCCTGGCACGTTCAGCGAAGGCTCACAGGCAGGCATGAGCGCGGCCGGCGCCTGGGATGCGCCGGCCTGAGGGGCTGGCCGGCTGCGCTCAGATGACGGCCCGGGAGAGGCTGCCGGCAGGAAAGCCGCCCCGGTGGGATAGGCGCACGTCCCGGTGTCTCCGCTTTTCTCCTGGGTGAATTGCGGCGCCACCCTGCGGATCATGAGCAGCGTCCTTGCCAGCTGGCTAATTTCCCTGACGGGCGATAGCGGCCGGGCGGCGGGGAGAGGAGATGTATCTGATGCGGTGCTCGTTCACGCAGACGGCCGTGACCAGCGCCGCAGGGGCCGCCGCTGACGAGGAGAACATCGCTGGGGCAGGACGTGACCGCGTCCGAAGCGAAGATGAAGGCCAGCGCCATCGCCTGGGGGCAGCGGGGAATCCGCCGCTCGGCCACAGGCTCGGGGCCGCCGCCCGCATATCGGCGGGCTCAGGGCTGCTGCCCCATCATGCGCCTGGCGCCGCCTGCGCCCATGCTTTCGGGCTAGGTGGCGCCGGGCACTCTGCGGTAATAGTGGCATTCCGGGCTGCCATGGTCGGCTTGACTACCAGGCTGGCCCGGCACAGGCCACGAAACAGAGCCTGTTTCCAGGTCGGCCAGCCGTCGTCCAGAAAAGCCAGCCGCTCATTTGGCGAGAATGAGGGCAGCCCGGAACGCGCCCACTCCGCTAAGGGATCCGAGACATGGAAATCCCTGAGCGTGATCCTGGGTCAGTATATCCAGGGCCTATTGGCGGTCTTGAGGACCATGAGCCGGATGTTGCCCGTCTGCTGATGGCCATTGGCATGGTCGGTGCTGACGTGGCCTGGCGATGCCACAGCGCCGGCGCCGAGGCCACCGATCACGAGAGACAGAATGACCATCCCACGCGCCGTCCGGGCCAGTGGATCGGTTCGCGGTGCTCCCGCTAAGCTCTCGTCCGGAACGGTTCGCGCATGCCTGGCGACGTACTGTGTCCACCTATGAGCCTTCATTGGGGCTATCCCCTCATCGGTAGCTTAGATACCAGATCCTGCAGGGTCCTATAAAAGGAAGCTACACTATTGCCCATCTCGGGATGTGGCATTCCGGTCAATTTGCCAGACATTTTGCCGGGCGTACTTGATTATCAGCAGCGCCGAACGCCTGTGCGTTCGCTTTCTCCCACGCCGGGTCCTTCAGATCCATGCGGTAACACGCATCTCACTGGATACATGTTCCCACGGCAGCCCGCACAGCACCGCCTGTCA
>Ga0335080_10001235_pt1 | contig 24689 bp, 18 predicted proteins | sample Lox_Sample_34_FD_206720 | JGI IMG/M metagenome (GOLD analysis project Ga0335080, IMG submission 206720) | Soil microbial communities from Loxahatchee National Wildlife Refuge, Florida, United States - Lox_Sample_3.4 | ecosystem: Environmental > Terrestrial > Soil > Wetlands | place: USA... | reverse complement strand
GATGGGCAAAGCCACGACTTCCCGGCTGGCTGCTTCGGCGTTGGGGAACTGGCCGGTCTTGTGACCCAGATACGCAAACGCAGCCTGCGTGTGCAGCGGGTAGGGGTAATAAACCTCGGTCGGAATTCCGTTGGCGCTCAGGTGCTCGCGCAGTTGATCGCGCTTGGGAACACGAACCGTAAACTGGTTGTAAACGTGATAGCAGTTGCCGGGCTCGAGCGGCAGGCGCAGGTCGCCTTCCAGGCCGTAACCGGCAAACAGCGTGCGGTAATAATCGGCGTGCTCACGGCGGGCCTCAGCCCAGTCAGCGAGATGCTTCAGTTTGACGCGCAGAATGGCGGCCTGCAGCGCGTCCAGCCGGCTGTTCACGCCCAGAATTTCATAGCGGTACTTTTCCGCGCTGCCATGGACGCGCAGCAGCTTGAGGCGGGCGGCGAGAGTCGGATCATTCGTGGTAATCATGCCGCCGTCGCCGGCGCCGCCCAGGTTCTTGGAGGGAAAAAAGCTGAAGCAGCCGAAGGTCCCGAGGTTGCCGGCCATCTGGCCTTCGTAGCGGGCGCCGATGGCCTGCGCCGCATCCTCAATCACGGGAATGCCAAGCCGCGAACCAAGCTCAAGGATGGGCTTTAACTCCGCGGCCAGGCCGAACAGATGTACCGGCATCAGGGCGCGAGTGCGGGGAGTCATTGCCGCTTCGATCTGCCTGACATCTATGTTGTAAGTCTCGGGGTCAATATCTACGAAGACAGGCCGCGCGCCCAGGCGGGCGATGGATCCAGCCGTGGCTACGAAGGTGAATGGGGTGGTAACCACTTCGTCCCCCGGCTGCAGATCACAGGCCATGAGTGCCAGCAACAGCGCATCTGAGCCTGAGGCACAGCCGATGGCGGCCTGGGATCCGATATAGCTGCCGACTTCGGTCTCGAGTTTCGAGACCTCCGGGCCCAAGATGAAGTGTTGCGACTCCATCACCTGGGCAATGGCGCTCATGACTTCGTCCTTGATGGTGGCGAACTGCGCCTGCAGGTCAAGGAAGGGGAAACGTTGTTTTGGTTTGGCTGGAGTAAGAGTTGTACTCACTACGGGCACCTCACTTGGATTGGGACTGGAACTGCCTGCAGAACCTGATGACTTACGCATATCCTTCGGCCAGGTCTTGCTGCCAGCGGAAGTTCGTTCTTCCCGCGAGCAGGTCAAGAATTCGGTTGTAAGTATCGCCGTACACCGGCTCCAGGATGCTATCGGTGTGCCAGAGCAGGGTGAATACTCCGCCCACCGATTCGCAGGCGGCGGCGCATTTGCGCAGTGGCTCCAGGCATTGCTCGCCTGGCAGGCCCATGGGGCCGGTCAGGGTGCAGTCCATCGCGATCAGTGGAACCTCGAGCAAATCGGCCTCGCGATCCTGCTCAAGAAGCCATGGACGGTAGGGATAGCAGGTGCCGGCGCGAAAGCCTAAGCATTCGGAATATCCCACGCTGCTGTCGTAAGCCAGCCCGCAGGCTTCCCAATCGAGCCACGTTTGGGGCGACCAGCGCAGGAAGTGCTGGCGGCCGCCGAGTTGGGAGCCGCCGAGCGCTTTGCGCAAGCGGCCGATCTCCTCGCCCAAAAGTTCGCGGTTTGCGTAGGTGTCGTAACCGGGATGTACGCCCAGCTCGGCGCCCGATTCGGCAAGATTCTGTATGACCTGTTCCACGCGGCGATCACGCACATCGTAGCCGCTATCGAACTCACCGGCCGGGCTGGCTTTCCAATAGACGCTGCTGCGAAGGTTGCGGCTTTGCGCCATGCGGACGGTTTCGAGCACGGCGGAAAGCGCCGTCGGCCGGCTTCCGAAACCTGCAAGCACCTCTCGTACCGCCGCCGCTGCGCCGCCGCGAACGGTGCGCCGGGCAGCCAGGCGTGCGCGGAATGGAATTCCGATTTCATCTACATCGTGGGTCAGATTTACCTGCAATTGCCGAGGCTCGGGCTGCCAGCCGGGAAGCAGATGCTCAAGCACAGACTGCAAGGCCAGGCCATATTCATCCACGACGGGGCGCAGGGCGAAGCCGTGTTGCACCGCCAGGCCGGCCTCGGCGGGAAAGCGCCCATGGCGGTCGCGGCGGCCGGGCAGAGTTTCCTCATAGCGGGAGAGCGTCAGCGCGACCGATGCGAGCAGATCAACTGAGCACTCAGCGCCGCCGTGACTGAAGGTGAATAATTCGGCCGGCGCACGGTCGGCAAAGGGGATGACGAAATCCACCGCGGCTCGCTGCTGCGCGAGCGATCCATGGGGCCAGCCAACGCGTTGCACCGAAAAGTTGCCGCTGCGGATTCTCTGCCAATAGTCGTCCGGCGCATGAGGGAAAACGACGCGCTGGGGATTGCCGGGGAAAGGAAATATGGTGGTCTGCCCCAACTGGTGCTCGATTCGCCATTCGCGAAACTGCTCCGCGGTCACGCCGGCGCGGCGCGCGAGCTGGCGCACGGCATAGGTCATGGCGCCTTCGCTCAGAATCCGATCCGTCACCGGCATGATTTCGACGCTGCTCAAACTAAGTCCTCCCGAAGCACTGCAAGACGGTATTTCTCGCGTGCAGCACGCGGTCGCGTGCCAGCAGAACCAGAATGCCTGCATACACAATCAGGCTGGGGCCAATCTTCACCGCCCAGTTGACGTGCGGCAGGTAAACCGCCGTCAAGGCCATGATAGACCCGGCGGCCAGAGTGGGCCAAAGCGCCGGCCACTGAATGCTCAGGCCAGCAGCGCGGCAGATCGGCAAATACTGGAAGAACAAGCTCAGGTCGGCGATCAGCAAGGCTACCGCCGCGCCCACCGGGCCCCAGAAATATCCCAGCACCAGGGTCAGCACGGTTAGCACCACAAACGCTCTGGCCTGCGCATCTCTGCGCTCGCGCACGCGGTTAATGGCGGTGAGAAACGCCTGGCCAAGGAAACTATCGAGCACAGTAATGATGGAGCGGTAAGCGACGATGCGCAGCACCAGGGCGCTGGCCGCATATCTGGCTCCCAGGAGGGCACAGATTTCAGGCGCGAACACGGAAAGCAGCACCGCCACCGGCACTGAGACTACGAGCAGCAAGTCCAACACGCGCTGGCGCAGTTCGATCAATTCGTCCATGCGCCCGTATTCGAAGAGGCGAGTGAGCAGCGGCAGCACTGCGTCGTACACCGCATCCGTCCAAAGCGGATAGAGGTAGGCAATGGTCATGGCCGCGCCGAAGATGCCAACTTCATGCGGGGCGGCAATCAGTCCCAGGCACACAATCGAGATTCGTTGATAGCCGATTTGGGTGAGGCTGTAGGTGAAGTAAGGCCAGCTGCGGGCCAGGGTGCGGCGGACCATGCTTCGCCCGAAGTCGTGGCGGGTGGGCCAGTGCTCTCGAATCTGCCACAGACGCAGCGAGACGACCAGAAGCGATCTCGCCGCCAGCCCAATCAGAAGCGCCAGCACCGAGAGGTGCAGCAGAATGACCCCGGCGACCACCGTGATCATGCCCAGCGCGCTGAGCGCGGACCCGGGCAGAGTTTCCTTGGCGCGCAACTCGGAAGTCAGGACGTTGCGGCAGAAATCCGAGGTAGTATCCGAATTCACCAGCAAAAAGCCGGCGGCGATACAGGCCAGATACCAGTGGCCGAGAAGAGCGGCGCCGGTGACGAAAGCCAGTTGAGGAATGAATGTTATGACCGTCACCGCCAGGTAAACGGCGGCAATGCGTTTGCCTTCCTCTTTCTGAACTCCGATCTCACGAGCGGCGCGCAGGCTCAGGCCGAAATCAAGGAAGGCGGCCAACAATCCGCCGTAGGCCAGGGCCGTGGCATAGACGCCGTAGTTGGTCGGGCCGAGGTAGCGCACCAGCAAAAGCCCGGCGACCACCGTACCCACGCGCAAACCGCCGCGGTCGAGCCAGAGCCAGAGCGTAGAGCGCCCCAGCACGCCCAGCACCTTGTGAGGGTGCAGAGTATCCGCGTGCGCTACGGGCTCTTCGGTTTCGACCGGAGGTTGAGCGAGTGAGGTCAAGAAAGGTCTCTCAAATGGTTGGCTGAATCAAAAGCGAACTACGCGGCACTCTGGGCCGGGTACTGGCCCATCAGCCGGCGGTACTCGGAGGGGAAGCACCAGCGCACCAAAGGCCGAATGCCGGCCCGAATGCGAATGTAAGCGGGATAGGAAACCAGATCGAAGCCCATCACCGCTTTGTACCTTTGCAGGGAAGGGTTGGTGTGCCGCAGCCCGTGCCATACGCGGCGAATTTCGGGGTTGTTGCCGGCAATCTTGACGAAGGCGAAGAGTAAGGCGCTGGATGGCGTCTGCTGATGAAAATCCGAATGGGCGAAGATCTTGCTGCAATTGGCCACGCCATCCATGGCGTAGATGGTCATGAATGCGGCCAGCCGGTCTTCGGCGTACGCCCCTAACACCAGGCCGTAGGGATGCTCGAGCACACTCTTCACCCAGCGGCGGTAAGTCTCGGGATTGGAGCGCCTGGTGCGGACATCGCCAATGCGTTGCTCCCAGTCCACGTAGACGTCATATCCGCTGGTGAGCAAATCTTGAAGGCTCGTGACCGGCTGGATACGGAAGAATCCCAGGGCGCGCTGAATCTGGTTACGCTTGCGCTTCAGGGATTTCAGGTCGTAGCCCACGGGATCGGAGATCTCATTGGCGGTGATGGCGCCGTTGCTTTCGGCTCCATCGGGCGCCATGTGATAGTAGCCACCGAGGGAGGACCAGAGATGCGGCGATGCGGCGCCGGGCGCGATCCGGGTGGTAATCATGGCGGGCTGATAAAACAACGGCTTGACCTCGCGCCACCAGATTCCGCCGGAGAAGTGGAACTTCATTCCCAGCTTGCGGTCGGCTTCCACCAGTTCCTTCACATTCATGTTGTGCACACGAACCGTGGAGATGGTGGCCAGGTTTTGTTCGACTAGGTCCATAGTTTTATGCCTGATTTTCGCTTGGGGATTACGCCGCCGGCGCCAGCCAGGGATAGCGCTCAGCCATTCGCCGTCCAAAGAAAGCGCGGACAGCGGGGTTCAGCCAGCTATAACAGGGCAGTTCCTTCACCGTGCCGTAACACAATTTGAAACGGTCGAGCGAAGCTTTGGTCGAGACCGTTCCCATGTTGGCGATTTCGATGCCGGGCGTCTGCCGGGCCACGCAGAGAAAGGCGTGATACAGGGCGTCATTGGGGTAAGCCCACAGAGCGTCCGAGTGGCTGGCGATGTAGGAAATGAAGGCAACGTTGCGGACCGCGGCGGGGAGCATAAAGCCCACCAGCTTGTCGTCGCAATAAGCGCCCAGAACCAGGCGTTTGGAGCGGAGGAAGGCGCTGGTGATCCAGGCTTCGTAGATCGAACGCTGGCTCTTGTCATTGCCCCAGCCGGTGCGCTCGCGCCAGCTCACGTACACTTCGTATCCATCTCCGGTCAGGTCTTCGAGGCGGGTCACCGGCCGCACCTGCAAGCGGGCGATGGCCGAGCGCACAACGTTACGCTTGCGCCTTTCCAGTTGGCGCACCGAATATTCCTGCATGCCTTCGCGCACGATCAGGCGATAAGTTCCGTTCGCAGGCGAGCCGGGGGCGGCAACGTGCATATACCCGGCGGCTGAGCGCAGAAACTGCGGCCGAGCCTGGCGGTGGTCCACCTCGCGAAAGCAAAAACAGGGCTGGCAAAAGCCGCTGCGCAGTTCGCGCCACCACACCCCATCGTGCAGGTGCACACGGTCGCCGGCAGCTTCCTGCTGGCGGGCGAATTCTTCTTCGCCGGTGACGGTAAACTGCAGCCCTGACCAGAGGCGGTCTTCCTTGCAGATTGGTTCGACGAGTACGGTTTCAGAGCTCATGGTAGGTGATCAACTCCACGCCACGCTGTTGAATTGCCGTTCTTAAACTGGGATCGGTCATGATGCGCAACTCGTGCGGCCGCCGTTCGCGCAGGTTGTCAATGGCCGCGAGCTCGTCTCCCCCAAGCCCGGGATGACAGACGGCCTCGTATGAGCCGGGCAGCAGGTTCTCGAACGCCCGACGCCAGCCCTCGCAATGGCGGGAAATATCGGGGCGGTCCTGAGGCGCGAGAACCAACTCGAAATCCGGAGAGCCCAGGCGGCGGAAGGCGCTGGCCTGAAGCACTTTCATGTAAGTATCTACGGCGAGCTGGCGATAGATAGGCCCGCCATGCACCCGGGGCAGAATGCGGTTGCGCGGTGAAATCACGTGCCGGGTGGGCCGCATGCGGGCAATGCCCTCGGCCCGCGCAGCGCGCTGAAACGGCCGCGCCGCCACCGGATAGACATTCACGCCGTAATGAGTATCGGCGTGGTCGAGCTTCACGCCCCGGCCGCGCGCCCAGCGAATTTGGGCGCGGAACTCAGATTCAATTTCGGCCGGCGAAACCTGCCAGCGGGCCAGGCGGCGCAGCATTTCGCCGGCGGGCAGAAAGTTTCCATCGCCGCCAACCAGGCTGGGTACTTCCGCCGCCGGTAAAACGGGCGTGCCGCTGCACAGGTTGAGATGAATTCCAATGCCCAGGCGCGGCAGCCGCGGAATTTGTGCAATCGCGTACTCGCTGGCGGGCTGATTCACCAGCAGCGACGTGCTGGTGACGATGCCCTGTTCGTGCGCGCGGATAATGCCGTCGGTAATGCTGCGGCTCCAGCCGAAATCGTCCGCGTTGACGATGAGACGTGGTGCCTTCATTCGCTTAAGCAGCCTCGGCCGCGGGTACGGCTTCCGCGCGGTTTTCGGCGCGCCCGAGAATCTGAAGATAGAGCTGGGCGATCTTCTCCGCCTCGTGCTCCCAGGTCATGTGCACGGTGGCGGCACGCTGCAACTGGGCCCCCGGGTCGGCTCCCTGCTCCATCTCCCGCAGGGATTGGAGAATTGCCTGCGCATAGTCGGTGGGTGTGCCACCCTGGATCACAGAAAGATCTTGCGTCATGCCTGCTTCCTGCACAACCTGATCCAGCACCGGCATGCTGGAGCAAACCACGGCGCAGCCGGCCGCCATGTATTCGCAAACCTTGACGGGAATCGCAACCTCCAGGTGCGGCTGCCGCCAGGGATGCACATCCAGCCCGACCCGCGCGTTGCCTAGCAGCGCCGGAAGCTGGTCGTGCTCGGTGCGGCCTTGCAATAAGCATTGCGGAGGCAGCTTGCTGGTAAGCAGTTCCCGGATATCCGCCGGAAGCGCCCCCACTACCACCGACCGGGTGTGCGGCCGGCGCTGATGCAATTCGCAGAGCACATCGCAGAGAAACGACGCGCGCCCCGCGTTCAGAGTACCCAGGTGGACGACGTCGAACTCGCGCTCCTGCGGGCGGCGCGAAACCCGCGAGCAAGCCTCGAAGAACTGGCTGCTGGTGTAGTTGAAAGCCGTGGCGCTGTGCCGGGCGGTAAACTTTCCGGTCAGCGGCGGCGTCACGCCCACGATGCCATCGGCCAACTTAGCCAAGGTTTTTTCCACCAGATCGACTGCGAACTTCACCACCGGCTTGATCCAGCCGGGAAGCCAGCCGCGAATCAGCATCAGGTTCGCGAAATCTTCGTGCACGTCGTACACGAACCTGGCCCGCGGCCAGCGCAATCTGGCGGCGGGCAGCACCGCGAGCATTTCGGCATCGTGAACGTGAATGATGTCGCAGCGCTCGCGGCGTGCCTGCCATAAACACTTCCACGGCTGCCAGAGAAAGCGCACCAGCCGGGAAGGGGCCTTGCTCACGGGGAGGACCTTCACGTCTGTGGGTGCGGTTTTATACACCGCGCCGGCAATGGTTACATGCGCGCCCAGCCGGCGAAGACTGCGCGCCTGCTTGACGTAAATTCTTGGATCGGAGACGTCGTGGCCGGAGGTAAGCACCAGCACCCGCAAGCCTTCGAGCGGGCGCCCGGCGCTGGCCACCACGTCAGTTGGAGTTGGTATTGCTGTAAGTGGGCCCATAATCTAGAGAGCGTGAAACGGAACCAGCTGGATGCCCAAATCGGCCGCCAGTTGCCGCAACTGCCCGCCCCGCAGAATGTCCAGCTCGCGGCGGCGTTCCTCGTAGTAGTAAGACCAGCGCTTCAAAGTGTCGTCGGGATAGGCAGGGTGGCAATAGATCTCGTACGTTCCGTCGGGGAGGTTGCGCAGAATGCGTTGCCAATTGTCGTAGTCCGACTTGTCACCGGTTCCGGCATAACCGACCGTAATCAGCATATCGGCCATGCGCATTCCTGAGGCCTGGGCGCGGCGCATCTGCCATTTGCGGTAGTGGTGCGCCAGCCACACGTGCGGCTTCAGCGCATACGCCTTCAGGCGGGTAAAGCGCGGCGTGGGCGATTCCAGGCAGATCAACGAAGCGTTATTGCGCATGCGGCCGAGATTCCACTTTTTGGCGAGCTTGAGAAACAGGGGGAGATAGTTGAGATGGCTATTGGCCTGGGAATCCAAATGGGTGACGCGGTCGCCGGCAAACTGTTTGGCACGGGCGATCTGAGCATCGAACTCGGCTTCCAGCTCATTCATCGATATCTTGCCGTGCCGCAGCATGCCCATGAATTTCGAGTTGAAGAAGAACCCTTCGGCATCCACCAACGAAGGAACCTGCGAAGCGGGAAGGCAAGGACGGCCAGCTAGAGCATTCAGGTGCACGCCAACACTGATCTGGGGAAATTGCGCCACCAGTTCGGCCAGGCGCTCGACCTCGGGGAAGTTGGCGTTGACGCTGATGCTGGAGATAAAGCCGCCCTCGCGAATGGCGTCGAAGATGCCCTGGGTGGCGCCGGGGCCGAAGCCGAAGCCATCGGCATTCACGATCAGGCGGCGCGCCATTACCGCGATACCCGCGCCGGCTTCCAGCGGCCTGAAGTGCGCCCCGAGATGCATTGCAGGGTGGCCAGCAAGGCGGCAAAGTTCATCACGCAAAAGGAGGCCGGGATGGACCACAGCGACTTGACTCGACGGGAGGCGGCCACGCCCACCACGGCCAGGGCATAGAAAGCGATCTGCAACGCCAGGGTGGCGAAAAAGAACCGTCCATGCAGCAGAAAGAGATTCGCCAGGAAGGCAATCAGAAGAAAATAGGGCACCAGCCAGCGCAACAGCTTATGCGACCAGAGCGCGATGGCAACCGCGCCGGTACGCAGAGGGTTGAGCACGGCTCGGTTGCGGATGAGGCCGAGCAGGTCTTTGCTCACGATGCGCCGCCGCATGGCCAGAACCGAACCCAGCTCATTCTGGGTGAGCCGGGTGCGGACCGTCGCGCGGGGATCGAGCACATTGCGGTAGCCTTGCAGCGCAACTTGCAGCGGCAATACGAAGTCATCGCCTACGTTGCCTTGCAGAGGCTGCCACAGCGAGCGCCGCACGGCGAAGAACGACCCCGAGGCCATGGCCAGCAGGCCGCGCTCGCTTTCCTGGCGCTGCAGCCAGCTTTCGTATCGCAGATACGAGCCTTCGTTGTGTGTGACTTCGTTCTCATCGTTGTTGAAATAAGAAGGCCGGGCGGTCACCAGGCCCACCCTGGGGTCGGCGAAGTTTTCAACCAGGTAGCTCAGCGCGTGCGGTGCGGCGAAGCAGTCGGCATCCGTGAACAGAAGAATTTCTCCCGAACTGCGCTTCACCAGTTCATTCTGTACCGCGCTCTTGCCCGACTGGGAGCCGCTTTCGTACAGGTGCACGCCTTCATACCTGCCAACGATTTCGGCGGTGGCGTCGGTCGAGCCGTCGCTGCCCACCAGAATTTCGATCTGGCCTGAAGGGTAGGCGAAGGCGCGGATGTTCTCGATTTTTCCCCCGATGACATCCTGCTCGTTGTGAGCCGGGACGATGACGCTGACTCTGGGGAGCACGGCGCTTTGCCGGATGCGCTTCCTGCCTCCGAGCAGGCCGGCCGCCAAGGCCAGCGGATAACCGGCATAGACGTAAGCGACCACGAGCACGCAAAGCGAAACTGCGAGAGTTGCGATGATGGACATGTCAGGAAGTTGTGACCAGGGAATTGGTGGGCCGCACGATCAGGGGCATTTTACCGCCGGCGCGAATAATGGGCTCAGGCGCAAGCTCGGATGAAACCTGCATTCCTTTCCCCAGAAGTTTTTGCAATGCGGCCTCGACCCGAGCTACGTCCTCAGAGGCCGCGGCGCACGAGGCCACGCCCCGCACCACCACGCGCTCCGGCTGTTCCTGTACAAACTGGCAGAAGCGCAGGGAGGAGAGTCCCTTCAGCAATTGATTCAGAGCGCGGGGTGAGAAGATGCGTCCGTCGGGATGGCGAAGCAGGTCGCTATCGCGCGTGATCGTCGGCCTCATCAGGGGGAAGGCGCGCCCGCAAGAGCAGGTACCGCGCTCCCAGCAGCCCCGGTCCCCAATGCGGTAGCGAATCAGCGGCGTCACCCGGTTCACAAACCCTGTCCAGACAAAATATCCTTCAACGTCATCGGCCACAGGACAATTCTGCTCGTCCAAAACTTCCACGTAGCCGAACTCGGGCATCAGATGCATACGCCCATGCTCGCACTCCTGCAGAACGCCGCAGAGCTCGGTGTTTCCGTAGGTGTCGTACACCCTGGTCTGAAACGCCGTTTGAACCTTTTCCCGAATGTGAGGGTATAAGGGCTCGCCATCGGTAAAGATGGCCTTCATGGGTATGCGAAGACCGCGCTCGAGAACGAAATCGGCGAGGATGCTGAGCACCGAAGGGAAACCATCCACCACCATGCCCTGCTTGCGCTGCAGAAAGCCGATGTAATCGCCGGCGGTGTTCTGCGAGAGATGGAAGATGCTCATCAGAACTTGATGCTCGGCCAGGTTATATCCCCAGTAGGGTGGCCTGGTGCGTGAGGCCGGAACTATGCGGCTGCCGAAGAAGGTGAGGCGCCAGTCTTTGGGCTGCACGCCCGCCCATGACCATTGGCGAAGGCGGAATGCCCAGGCCCGGCGCATCACCATCCTGGTGTACGCCACGGAAAGGCTTGCCCCCGTTGTCCCGGTGGTGCTGACCCGAATCACTTCGTTCGCCGGCGTGCTCGAGGAGAGCATCGCCTCGGCATTGCTTCTTACCTGCTCGCGCATCAGCACGGGCAACTCGCGAATTTCTTCCAGGCTTTGCCATTTCAGCTTTGGATAGGAGCGATAGTAAGGGGCCGTGGTTCGCGCGTGCTCCACCGTCTCGCGCAGCGTCTGCAACTGGAATTCGCGTATCTGCTCAGGAGACCAGGATTCGTGCGAGCGCAACTCACGGTGCAGGGCATACATCTCGGAGTGATAACGGTTCCTGGCCAGCGGCCAGCCCCGCGCCGTAATCAGCAGATTCTGGACCGGAGCCGGCATGCGCTCATAAAGCGACTGAACGCGGCCGGCATGAGTCCGCAAAAATCTCTCCACGGTTACGCTGCCTCCGAGGTCACGGGAGTGGCCACTGCAACGTTCTCCTGCTTCCGCAGGATTTCCCGGTTCGCCAGAAATCGCAGCAGGAAGGGCAGGCCCATCAGCAGCCACATGGTGCGGTTGTCATTGACGTCGCCAGATTTGATCATCTGGATGAATCCGAAAATCAGCAGCGAGAAGACGCCCGCGGCTTCGAGCCGGAAGGGGAAGTCGCGCTCCCGCAGCTGCTTGTAGGCCTCCCAGAAAACCCAGACGACCAGGGCGGTGAAGGCGATCAGCGCGATGAAGCCGAGTTCCGCGCCAATTTCCAGGAAAATGTTGTGGGGAAAAGTGTTTTCGGGGTCGCGAGAGTAATAGGCAAAGCCGCCGATGCCCACTCCCAGCAGCGGGTGCTCGCGAAACAAGTGCCAGGCAAGTTCCAACAGCCCGGTGCGCGTGGCCATGGCTGAGCTGGGATCATCGCTGAGCAAGGTTCCCAGGTAGTTGAACGAAGCCATGGGAATGCCGATCTGCGCCAGGCCCAGAATGCCGGCCGCCCCGAGAAGGGCGGCATCGAGCCATAACTGGCGGAAGTAAACGAGAGCGAACAGCACGCAGAGAACCGCCCCGATCATGGGGCCGCGGGCGCCGGAGCCCAGCAAGGCGACGAAGGCCAGCCCCACAACGGGATAAAGCAAGATACGCCGCCGGAAGGGAAGGCCGGGCAGGGCCGTGGCCAGCGCGACAGCAATGGTCGTTCCCGCGGCCGTTCCCAGTTGAATGGTCAAGCGCCCGGGCATGGTCAGCCGGTTCTCGCCTCCCAGGCCCGAGAGCGATTGCGACGAAAGGATGAGTCCCAGTACCGCCATGGTGTAAAGAAATACGCGCACTTGCCTGGCCGAATCGAAGAGAAAAAACGGGCAAACTACGCCCAGGCCGGTCAACAGAATGAACTTCACCGCTTTGCTGGCGCCGTCGCCAAGGTCGGGGGTGTAAAGCAAGCTGGCCAGAGTCATCAAGAGCAGCGGCAGGTACAGAACATAGGCCTGGGGAAGAGCGGGCAGATGCCCGGAGCGCAAAAGCTTGATCGCGCAAGCCAGAACCAGCAAACCTGCCAGCGCGAAGGTGAGGTCGAAGGGGACGACCGCAGAAATCGTTGGGTCAGCTTTGAACAGGCCAGCGCACAGGAACAGAGCGGTGGCAATTCCGGGCCGCACCAGCAGCATGCCCGCGCCGATGATGGCCACCACTCCGGCTGCGACCAGGCGCATCTGGCCCAGGCCGACGAGCGGCAGAACTACGCCGACCATGGCCGCCGCCACCAGTGCGGATGCCGCAAATACCATGGAGATGGATACATTTTCCGGCCAGCGGGCGAGTGTATCCACGAATGATCGGTAAGACACGAACCAGTAGCTCCCTGGGATTTTCCTGGACCAATTCTGCGAAGAACCACGCGCCTACAGATGAATCGGGCCGTCGCCATCACCCCGCGTGAGGTGAAAACGGCGGCGCAACTGCTCGAGCGGCTGCAGCTTTGCCGCGAGGCGGGGCGAAAGTGCGAGCAGATAATTGCTTGGACCCCGCAAAAAGCCGGAGGCGAACAAGGCTTTCCGCCACATGCCGTGTGACTGATTGCTGACGATGAGGTCCACGCCCTGGGCTTCGAGATACTCGGTGGCGCAGCGCGCGACCAAAGGGGCATCAGCGGCCCCGGCCATGCAATCCACAATCGAGCCCAGGCGAACATCGCCGAACTGTTTGTGGTCTGCGAAAGGAGTGTTCAGCATGACCACCCAGCCGATGGTTGCATCGCCGCGAACCACACGCATGCGCAGGAGCCGCGGATCGGAATACAACACGGACAGCATGGAGGCATCGCGAACCGCGGCAAAGGAGTATTCGTGCCTGACCCGCTGCCAAAGCTCGTCGGCCCAACTGCCGAACCCGGCCACCAGTTCGCCCCGGCACCTGGCCAGTCTCGGCAGCCTCGCCTGCGCGGCGCGAATGCCGAGATGGCCAAGATGCGTGCCCCGCAGAAAATCACAAACCGGCGCCATGCCCGGCCGCTGCCGCAGGTAGTGCGTGTTGGCGAGAAAGCGCCCGGGATGGACTACTTTGAAATAGAACGGGACCGGGTCAAGCGTCCAGCGGCCGGCTGCCAGCAAGCGCGCGAAGCCCTGCTCGCTGCCCCCGATGCCCAGAGCGAACAAGTGCTGCTCCCGGCGCAGCGCGTCGAGCAGCGCCTGAATGCCGACCATGCGAAACTGCGGATCAATTATGCCTTCGGAAACGGCGTTCTGCGGCCCCCCGGCGATGATCTCGACCTTGTCGCGAATCCAGAACGACTGATACATCAGCTTGTAGCCGCCGCGCACCTGATTCTTATCCAGCACGACGAAATAATCCTGATAGACGCGCCGGCCATCCAGGCGGGGATAATCCGGAACGTGCGATTCCGGAAAGCGTTCGCCAGCGCTGACCATGCGCTGGTTGAAGGCGCGCACGGCGGGCTCGAGGTCGAGAGTGTAGGGACGAATCTGCATCAGGATGGTCTAAGCAACGGCGGCCACAGGGCCATTCAGAACCTGGTCGAGGGCAACTTTCAGCTGATCGCAAACGTAAGCGATCTCGGCTTCGCTTATCTGCGAGAAGAAGGGCAACGCCACGCAGGTGGCTGCGGCCGCCTCAGTGTTGGGCAGCGCCAGCCCGGCGGGAATGAATTTCTTCACGTAAGGCTGGTGGTGAATGGCCGGAAAGTATGCCTGGCAACCGACCCCTTGCGAACGCAGGATTGAAATCACCTGATCTCTGGCGGCCTGAGTGCCCTTGATCCGAATCACGTAAACGAACCAACTGGGGGTTACACCGGCAGGGTGCTGGGGCAGGCGGATCTGGCCGTGACCTGCCAGCCGGCGGTTGTAAGCGGCGGCAACCCGCGCCCGGGATGCCAGCAGTTCCGTGATTCGTTCCAGCTGGCCGATTCCCAGGGCGGCATGAATATCGCTCAGGCGGTAGTTATAGCCCAGGCGCGCGTGCTGCAGCCATTCGCAACTGGCATCGCGGCCCTGGTTCCTCATGCTGCGGCCCTCCACGGCGATGCGCTCATCGCTGGTAACGATCATTCCGCCTTCACCGGTCGTCATTTGCTTGTTGGGATAGAAGGCGAAGGCGGCAGCGTCGCCGAAGGTTCCGGCATTGCGTCCGTGATAAGTGGCGCCAATGGCTTCGCAGGAATCCTCGATCACGCGCAGGTGGAACTCGCGGGCCAGTTCCAGGATGGGCTGCATATCACAGGGAACCCCGAAGACATGCACCGGAACAATCGCCTTCACACGCCGCCCGGTGCGCCGATGAATTACCGCATTCCCATTGATCTCGCATTGCGTGGTCAGGAAGGTTCGTACTGCGCGCGGGTCAAGGTTCAGAGTGGCCGGGTCAATATCCACGAAAACCGGCGCGGCGCCTTCATAGAGAAAGCAGTTGGTAGAAGCCACAAAGCTGAATGAGGTGGTGATAACTTCATCGCCGGCGCCGATGCCCAGAGCGCGCGTGATCAGGTGCAAAGCGGAGGTGCCGCTGTTGACAGCAACCGCGTAGCCCGTCCCGACGTAGCAGGCGAACCGTTGCTCGAATTCCGGCACAGCCGGGCCCAGGCTGAGCCTGCTGCTTCTCAGCACATCGCACACCCTTTCAATTTCGCGTTCGCTGACGTCAGGTTTCGACAGGGGTACCTGCATGGAGGCTCCTTGGAAGAGGTAGAAGGATGTCTCGTACAGGGGAGGGGCAACTCTATCTGGCCGCGTGTTCCGCGTCGGGCTCGCGGCTCACATCGGCGTACTTATACCGGTAGTACTCAGCCTGGTTGTCAATCTCGTTCAGAACAAAGGCAAGCACGGGCGCGTGTAGCTGGCGAAGAACGTCCATGGTGCGGTTGATGACGTCACGGGGCGTGCGGGCATAGCGCGCCACCACGACCACGCCGTCCGCCAGCGGAATAAGAGCTCTGGAATCAGCGTAACCGAGCAGCGGAGGCGAATCAATCACCACATAAGTGAAGCGCTCACGCAAATGCGCGACCAGGTCGCCCATGGCGTCCGACATAAGCGCCGAGCCGGGATTTGCCAGCGGCCGTCCGGCCAGGGCGATGCGCAGATTCGGCACCCCGGGGTAGGTGCGCAATACCGTTTCGAGCGGCGCCCCATTCAAAATTTCGGCGACGCCTTCCCCAGCCGCCAAGCCGAAATTCAATCCCACAGAAGGACGGCGAAGATCGGCATCCACAATACAGGTGGGCGCCAACTCCGAAAGCACCAGCGAGAGGTTCACCGAAAGGGTTGACTTGCCTTCCTGCGAGAAACCGGAAACCACCAGAAATACGTGCGGGCCCGCATCGGAGCCGGCGAGCAAGGTGCTGACCAGAGTGCGGATGGCCTCGGCGCCGTCGCAGCCGGGATCGCGAATGACAAAGGGCTCGGCGAAGACGCTGCGCTCAGGTCCGGGAGGAAGGGCCGGCATTCCCGGTCCGAGCGCGGGAGCAGTGGGCAGAACTCGCGGAATGAAGGCGAGCGAGGGCATGCTGCCCAGCTGCGGAATCTCTTCCGGCCGGCGAATGCTGGTATCGAGGCGGTCGCACATGAAGGCCACCACCACTCCGCCGACCAGCCCGAACAGCAGCGACACAATAATGTTCTGGATGGGCTTGGGCGAACTCGGGTCACTGAGCAGACGCGCCGGCTCAAGCAGGCGGATATTGCTCGACTTGGAGGCGGCAGCGATGCCCGCTTCTTTCACACGAGCGTAGAGCGTGTTGTAGAGGTCCGTATCCACCTGGGCTTCGCGCTTCAGAATGCTGTATTCGCCCATGGCGTTCACCCCCGCCGAGGTCGCCTGTAGCTGGCTGGCCATGAGCTGCTCGCGCGCCTTGGCCGCCAGATAGCTGGTCTTCACACCTTCAACGATGGAAGCACGCTGCTGATCAAGTTGCGCTTGCAGCTCCTTGGCGCCATTTTCCAGCTTCTGCACGTTGGGGTGGTTCTTGCCGTAAATTACCTGCGCCTGCGAAAGCTCGGTTTCGGTCTCGGCCAGGCTGCGGGTGAGGTTTTGCACCACCGGGTTGTCGCGCACCTGGGGCAGGGAATCGCCTTCTCCGTTCTGCACGCTGTTGTAAAAAGCCTCCAGCTGAATGCGGTCCGCTTGCGCCTGCGTCAGCTCTTTGGTCAGGTCACTGACCTTAACGGCGAAGGTGTTCTGCTGCTCATCAATGTCGGTGATGTTGTGCAGCTTCTGGTAATTAGTCAGCGCCTGGGTTGATTTCTCCGCCTTGTCGCGGATATCGGCCAACTGCCGGGAAAGCCACTCGGAAGCCTGCGCCACGGCCTTGTACCGGCTCTCGTAGTTGCGTTCCAGGTAAAGCTTCACCAGCGTATTGACCATGTCCCGGGAAAGGCGCGGGTCATGGCTCGAAATGCTCACGGTAATCACGCGTGAGTTCTTCATGGCCGAAGCTTTGAGGTTCTTGTGCAGATAGGAAAGGGCCGAATTTTCCGCAGGCGTCAGTGCATCTGAGTTGCTGTCGCTGGAGAGCGGCTGGTTCGCCGTGGCCGCCAGCTTGCCGGCGATATCGCGCCGGGTATCCAAACGCATCTCGCGGATCAGCTTGATGGCCAGCTCATCGCTGTTGATCACATCGGTCTGGGTTTGCATGATGCGATCCATGTCGCCGACTTCCGAGGTGCCGTTCTGCAGCGAGAAGACCTCTGACCCGGCCGGGTCCACTTCGATCCTCGCCTCCGGATCGTAGGTCGGCTTCATGAGGAAGCTGACAAGCGCGGTTGCCAGCACCACGATGCCGGCAAAGGCCAGCGAAATTCGCCAGCGCTGCCGCAGCACCCCCAGCGCCCACACCAGATCGAAGGTGCTCTGGGAGGGGCCGGGATTCGGGGTTCCATTCGGGGCGGGCGGAGCAGATTGCAGGCGGGGACGGTGAATCCGCTTCAGCTCCGGGCTATGCCCAAGGGTGCGCAGAAGATCGTAGTTTCGGCTCAACAGCAGACTCCGAGGTCGTTCGCAGGCTCAGGCCGCATGAAAAATCACGGCCCGCAGCGTCTGCAGCAAAATCTTAAGGTCAACCAGCCAGGACCGCTTTTCTACATACTCTAGGCCCAGCTGAATCTTATGGGGAAGAATTTTTTCGTGGTAGTCGCGATGGGGATCGGAACTGCCGCGCAGAAGTTCGTCCTCGTTGCGGAACTTGATCGAAGCCCAGTCGGTAACGCCCGGCCGGACCGTGAGAAGCTGCTGCTCGCGGGGCGTGTAGCGGCGAACTTCCTCGAGCACTTCCGGACGCGGCCCCACCAGGCTCATTTCGCCGCGAATCACATTCAGCAACTGCGGCAACTCATCGAACTTGTAGAGCCGGAGAAAACTGCCCACGCGGGTGATTCTCGGGTCATCCGCCGGACTCTCCGCGCCGCCCAGCCGCTCGGCGTTCTGCACCATGGTGCGGAGCTTGAAGACGTAAAACGGCTTGCCAAACCTGCCCGCGCGCAGCCCACGATAGAAAACCGGCCCTTTGGAGTCCAGCTTGATCCACAAGCCCAGCACCAGAAGCAGGGGACTGAAGAGGAGGAAGCTGGCGCCGGCAATCACGAGATCAGTGGCGCGCTTGGCCATCTCGTCGGGAAGATTTTCGCGGCGGCCAGGAAGCGCGGCCAGAGCTTGTTCCGTATCGAGGCTCACGTGGTTTACGCCCCGGCTAGTTTACGCGGCCAAGCCGCCGGGAGCCACCGGCAGGGCGGGCTCGTCGGCCGGGACGCCGGTCACTTCCGTGCAGGTTCCGTCTTCGATGCGATACTTGCGGCCGCAGGTGGAGCACACGGTCGTTTCCTGGTCCGGCAGGCGGATTCCGCAATAACACATCCAGCCCATGTGCGCCGCGGGAACGCCGGCGACCATGGAGTAATCGGCAACATCGCGAGTAACAACCGCGCCCGCCGCCACAAAGCTGTAGCGTCCCAGGGTAACCCCGCAGACGATGGTGGCATTCGCCCCGATGGATGCGCCCTCCCGAACCCGCGTCGTGCGGTACTCATGCTTGCGCACCACGTGGCTGCGCGGGTTGATCACGTTGGTGAACACCATGGAGGGGCCGCAAAATACGTTGTCTTCCAGTTCCACTCCGGTGTACACGGAAACGTTGTTCTGAATTTTGACGTTGTTGCCGATTTTGACCTCGGGGCTGATCACCACATTCTGCCCCAGGTTGCAGTCCTGGCCAATGCGCGAGCCACTCATCACGTGGCTGAAGTGCCAGACCTTGGTGCCGGCGCCGATTTCGCAACCCTTGTCAATCACCGCGGTGGGATGCGCATAGTAGGGGCAACGCGCGGGCGAAACCTCTGCCATCTGGCCGTTATTCTGCAGCGAGCGCTCGCAGGCATCGAGCACCTGCAGCACGCGCAGGCCGTTGCGCCCATCGGTCAGCGGAGTCTGCCGCGTGCTCAGGCAGTGCAGAAAATGCTCGCATTCGCGGCGCAGCGGCTCTTCTTTGGGCAGCGGCACCACTTCGCCTTCCGCCTTGCACGCCACTGGAATGCGATCGCGCCAGTCAATGCGATGCGAGTAAAGCACCAGCTTGCGCTCGGCTTCCACGTCATCGAACACTGCCATTTTGCGCTCGCCCACAATAGTCAGCTTCTGTTCCTTGAAGGGATGCAGCCAGCTCACAAAAATGTGCGCCTTCACCGCGCTCTTGAAGTCGAAGGTGGTCAGCGTGGTGTCGCAGATGCCTGGACTGATATACGTGCCGCCCTGGGCCGAGACATGAGTGGGAACTTCCTCGAGCAGATAAGCGATGGCGGAAATATCGTGCGGGGCAAAGCTCCACAGAATGTTCTCTTCGGTGCGGAGCTTGCCGATGTTCAGGCGGGAAGAGTAAATGTAGCGGATCCGGCCCAGCTCACCCTCCGAGATCAGGCGCTTCAGCTCCTTAATCGCGGGGTGATATTGCAGAATGTGGCCGACCATAAGAACCCGGCCGAGAGAAGTTGCCTGCGAGAGCAGTTTCTCGCCTTCTTCCACATGCAGGGCGAGAGGCTTCTCCACATACACGTCCTTGCCGCGCGCCATGCATCTCTGGGCGATCTCGAAGTGCTGGGCCGCGGGTGCGGCGATGACCACGCCATCCACCTGCGGGTCGTTGAGAACGTCATCGACGCTGCTGGTCACCCGGACTCCATATTTCTGGCCAACCTGCGCCAGGGTCTGCTCGGAAACATCGCAGACCATATGCAGCGCGCCCAGTTCGGCGAAGTTGCGGACCAGGTTTTTTCCCCAGGCCCCCGCCCCAATGACAGCTACTTTCACACTTCCGTTGACCATGTTGAGTTTTTCCCCAGGAGTTTTTCGGGCGCGCGCTAAGCCGCATGCCCGAAGCTGATTGGCTGAAGGTGGAATTAAGTTGGGGGAAAAGCCTGGTGCTGAGAGTTGAAGGAGGAGAAAAGCCGAACCACGAAGAAAGTGCGCTTTAAGCCACGCCTTGCGTGCCCATCCACAAATCCACTTGCCGCGAACGATTGATCAAAGCGATATCGAGGTGATCGAGCTCGCTGAGGATGCGCATTTCCATGCTGGGCGTGTATTCAGGAACGATTTCCTTGAGCTTGCTGATCACGCCATTCACATTCTTGGAGTTGGCCAGCGAGGAAAGATCGTGCAGCCATGCCGCCACATCTTCATATTTGACCTCTCCGCTTTGCAGGACGCGAATCTTGTTGTGACGGGTGGTTCCCATGTGCTCTCCGTCGAGCACCAGTTCCTCGAACAGTTTTTCGCCCGGGCGGAGTCCGGTGAAGACGATCTTGATGTCACGCTCCGTCTCCAGGCCGGAGAGGCGAATGAGGTTTTTAGCCAGATCAAGAATCTTTACCGGCTCGCCCATATCCAGAACGAAGATTTCGCCGCCGTGCCCCATGGTGCCGGCCTGCAGCACCAGCTGCACTGCTTCGGGGATGGTCATGAAATAGCGCTTCATCTCGGGATGAGTAACGGTGACCGGCCCTCCCGCCGCGATCTGGCGCTCGAAGATGGGCACCACGCTGCCATTGCTGGCCAACACGTTGCCAAAGCGCACCGCCATGTATTTCGTGCCCTGGCGCTGCAGCCCGAGCATGATAAGCTCGGCCACCCGCTTGGTTACGCCCATCACATTGGTGGGATTGACCGCTTTATCGGAGGAGATGAGCACAAAATCCTCAACGTCATATTGCTTGGCCACGACGGCGACGTTGTAGGTTCCAAAGATGTTGTTGATCACTGCCTGGAAGCAGCTGCGCTCCATCAGCGGCACGTGCTTGTAGGCGGCCGCGTGGAAGACGCATTCCGGACGCTGGGCTGCGAAGGTCTCGCGCAGGATGCCGACGTCGAGGATATCGCCGACCACCGGAACCAGCTCGAGATGAGGGTAACGGGCGGAGAGGCTGGTCCAGATGTTGAACAGGTCGTTCTCGGAGCGCTCAAAAAGCACCAGCCTGGCGGGTTCGAAGCTCGCGACTTGCCGCGCCAGCTCAGAGCCGATGGACCCTCCGGCGCCGGTGATCAGCACCGACTTGCCGCTGAGCTTCCTGCGGATTGCCTCGGTTTCCAGACGCACCGGTTCGCGCCCCAGCAGGTCTTCCACCCGCACGTTGCGCAGCTTGCTGATCTGGGTTCCATTCATGCGCTCCGAGATGGGCGGCAGGATCTTGAAATCCACGTTGCATTCGCGGCAGGCATCAATTACATGCTCCACCTGCTTGCCTTCTGTGGATTCGATGGCGATGATGACGCGCGCCACCTCGTAAACCGAAATCAGGTGAGGAAGGGCGCCGGTAGTTCCGAGTACCCGTATGCCATTGATCTTGATTCCTTTCTTCCTGGGATCGTCGTCAATGAAGCCGACCGGCTGATAGCTGAGCTCGGGGTTCTGCCGAAGTTCCTGCGCCAGGGCGCGGCCGGCTTGGGTCGCGCCCACGATCAGGGTGCGTTTGCCGGCGGCCACCGTGCCTACCGTTTCCGTGTAGGCGCGCACCGCAAAGCGCGCTCCGCCGGTGATCAGAATGGTGAGAGCGAAATCAATGATGATGAGCGAGCGCGAGTGCCGCACCGAGGAGAAGAAGAGCCGGGTGAGGCAGTAAATGATGAACGAGCTGGCCAGCGCCGCCTGGGTCAGGTCCAGCAGGTCCGACATGCCGGTGTAGCGCCACCAGCCCCGCAGCAGTCCAAAGCGATAGAAAAAGATCAGCTTGATGGCTGCGATGAAGGGCAGAGTGTCAAGAAAGAGCTTCCAGGCCGGTTCCTCCAGATGAAAGTTGAGATGCAGCAGAAAGGCGCAGAAGTACGCCAGACCAATCAGGAGGATCTGCGAAAACAGAATTAACAGTTTCCGGTAGGTTAGAGGGCTGGTGACCAAGGAACTATTCATAGACTTGTGGCTCGCGGCGGGATTCTGGTTGATCGTGGCCGGGACGAAGAGCAGCGCCCGCCGTCCAGCCCGATTGCAGAGCTAACCAAAGTTTGTACAGAGCAGATCAACAAAATGAACTTTCCCCAGGCCGGCCAGAGGCTGGGAATGCAAGATTCGTTGTGGTTTTGAGCGCGTGCATGCCCACGCAGCGCCTTCAGGCAAATCCAGGCGCGTTCGGTTGGAGCTGGGAATGAGGCTTGGCGACGGCGCCGGAATAGTTGGTGACCGGCTCCACGTCAAAGTTGCACACGCTGATGGCCAGCGAGCGCTGAATGAGCTGAATCGAAATCACCAGCTTGCGCTCGGAATCCCGCCTCAAAAGGATTCCTTCCACACCATCCAGCGATCCGCCCACAATGCGGACGCGCTGCCCGATTTGCAGGAACGGAAAGGGCGAGCAATTGGCTTTGTGCGAAAGCACCGCGCGCACATCGTCAATCTCTTTGTCGGGAATCGGAACCGCACCATTCTGGTTGCCGACGAACCTGACCACGCCGGCCGTGCGTAGCACTTCAACCTGAGCTTCCCGGGAGTGGGGAATCTGCACGAAGACATACCCGGGAAAAAGCGGCATGTCCACCACCTTGCGGCGGTCGCTCCAGCGGTGGACTTCGGAGACGAGCGGGAGGAGGGTACGCACGCCCATGCTGGTCAGAGTTGCCGCTACCATGCGTTCGTGCCGTGAGCGGCTCATTACCGCATACCACTGGGCGTCGTGCGTGATGGGCAGATTGGTCGGCAGCAACATTTCTCCCGGTATTCCCAGAGGCCAGAAAGGTCGTCCGCTCTGGCCTGTATGTAGCTCCGCCGTCTGAGTCCCAGAGCCCGCTCCCAACCTGAGGAGCAAAGACTCTCAAACCCCGCTGCGGATTCGCTTCACCAGAACTTCAGCTGGCTTTTCGCCTGCTGAACTACCTGGCGTGCTCGCAGAGTCGCAGACAGTTGTCCTTAAGCTTTGAACAAAGCAGACGGGGCAGGCCAAAAAGCACAAGTCGCGTCCAGCGCGACGCCAGCCCCCTGGGAGAGGGACCTCCAAAGTACAATTACCAGACAATTACGCACAAGCGGGTGAAGGTACTTAAGTAGAAGAAGCCTGCACTACGGATGCAGAAGCCTGCGTTTCTATCTGTATGAGACCAAAGCAGCCCCATGAATAGACCTGTACGTACTACTTTTGAACTGGTTCGATCTTCTCTAGCAGTGAGAAAGTCTGTGGAATTTCGGGGCCAAACGGGCCCAAAATGCTTTGACCTTTCCCCGGAGCAATGCTACATTACGCCCACTAGGTTCGGGACTGGCGTTGAGTCAGTCCTTACGCTTTCGGCCTCCTTCTTCCCCCGGGGTGGGGCCTTCACCAGCCCAAACTGATTGAGCCCTTTTGGGGGAGTCGATGTGCGCGACCCTCAGTGTTGTGTCCGCTCCGGATGGAGCGCCACAGATACGAATTTTAATTGCTGACCGCAACCGCCTGGACAGCCAGCTGTTGGGCGAGTCGCTGGAGCGCGATCCGCGCTTCCAGATCGTGGCGGTTACTACCGGCGCCCAACTGCTTTCCGCTGCCGCCACCTATAAGCCCGACGTCGCCCTGATCAGCGAAGACCTCGACTCCTTTCCCAAGCGGGGCTTGCATCTCGCCCGCCGGCTGACGGTTTCGCAGCCAGGAGTGCGCATCGCAATTCTGCTCGACATGCCGACGCGCGAATCGGTCGTGGCCGCCTTTCGCTCGGGCGCGCGCGCGGTGTTCTGCCGCACCGCCGGCCTGGCGGAGCTGCGCAACTGCATTGAGCGGGCCAGCCGGGGAGAGATTTTCGCCAGCAACGCCGAAGCCGATTATCTGCTCGAAGCTCTGCGGACCGGCCCTTCCTGCGATGCGATTGACAGCGAAACCCTGGGGAAGCTCTCCAAGCGTGAAATCGAAGTTGCCGAATTTGCCGCTCAGGGGCACACCAATAAGCAGATTGCGGACGAGCTTCGCCTGAGCGAGCATACCGTGAAGAATTACCTGTCGCGGGCATATGAGAAGCTGGGAGTCTCCACTCGTATGGAGCTGCTTCTGCTGCTCTCGAACCACCGGCTGAATTCCGCCCCGCCCATGGCCGGCGCCCAGACGGAAACTTCTCACGCCGAAGGAGACTAAGCCGGCCTAGATCCGCGCCAGCTCTGGCACATACGCCTCGACGCTCCCCTTCTCCAGCAAATAGACTCCCGGCCCCTGCTGGCCGCGCACCGTTCGGCAGAATTCCGCCACGAAGAACCCATTCTTTAAGGCCTCGCAAAACGCCCAGCGCGTGGCCAGCCGCCATTCGCGGGCGAGAGCCGCGTCCTTTTCTTCGACCATAGCGATATCACTCGGAATCTCAATCGCAATTCGCTGGCGGCCTAGCGCCTCAGATAAATCAGCGCGGGCGGGGCGGCCATCACCATTGAATTGCACCAGCGGAGTGAGCGTAGAGAGCGCGTCGAGCATTTCAGCCCGGTTCTCTTTGCCCTGCAGCCGCGCCTGTACTCGCTTTGCGGCGATGGGCCAGCGCACCCAAAGCCGGTCGGTGCCGTTCTGGTGCAGCGCGCTCGAAGTTTCCGGTCCGTAGAAGTCGGGTTCGTAGCGGCTGGAGACCACGCCTAGCTTGGCAAAGTTGAAATGCGCGTTCTTGCTCTGCAAAGGGTCGAAGGTCCAGGTAATTTCTTCGATTGGCAACCTTCCCGTGCCGCTGCCCCACATCGCCAGTACACGCTCGCGCTGCGCCACCTTGAGCTTGTAGCCGAGGTCCAGATCGCGATAGGGCGGCAGCACCGCCAGCATGTGCGAATGCACCGTAAGGCGTCCCGCCTCCATGC
>Ga0335080_10001234_pt1 | contig 24697 bp, 25 predicted proteins | sample Lox_Sample_34_FD_206720 | JGI IMG/M metagenome (GOLD analysis project Ga0335080, IMG submission 206720) | Soil microbial communities from Loxahatchee National Wildlife Refuge, Florida, United States - Lox_Sample_3.4 | ecosystem: Environmental > Terrestrial > Soil > Wetlands | place: USA... | reverse complement strand
CGCTCCTGGCGGGCCAGTACCACTCGGTCTTCAAGGGACGGGGCATGGCGTTCAGCGAGGTGCGCCCCTACCAGCCCGGCGACGAGATCCGCTCCATCGACTGGAACGTCACCGCCCGGACCAGCTCGCCGCACGTGAAGGTCTTCACCGAGGAGCGCGAGCTCACCGTCGTACTCCTGGTCGACGTCTCCGCCTCGGAGGAGTTCGGGTCGCGGGGGACGCGCAAGAGCGAGATGGCGGCCGAGGTTGCGGCGCAGATCGCCTTCTCCGCCATCGCCAACAACGACCGGGTGGGGCTGCTCCTCTTCAGCGACCGGGTGGAGAAGGTCATCCCTCCCCGCAAAGGGCGAAAGCACGTGCTCCGCCTGGTGAGCGACATCCTCTCCTTCCGTCCCGCGGGACGGGGAACCGACCTTCCCCTGGCCCTGGCCTGGCTCGCCCGGGTCACGAAGCGGCGGACGGTGCTCTTCGTCATCTCCGACTTCCAGCTCGACGGATACGAGGCACCGCTGCGAACCGCGCGGATGAAGCACGACGTGGTCCCGGTGGTGCTGCGCGATCCGATGGAGGAGGCGTTCCCCGCGCTCGGCCTGGTCGAGGTGGAGGACCCCGAGACGGGACGGCGGGCCCTGGTGGACACCGCCTCTCCGGCGGTGCGGCGGGCGTTCCAGCTGGCGGTGGAGCGCGCCCGGGCCGAGCGCACGCGGGTGTTCCGCAAGCTCGAGCTCGACTCGGTGGAGCTCCGCGCCGGCGAGGACCATGGGGAGGCGCTGGTGCGCTTCTTCCGCGCCCGCGCCCGGAGGCTCGCGGCGTGAGCCCGCCCCTCAGGAGCGCCGGGGCGGAGAGCGCCGGTCCACCTCGTTCGCTTCGACGACTCGCGCTGCCCGCGCTGCTCCTCCTGCCGGCGGCCGCGCTCGCCCAGGCCGCCGCGAGCCCTCCCGCCGCGACGTCCGATGCCGGAGCCGAGCGCGCGGTCCAGCCGCTCGCGGTCGACCGGCAGGTCATCCCGGAGGCGGTACGTCTGGGCGAGCCCTTCGTCTACCGCATCACCCTTCACCATCCGGCCGGACAGCGCTGGGAGCTCCGAACCCCGCGCGACCTCGGGGGCTTCGAGCTCCTGGAGCAGAGCCGCACCACCTCGGACGGCAAGGGGGAGGGGACCACCACCTACCTGCTCAAGATGGCGCTGTTCGCGCTCGGGAGCCACGTCCTTCCCACGCTGACCTTCGACGTGGTCGACGCCCAGGGCGGAGGAGTGGCCCGCATCGACGGGCCGGACATCGAGGGAAGGAGCAGCCTGCCGAAGAACGCCGACCAGCTGGGGGCCAAGCTCGAGGACATCAAGCCGAACGAGGACGTCGCGGTTCGCAGCTGGAGACTCCTCCGATGGCTCGCCTACCTCGCCATCCTCGGCGCGCTGGCCTGGCTCGCCCACCGGGCGTGGCGCAACCGGTCGAGGCGCGCCGTCCTGCCGCCGCCGCCCGTGCCGCTCGAGGAGCGCATCCGGGAGGCTCTCGACGCGCTCGAGGCCCAGGGGCTGCCCGAGCGCGGGCTCCAGCGCGAGTTTCACTTCCGGCTCAACGGCCTCGTCCGTGCCTACCTCGGCGAGCGCTTCGGCTTCGACGCCCTGGAGTGCACCAGCGCCGAGCTGCTCCGCGAGGCCGAGCGCCGGGTCCTGCCGGGCGTGGACGAGGACGCGCTCCGCCGCTTCGTGGACCAGTGTGACGTCGCCCGCTACGCGCGGGGCGAGGTCCCGGTGCCAGCCTGTGCCGGGGCGCTGGCCTTCGCCCGGGCGCTGGTGGAGGCCACGCGGCCCGCGCCTCCGCCTCCCGAGCCGCTGCCGACGGCACCGGCTCCACCTCCGCCGGGCGGAGAGGTGACCGGGGCGTGACGCCGTTCTTCTGGAAGAGCCCGGAGGCGTTCTGGCTCCTCCTCCTGGTCCCGCTGGTGGGCGCCTGGTCGGTGTGGACCGCGCGGCGCAGGGTGGCCGCGCTCCGATATCCGGTGGCCCGGGTGCTGGCCGCGGGCGGAACCGGCGTCCGCGGCGTGCTGCGGGAGGGCTTGCCGCTGCTCCGGATGGCGGCGGTGGCCCTCGCAGTCGTGGCGCTGGCCCGGCCACAGACAGTTGGGGCCCGGGTTCGGGATCTCTCGGTCGAGGGCATCGACATCATGATCGCCCTCGACCTCTCCACCTCCATGGAGGCGGCGGACTTCCGGCCCAACAACCGCATCTTCGTCGCCAAGGAGACGCTCAACGAGTTCATCTCCTCCCGGGTGAACGACCGGATCGGCCTCGTGGTCTTCGCCGGTGCGGCCTACACCCAGGCGCCGCTCACCCTGGACTACGGCGTGCTGCGCGAGGTGGTGAAGCAGCTGCGCACGCGGGTGCTCGAGGACGGGACGGCGATCGGGGACGCGCTGGCAGTCTGTCTCAACCGGCTCCGGGACTCCGACGCCAAGAGCAAGGTGGTGGTGCTGATCACCGACGGGGACAACAACGCCGGGCGCATCTCCCCGCTCGACGCGGCGGCGATGGCGAAGGCGCTCAGGGTTCCGGTCTTCACCATCCTCGTGGGCAAGGGCGGGAAGGTGCCCTTCCCCGACGGGACCGACCTGTTCGGGAACACCAGCTACCGGGACCTGGACATCGCCATCAACCCGGCGCTCCTGCAGCAGATCTCGAAGATGACCGGCGGCGAGTACTACCGCGCCACCGACCGGGACTCGCTGCGGGCGGGGCTCAACGGGATCCTCGACCGGCTCGACAAGAGCAAGCTGCTCGAGGGCGGAGCGAGCGCCAACTACCAGGAGGAGTTCCCGCCCTTCCTCCTCGCCGCCTTCCTCTGCGCCGCGCTGGAGCTGCTCCTCCGCTCGACCGTGCTCCGGGTGTTCCCGTGACCGGCGGGGCGTGGCGCTTCACGGTGCTCGGCTATCCGGTGGGGCTCGGCTCCCCGGAGTGGCTCCTGCTCGGCCTCGTGGCGGCGGCGGTCGGGCTCGTGGCGGTGGTGGCCGCGCTCCGCCGGAGGGCGCGGGTGCGGCGGCTCCTCGGCGAGCGGCTGGGGGACAGCCTCGCTCCCGGCGTGGAGGTGACCCGGCCGCTGGCGCGCGCCGTCTCCACCGGGCTGTCGCTCCTGCTCTTCGCCCTCGCCCTGAGCCAGCCGGAGTGCGGGAGCCGTGCGGAGCTGACCAAGCGGCGGGGAATCGACGTGGTGGTGGCGCTGGATGCGAGCAAGTCGATGCGGGCCCGCGACGTGCTCCCCAGCCGTCTCGACCGGGCCAAGCTCGAGCTTTCCACGCTGCTCGACGAGCTCAAGGGCGACCGGGTGGCCATCGTCGCCTTCGCCGGCGACGCCTTCATCCAGTGCCCGCTCACCTCCGACTACGCCGCGGCCAAGCTCTTCCTCCGCGCCATCGACCCTGACCAGATGCAGGAGGGCGGAACCAACATCGGCGCGGCGCTGTCGATGGCCCAGCAGGTCCTCGAGGGCGCGGACCGCGGAGCGAAGGACCGGGTGGTCGTCCTCCTCTCCGACGGGGAGGACCTCTCGGGCGAGGTCGGCGAGGCCACCGAGGCGCTCCGGACCGCCGGCATCAAGGTGTTCACGGTGGGCATCGGCAGCTCAGGGGGGGAGCCCATCCCGGTGCTCGACAAGCAGGGCGAGCGGGTGGGCTACCTGAAGGACCCGACCACCGGGCAGACGGTGCTCAGTCGCCTCGACGAGGCAGGGCTGGAGGCCATCGCCCAGTCGACCGGCGGCGAGTACTTCCACCGCACCGGCGCGGTGGCGGTGCCGGAGGTCGCGGCGCGGATCGACCGGCTGCAGAAGAGCGAGCTCGAGAGCCGGATCACCGTTCGCTACGACGAGCGGTTCCAGCTCTTCCTCCTCCCGGGCCTCGTTCTCCTCGTGGTGGGGATGCTGGTCGGGGCCCCCCGGCGCGGGCGTGGCTCGGCCGGGGCGCTCGGGGCGGGGCTGGTCCTCCTCCTTCTGACGAGCGGCCCCGCCAGCGCCCTCGGTCCGTTCGAGGCCAATCCGCCCTCGGTCGACCGGGGGCTGAAGGCGTACGACGAGGGGCGCTACGAGGACGCGCTCCGCGAGTTCCAGGACGCCGAGAGAGAGGCGCCCGGGCATCCGGCGCTGGAGTACGACCGGGGAAACGCCCTCTACCGCCTCGGTCGCTACGACGAGGCGAGGGAGGCCTACCGCCGCGCAGCCGAGGCGGCAGGCCCGTCCCTCAAGGAGCGGGACCTCTACAACCTCGGCAACGCGCTCGCGAACCTGGGCGACACCGCGGGGGCGATCGGGGCCTACCGGAAGGCGCTGATCCTCGAGCCGCGCGACGAGGCCGCCCGGCACAACCTCGAGGTTCTTCTCCGGAAGCTCCCGCCGCCGAAGTCGCAATCCAGTGACGGGGGCACGGATGGGGGCCGCCCGGATGGAGGACCCCAGGATGGGGGTTCCGATGGGGGACAGGGGGATGGTGGCCAGTCGGGTGACGCCGGGACGCAGCGCGGCGACGGCGGAACGCCGGGCGGAAGCGATGGCGGGCAGGGCGACGGGGGCAGCCGGGCCGAGCAGCGTCAGGGCGGGGAGCAGGATGGAGGGACGGACGGAGGAACCGAGCCGGACCGGCCGGATGCGGGAGCACAGGAGCCGGAGCGGCTCCGGGATGGAGGCGTGGGGCGGGCCGGCGGGTTCGACCGGAGCGAGGCCGAGCGTCTCCTCGATGCCATGCGGCAGAACGAAAGGAATCTCCAGCTCTGGCGGTTCCAGGAGAAGAAGAGGCAGAGAAAGCCCAATGAGAAGGACTGGTAGCCCCCTCGCCGCCGCCCTGGTGCTGGCCCTGGCCCACGCCGCGCTCGCCGCCGATGCGCCGGTGGTCACGCAGGACGTGGACCGCACCGAGGTGGGCACCGACGACATCTTCGTCCTCACCGTCCGGGCGGTGGACGCGCCCGCCGGCTCGTCGCTGCAGCTGCCGGACGTCCCCACGGTGGAGACCATCGGGACCAGCCGCGGAGTCCAGAGTAGCATCCGCTTCGGAGGCGGCGGCCCGCGGGTGCAGCAGATCTCCACCCTGACCGTCCGGATGCGGGCGCTGAAGCCGGGAAAGCTGGTGCTCCCGCCCGCGGAGCTCCACGCCTCGAACGGGGTCTTCAAGTCCCAGCCGCTGTCCCTCACCGTGAAGCCGGGTCACGTCGCGGACTCCAGTGGAACGGGGCGGCCCCGCCCGGACCCGTTCGGGATGGGCAACCCCTTCGGGGACGACGAGGAGAACCCCTTCGACATCTTCCGCCGCCGGCAGCAGGCCGCGGGAGAGCGCGACCTCTTCCTCAAGGGCGAGCTGGACAAGAAGGAGGTCTACCAGGGCGAGCAGGCCACGCTCTCGCTCTGGGTCTTCGCCCGGGTGGACCTCAGTCGGGTGGACGCGGTCACCATGCCCAAGCTGGACGGGTTCTGGACCGAGGACGTCGAGACCCCCAAGGAGCTCTCCAGCGAGACGCGGATGGTGGACGGCGTTCCCTACCGGGCGTACCTGCTCCGCCGCCTGGCGCTCTTTCCGGTCAAGAGCGGCGTCCGGGAGATCGGCCCGGTGGAGGCGGACATCACCACCGGCTTCCTCTTCGCCGGCCGTCGCGAGCACCGCGCGTCCCAGCCCGTGAGCCTCCGGGTCAAGCCGCTCCCGCCGGGAGCACCGCCCGGCTTCCAGCCGAGCGCGGTGGGGTCGTGGGCCCTGACCGCGGAGCTGACCTCGGCGAAGACCGAGCTCGGCACGCCGGTGACCCTGCGGCTCTCGGTGGAGGGCCGGGGGAACGTGAAGGACCTGGTGCTGCCGAAGCCGGCCGCGCCGCAGTCGATCAAGCTCTACGACCCGACCACCACCGACAAGACCTCCACCGTCCGGGGGCGCATCCAGGGCAAGCGGACGCAGGAATTCGTGCTCCTGCCCCAGCAGACCGGCAACTTCGAGATTCCCTCGATGGAGCTCGCCTACTTCGACCCCGAGACGCAGCGCTACGAGAGGAGCCGCACCGCGCCGATGACCCTCGCGGTGGTCCCGGGAGCCGGCGGAACGACGGTCGCCGCGACGCCGGGCCGGAGCGACGAGTCGGGAGCGCGCAACGTCCTGAACGCCACCGCGCTCCGGCCGCTTCGCGTCTCGGCGGCGCTGGACCGGCCCGCGCCGCCGTGGAGCAGGCCCTGGTTCCTCGTCCTGCTCGCGCTGCCGCCCCTGGCCTTCGCTGGAGCGCTCACCGGTCAAGCCGTGCAGCGCCACCGGGCGCGCTCGGACCCTCGGGCCGAGCAGCGGCGGCAGCAGGCGCGGGCACGGGCCCGGCTCGCCGCGCTCCATGACGCCGGGAAGACGATCGACGACGCCGCGTTCTCGACGGAGGTGGATGGTGCGGTGGCCGAGCTGCTCGCGGCCCGCCTGGGCGCGCCGGTGAGCGGGCTCACCCGCGAGGCGCTCCGGACCCGGCTCGCCGAGGCGGGCGCTCCGCCTGATTTCCAGGAGCGGGTGGCCCGGCTCCAGGACGCCTGCGACGAGGTCCGGTTCGCGCCCGGTGCAGCCCGGATGGACCGCGCGGCGGTGCTCGCCGATGCCGAGGCGCTCGCGAGCGGCTGGGGGGCGGCCTGATGCCCGGCGACGCCGAGCTGCTCTTCCACCAGGGCCTGACCGCCTACGGGCGGGGGGACCTGGCCGCCGCCGAGGATGCCTTCCGGACCCTGGTCGAGCAGGGACACGACGGTCCCGACGTGCTCTACAACCTCGGGACCACCGCCCTCGCCCAGGGGAAGATCGGCGAGGCGGTGTACGCGCTCGAGCAGGCGCGACGCGCGGGCGGCGGCGGGGACGTCGAGGCGAACCTGACCATCGCCCGGGCGCGCCAGCTGGACCAGCTGGTGGGTGCGCAGGGCGAGGAGCCCTTCGTCGAGCGCGTGGCGGTGGCCACCTCCCCGGCACTGGCCGGCGGGCTCTTCGCCGGGCTGTGGGCGGTGGGGTTCCTCCTCCTCGCGGCGCGTGTCGTCCTGCGACGGTGGCAGGGATGGCTCCTCGGCGGAGCGACCACCGCTCTCGTGCTCTGCGTGCCGGTCGGCGCGGTGCTCGGCGCGCACCTCTGGAGCCAGGAGGCGGTGCACGAGGGGGTGGTCCTCGCACGCACCCTGCCGGTCCACGAGGTTCCGGAGGCGCGGAGCAAGGTCTCCTTCGAGCTGCACCCCGGGGTGAAGCTCCGGATGCTGGACCGCTCCGGCGACTTCGTCCGGGTGCGGCTCCCCAACGGGCTGGAGGGGTGGACCGACCCGGCGGGGGTGTCGCCACTTCGTTGAGTCCCTCGTCGAGGGACTCAGACGTGCTACACCTGGCCCCTGCCCATCCCCCGTGGATTCCCGCTCTCCGTTCCGGATCCTGGTCGTGGAGGACGAGCCCGTCATCCGGGAGCTCGTGCGCAGCATGCTCGACGACGGGCCGGTGGTGGTCGAGACCGCAGGAAACGGCGCCGAGGGCCTGCGGCGGGCGCGCGAGTCGCGCTTCGACCTGGTGCTCCTCGACGTGGTGCTCCCCGGGATGGACGGGCTGACGGTGTGCCGGATGCTGAAGGCCGACCCGTCCACCGCCTCGACGCCGCTCTACATGCTCACCGCCAAGACGCGCCGGAGCGACCTCGAGGCAGCGCTCGCCGCGGGAGCGAACGGGTACATCCACAAGCCGTTCCGGGGTTCGGAGCTGATGGAGCTGGTGGAGCGGCTTCGGACCGGCGACGGAGCCTGACCGCGCCGGCCTCCCCGGTCAGGGCAGCCGCGGGTGGAGGAACCGGGCGAGGGCGAAGAGGTCGTCCCAGTCGAGCCCGTCGAACTCCAGCGCCACGCCGGTCGCGTCCTGGCGGACCACCGAGCAGTGGAGCTGCACCCGCCGATCTCCGGGCAGCGGCAGGGCCACCGTGAGCGACTGGCCCACCGGGGCCCGGAGCCCGAGCACGCGCAGCCCGGCGAGCGAGATGTCCTCGGCCACGGCCTGACGGAGCATCCCTGGTCCGCGGACCTCCACCGGCAGGTGCGCCGCCACGCGCGGGTGCTGGCGTTCGCGGAGGGAACCGAGTTCGAGGGAGTCCGACATGGCCGGGTCCAGCGGGGAGACGTCGGGGCGGAGTGTGAGGGAGGTTCGAGGCGCGGGCAACTTTCGGCGCCGGGGCCGCGGGCCCCTCGTCTCGCCCGGCGGGCGTGGGCGTCTCGTGCTCCGGAGTGCCCGGGTGGAACCGGCCCCGGGAGCGGCGCAGGCACGGGCCGTGAAGGGCGGAGAGAGCGTTCGGCGGAAGCGGGAGGGCGGGATGGAGACGTCGGGGGTGACGGGAGGCGGCGCCGCGCAGCCGCCGCAGAAGAAGGGGTTCGGCGACGTCCTCGGCTCGGCACTGGGCGGCCTTGCCCGGGGAATGAGCGGGCCACTGTCGGTGCTGTCCCCTCCGGCCGCCCTCGTCGGGGGGCTCGTCTCCGGGGTGGCCTCGGCGGTGTCGGCGCTCACCGGGGGCGGCGGGGCGGCGCCGATCCGCTCCGATGCCGACCTCCTCGCGCTCCTGTCCCAGCCCGGCGAGCTGAGCAGCCAGGACTACCTGCGCATCCAGCAGTACATGCAGGCAGAGGCGCAGCAGTTCACCGCCGTGTCCAACATCCTCAAGGTTCGCTCGGACTCGGCGAAGGCGGCGATCAACAACATCCGCTAGGCCATGGCGATCGAGCGCATCGGAACGGCGAGCCTCGTCCCCGCACCCGAGCGGCCGGCGCCCTCCTCGCCGGTGCGCTTCGAGGTGCGGCTCCCGGCGCGGACCGCGTCGCCGCCGGCGCGGACGGAGGTCGACCCCTGGCGGGTGGCCCCGGCCGGCGGCCCACGGCTCCAGCCCGGTGCGTGGCTCGGACGGGTGGCCGCGGCGCAGGCGCGGATGGACCGCATCCTCGCCCTCGCGGCATCGGGACGGACGTTCTCGCCGGCGGAGCTGCTCTGGCTCCAGGCGGGGGTGGCCGAGGCGAGCCAGACCGTGGACCTCGCGGGGAAGGTGCTGGACCGGATGAGCGGCGGAGTTCGCACGCTGCTCCAGACGCAGGTCTGACCATGCGGGCCTTCCTGCTCGGTGCGCTCGCAGCGCTGGCGGCCTGCTCGGCCCGGGTGCAGCACGGGCTCGACGAGCGGCAGGCCAACGAGCTCCAGACGGTGCTGATGGAGCGCGGCTTCCGGGCGACGAAGGTGGTCGAGGACGGCCGCCCTCCCACCTGGGCGGTCGAGGTCGCGCCGGCGGACGCAGCGGATGCGGTGCGGGTCCTGGCCGAGCTGGGGCTTCCCCGCGCCCGGCCGGCCGGCGTGCGCGAGCTGCTCAAGCCCGGCCTGGTCCCCGACCCGCTGGAGCAGCACGTGCTGCTCCTCGAGGCGCAGTCCGGCGAGCTGGCGCGGACCCTCGAGGCGGTGGATGGGGTCGTCTCCGCCCGGGTGCACCTGGTCCGTCCCCAGCCCACGCGCGCGGGCGTGCCGCCCGGGCCGACCAAGGCGGCCGTGTACCTTCGAGTGCGCCCCACGGCGGCCCCGCACCTCGAGGCGATGCGGGACGAGCTCCGCGCTCTGGTGGGAGGCTCGGTCGAGGGGCTCGAGCCGTCGGCGGTGACGCTGGTGCTCTCCGAGGTGGTGTCCACGGTTCCGCCCCGGGCTCCCGCGCCCGATCGTTCGGGCTGGGCGCCTGCGCTGGTCGGGGCGGCAGTGCTGGTCCTCGGGGGCGGGGGCGCGGCGGGCGTCCTTCTGCTGCGGCGCCGCCGGCGGACCCACGGCACGCAGGGGACTCCGGCCGTCCCGCTCCGTCCCGTGGTGCAGGCGCCGCTCGCTCGCCGGGACGCGGGATGATCCGGCGGCGGCGGGCCAGGCAGAGGCCCGGAGGAGAACCGGCCGGGGACCGCGCGCTCGAGGTGGGCTCGGCCGTGGCAGGCCGCGAGCGGGCTCCGGGTTCGCGAGCCGCGAGCGCAAGCGAGCAGTCGTCCGGGAGACCTCGCGGGGCGCTCGAGGCGGGCGCCGGTCGTCGGGGCGCGGCCAGGGAATCCCCGGCCGGGCGGGGGCCGGCGGGTACGCACGACGACGCCGGCCTTCTCGAGGGGCTGGTGCGCGTCGTCCTCGCGCTCCACCGGGAGCGCACCACCGCCCTGCTCGGGGGCCTCGCCGGGGAGCCGCGCCGCAGAGCGCTCGCGCTGCTCGGGAACCTCCAGCGGAAGGGGAGGGCGGAGCGGCACGCGGAGCTGACGATGGCCTTCGCGGCGCAGAGAGGCGCGGCCGGGCCGGCGGAGGGAATTCCGGGGGCGCTCGGGGTGCGGGTGCGAGCGCTCGTCGCTCCGGGAAGCGTCGCCGTGGAAGCCGCACTTCCCCCGGCGCTGGAGCGGTGGGCCCGCCGCCTCGCGCTGGAGTGCGGCGCGTCCGGGCAAGGGGACGGAGCGGCGCTCCAGGACTCATGACCTGGATGTCAGGTGATCGAGCGCTTCAGGGAAGCGCGACGCGCCCGGGTGCCCCGTTCGCACCCTGGAGCGTGTGGCAGGTGTTGCAGTCGCCGCTGCTCACCGCGCCGGCCATCATCCGCGTCTTGCCGTCGAACGAGATCTGCGCGCGGATGGGGAACACCGGCCAGGTGCCGCTGGGGTTGCCGGAGAAGTTCCCCGCCGAGTTCACGGTGAAGGTGTGGGTCGTCCCCGCGCTGTCGGTGACGCTCACCACCGCGCCCTGGGCGGCCGACCCGTTGCAGTCGTCGTACTCGTGGCCGGTCGGGTAGGCGGTCCCCGCGATGGCGAACCGTGGCCCCTCGCCGCGCGAGTGGCAGGCGATGCACGCCTCTCCGGGGCGCATGTTCGAGTCCTCGCCCTGCGTCCAGTAGGTCCCGCTGGTGCAGGTGGGCGGCCCGGAGAAGACCGGATCGGTCCCCGCGTCCACCCCGCACGACCCGGCAGGCATGCCGGAGCTCACCCAGGCAGAGAAGGCGCTCTGGCTGGCGGCCGAGACGGGCGGGGCGGGCAGCGGAGGCATCGGATTCGTGGCGCTCGCCATCCGCTGGACGCAGGCCTGACCGTTGGTGATCGCCGGGTTGCTCGGCGAGGCGGCCTGCAGCTGTGCCAGCGAGGTGAGGGCCATCGGCGCGCCGCCGGTGGGCGGGTTGCCGTGGCAGGTGGTGCAGGAGCCGGTGAGCACGGCGGCCACGTTGCAGGGAAGATCTCCGCTCACCCCGGCATCGGACGGGCCGGCGTCGACGACACCTCCGTCGTTCACCGGTGGTGGCCCGGCATCCGCCGGCGGCGTGCAGCTCCCGGCGGGCATGCCGCTCGAGACCCAGGAGGAGAACTCGGTGGCCGCGGCCGCCGGCACCCCGGCGTACGGCGACGGCGGCATCGGCGAGGTGGTGCTCGTCATGCGGGTGACGCACCGCTGACCCTCGGTCTGGCTCGGATACTGCGACGAGTACGCCCGGAGCGCGGCGAGGGAGTTGAGCGAGATCGGCGCGTTGTTGCTCGGCGGCGAACCGTGGCAGCTGGTGCAGTACGTTCCGAGCGTGGTGGCGACGCCGCAGGGCAGGTCGTTGGCGACGCCAGCGTCGCTCGGGCCGGCGTCGACCACGCCGGCGTCACTCACCGGAGGCGGTCCGGCATCGGGCGGGACGCAGCTTCCGGCCTGCATGCCTCCGTTGACCCATGCGCCGAACATGGAGATCTCCGTCGAGGTGGCGCGGGTGTACGGTGCCGGGGGCATCGGCGAGGTGGAGCTCTGGATGCGCTGGAGCGCGAGCACCCCGTTGCTCACGCTGGGTTGGGTGTACGAGGGCGCCTGGAGGGCGGCGAGGCTGTCCAGCCGGTTCGGTGCGCCGTTGGTGGGGACCGGCCCGTGGCAGAGGAGACAATGGGTGGCGAGGAAGTTAGCCACGTCGCAGGGGAGGTCGGTGGGGGCGACGATCGGGCCGGCGTCGTTCCCGCCGGTACCCGAGGAGGGTGGCCCGCCGGTCGAAGGCCCCTGCGGGGTGTCGCCCGAGTACGTTCCGAAGCTGCACGCCGCAATGACCAGAACCACCCCCACCCAGCACGCGCGACCCATACGACCCTCGAGGTTCAGTCGGACCCCTTCCGTTGTCGGGTCGGCCCCGAGTCCGTCACGACAAAGCGAGAGGGTGGGTGCAGGGGGTCCCTGTCGCAGTCGAAACGGCGCAACGCATGGGATTGACTGACTACGCATTCGTGACGCGGTGGCGTGCTCCGGGCACCGTCGCAGAGGTGAACGCGGTGCTGAAGGACGCGGCGTCACTGCCTCGCTGGTGGCCCTCCGTCTATCTCGACGTGGACGTGCTCGTGCCGGGCGACGCGCTCGGCGTGGGGAAGACGGTGGATCTTCTGACGCAGGGCTGGCTGCCGTACCGGCTGCGGTGGCGCTTCGTGACGACCGAGGTGCGGCCCGACGGGTTCACGCTCGAGGCGAGCGGCGACTTCGAGGGACGGGGCGTGTGGACCTTCGTCCAGTCGGGCGAGGACGTGGACGTCGTCTACGACTGGCGCATCCGGGCGCGGAAGCCGGTGCTGCGCTGGTTCAGCTGGCTCCTGAAGCCGGTGTTCTCGGCGAACCACCGCTGGGCGATGGCGCGGGGCGAGGAGTCGCTTCTGCTCGAGCTCCGCCGCCGCCGAGCGGGCACCGGCGCCGAGCGCGCGGCGATCCCCGCGCCGCCGGGCCCGATGCGATGGGGCCGGGCGCGCTGACGAAGCTGGCGACATCCCCAGAGAGCGGCTGGTTCGAACCTTGCTGCGGACAGAGCCGGTGGCGGGTCGCGCGCCTGGATCGGCTTCCGCCTGGTGGGTACGTGGCGAGGATCGCCGAGTTCCGAGGCTGAATTTCCGGTGGGACACGGCCGCGGAGGCGCTCTCCGAACCTCGAAGAGGTCGCTCCAGACTGGGAGCGGGCGTCGTGCACGAGCCACTCCCCATCCCGACGCCCCATCGGGGGAGCGCCGAGGCCGTGGGAATCACGGGGCGAGGACGCAGGTCAGCAAGGTGGACGGCCTCCGCGGCAGGCCTTCGCGCAGGGTATCCGCTCCGGACGGCGCATGACCGTCCCGCGCCGTCGTCGCTCCGTCCCGCCGAACGGACGGACGGAACGGCCCCCCCGTCCGCGGCCGAGCTGGCCCACTGCTCGCAGCGGGCGAGAGACCAATGCGCGCGCGTGCCGTCCAGAGCCTCCGTGGGCCCCCCCTCGGGCTGACCACCCGGAGGGTCGGCCGGGGCCGCGTCCTCCTCGGGCAGCGACCCGCGCTCGCGCTGGAGCTCGAGGCGCTCCGGTCCGCCGCCGCGCGTGCTCTCTCCACCGTGCTCGCAGAGGCCATGGAGATCCACGTCCGGATGGCCGATGCGCCGTGCTCGCCAGCGCACGCGCTGGCGAAGGCGGCCGTCCTCTGCGTGCTCGCGCTGGGCGGCCCCGGGACCGACGCGGTGCTGGAGGTCGATCCGCGCCTCGTCGCTGCCCTCGCCGCGCGGCGCATCGGCGGCCCCGGCCCGGAGGTGCCGGTTCTCGCGGCGACCAGGTTCGAGCGGGCGCTCCTCGGCGAGCTCCTGCTCGGCGTGCTGGCTGCCCTGCGGGAGGTGGATCCGGCAGAGTCTCGCTGGCGACCCCGGCTCGTCGAGGTGGGGGCCAGCCGCGCCCAGGCCGAGCGCCGCCTCGGAGCCGGGCCCTCCGTCGTGGTCGAGCTCGAGCTGGGGGGCACCGTCCTGCTGGGCCGGACCGTGCTCCATCTTCCCGAGCTGGCGCTGCGGCTCGTTGCCCTCTCCCTCCCGCCGCCGCGGGCGGTTCCCCGAGGGCGCCTCGGTCAGGCACGGCTCTCGTTCTCTCCTCGCGTGCGCTGTGGGGCGGTCTGGCCAGGCGAGCTGGTGGCGCTCGCTCCGGGGGCGGCCGTCGTCCTCCGCGGCGCCCGCTGGGCGGACGGGGCGGTGCAAGGGCCCCTCGCGCTCGTCCGGCAGGGGATCTCCCTCGGCGGTGAGCTCCTCCCCGGGGGGTTCCGACACGCCGGCGCCGAGCTGCGGCCGGCTTCCCAGGAGGTCACGCACGTGGATCCGACCCTGTCCGAGCTGCCGGTCGATCTGGAGGTGGAGCTCGCGCGGGTGCCGCTCTCGCTGGCCGAGATCGGCGCCCTCGAGCCCGGGACCGTGCTCCCGCTGCGGGTGACGGCCGGCGACCCCGTGTTCCTCCGCGCCGGGGACCGTCGCATCGCCCGGGCCGAGCTGGTGGACGTCGAGGGCGAGGTCGCCGCCCGCATCCTGGAGCTCGTGCCGTGAGCCTCGCCCTCCGCGGCCGCCGGCCGGTCGAGCTGCTCGTGCCACTCGGGGGCGCGCTCTTGGTCCTCCTCGTCCTCGGCCCCACGCTGCGGGGAGCGGCCGGTGCGCTCCTGGTGGCAGCGGCCGTCGTCGCGGTCGGGCTCCGCGTCGCGCACCCGTCGCACGCCGAGGCAAGGCCAGTCCAGGTACTCGCGCGCCTGCAGCTCGGCCCGCGGCTGACCGTGGTCCTCCTCGAGACCGCCGGGCGCAGATTTCTGGTGACCACCGGCGCAACCGTGACGCCGCTCCCGCTCGAGGACCCTCGGTGAGCGGGCCGCCAGTGCTCCTCGGGGCGGCCATCCCCCTCCCGCCCCCGGGTCCGAGCCCGGTGGGACTCCTCCTGCTGCTCGCGGGGATGAGCGTCCTGCCCTTCCTCCTCGTCACGTTCACCAGCTTCACCAAGATCAGCGTCGTCCTCTCGCTCACCCGGTCGGCGCTCGGGACGCAGCAGGCGCCGCCGACCGTGGTCCTCACCGGGCTCGCCGCCGTGCTCTCGCTGGTGGTCATGGCTCCGGTAGCCGAGTCGATGCTCTCCCGGCTCCGGGTGGAGCGCCTGCCCGCCGAGCCCGGGCCCGAGATGCTCCAGGCGATGGCCCGCGCCGCCGAGCCGCTCCGGGCATTCCTCCGCGAGCATGGCAGCTCCGAACTCCGGGCCGAGCTCGCCTCGCTCTCGCGCGAGCTCCACGCCGGGGGAGCCGCTTCGGAGACCGACCTGACCGTCGTCGCTCCGGCCTTCGTGCTCTCCCAGCTGAAGGAGGCGTTCCAGATCGGCTTCCTCGTCTTCCTGCCCTTCCTGGTGGTGGACATGGTGGTGGCCAACGTCCTTCTCGCCCTGGGCATGCAGTCGCTCTCGCCCTCCCAGGTCAGCCTTCCCTTCAAGGTTCTCCTCTTCGTGGCGGTGGATGGCTGGTCGCTCCTCGCCCGCAGCCTCGTGCAGGGGTACCGGGGGTGAGCACCGAGGCGCTCCTCTTGCTCGGCCGCGAGGCGCTGATCCTGATGGTGCTTGCCTCGATGCCGCCGGTCCTCGCCGGACTGGTCGCGGGTGTGGGCATGGGCCTCATCCAGGCGGTCACCCAGGTCCAGGACCCCTCGCTGTCGGTGGTGCCGAGGCTCTGCGCGGCGCTGCTCGGTCTGGCGGTGGCCTTCCCCTGGATCGGCGGCCAGCTCCTCCGTTTCACCGCTGCCCTGCTCCAGGCGGCGGGCTCGGTGCGGTGATGGAGGCACTCGTCGCGCTGGTCGACGCCCTGCGGCCCGGGCTCCTCGCCTGGGCGCTGGCCGGGCTCCGCGTCTTGCCGGTGGTGCTCCTCTGCCCGCTCCTCGGGGGCATGCTGGCGCCCGCGCCGGTGAGGCTCTCGGTCGCGGCCTCGCTCGCCCTCGCCCTCGGGCCCCTGGCCGGCCCGGCGCCGCACGGTTCCATCGAGCTCGGGGCCCGGTGCTGCCGGGAGGCAGGGCTCGGGCTCCTCCTCGGGCTCGGCGCCGCGCTGCCGTTCGACGCCGCGCGCATCGGAGGCCGGCTGGTCGACCTCGTGCGCGGGACGTCGGCCGAGGCCGTGCTTCCCGTCGCCGGTCACCGGGAGTCGGCGACCGCCGACGTGCTGTACCAGCTCCTGATCTCGCTCGCCCTCTCCGCCGGAGCGCTCCCGGTCCTCCTCCGCGCGCTGGGCCGGAGCTACCTCCTCCTGCCCCCGGGCAGCGCGCCGCTGGGAACCGGGGCGCTCGGGCTGGCACGGAGCGTCGGGATCTCGCTCGCCACCGGGGCGTCGATCGCTGCCCCGGTGATCGCCCTGAGCTGGGTGACCGACGCCGGGGTGGGTCTCCTCCTCCGCGCCGCGCCGGGCGTTCCACTCCCCGAGCTGGCCACGCCGGTCCGCATCCTCGGAGGGGCGAGCGTGCTCTGGCTCTGCCTCGGCCTCGTCGCGGATCGGCTGCTCGGTGCCATGCTCGCCCCCGAGGCCGGATGGCTGCCGGCGGTGCTCGGGCCATGAGCGGTGACCGAACCGAGGAGCCCACACCCCGGCGTCTCCGGAAGGCACGCGAGGACGGGCAGGTCCCGCGGAGTCGCCTGCTGTCGGGAAGTCTCGTGCTCGCTGCCGGAAGCGCCGGAGCCGCGGTGGGGCTCTCCGGGGCGGCGGCCGAGCTGCAGGCCTGGACCGCCGTCCTGCTGACGCGCTCCGTACCGGTTCCGGCGGCGCTGCAGCAGGCGCTGACCCTGCTGCTCCGGGCCTCGGTGCCCGCGCTCGCAGGGGCGGTGCTCGGTGCGGCGGCGGCGGGGCTCGCGACCGTCGGCTGGTCTCCCTCGAGTGCGGTGCTCCTGCCACGGTTCGAGCGACTCGATCCACTGGCCGGGCTCAGACGCCTCGTCAGCGCCCGCTCGGCGCTCGAGCTGGCCCGCAGCCTCGCGGTGTCGGCCGTGCTGCTCGCCGTCGTCTCGGCAGGCGCCTGGAACATGCTTCCGGAGGTCCTCCGGCTGCCGGCGCTCGACGGGGGCGGCCGGGCGCTGTGGCTCCTCCGACCGGGAGCCCTGCACCTCTGGGTCCAGTGGCTCCTCGTGGCCGCGGGGCTCGGGGCGCTGGACCTCCTCCTCGCCCGTTGGAGACATCGACGAGGGCTGCGCATGAGCCGCGACGAGATCCGCCGGGAGCACCGGGAGCAGGAGGGAGACCCTCGTCACCGGGCGCACCGCCGCGCGGCGCACCGGCAGCTCCTGCTCGCGGGCCGCGCCCGCGGGATGAAGGCCGCGTCGGTGGCGGTCGTGAACCCGACGCACGTGGCGGTGGCCCTCCGGTGGGCGCCGGAGGAGTGCCAGGCGCCCTACCTCGTGGCGAAGGGGCGCGGGGCGGATGCACGGGCGCTGCGCCAGGAGGCAGTGGCCCTCGGTGTGCCCGTGGTGCGTGACGTCGCGCTGGCCCGGGGACTCGTGCAGTACGACCTCGGCGAGGAGGTGCCGGAGGAGCTGTACCGGGCGGCGGCCGTGGTTCTCCAGCACGTCCTCGATCGCGAGGAGGCCGAGGGGTGACCGCCCGCCTCCGCTCCGCCCTCCGGGCCGTGCTCCGGCAGCGAGGCCTGGTGCTGCCCTGCCTCGTGGCGGCCATCCTGGGAGCGCTGGTGGTGCCGCTCCCCGGCTGGTTGCTCGACCTCGGGCTCGCGCTCAACCTGGTCGCCGCCGCCGCGCTGCTCCTGGCGGCGCTCCGCGCCGGCGGACCGCTCGAGCTCAGCGCCTTCCCCACCCTGCTCCTGGTCACGACCCTCTTCCGGCTCGCGCTGAACGTCTCCTCCACCCGGCTTGCCCTGGCAGAGGGCCACGCCGGGGCGGTCATCCAGGCCTTCGGCGAGTTCGTGGTGCGCGGCGACTACGTGGTGGGCGGGGTGGTGTTCGCCGTGGTGACCCTGGTGCAGTTCCTGGTGGTGGCCAAGGGCGCCGAGCGGGTGAGCGAGGTCGCCGCGCGCTTCACCCTGGACGCCATGCCGGGCAAGCAGATGGCCATCGATGCCGACCTCAGGGCGGGCCTCGTCGACCAGGCGGCGGCCCGGGAGCGGCGGAGGAGCCTCGAGCGCGAGTCGCAGATGTTCGGTGCCATGGACGGAGCGATGAAGTTCGTGAAGGGAGACGTGCTCGCCGGTCTGGTCATCGTCCTGGTCAACCTGGTGGGGGGCGTGCTGGTGGGCATGCTCCAGCGCGGGCTCGAGGGACGGGATGCGCTCGCGCGCTACGCGCTCATCGCGATCGGAGACGGCCTGGTGAGCCAGCTCCCGTCGCTGTGCATCGCCGTCGCCGCGGGGCTGGTGGTGACGCGCGTCAGCTCCGGAGAGGAAGGGAAGGGGCTGGGCGAGGACATCTGCCAGCAGCTCTTCGGGAGTCGCGGCACGCTCCGGCTGCTCGCCGCGGTGGCGGCGGCCCTCGCGCTCGTCCCGGGGATGCCTCGGCTCACCTTCCTCGCCCTCGGCACCGCGCTGCTCGGCGCTGCCCAGGTGTGGCCGCCGCCGCGGAACGTGCCCGGGCCCGGAGAGACCCCGCGCGGTCCCGTCCCGGAAGCCGAGCCTGCCGAGCCGGCGTCCGGCGTCTCGCCGCTGGCGCTCGAGCTGGCCCCAGGGTGGACCGAGGGTCCGGAGGGAGCGCGACCGTTCCAGCGCGCCCTCCGGGGGATGCGCGCCGCGCTCGAGGCCGAGCTGGGTGTCCGGCTGCCGGGCGTGCACGTCCGCGCCGGCGCTGCGCTCCCCGACGGCGCGTACCGTATCCTGGTGGACGAGGTGCCGGCGGCGAGCGGGCGGCTCCCCACCTCCGGGGTGCTGGTGCGCAGTCCACCGGCGGAGCTGGCGTTCCTCGCGGTTCCGGCCGAGCCGGTGGAGGAGCCCGCCAGCGGTCGCGCGCTGGCCCGGGTGCCGGAGCCCGCACGGGACCGCCTCGCGCTCGCCGGGCTCGAGCCGCTCTCTCCCGCAGAGGTGGTCGTCGAGCACCTGGCCAGCGTCGCTCGCCGGCACGCCCCGGCGCTGCTCGGGCTCCAGGACGTGCAGCTGTTGCTCGACGGCCTGGAGGCGCGGAGCCCGGCGCTGGTCCGCCCGGTGCTGGAGAAGGTGCCGCTGCCGGTGCTCGCCGACGTCCTGAGAAGGCTGCTGCACGAGGGGGTGAGCGTCCGCAACCTCCGCGGCGTGCTGGAGGCGCTCGCCGCTCCGGGGGTGGAGGGAGATGCCGCCGTCCTTGCGGAGCGGTGCCGGCAGGCCCTTGCGCGGTGGATCAGCCACCGGCACGCGCCCTCGGGCGCGCTCTTCGCCTGGCTGGTGGATCCGGCGCTGGAGGAGGCGCTCCGCACCCGTGCGGTGGAGGGGGCTCCCGCGCTCGAGCCCGAGCGGGTGCAGGTCCTGCTCGAGGCAGTGGGCGAGCTGGTCCAGGACGGACGCGCGGTGCTGCTGGCGTCCGGGGACGTGCGCCGGCCGCTCCGAGCGCTCTGCGAGGGCGCCTATCCGGAGGTGGCGGTGCTGGCCTACGGCGAGCTCGACCCGGCGCTGCGGGTCAAGCCGCTGGGACGGCTCTCCGCCTAGGCCGCGTCGTCCTCGGTGGAGCCGTCGGCCCGGGCGGTCGTCGCGTTCGCCCGGTTGACCCGGTCACGCAGCTCCTTGCCGGTGCGGAAGAGCAGCCCCCGCTTCGGCTTCACCGGGATGACCTGGCCGGTCTTCGGATTGCGGCCCTGGTAGCCCTCGTAGTGCTTCACGTGGAAGGCCCCAAGCCCCCGGATCTCGATGTTTTCTCCGCGGCAGAGGGCGTCCTTCATCGCCTCGAAGATCGTCTCGATGGTCGCTTCGGCCTGCTTCTGCGTGATTCCACGCTTCGACACGAGGATGTTGATGAGGTCGCTCTTCAGCATCGCCGGGACGCTCCCTTGGCAGGTCGCCGAACCCGCCAATGGTTCTGGACACTTGCAGAATCCCGCGCGCCATGCAAGGGGCGCTGTGCGACAAGCTGCGGCAATGCCTCAGGATTTTGCTGAGAGTGGCCGGGATTCCAGCTCGGCCAGGGCCACCCAGGTCCAGGACTGGAGCTTCTGGGCCGCCTCGACGTCGGCGGCGAGCAGCGCGGCGTCGATCTCGGCGAGGTCCTGGGTGGGCAGGGAGGGGTCGAGCCCCTTCGGGAGGCCGAGCCCGTGCCCGCCGAGCGCCGCGCTCACCTGCCCGAGGGTGAGCTGGGCCGGATCCCGCGCCGGGCTCCAGCCGGAGTGCCGCCCCTCGTGGACCAGGTCCGCGTCCCGCAGGGCCTCGAGGATGGGTTGGACCACGTCCTCGGGCAGCTCGATCTCCCGGGCGAGGGTGGCGCGGTCGGGCGCGCGCTGCTGCTCGACCCAGGCGCGGGTGAGATGCTGGACGATGCGCACCGCCGCCAGCTCCCGGCCGCGGGGATGGTTCACCAGCGCGGGCCAGACCGACTGGAAGCGGGCGTTCTGAAGCGCATAGGCCAGGCGGGCCCCGGCGAGGACGATCCACCAGCTGAGGTAGAGCCAGAGCAGGAAGAGCGGGATGGCTCCGAGCGAGCCGTAGAGCACGCCGTAGCGGAAGGTCTGGGCGGCGAAGCTGGCGAAGCCGGCCCGGAGCACGGTCCAGAGCAGGCCCGCCACCGCCGCTCCGACCAGCGCGAAGAGCCAGCGCACCCGGCAGTTGGGGGTGACGACGTAGATGAGGGCCAGCGCCCCGATGGCGGTGAGCAGGGCGACGACCGAGAGGATCTCCCCGCTGAAGGGGGCGCCCGCGTCCTGGAGGAACCGGCGCAGCGCGGTGTTGGCCGACACCGCGGTGGCCAGCAGCAGCGGCATGGCGATCATCGCCGCCAGCCAGACGAGGACCCGCACCGGCCAGGGACGGTTCTCGCGGACGTTCCACACCTCGTTGAGGGCGTGGTCCAGCATCCGGATGAGGGGGACAGCCGAGACGACCAGCGCCACGAAGCCGACCGAGCCGGCCACCTTGGCGGAGGCGTCGGTGAGGATGCCGCGGAGCATGGTGAGCGCGCTCTCGGCGAGGCCGGGCGAGAGGAGCCTCAGCACGAGGTGCTCCATCCGGCGCTCGAAGGCCTCCTCGCCGATCTCGCGAAGCAGCACGAGGCCGATCACCGCCAGCGGCACCAGCGAGAAGATGCTGATGTAGGTGAGGGCGGCGGCACGGAGCCCGAGCTGCTCTCCGCGGTAACCGGAGAAGACGGCGCGGATGCGCCGCGCCGCCTCGCCCGACCTCCGGGTGGTGAGGGCCGTCGCCGTCACCGTCCCTGCCATCAGGCGCCGGGCGCCTTGTCCGCGTTCGGGGACTTCGGAGCGTTCTCGCCGCCACCGCCACCCCCGCGCCGGTCGCGGTCACGGTCCCTGTCGCGCCCACCCCGGCGGTTCCGCCCGCCGCGGTGCCCGCGGTCGCGCTCCCGTCCCTGGGCCACCGGCTCGGCCCGCTCCTGCGGCAGGCCGACGCCCTCCGGAGCGCGGAGGGTGGACGACGACGAGGCGACCTTGTGGTCCTCGCCGTGGGCGCTCCTTCCGAAGAGGTCGTACTGCTCGCGGTGGTAGGTGTTCTGGGGCCGGACCTGGATGGTCTTGTTGTAGCGGTCCATCAGGTGGCGGAGCTCCTCCCGCTCCTCGGCCTGGAGCAGGCGGGCGACCTCCACGTTGCAGTTCACCACGAGGGTGGGGTCCTTGAAGTTGGGCGCCTCGCGGCGGACCTCGCGGAAGATCTCGTAGGCCACGGTGGTGGCGGTCTTCACGAAGCCCTGCCCGGCGCAGTAGCCGCAGTCCTCGTGGAGCATCCGGCCGATGGACTCGCGGACCCGCTTCCGGGTCATCTCCACGAGGCCCAGCTCGCTGATCCGGAGGACGTTGGTCTTGGCCTTGTCTCGACCCAGGGCTTCCTGGAGCGCCTTGAAGACCTTGTCCCGGTTCTGCGGCTTCTCCATGTCGATGAAGTCGCAGATGATGATGCCGCCGATGTTTCGCAGCCGGAGCTGGTAGACGATCTCCTTGGCCGCCTCCATGTTGATCTTGGTGATCGTCTCCTCGAGGCTCTTCTTGCCGACGTAGCGGCCCGAGTTGACGTCGATGGCGGTGAGCGCCTCGGCCTGGTCGACGATCAGGTAGCCCCCGCTCTTCAGCCACACCTTGCGCTGGGTGGCACGGCGGATCTCCTGCTCGATGCCGTAGCTGTCGAAGATCGGCTCGTCGGAGTCATGGAGCACCACCCGCTGCGCCAGCGCCGGGTCCTGGGCGGTGACGAAGCCTCGGATTCGCTCGTACTCCTCGCGGTCGTCGACCACCAGCTTCTCCACGTCGGCGGCGAAGAGGTCGCGGGTCGCGCGGAGGATGAGGTCCAGGTCGGGGTGCATGAGCCCCGGGCCGCCCCGCTTCTCGTTCTTGCGGACCACCTGGTTCCAGATCTCGATCAGGAACCGGATGTCGCTCTCCAGCTTGGCCTGGGGGACGTTCTCCGCCACCGTGCGGACGATGAAGCCGGTGCCCGGTGGGCGGAGCCGGTCGACGATCTCCCGCAGCCGGCGCCGCTCCTTCTCGTTCGAGATTCGCCGGCTGATGCCCACGTGGTCGACCGTGGGCATGAACACCAGGTGACGGCCGGGGATGCTGATGTGGGAGGTGAGACGCGCGCCCTTGCTCCCGATGGGGTCCTTCGAGATCTGGACGACGACCTCCTGGCCCACCTTCAGGAGGTCCTCGATGCGGACCTCCTTTCGCGGGCGGGGCCGGTCGTCCCGGCGATCGCCCCGGCCATGGCCGTTCCGTCCCCGGTCGCGGTCACGGCCGCGCTCCTGCTGCTGGCGCTCGCGCAGCTCCCGGCGTGCGCGCCGTTCGCCCTGCTCCGGGCCCCGCTGCGGAGCGGAAGGGGGCGCCGCGCCAGGCGAGGTGGCCGCCTCCGGTCCCGGGACTCCGGCGGCGTCGGGGGGCTGGAGGGCAACCGTGCCAGGCTCGGGCGAGGACACGGGAGCCACGTCCGCGGAGGCCTGCTCCGAAGGCACCGCGGGCGCTTCGGACCAGCCCCCGGAGGTGGACGGAGCGTCCACCGGCGAGGCCGCGGGCGACTCGTCCAGGAAGGAAGAGGAGGAGAGCCCCAGGGGCTCGTCCGCGGCGTTCTCGCCCGCCTCGGCGGCGTCGAGGGGCCCCGCGTCGTCCTCGTCGGCACCGGCCTCCTCCGGCTCCGGGCCGCCCTCGGCGAGGGCCGCAGAGGCCGCCTCGTGGAGCGCATCGGCGTGGGCGTCGACGTGCTCGACCTCGGCGTGGAGGGATGGAGCCTCGAGCTCGGGTGGCACGCCGGGACTGGCCGCGCCCGCGTCCTCGAGCTCGTCGGGGACCTCGGGGGCGTCCTCGTGCTCGCCCTCGGTCAGCTCGAACTGGGCGCGGGCGAAGTCCGGGTCGTAGACGACGTCGCTGACGTAGAGGAAGGCGGCCTTGTCCAGCCCGATGTCCACGAAGGCCGCCTGCATGCCCGGGAGCACCCGGACCACCCGGCCCTTGTAGATGTTGCCGACGACTCCCCTGTCCTTCTTACGCTCGAGATAGAACTCCGCGATGTGGCCGTTCTCGACGAGCGCCACGCGCGTCTCGCGGCCGGCCGCGTTGATCAGGAGGATGCTGCCCATGGGGAAACCCCGTGCGCACGCGTCCGGAGTCGCCGTCCGCCGGACGGGAGGCGGCGGAACCGAGCGGTCCAGGAACGCGCGTATGGGAGGTCGTCCCGGGTGGACCCTCGGGCGCAGACCGACCGCCACCTGGGCGGTGCTCGGTCGTCGGGCGCAGGGGGTTCACGGAGTCAGGACTCCCTCGAAGTGCTCTGGTGCTGCCTTTCCTGCGGCCGGAGGGGCCCCCGGGGTGGGTGTGCCGGGGCCGGTGGGAGACTCCAGGGTGGAGAGCCCGGCGGCCTCGAGCGCCCGGGGGGGATTGTACCTGCTACGGCATCCCAGGGACGCAGGTCCCGTCAAAAATCCCTTTCAAGCCGTATACTTGCAGAGAAGGGGCCGCCGCGCAAGGGAGAGTGCAAACCCCTCGCGGCTGCTCGATTCCACCCCCTCAGGCATCCGCGATCGACGGCTGCCTGCTCCCGGGGCGGGAGGGCCGGGCCCGCGACTCGCGCTTGAGCCGCAGCGCCACCCAGGCATCCCCGAGGCTGGCCCGCTTGTCGTCCACCAGCCCGAGGTCCAGGCCCGCCTGGCGGACCGTGTCCTCGTCCAGGGTGCTCGACCCGGACTCCCAGGCCACCCAGATTCGCCCCGGCAGGGCGATCGAGCGGGCGAGCGCGGGCAGCCGCGCGAGGAGCTCCCCGGCGTTCCGGGTGAAGAAGAGCACCACGTCGAGACCCGTCTGCGCGGTGACCAGGAACTCCACCCCGTCCGGGAGTGGATTCAGCCGGGTCACGAAGCCGGGCGGCGGGTTCACCACCGAGACCTTCGAGCCGGCCCGGATGCCGAGCACGCTGCAGAGGAGGCTCACCCCGTCGTCCCCACCTGGAAGCCGTGGTCCAGCCCGGTGACCGCGATGGCGCTGACCCGGACCTCCTCCACCTCTGCAGCGGGCGGCCCCCGGTGACACCAGGCGACGAAGGCCTCCACCGCGGAGGGCACGCCCTCGGCGCGGGCCTCCACGGTGCCGTCCATCCGGTTGCGTACCCAGCCCGACAGCCCGAGGCGGGTGGCCTCGGCGACGGCGCGGGCGCGGAAGGCCACGCCCTGCACGCGACCCACGACCACCACATGAACGGCCGAGCGCTCCATCGGGGAGCCTGCTCTACGACGCCGCGGCGAGGAGATCCAGGAAGGCCCGCTCGTCGAGCACCCTCACCCCGAGCTCGGCCGCCTTCTTGAGCTTGCTCCCGGC
>Ga0335080_10001233_pt1 | contig 24710 bp, 24 predicted proteins | sample Lox_Sample_34_FD_206720 | JGI IMG/M metagenome (GOLD analysis project Ga0335080, IMG submission 206720) | Soil microbial communities from Loxahatchee National Wildlife Refuge, Florida, United States - Lox_Sample_3.4 | ecosystem: Environmental > Terrestrial > Soil > Wetlands | place: USA... | reverse complement strand
GTCGTGCCGATGCCGGCCGAGGACCTGGCGGTGCGCGCACCCGATGCAGCTTCGGTCGGCGCGGTGGCGTCGGCGTCGAGCTCGGGTCTGGGCAGCGTCGTCGCCGGCACCGTTGCGGCCGTAGGCGACACGACGGGCGCGATCGTGGGCGGCCTGACCGGCTCAGGCAGCGGCAGCTCGGGTAGCGGCAGCAGCGGCAGTGACGATACGTCCGACGACTCGAGCTCGGACGACTCCGGCTCGAGCCAGGGATCGAGCAAGTCGACCGCAGTCGCCGTCGGACTCGCCGCGAGCAACTCCGTCTTGATCCGCTCGGCGACCGTGGCCGAGACCGCGGTGAACGGCGCCACCTTCCCGGTGGACGCCGCTTCGGGCCGCACGGTGGTCGCGTTCTCGGAGCACGGCGTGCCCGTGGACCCGTCCAACCCCACCGCCTGGGGCAGCGGTGCGGGCGGCATCTATCTCACCGACACCGAGGGCGACACGATCGTCGCGGCGCTGGTGCAGCCCTTGGGCGACGTGAAGCTGCGGGTGTTCGACCCGGCTTCGCAGACCTGGAAGTGAGCGACGGACTCCCAGCCAGCTAGCGACCGCCGTAAGGGTCGCCGGGCAAGTCGGGGCTGTGCCGGAAGCGGCGGTGGCTCCACATGTATTGCTCCGGGTGCGCTCGAATGATCTCCCCGAGCGCCTCGTTCGCACGAGCAGTCAGTAGCTCGGCATCCTTGCGGCGGTCGCCCGTATCCGGTGTCTCGAGCGGGGGCCGGATCACCAAGCGATGGTGGTCCGGCCCGACGCGTATCGTGTAAGCGGGAACCACCGGCGCGCCCGAGCGCAAAGCCAGTACGGCCAGCCCCAGCGAGGTCGAAGCGCGCACTCCCAGGAACGGCACGAACACCCCGCGCGAGCGCCGCGCGTACTGGTCGTTCAGCACCACCACGGGCCGGCCCTTCTTCACGGCGCGCAGCATCTTGGGCAACACGTCCTTGTGTAGGAGCATCTCCGTGCCCGTGCTCTGGCGCTGGCGCAAGAGCTCCGCGCGCAGCAGGCGGTTGGCGACCGGCCGGCCGATCACGGTCAGCGGGAAGCCGAACAGCGGCGCCGCCTTCGGCACGATCTCGAAGCTCCCGATGTGAAGCGTCAGTGCGGCGGCGCCCTTCCCGGCCGCCATCACCGCCTGACCGATCTCCATGCCTTCGACCTCGACGCGCGCGCGCACGTCTTCCGCCGTCCAGTGTCTGCCGCGCGCCACGTCGATCAGGCCCCAGGCGAAGCTCACATAGCTCTCGCGGCCGATCTGATAGCGCTCGTCCTCGGAGCGCTCGGGAAACGCGATCCGCAGGTTGGTCAGCACGTAGTGAACGCGCTTTCCGCCGCGGTCGAACCAGGCGCGCGCCACCCGCGCCGCCAGGCGCTGCGAGGTCTCGAGCGGCAGCGCGGACAGCGCGGTGACTGCGCTGCGGAAGGCGGCGTACTCGGCGAGCTCGCGGGGTGTGTACACGCCCGCGGGAAGATATCAGAGGCTTCCGGCCGCGCCTTCGCATACACTCCGACCCATGCTGGAAGGCGAGAGGTACCTGTCACTCGCGACGTTTCGGCGCGACGGCCGCGAGGTCGCGACACCGATCTGGTTCGCGTCCGACGCCAAGGCGCTGTTCGCGTTCACCGCGGCCGACTCGGGCAAGGTGAAGCGCCTGCGGAACTCGCCGCGCGCGCGCATCGCCGCCTGCGACGCGCGCGGGCGCGTGCACGGGCCCTGGCTCGAGGCGCGCGCGGGGATCGTCTCGGACTCGGCCGCGATCGCCCGCGGGCTCGAGCTCTTGCGCGCGAAGTACGGCGTGTTGATGCAGGTGACCGACTTCTTCTCGCGGCTCAGCGGGCGCTACAACAAGCGCGCCTACCTGTGGATCGCCGCCACCGGCGAGTGACTCAGGGCTTCCACTGCGGCCGGCGCTTCTCGGTGAAGGCGCGGATCGACTCCTGGCCGTCTTCGGCTACGGCATTGGCCGCCATCACCTCCATCGCGTAGGCGTAGGCCTTCGGCTGGTCGAGGTCGATCTGCGCGTAGTAGGCCTGCTTGCCCAGCCCCTTCGAGAAGGCGCTGCCGCGGCTGGCGCGGCGAATCAACGCGTCGGTCGCGGACTCGAGCTCGCCCGCCGGCACCACGCGATTCACGAGCCCCCACTCGAGCGCGCTCTGCGCGTCGATCTTGTCGCCCGTGAACAACAGCTCGAGCGCGCGCTTGCGGCCGACCGCGCGCGAGACACTCACCATGGGCGTGGTGCAGAACAGACCGCCGGCGCCACCGGGTGTCTGGAACTCGGCGTCCTGCGAGGCGATCGCCAGGTCGCACGCCGCCACGAGCTGGCAGCCGGCGCCGGTCGCGAGCCCCTGCACGCGCGCGATCACCGGCTGCGGAATTGCCTGCAGCGCGGTCATCAGCTCGGTGCACACGACGAGTAACTGGCGCATGCCGGCAAGGTCGCGGTTCACCAGGTCCGCGTAGTCGTGGCCGGCGCAGTACACCGGCCCGGTCGAGCCGAGAATGACGCCGCGCGCCTTGCTGGCGCCGATCGCGCGCAGCGCGTCGCGCAGCTCGAGCATCACCTCGAGCGAAAGTGGGTTGCGCCGCTCCGGCTTCGTGAACGCCAGCGTGGCGATCGAGTCGTGCTCCTCGAACGAGACGTGCGAGAGCTCCATCGTCTGCTCCTACGCGGCGCGCGTCAGGCGCCGGCCGCCAAGAGATCCTCGAGCAGCGCGAGGCTCGCCTGCTCCTGCTCGTCGACCGAGCCGTCGGCGAGCACCAGCTCGCGCAACGTGTCGAGGAACAGCTTGCGATGCTCGCGCGGGATCTCGGTCGGGTCGACGTCGTCGATCGCGGGCGGCACCTGCAGCCAGGAGTCGACCTGCGCGATCTCGTCCGAGTCGAGCCCGAGCCGGCTCACCATCCGGCGCACGAACGCGCGTTCCTCGGGATGGACCTCGAGGTCGGCCCAGGCCACCGAGCACACGAACTTCATCAGGCGCAGGCGCTCTTCGCGCGCGAGCGAGGACACCATGCGCCCCACTCTCGCATTGCGCGTCGCCCGGGTCTAGTCGCTCAGAAAATGAACACCGCCGCGATGCCGATGATCCACATCACTGCGCCCATGGCCATCGCCAGCGCGATTCCGCGCGGCGAGCCCATCGCTGCGGGCCGATCGAGCTGGATCGGCCGGCGAGCGGATCGCTCGCGGTCGACGAGCTCTGCCGCCCGCTCGCGCCGCAAAGCAGCTGCGCCCACCGCAGCTGCGGCCATCGGTGCTCGGCGTTCTGGAAGCCTCGACAGGATTCGCATGCCTGCGCCCTCAGAGGGGGGTCGGTTGACTTCGGACGGACTCACGGAAGTTCGAACCGGGTGGGATGGGCTCCCTTCATCGCCCGCCCCACGCACGGAAGATGTTGCGTCCCTTAGATGCCTCGAACCGTGATTGCGGTCACTCTCTGCTGCGCGTTCTCGCACTCCCTACACAAGAAAGCGTCTCCCCCCTGGCCAGGTCGCTCCGTGCGATCAACGGCCGCGGCCGAACGATGCGTGAGACGACGGGCAGCACGCCGAGCACCGCCAAGGTCGACGTGAGGTTTCCCGCGCAAGCGAGCGCGCCCAGTGCGCGAATCGGCGGCAGCGCGGAGCTCGTGAGCAGCAGGAAGAAGAGACTGGCCAGCGCTCCCTCGGCGATCGGCCGCCCGACGTCGCGCAGGGCAATCGACACGGCGACGTGGAGCTCCGCACCGGCGCGGGCAAGCTCCCGCACCCGGTGCAGATACAAGAGTGCCGGCAGTGCGGCGACCGCAGAGATCAGCGCGGGCAGCGCGCCCGACGCCGAGTCGAGCGCCAGGCCGAAGCGGCCCATCGCGCCAAGCACGAGCGCGAGCGCGAGCGCGGCCGGCAGCGCGGCCAGCGCGCCGAGCACGGCGCTCTCGAGCACGAGCGAGGCCACGAGCGCGAGCACGGCGAGCGCGATCCCCGCGCCCGACAGCGTTTTCGCCGCCAATGGCGCGCTCTCCGACGCTGCCGCGAGCTCATCGCCGTAGAGCCGCACTGCGTCATCGCGCCCGAACGAAGCGCGGCCCGCCGCTGCGAGCGCGCTCGCGACCTGGATCAGCGCTCCCGGCTCGCGGCCGTCGACGAGTAAGTCGACGGCCAGGAAGCGGCGCGTGCCGTCGAGCCCCGTGGCCAGCGCCTCCGGTGACTCGCGCGCGAACAGCGCAAGGGTCTCCTCCACCTCGCCGCGCGTGGCCGGCACGACGAAAAAACCGGGGTCGTCGTCGTGGCGTGCGCGCGTCGCCGGCATTACGGCGGTGTCGACGAGTGACTCGGCGTGGGCCACCGCGGGCAGCGCGTTCGCAGCGTGCTCGAAGGCCAGGACGCGCTCCAGGAACGCCGGCTCCGCGGCGCCCCCGGGCGCGCCCGAATCCAGCACCGCGCGCACCGGAGTCGCGCCGCCGAAGTCGCGCGCCACGCTGGCGAGTGACTCGCCCTGCGGCGTGCGCACCGGCCAGAAGTGCGCGGCGGCGCCATCGGCGCGCAGCTCGCGCAGCCCGCCCGCGGCGAACGCCGTGAGCGCGAGCGCGACGAGCGCCCCCCGTAGACGGCGCCCTCGGGCGCGCAGAATTCCATCGAGCTTGCCGAGCGCGCTCTCGAGCGCGCCGCCAAAGACGCCGGCGCGCAACAGCGACTGCCCGCGCGCCGCGCGCGGCCGGGCTGCGAGCAGCGCCGAGGGCAGCCCCACCAGCACCGCCAGCGCCGAGAAGCCGAGACCGCACGCCGAGGCCAGCGCCAGCCGGCCGAGGCCGCCGCGCGCCAGCCCCGCGAGTGACACGAACGCGAGCGCGCCGGCCAGGCTCGCGCCGGCAAGCGGCGCTCCCAGGCTCGCCAGCGCGCGAGTCACCGCGAGCCCGAGCGCAGCGCCGGCGCGCTGCTCGCTGCGAATCCGGTGCAGGAGCGGAAGTCCGGCCAGCGCCGCGCTGCTGCCCACCACGAGCGGCAGCGCCGCACCGACCGTGCCGAGGCCCGTGCCCGCAAGCCCGAGCGCGCCCGCCGCGCAGGCCAGCGACATCGCCGCGAGCGCGCCGAGCCAGAGGCCCACGCGCGCGCTCGCGAACGCGGCCGCGCCCAACAGGGTCAGTCCGAGCAGCGCCAGTGGAGTCACACGCAGGAGATCCCGCAGCGCCGACTGCTCGAGCGCGTGCGCGCGCTCCGCGCTCGACACCGCGCTGAAGTAGAAGCTCGGCGGCCGCTGGAAGCGCGCCCGCAATGACTCGATCAGGGCGTGCGCGTCGCGCGCCGAGGTGCCCGGCGCGAGCGTGGCCGCCACGAGCGCCGCGCGCTCGTTCGGCGCCACCAGGCCGCGCAGCACCGCCCGCTCCTCGCCGGCGCGCGCGCGCAGCCGCCGCAGCGCCGCGGCATCCGCCGGCAACTCGCCCACGAAGCTCTGCAGCTCGAGCGCGCCGCCCGCCGCGACCACGCGCGGTCGGCTCGAGAGTGACTCGACGTGCCGGACCACGGAGCCCGGCTCGGACAGGACTCGGGTCAGCGCGGCCACCGTCTCGAGACACTCGCTCGACCACAAGCCCGCGTCGCAGACCAGCTCGAACAGCACGCGGTCGCCCCCGGCCAGGGCCGCGCCGCCGTCCGACTCACTCTCCGAGGCCGGCGCGTCGGCGCGAAGCTGCAGGCGAATCACGCCCGGAAAGAGCAGCGCGGTGAGCGCACACAGGCCCAGCACGAAGCTGCGGGGCGCGGCCGCCATCTGCCGTCCCAGCCGCTCGAATCGCCCGGCGAACCACACGCTGCGCTCCTTCACCGGGGGGCTTCAGCGCCGGGGTCCGCCTTCCGAAAGCGTTCCCGAAAGTCTCTTCGGACGGTTCCGGGTTCGCTTGAACGCAAACGCAGGCGTTCCTACCCTGCCGCCCGCTGGGTTGGAGCTCGGGCGCGGATGCGCGAGGCACTGTGGATCTTCGGCTACGGGTCGCTGTTGTGGCGGCCGGCCTTTCCCTACGTCGAGCGCCGCGGCTCCTGGATCACCGGCTTCGAGCGCCGTTTCTGGCAGGGCTCGACCGATCACCGCGGGGTACCCGGCGCTCCCGGCCGGGTCGTGACGCTCGAGCAGAGCGTGGGCGCACGCTGCTTCGGCGCGGCCTACCGGATCGGAGACGCGGACAGGGACGCCGTGCTCGCCAACCTGGACCACCGCGAACGCGGCGGCTACGAGCGGCTTTCGATGCCGCTCTGGTTCAGCGACGAGACGCGCGCGCCGGGCCTGGTGTACCTGGCCACGGAGACCAACCCGAACTATCTCGGCCCGGCGCCGCTCGACGCGATCGCCGCCCAGGTCGCGCGCGCGCACGGACCCAGCGGCGCGAACGCCGAGTACGTGCTGCGCCTCGCCGACTCACTGCGCGAGCTCGGCTTCGCCGACCCGCACGTGTTCGCGCTCGAAGAGCTGGTGCGCGGCACGGTGCCCGCGCTCGAGACCGCGCGCGCGAGCTAGTCGGCGTCGCGCCCGCGCCGCTCGCGCTTGGCCTGGCTGCGGTGGCGCTTCTCGGAGAGCCGGCGCTCGACCGCCCCGCGGCCCGGCCGCGTCGGCTTGCGCGCCCGCCGGGGCCGGGCCACGGCGCGCAGCATCTCGGCGAGTCTCTGGACGCACTCGGCGGCGTTGCGCGCTTGGTCGCGTTGGCGCTGCGCCTGGATCACCAGCTCGCCCTCGCGCGTGACTCGCGACGCGTAGGCGCGCAGGAAGCGCTGGCGCACGTCTTCGGACAGCGCCGGGCTATGGAGCACGTCCCAGCGCAAGGTGGCCTTGGTCGCCGTCTTGTTCACGTTCTGCCCGCCCGGACCCGAGCTTCTCGCGAAGCTGAAGTGCAGCTCGCTCTCGGGGATTCCGAACGGCAGGCGGGTCTCCGGCACGGCGCGAGTCTAGCCTTGACCGCGGGGCTCCGTCCCTGGACAGTTGCGCCGTGCCCCGCCTGCCCGCCGCTCCGCCGCCCGGCGTTCCGACCTCGACGATTCACTACCGCGTGCCGTTCTACGACACGGACGCGATGCAGATCGTCCACCACGCCCGCTACGTGCACTATCTCGAGCTGGCGCGGATCGTGTTTCTCGACGAGCACGATCGGCCGTACCGCGAGTACGTGGCCGAGGGGCTGCACTACGCGGTGACCGGCATGCAGCTCGAGTACCAGATGGCGGCGCGCTTCGACGACCGGCTGGAAGTCACTTGCTGGCTCGACTGGCTGAAGCGCGTGTCGCTACAGATCGGCTATGCGATCCGGCGCGGTCCGGATCTGATCGCGGTCGCGACCACCGAGCACGCCATGGTCTCGAACGAGGGCAAGCTCACGCCGATCCCGCCGGCACGCCGCGAAAAGCTCGCGACGCTCACTCGACGCTAGCGACCGCGACGGCGGCCTCGAAGCCGGCGCGCTCCGCGATCAGGCGGCGGTACTTCGGCAGGTCGCGCGGCCGGCTGAACGCCAGCACGCCGGTGAGTCGCCCGGCGCGGCCGTAGAGCGCGGTGAATTTGCGCGCCTCGAGCGAGCCCGCCACCACGCGCAGCTCGTCACCGGGTCGCATGCGCCCGGCGAACTGGATCTTCACGTCGTACTGATCGGACCAGAAGAAAGGTACGGGCGCGAACGGCTCGGCACCGAGGTCGCTGCCCGCGAGTCTCTCGGCCACGTAGCTGCCCTGCTCCACCGCATTGCTCCAGTGCTCGATGCGCATGCGCTCGTCGAACAGCGGGTTGTGCCAGCGCGCCACGTCGCCGGCGGCGAAGATGCCGGGCGCCGCGGCGCAATACGAGTCACAGACCACGCCGTCGTCGAGCGCGAGCCCGGAGCCCGTGAGCCAGGCGGTGTCGGGCGTGGCGCCGATCCCGACCACGACCACGTCGACCTCGAGCGTCGAGCCGTCGGACAGCGCGAGTCGCTCGACCCGGTCGCGGCCGGCGAAGCCCGCGACGCCCACCCCGCAGCGCAGGTCCACGCCGTGGTCGCGGTGGAGCGCCGCGCAGACCCCGCCCATGGCTTCGCCGAGCCCGCGCGCGAGCGGCACCGGCAGCGGCTCGATCAGCGTGACTTCGAGGCCGCGCGCGCGGCACGAGGCGGCGACTTCGGCGCCGATGAAGCCCGCGCCGACCACCGCCACGCGCGGACCGCGCTCGAGCGCGGCGCGCAGCGCGAGTGAGTCGTCGAGCGTGCGCAACAAGTGGATGCCCGGAAGCTCGGGCTGCCCGGGCAGCCGGCGCGGCACCGCCCCGGTCGCGATCACCAGCGCGTCGAAGGACTCGCGTCCCGCTCCGTCGACCTCGAGCGCGCGCGCGGCCGCGTCGAGCCGCGTGGCGCGCACGCCCAGCCGCAGGTCGAGCGCGAGTTCCTGGTACGGGCGCCGGCGCAGGCCGATCTTGTCGACCTCCCAGCGGCCCTGCAGGAGCTCCTTCGACAGCGGCGGCCGATCGTACGGCAGGTGCTTCTCGGCGCCGATCACGACCAGCGTCCCGCCATAGCCGAGCCGGCGGAGTGACTCGGCGGCGCGCAGCCCGGCCAACGAGGCGCCCACGATTGCGACCTTGGAGAGGCTCACGACCGGCGCACCTTAGAGGAGACTCGCGAAGAAGAGCCAGCGCCGCTCCCAGAAGCGCTCGAGCACCACCTCGAGCTGGTTGGCCCCGGCGCGCAGCGGCACGCGCGCGACGCCCTCGTCGGCTTCGATGCCCTTCACGTTGGGCAGGTCGAGCACGAGCGCGCCGTTCAGGTAGACGCGCGCGGCGCTGCTCGAGCCCACGTGCAGCTCGGCGCTGCCGGCGCTCGCGCGCTGGATCTCCGCGCGCGCCACCACCACGTCGCCGATCGCCGCCGGATCCAGCACGCCGAGATCGACGACCGGAATGCCCGCGGCGGCAGTCCGCTCGCTGCCCGCGGCGTCCTGGGGCACGACCAGGTCTTCGAGCGGCAGCCAGTCGGGGTTCGGGTGTCTGGGCGAGAGCCGGAAGCTCCGCACCCCACCGGCGGCGAGCGGGTCGGGCTCGAGCTGTGGAGCGCGCTCGACCAGGAGCCCGGCCAGCCCGAAGCCCGTGGCGCCGCCGAAGCGCAGCTCGAGCGCGCCGCCGTCCACGTGAGTCGTGAAACGGCGCCGCACCAGTGACCCCTTGTCGAGCGGCGTATCGAGCAGCACCACGCGCCCGTTCGCAGTCACCATGCCCGAGACCAGGAGATTCATGCGCGGCCAACCGGCGTTCGCCTCGACCACGCTTACGCGGTAGTCACCGTCGGGAAGATCCACCCGGAAGACCCGCGAGGGGCCCGAGAGCAGCGCGCTCGAGATCGGCGCGGGCAGCGCCGCGCCGGGATAGGGCCAGTACGGCGCGAACAGCGAGGCGCTCGCGAGCTCGTCGGGGCCCTGGTCGAGCGTGCCGGTGTAGTCCTTCTCTTCGGGCGTGGCGCGCGCGTCGTCGTCGCGCGGCAGCCAGCCGAAGCCCAGAGTCTTCGAGTACTCGGTGTCCGCGCGCACCGCGCGCCAGGGCGGATGGTCGGCGTTCTGCGCGAACGCAAAGGCCGCGACCGGCTCGCCGAAGCTCGCCAGCTCTCGGATGCCGCCGAGATAGGCCTGCTCCTGCTCACCCGCGAGTGACTCGAGCAGCTTGCCGGCGGCGGCGTCGTAGCCGTTCGGGTCCCTGCCGCGCAGCGCCTGCACCGCGCCGAGCCGGGAGCCGAGGTCGGCCACGCCGGCACCGGCGCTGCGCGCGCGGGCCAGCCGCCGGTCGCCGCGCGTCAGCGCGCTCGCGCGCTGCTCGGCGCCGGCGGGCCCGAGCACCAGCACGCCGTAGACGTGCAGCTCGGGCAGAGTCACTTCGGCCACGCCGCCGCGCACCGCGAGCGGCAGGTCGCGCTCGGGCTCGCCCGGCGCGAGCCAGCGCGCCTGCTCGGCGCGGACGTCGTTCGGAAGCCGCAGCCGGAACACGGCAGCGGGCACGGGCCGCGCCTTTCCGCTGGTGAAGTCGAGCGCGTAGCTCACGAAGTGCGCCGAGACGAAGCCGCCGTCGTGGCGCCAGGTCGAAACCCAGGTGTCCGGTGCAAGCGTGCCCGTGACCCGCGGCTCCGGCAGGAGCGGCGCGAGCTCGGAGAGGAGCCGCGCTCCGAGCGTGCGCCCCGCCGACCCGCCGCTGCGCGATGCCGGGAAGGACGCGCCGGCGAGCAGGGGCACGACCCGGCCCGCCGCGCGCAGCGCCGCGAGTGAGTCCCCGCCGCGCGTCCGGTTGCGCGGGTCGCGCAGCCCCAGCTTTCCGATCACCGCCAGCGTGCCGCCGCTGCGCAGGTAGCGGGCGAGTCGCGCGAGGTCGGCATCGCTCAAGCTCTCGAGCGACGGTGCGATCACGACCCGGTAGCGCGCGAGCTCCCGTTCGGACAGACCCTGCGGCGTGAGCTCGGGATGGCGCAGCACCACCACGTCGTAGGGCACGTGACCGTCCTCGAGCGCGCGCGCGGCGCTCGCGAAGTCGTTCTGCGCGGGTGAGTCGCCGGTGCTCACGCCCGGCACGCACTGGTCGAAGAGCATGGTCGGGACCGAGTAGAGCAACGCCACGTCGGCCAGTCGCTCGCGCCCGCGCGCCTGGTACACCGCGCGGTGTCGGTCGCGCAGGGCGTACAGCGCACTCACCGCGGGCAGCGCGTCCGGCGCCTGCGTCGCGAGCATGTCCACGTAGGCGAGGGGCACGCCGCCACCGGCGCTGATCTCGGCGAGCTCGTGCGCCACGAGGTCGGGCGTCTTCTTCTGCGGCTGCACCAGGAACATCACCGGCCGGCCAGGGCGCGCCGAGGCGAGCGCCAGCTCGAGCCGGAGCGCCCCGTACGCATCCCACCAGCCGTGCAGGAACTGGTCGTACTGCGCGAGCCCCGAGGTCTCGAACCAGACCGTGTCGACGTAGGGCGCGAGCGAGACCGGATAGGAGTCGGGTCCGGGCGGCGCGCCGCCCAGGTTTCCGTGCGCGTCGAACTCGCGGCCCGCACGCGCCGCCACCCGACGCAGATTCGTGTAGAGCCCGCGCCAGACGCCGATGTTCGCGGCGTGGCGGTAGAGCAGGAACTCGGCGAACACGGGATCCCGGCACAGCTCCTGCGCCAGCGCGTTCGCCCCGCGGAAATCGGCGCCGGCCGGCTTCCGGTACGGCTCGAGCTCGCCGAGACGGTCGCCCCAGCGCTCGCGCAGATAGTCGCGGATCGGCGCGACCGCCGGCTCGCCGTGGCGGGCCCGCCACGCGGCGAAGCCGCGCGCCGCGGCGTCTGAGTAACAGCCGAGCGAGCTCGGACCGGTGCCCCAGGCCGCGCCGCCCAGGTTGTCCTGCGAGATGGCGTCGGCGAACAGCGGACTCACGGCCTGGTCGTAGCCCAGCACGGCCGCCCAGCGCGGCTCGATCGGGTCGGCCATGTACGCGTGACCCGACATGGTCTGGATGGGATCGATCACCAGCTCGCCCATCGGGCCGCGCGCGAGCCCGCGCTCGCCGAACAGCGCCACCGCGGTCTCGGGCCGCAAGTGAATCGTCTCCTGGTACTCGTTGAAGCCGTAGTGCTCGAAGGCGATGCCGCGGTGCGCCAGCCAGCCATGACTCGCGTAGTTGAAGGCGCGGTCGACGTAGTCGACGGCGAGCCAGCGCTCGGCGGGCGCGAGCCAGCCGGACTGGCGCTCGGTCTGGGCAGTGACTCCCTCGCCCATCACCGCGTTCACGACGTCGGCGCTCCAGGCGGGCGGCGACGCCGCCACGCGCAGCTCGGCGGCCAGGTCTGGCGGGCGCCCCTCGACGGGCGCACCTTCTGGCAACGACGGTGCCTGCGCGAGCGGCGAGAGGACGGAGAGTGCGCCGGCGACGAACGCGCTGCGAAGCGGCATCGGCGCGACACTAGCAGACGAATCCGAGGCCGGGTCCCACGCGTAGTTGAGACGTGGAGCTGTGCTCATGAATCGGATGCGAGTCATCTCCGCCTTCATTTGTGGAATCTTCGTCGTGCTCGCCCCGCGAGCCGCGCGGCTCGAAGAGGCCCCCGCTCGGAGCGCGCCGACGGGCGACGTGACTCCGGTCACGCCGTTCGACCCCACGGAGCTCGCCGAGTCCTACTTCGAGCAGAGCGAGCGCTTCGACGCGTTCATGACTTACGAGGTGAAGCGCGGGCCTGCGGGCGCGCTGTTCTCGATCGCGCGCCGCTGGCGCGACGGGCTGGCGGAGCTGTTGTTCTACGTGCGCGCGCCGGAGAGCTTCGAGAAGTGGGCCATGCTCATGCGCGAGAACCACGGCGGCTCCGACGACCTCTTCTTCTACGCGGGCGACGCGACCGACCGCCGGGTGTGGCGGCTCGCGTCATCGCACCTGGAGCGCCAGGCGATCTTCGAGCTGATCGCGCTCGGCGACTATCGGCCGACGGCCCGAGGCGAGCTCAGCTACGAGGCCGGACCCGACGAGACGCTCGACTCCGTGGCGTGTCACATGGTGGTGGCGCGCTCGCCGCGGCCCTATCTCGGGTTCGACAAGACCGAGCTCGTGTTCGCGGCGCAAGAGCGCCTGCTGTTGCAGTCGCGCTTCTTCCGCGGCGAAAAGGAAGTGCGCAGGCTGTCGACGACGCTCGCGGACTACCAGGACATCGGCGGGCGCAAGCTCGCGACGCGTTGGATCGCCAAGCGCTGGGCGGACGAGGGCGAGACCGAGATCGTGCTCCGGCGCGTGGTCGAGACGGCGAACCTGCCCGACGGCCTGTTCAGCCAGCTCAACCTGCGCATCCAGCACTTCCCCGAGTTCTAGCCGACCAGCTTGGCCATGATCCTGGCCGCTTCCTTCGGATCGTCCTCGAGCACGGTGGCGCTGTGCAGGAGCGCACCGGCGGCCTCTTCCTGCTGGAGTCTCTCGACGCACTGCTCGGTCGAGCCGGCGAAGCCCAGGCGATTCATCATCGCGGGCGGGATCGCGGCCGCGGCCTTCTCGGGCCCGCCCTCGCTCCAGGCCGCGCGCACGCGGTCGGCCTCGCCCTGGAAGCCCTGGCGCGAGAGCTGCCGGTAGTAGAACTCGCCCATGCGCGCGCAGTAGAAGGCGAGCGTGCCCGCGCTGCGCCGGCGCGCGAGCTCGAGCTGCGCGGGCGTGTTGGCCACCGTGACTCCGCCGGGCGCGCGCACCGTGAACTGCTTCGGGTCGCGGCCCGCCTCGCGCACCCACTGGTTCACGCGAGTCACTTCGGCGGCGAGCTGGTCGATCGGGATCATGACCGGCATCCAGCCGTCGGCGATCTCCGCGGTCATGCGCACGCTCTTCGGGTTCAAGGTGGCGAGATAGATCGGCACCTCCTTGCGCACCGGGTCGAAGCGCAGCGTGAAGCCGCGCTCGAGCTTGAAGATCTCGCCCGAGTACTTGACCGGCTCGTGCTTGAAGAAGAGCCGCAGGATCTCGACCGTCTCGCGCATCCGGCGCAGCGCGGGCTGGAACGGCACGCCGTGGAAGTGCTCGATCACGTTCGGGCCGCTGTTGCCCAGGCCGATGATGACTCGTCCGCCAGACAGCTCGTCCAGCGTGGCGAAGTGTTGCGCCAACGCCGCAGGAGTCCGTGAATAGATGTTAACGATCGCGGTGCCGAGCTTGATGCGCGAGGTGCGCTCCGCCACCTGAGTCAGTAGTGAGAAAGCGTCGCGGCCCCAGGCCTCTGCGGCCCAGAGTGAATCCACTCCTGCATCCTCTGCCGCCTTGGCGCGCACGAACGCCTTCTCGCGGTCGAGATTTCCCTGCCAGTCGAACCCGATACCGATGCGCCTCGCCACGTTCGCCTCCTCGCGTTCCCGCGGCGCAGTTTGACAGAACTTTCACCAGTATTCCGCGGCCTTCGGCCGATCCTGTCCTTAGCCTGTGCACACTTTCTTTGGCCGGAGGATCCCCCGCATGAGCGCGCCCGCCGACTCGCTGAAGCTGCCCGACCTGGAACAGCCCGACCGCCGCCCCGCGGACGGAGTGCTCGCGCGGAAGCAGCTCCTGCCGAGCGTGATCTACTGGGGCCTGCACGTGCTGGCGCTCGGCGTGATCTTCACTCCGGCTTCGCCCAAGGTGCTGGTGCTGACGGCAGTCACTTTCTGGCTGCGCCTGCTCTCGATCACCGCCGGCTACCACCGCTACTTCGCGCACCGCGCCTACCGCACCAGCCGCGCGTTCCAGTTCCTGCTCGCGCTCGTGGGCACGAGCGCCACGCAGAAGGGTCCACTGTGGTGGGCGGGCGGTCACCGCCGGCACCACCGCTACTCCGACCAGCCGGGCGACATGCACTCGCCGCGCGAGGGCTTCTGGTACTCGCACCAGGGCTGGATCCTCGACACCCAGTGGGAGCGCACCGAGCTCGAGAACATCCGCGACTTCGCGCGCTATCCCGAGCTGATGTGGCTCAACCGCTGGCATTTCGTGCCGCCGATCGCGCTGGCGCTGTTGTGCACTTGGATCGGAGGATTCGCGGGCGTGCTCTGGGGCTACGTCCTCTCGACGGTGCTCCTCTGGCACACGACCTACACGATCAACTCACTCGCGCACCGCTTCGGCAGCCAGCGCTACCAGACCGGCGACGACAGCCGCAACAACTGGTTCCTGGCGCTGCTCACCTTAGGCGAGGGCTGGCACAACAACCACCACTGGTTCATGAGCTCGGCGCGCAACGGCTTCTTCTTGTGGGAGATCGACATCACCTACTACGCGCTGCGCGCGCTGGCCGCCGTGGGCATCGTTTGGGACCTGAAGGAGGTGCCGGAGAGCTTCCTGCACCCCACTGCCGAGGCCGCTCCCGCGCCGCTCACTGAACCCGAATCGTCGCCTTCTTGATCTCGAGCTTCTCCTTGGTGCGGCCGCTCTCCGAGCCGGCCGATTCCAAGGCCTTCATCGTGTCCTGACCCTTGGTGATCTCGCCGAACACCGTGTGTTTGCCGTTCAGATACTCGGTGGGAACGAAGGTCAGGAAGAACTGACTGCCGTCGGTGTTCGGGCCGGCGTTGGCCATCGACAGGATCCCGGGCTTGTCGTGCTTCGCGGTGGGCGAGAACTCGCCCGCGTAGTTGTAGCCGGGCCCGCCCATGCCGGTGCCGGTCGGATCGCCGCCCTGCGCCATGAAGCCGGGGATCACGCGGTGGAACACCACGCCGTCGTAGAAGCCCAGCCGGGTCAGGTAGATGGTGCTGGTCACGTGCATCGGCGCGACGTCGGGCTTGAGCTTGATCTCGATCGGGCCCTTGTTGGTGTCGAGCACCCAGAAGTAACTCTTGCCGGGGCTGAAGCTCACCTTGTCGGGCTTGGGCAGGTGCTGCTTCCAGTCGCTCTTCGACTTGTCGATCTTGGCCTTCTGGATCTGCGCGTCGACCGCGGAGATCGCCGCATCGCTGTCCGACATGGTGCTTCCTTCCTTCTTGTCCGCGGCATGCGCCGCACCGGTGAACACGAGACCAGCCGCGAGCGCCGCGGCCCAGAGCGAACGAGTCATTCTCCCTCCTGCCGGACGCCCGCGACGGCGGGCCCGGAAGCGGGGGAATGATGCCCGGGATCCCGGGGGACGCCAAGATGGTGGAAGATACCGGGATGCTACGTTCTTGGGCGCGCAACCTCGGCGCCGCGCTCTGGATCGCCCTCCTCCTCTTCGCGTGCGAGTCGATCCTGCTCGCCCTGTTCGATCTGCCCCGGTTTGCAGGGCGATTCGTGATCGGTCACCCGGGGCACGCCATGAGCGCGCTCGGCAGCTTCGCGTCCGTGTTTCTCCTCGTGGCGATGATGCGCGCTTGGGTCCACGTCCCGGGGCTGACGCTGGGTCTCTTGCTTGCGTTCTGGATCGCTCGGGTCCCCGGTCGGCTCGCGACTCTCTTGCTGGTGAACTTCGCGCTGTTCTGGCTGCTGACCTGGGTGTTGCTGCAGATCCTGGAGGCTCCGCAGCTCTTCGACTTCAAGCCGCCGCTCTATGACCAGCCGGTGCTTCGCGCCGCTGCTGCGTCGCTGCTCTCGCCGATCGTGCTCTGGCGCTGGCTGCGCCCGCTGCTTCCCACAAGTGAGTCGCCGGAGGGCGCCCTCAGCCGCAATCGAGCCCCAGATTCTTGGCGATGATGCGCTTCATGATCTCGTTCGTGCCCGCGTAGATCGACTGGACCGCGGCGTCGGCGTAGTCGGTCGAGATCGGGTATTCGCGCATGAAGCCGTAGCCGCCGTGGAGCTGCAGACACTCCGCCGTGAGTCGCTTCTGCAGGTCGGTCGTCCACCACTTGCCCATCGAGACCTCGGAGACGATCGATTCCTTGCGCGCGTGCGCGGCCACCAGCTGGTCGGTGAACTGCTGGCCGATCTCGACCTCGCTCGCCAGCTCGGCCAGCTTGAACTGCGTGTTCTGGAAGCCCGCGATCGGCTGGCCGAAGGCGCGCCGGCCCTTCACGTACTCGAGCGTGTCGTCGAGCGCGCGCCGGCACGAAGCCATCGAGCCGATCGAGATCGACAGCCGCTCCTGCTGCAGGTTCTGCATCAGCTGCTTGAAGCCGCGCCCTTCGGCGCCACCGAGCAGTGAGTCGACCGGCACGCGGCAGTCCTGGAAGAAGAGCTCGCTGGTGTCCTGCCCGCGCAGGCCCAGCTTGTCGAGCTTGCGGCCGCGCACGAAGCCGGGCGCCGTGGCCTCGACCAGGAGCAGGCTGATGCCGCGGTGGGGCGGGTCGGCCTTGGGATCGGTCTTCGCCACCACGATGAACAGGTCGCCGATCTGGCCATTGGAGATGAAGGTCTTCGAGCCGTTCAGCACGTAGTGATTGCCGTCGCGAATCGCGGTCGTGGCCACGTTGGCGAGGTCGGAGCCCGTGCCCGGCTCGGTCATGGCGATGCCGAGCAGGACGTCGCCGGAGATCGCGCCGGGGAGATACTTCTCTTTCTGCGCCTTGCTGCCGAACTCGGTGAGATACGGCATGCAGATATCGGAGTGCAACGACATCATCAGCGCGTGCGCGCGCAGGTAGGCCATCTCCTCCATCACGATCGCGTCGTACAGGAAGTCGGCGCCCGCGCCGCCGTACTGCTCGGGCGCGTTGGCGCCGAGGAAGCCCTCTTCGCCCATGCGCTTCCAGGTGGCGCGGTCGCTCATGCCCTTCTCGTTCCAGCCGGCGATCTTGGGCTCGATCTCGGCGGCCGCGAAGCGCTTGAACTGAGCTCGGAAGAGCTCGTGCTCGTCGGCGAAGATGGTGCGTCGCATCCGGCTAGTGTGCCGGAGACGGCTCGACTTCGCTGCCGACGGGCTGGCTGTAGAACTGCCGGTACCAGCGGCGGAAACGGCCGAAGTCCTTCTCGGGCTCGGCCAAGAGCGGCTTGTCGCGGTAGATCTTGTTCGACCAGATCGGGATGTCGAGGTTGTAGTCGTTCACGTAGAAGTCGAAGAAGCTCGACACGACCTGCGGGTCACAGCGCTTGTGCGCGTAGTAGCGGTGCATGATGTGCAGCTTCTCGGGCCCGACCGGAGTGAGCGCGTTGACCGCGATGCCATCCATCTGGCCCTTGAAGCGCGTGTACAGGAAACCGGGCCCGGAGTTGAACGAGTCGACGTCGGTGGTGACCGAGGCGGTGTCGGCCTGGTCTTCGGCGCCGGTGTCGACGTCGATCTTCAGCCGGTAGTACGGGCCGTCCGGCTCCCAGTGGATCGCCTTGCACTTCCAGCCGTGCAGCGTGGCGAAGTGCGCGAAGTCGACGCCGTTCTCCATGATCTCCTGCGGGTGACTCGAGATCGTCCACTCGTGCGTGCGGTGGAGCTCGTAGTTCGGATCGAGGATCTCGGGCACGACCTCGGGCTTCCAGTCCGGCTCCTTCCCTTCCAGGTGGTGCCAGACCAGGATCATGCCGTTGCACTCGAGCGCCGGGTAAGTCGCGAGCCGGGCCAGCGGCGGAATGCGCTTGGCATACGGAATCTCGACGCACGCGCCGGAGCCGTCGAAGCGCCAGCCGTGGAAGGGACAGCGGATGGTGTTGCCCTCGACCTTCCCACCCTTGCCCAGGTGCGCGCCCAGGTGCGGACAGTACGCGTCGGCGGCCCGGACCTGGTCGTCCTGGCCGCGCCAGATCACGAGGTCGCGGCCCAGATAGTGGACCGCGCGCGTCTCGCCGCGGCCCAGCGAGTCGGAGTGGGCGACGGCGAACCAGCCATTCGGATACGGCGGCAGCGGAATCCGGGCCATGGGCACCTCCCTCGGGGACTGACCGGCAAATTATAACACGTTGCATTTTCGCCGAGTGTGGCCGGACAATGGGATTGCATGGAAAAGCTCGTCTACCTGCTCTGGCGCGACCCGACGCTCTCCGAGAACGCCTTCGCCGAGCGGCTGGAGTGCTCGGTCGGGCCCAAGCTGGCCGCGGCGGGGGCGCGCTCGGTCGCCGTGAGCTGGGCGCACGCGCACGCCGACCTGGGCGGCAGCGTGCCGATCCGCGAGACGGGGAGCGAGTTCCATGGCCTCGTGTCGTTCTGGCTGCCCTGCGTGGACGATGCACCGGCGTACGAGGCGATCCTGCGCGACGCCGCCGGCCGGATCGCCGGCTATCTCGTCACCGAGTCGGTGCCGCGCGATTTCGACGCGCGCACCTGGCCGAACGGGACGCGCAGCCCGGGCAAGAAACTGATCACCGTGTTCGAGCAGCCCGCGCGACTCACCCGCGACGAGTTCATCGCGCGCTGGCACGGCTCGCACACGCCGCTCTCGCTCGAGATCCATCCGATGTGGCGCTACGTGCGGAACGTCGTGGCGCGGCCACTCACTCCCGGGGCGCCGAGCTACGCGGGCATCGTTGAGGAGCACTTCCGCGAGCTCGCGGACATCACCGATCCCGAGCGCTTCTACGGCGGGAAGGAGAAGCTCGCCCGGAACCTGAAGCGCGTGATCGACGACGTGCGCACGTTCCTCGACCTGGAGCGCGTGACCTCGGTGGTCGCGAGCGAGACGATCCTGTCGTAGGAGCGCGAGATGCTGCTCGAGAACAAGGTCGCGATCGTGTCGGGTGTGGGCCCCGGGATGGGGCGCGACATCGCGCTCGCGTTCGCGCGCGAAGGCGCGAACCTGGCGCTGGGCGCGCGCAGTGCCGAGTACGTCGAGAGCGTGGCCAAGGAGGTGCGCGCGCTCGGCCGGCGCGCGCTCGCGCTGCCGACCGACATCACGAGCCTCGCGGACTGTGCGCGGCTTGCGGCTTCGGCGGATGAGGAGCTCGGCGGCGTCGACGTGCTGGTGAACAACGCCTACCACCCGGGCACCTACGAGCTGTTCGAGAACGCCGAGCTCGAGCGCTGGCGGGCACCGCTGGAGGTGAATCTGCTCGGCTCGCTGCGACTCACCCAGGAGGTGGTGCCGCGCATGAAGAAACGCGGCGGCGGCTCGATCGTGTTCGTGAACTCGATGATCGTGCGCGAGGTGCTGCCCACGATGGCGAGCTACGCGGCCTCGAAGGGGGCGCTGCTCGCGGCGGCCCAGGGCCTGGCGCGGGAGCTCGGCCCGCACCGCATCCGCGTGAACTCGGTGCTGCCCGGCTACATCTGGGGCGCCACGCTCGAGGGCTACTTCAAGATGATGGCGACCGCGCGCGGGATCACACCCGAGGCCGTCTACGCCGAGGTCGCGAGCAAGATCGCGCTCGGCAGGATCCCGACCTCGGAGGAGATCGCGGGCTCGGTGCTGTTCTTCGCATCGGGTCTCTCCGGTGTCGTGACCGGCCAGACACTCGACGTGAACGGCGGCCAGGTGATGGCCTGATTGACTACGTTCGCCTGCGGCTCACTGCGCGGTCCTTCGGACCTTGCGGGCCTCGCTCAGGGCGGCCTTCGCTCGGCCTGCCATCGAACGTCGGGTCACTAAGGCCCTAGCCAGAGGCCGAGCTCGGAGTCGTCGGCGAAGAGCGGGATGCGCGCGCCCAGCGCGAGCTCGGGGGCGATGCCGACGTGGAAGCGGCGCGCGCGTTCGAGCAGGCCGGCACGCCTTGCGCGGGCGAGCACGCCGAGCGCGCTCGTGCCGGCGGTGAAGCGCGCGTTCCACTCGACCACCGCGCGGAAGCGCTCGCGGCCATCCGCAGCCCGGTAGCTGAAGGCATCCAGCCCACACGGGCCGGTGTAGCCCTCGGCTGCCGCGGCGCGGCCGAGCGCCTGCGCCGCGCGCTGCAGCTCGTCGTCCCACGGGCTTCCGGAGCGGACCGCGCCGTCGGGCTCGAACCGGCCGGTGTGGCCGATCGGCACGCCCGTGGGAGTCACGATCTGCTGCAGCGTGCCGAGCAGCCGCGGCTCGCGCTCGGGGGTGATCCAGAGCTGTGCCGACAAGTCGGCGCTGCGCTCGAGCCACGGCTCGACCACCACCCCGCCCCGCTCGCGAAAGCGCGGCAGGTTGCCGCGCAGTGACTCGAGATCGAGCCGGCCGTCGCGCCCGGTGAGTCGCCCGCGCCCGCTGGTGCCGAAGCGCGGCTTCAGCACGAACTCCTCGCCCAGCTCGCGCGGCCAGCGCGCGACCTCCTCTTCGATCCGACACTGAACCGTGTCGGCGGCGTCGAGCTCCTCCGGGCCGAGCGCGAACGCAGTCTTCGCCAGCTCGGCGGGCAACAGGCCTTCGGCGCGCGCCCGCTCCAGCGCGAACGCCTTGTCGTGGACGCGCGCCACGAGCTCGGGCGCGGCCGCCGCGAGCGGCAGCCCCTGCTCGCGCGCGAGCGCAAGGGCCTCGGGCGTGGACAGCCAGGGCACGAGCCCGCGCAAGTCACACAGCTCGAACGCGGCGCTCCCGCCGTCTCGGCCGAGCGCGCCCGAGAGCCCGGGGGCGAACTCGGGCGTCGGCCGAAACAGCGCCGCCCACAGCCGCGCCGCGGCGCGCACGCGCGGGTGCGACGCCATGCGCCGCCAGCCGTCCCCCTCCTCCGCCCCGAGGTTCGGGAACAGGAAGAGCGGGTCGCTCATGCAAGCGCCCGTGCGCGTCGGGGCCGGCTCTCCTGAGTCGCCCGGGCCTGGCGCACGTGCTCGATCAGCTCCTCCGGCAGCCCCGAGCGGCGGCGCGCCTCGGCGTCGAACTGCCGCCCCTTCGCGCGCGAAGCCTCGAGCGGAAAGGGCACCGCCGCGGTGTAGGCCTCGACCCAGCCCTCGCCCGCGGGAGACAGTCGCGGCAGCCAGCGGACGGCGAGCGCCACGTGGCGCTGCTCCTCGCGCTGCACCGTCTCCGAGACACGCGCACTGGCCTCGTCGCCGGCGCGGCGGAAGCCCTCGGCGTAGAGCGCCGTGAAATCGAGGTTCGCCTGCTCGAACGTGAGTCCCATCGCGGCCAGGAACGCCGCCGGCCCGCGCGCGTGCGCCGCGATCGCCGGCACGTGCTTCCAGAAATAGTCGGAGAGCGGCTCGTCGCAGAGGTCCTCGCCGTGGGCGCGCAGGCGCTCGAGATAGAGCCGGCAGTGTCTCTGCTCGTCGGCCAGGGCCTGCGCGAGCTCGCGCCGGAGCGCGGGGTCGAGCCCCGGCCAGTAGACGAGCGCCCAGGCGAACAGCTCGACCGCCATCAGCTCGTGATGCGCGAAGCGCCGCAGGCAGGTCGCGCGGGCGCGTAGCGCGCCGAGCTCGCCCGGGCGCGGCAGGCGCGCGACCCCGCTGCGCATCTCGAGCCCGGGCGCGCGGCTGGGCCGGGCAACGAACAGCGACTCACCCGGCTCGGAATCCGGCAACAGCGTCCCGCCCGCGTCGAAGGGGGGCACGAGCTTCCGCTCCAGCGCCCCCGAGCCCAGGATCTCGAGGCAGCGCTCGCGCAGGCTGGGCCGGGCTTCAGTCATTTGGGCCGGGAGACTACAGCTCGCACGCGCGATTCGGTAAGGTCGCCACACCCCTCGAGCTTCGACCTCGCCGATCGCGCGATCGGCCCGGGTGGGGGAAGTCGATGGACGCACTGCTGCGGAATCTCCACCCGGTGGATGCGCTCGACGTCGCGATCGTCGCGCTCTTGCTCTACACCGCGATGAGTTGGCTGCGGCGCTCGCATGCCGCCCTGGCGGTGGTCGGTCTCTCGCTGCTGGGCGCGGTGTATCTCGGCGCGCGCCTGCTCGAGCTGCACCTCACCACGCGCGTGTTCCAGGCCTGCTTCGCGGTCGGCGCGCTGGCGCTGGTCGTGATCTTCCAGGACGAGCTGCGCCGCGGCTTCGAGGAGCTGGCCGCGTTCGCACTCGCCAAGCGCGGCGACCGCCGCTCGCGCCTCGACACACCCGAGCTCCTGGCCCGCGCGCTCGCGGACCTGGCGGGCGCGAGGATCGGGGCGCTGGTCGTCGTCGCCGGCACGCAGCGGCTCGACCGCCACTTGCAGGGGGGTCACGAGCTGGGCGGCCGGCTGTCTCACGCGCTGCTGGCGAGCCTGTTCGATCCGCACTCGCCCGGCCACGACGGCGCGGTGGTGGTCGAAGACCGCGACGTGTCTCGCTTCGGCGTGCACCTGCCGCTGGCGCGGGGCACCGCCGCGCTCCGGGGCCTGGGCACGCGCCACAGCGCGGCGCTGGGTCTCTCCGAGCGCTCGGACGCGCTCTGTCTCGTGGTCTCCGAGGAGCGCGGCTCAGTGTCCGCGGCGCGCGACGGCGAGCTGCGCGTCATCGGCTCGGAGGACGAGCTCGCGAAGCTCGTGACTTCCTTCTACCGCGAGCGGCGCGCACTGGGCCGGCCGCGGCCCCGGCTGCACGATCTGGTCCGCGGCAGACACTGGGAGAAGCTGGCCGCCGTGGCGCTGGCGATCGGGCTCTGGCTGATGCTCGGGAGAGACCTGCACCGCTAGCGGCCCTGCAGCCGCACCGGCTGACCGCGCTGGTAGCCGGCGACCCGCGCCTCGATCTTCGCCGCCAGCTGCAGGTCGCCGCGCGCGCGGGCCAGCGCGGCCGCGCGACCGGCGCGTTCGACCGCGAGCTCGGGCCGGCCCGCCTCCATCGCGGCCATCCCCCAGACGTCGAGCTCCTCGGGGGAGTCACACGGCCATTCCGCGCACACCTGCTCGCACAGCGCGAGCGCGCGCGCGCCGTCGCGCAGACCGTCGGGCGCGACCGACAGCAGCCGCGCCAGGCGCATGCGCGCGTCGCGCGAGCCGCGCGCATCGGACGCGGCCGCCGCGTAGGCCGCCTCGGCATCGGCGAAGCGCTGCGCGTGCTCGAGCGCGATCGCGTAGGCCAGCCGCCCGCCGGCGATGTTCGGCTCCTGCGCGAGCGCGCGCTCGAGTGACTGCAGGCCTTCCGCATCGTTGCCCAGCATCACCTGGACCTGGCCCAAGTTCGCCAGCGCGCGCGCGTAGCCCGGTCGGATGCGCAGCGCGGTCTCGAAGGAGTCACGCGCCGCCTCCAGGTCGCCGCGCTGGGCGAGCGCCACGCCGCGCTCGGTGTGCGCGAACCAATTCGAGCGCGTGACCTCGACGGCGTGCGTGAACAGCGAGAGCGTGTCGTGCCAGGTCTCGACCTGGCGGCGGGTCTGCAGCGCACAGCCCGCCAGCACCAGCGCCGCCAGGGCCGCCGTGACTTCGCGCCCGCGCGGCAGCCGCGCGGCCAGCTCTCCGCCGGCCCACGCCGCAATCAGCGCGAGCCCGAGAAACGGAAGATAGGTGTAGCGGTCGGCGAACGCCTGCACGCCCACCTGCACCAATCCCAGCGTGGGCACGAGCATGCCGGTGAACCAGAGCCAGCCGATCAAGAGCCAGGGCCGGCGGCGCGCCTGCGCCAGCGCGAGGGCGGTGATCGAGAGCAAGAGCACGGCGCAGGCGATCACCACGCGCGGCTCGATCCGCCGGTAGGGATACATCGCGGCCAGGTCCATCGGCACCAGCGCGCGCCGCAGATACTCGGCGTAGGCGACGATCGAGTTGTCGAGCCGCATTCCCGCCGACAGCGGAGACATGTTCGGCGCCTGCGCGAACAGGGTCACGACGCACGAGCCGGCGGCGAGCGCCCAGAACGGGAGCTTCTCGCCGAGCCGCGGACCGAGCTCGCGGACCGAGCCGAGCCGGCGCAACGGCCAGGCGTCGAGCAGCAGGAACAGGAACGGCAGCGTCACCAGCATGGGCTTCGCCAGCAGCGCCGCCGCGAACAGCGCCAGCGAGCCCCAGTAGGTCGCGCGGCCGCCGGCTCGCGCCCAGACCGCGTAGCTCCACAGCGCGGCCAGCCCGAAACAGGCCGACAGCACGTCCTTGCGCTCGGCCACCCACGCCACCGACTCCACGCGCAGCGGGTGGATCGCGAACAGGGCCGCCGCGAACGCCGGGCGCCAGGTGGCGCCCGTGAGCCGTGAGAGCGCCAGGAACGCAAGCACCGCGTTGGCGGCGTGCAGCGCCGCATTCACGTAGTGCGGCCCGGCGGGAGTCACTCCGAAGAGCGACACGTCGAGCATGTGCGAGATCCAGGTGAGCGGGTGCCAGTTGCCGGCGTGGAAGATCGTGAACGAGCGCACGATCGCCGTGAGCGAGAGCCCGCCGCGCACCAGCGGGTTCTGGGTCACGTACTGGTCGTCATCGTAGGTCAGGAACTCGAGCCCGCCCACGCCGGAGTATCCGAGCGCCACCAAGCCGCACAGCGCCGCGGCGATCGCCGCGCGCTGCTTGGTCACTTCGCCGACCCCGGGAAGCGCGGCGACGGGCGCAGGCCCCATTTCGCCAGCCGGAATTCCAGCCCGGTGCCCAGACACCCGAAGCCGTACTT
>Ga0335080_10001230_pt1 | contig 24776 bp, 21 predicted proteins | sample Lox_Sample_34_FD_206720 | JGI IMG/M metagenome (GOLD analysis project Ga0335080, IMG submission 206720) | Soil microbial communities from Loxahatchee National Wildlife Refuge, Florida, United States - Lox_Sample_3.4 | ecosystem: Environmental > Terrestrial > Soil > Wetlands | place: USA... | reverse complement strand
TCGGCAGCACCGGCTCGAGCGAGATCGCGACCGGCGCGCCGTCGAGGGTCACGTTCTCGCAGCCGACCAGCGCCGTCAAAAGCCGCTGCATCGCCTCGGCCGGCGGCGGGCCGGTGCGGCGCGGGTCGATCCAGCGTTCGACCGCCAGATCCTCTGCGCTCACCAGCGGGGCGGGGCCCGGCGCGCGGCCGGAGGCGTAGGCCGAGAGCGAGTGGGCGAGCGGCTGGTCGGCGCCGTCGCGCACGATCACGCGCGCGAGCGCGATCCCGCCGGGCTTGCGCGTGAGTCGGTAGCCGAGCTTGGCGGAGACCTTCGCGGCGGCGGCCAGCGGCGCGCCCGACTCACTCGCGCGCCGCAGCGCGATCAGCGCCGCGCAGGTGTGCTCGCACGGATCGTCCTCGCCGTCGCAGTCGCACTCCCAGCTCGAATGAGCCGGGTGGAGCCGAACGGCCGGGGCCGCGCGGCCGCTCTGCACGACCACGCGCAGCACGATCTCGTCGGGCGACTGCGACTCGAGCGTGACTGCCCCGCGCCGCACGAGCTCCACGCCGCGCGACCAGACGGCGCTCTCCGCCTCGCCGCGCACGATGTCGAAGAGCTCCTTCATTTCGCGGCGGAGGCTAGCGCAGTGACGCGAAGAGCGGCCTCGGGCATTCTCCCCGCCTTGGGGAATCCCAACACACGCGGACGCGTGCCGGCGCTCCTGGTCTCCGGCTTCCTGGGCTCGGGCAAGACCACCCTGCTGCGCGAGCTGCTGCGCGACGCGCAGCAGAAGGGCCTGCGGCTGGCGATCGTATCGAACGAGTTCGGCGAGGTCGGCATCGACCGGGCGCTCTTGGGCGGAAGTGACGAGACGTTCGTCGAGCTGGGCGGCGGCTGTGTCTGTTGCCGGCTGTCGGACGAGCTGGTCGACACGCTCGAGACGCTGCGCGCGCGAGTGAGTCCAGACCGCGTGCTGATCGAGACCTCCGGGGTCGCGCTGCCCTACGACGTGCAGCTCCACTTCTACCGCGAGCCGCTCGCAGGCTGGATCGGCGAGGACTTGGTGGCGATCGTGGTGAACGCCGAGCAGCTGCTGGCCGGCCGCGACCTGGACGAGACCTTCGAAGACCAGGTCAGCTCGGCCGACCTGATCGTCCTGAACAAGATCGACCTCGTGCCCGAAGCGGCGCTGCCCGCGCTCGAGGCCCGGCTGCGCGAGCTCGAGCCCGAGGCGCCGATCGTGCGCGCCCGACACGGCAGAGTGTCGCCCGACCTGCTGTTCCCGCCCGACGCCGGCGACCTGGCCGCGCGCGAGCGGCGCGCGGAGCGCGCGCGCGCGCCGCACACGCACGAGGAGTTCCGCGCCGAGATCCGCGACTTCGCCGCCGGCATCCCCGGCGCGGCGCTCAGCGAGTCACTGCGCGCTGCGCGCGCGCTGCGCGCCAAGGGCTTCGTCGCGACCGCGGAGGGCCTGCGCCTGGTGCAGGGCGTGGGGCCCCGGATCGAGCTGCTGGTGCCCGAGACGCCCCCGCCGCGCGAGCTGGTCGGCCGGGTGGTGCTGATCCGGCGCGGCCCCTCCGATGGCTGAGGCGCCGCGGCTCGACTCACTGGCGCAGCCGATCGGCCTGCCCGCCGACGAGATCCTGGCGCGCTTCGTCGGCTGGGCCGAGGCGCGCGGGCTGCGCCCCTATCCGGCGCAGGAGGAGGCGTTCCTCGAGCTGCTCGAGGGCCGGCACGTGGTGCTGGCCACGCCCACCGGCTCGGGCAAGTCACTCGTGGCGCAGCTGCTCCACTTCAAGGCGCTGTGCGAGGGCGCGCGCTCGTTCTACACCTCGCCGATCAAGGCCCTGGTCTCGGAGAAGTTCTTCGCGCTGTGCAATGACTTCGGCGCCGAGAACGTGGGCATGCTGACCGGGGACGCCAGCATCAACGCGGCCGCTCCGATCGTCTGCTGCACCGCCGAGGTGCTGGCCAACATGGCGCTGCGCCGCGGCGACGCGATGCAGCTGCCCTACGCGGTGCTCGACGAGTTCCACTTCTACTCCGACCCTGCGCGCGGCTGGGCCTGGCAGGTGCCGCTGCTCACGCTGTCCAAGACCACGTTCCTGTTGATGTCGGCGACCCTGGGAGACACCAGCGCGATTCGCGCCGACCTCGAGCGCCGCAGCGGGCGCAAGGTGTCATTGGTGACTTCCGAGGAGCGGCCGGTGCCGCTCGACTACTCGTACCGCGAGACGCCGCTGCACGAGACGGTGTCGGACCTGCTCGAGGAGGGGAAGGCGCCGATCTACGTCGTGAGCTTCACGCAGCGCGAGACCGCCGAGCTGGCGCAGAGCCTGACCAGCCTTTCGGTCGCCACCCGCGCCGAGCGCGACGCGATCGCGCGCGCGCTCGGCGACTTCGCGTTCGACAGCCCCTACGGCAAGGAGCTGGCGCGGCTGGTGCGCGCGGGCATCGGCATCCACCACGCGGGGCTGCTGCCGAAGTACCGGCTGCTGGTCGAGCAGCTCTCGCAGCAGGGGCTGCTCAAGGTCATCTCGGGCACCGACACGCTCGGCGTCGGCGTGAACATCCCGATCCGCACGGTGCTGTTCACCAAGCTCGCGAAGTTCGACGGTCGCAAGGTGGGGCCGCTGTCGGTGCGCGATTTCCGTCAGATCGCCGGCCGCGCCGGCCGCAAGGGCTTCGACGAGCGCGGCAGCGTGGTCTGTCAGGCGCCCGAGCACGTGATCGAGAACAAGCGCATGCGCGCCCGCGCGCAGGCCGGCGGGAAGAAGAAGCGCGAGGTCAGCAAGAAGCCGCCGCCGGGCTTCGTGGGCTGGACCGAGGAGACGTTCGAGAAGCTGCGCGACCGGCCGCCCGAGCCACTGGTCTCGCGCTTCCGAGTCACTCACGGGATGCTGGTGCTGCTCTTGCGCCACGGCGAGGAGCAGGCCGACCCGCGCCGCAGCTGGCGTGGCGTGGCGGAGCTGATCGCCGAGAGTCACGAAGACGAGCGCCGCAAGCGCCGGCTGCTGCGCGACGCGGCCCAGCTCTTCCGCGGGCTGCGCGCCGCCGACATCGTGCGCCTGGAGCGCGACCCGGCGACCGGACTCCGGCGCATCCGGGTGGCCGACGACCTGCAGTGGGACTTCTCGCTGCACCATGCGCTCTCGTTGTATCTGGTCGAGGCGATCTCGTACGTCGAAGCGCGCGACGAGGCCTTCGCGCTCGAGCTGCTCTCGCTGGTCGAGGCCGTGCTCGAGGACCCGCGCGCGATCCTGTTGCGCCAGCTCGACCGTCTGAAGAGTGACTTGATGGCGCGGCTCAAGGCCGAGGGCGTGCCCTACGAGGAGCGCATCCAGCGCCTCGACGAGGTCGAGCCGCCCGCGCCCAGCCGCGAGTTCATCGAGCAGACGTTCGAATACTTCGCGCGGAAGCATCCCTGGGTGCAGCGCCAGGACGTGAAGCCGAAGTCGATCGCGCGCGAGCTGGTCGAGGGCTACTGGGACTTCGACCACTACGTGCGCTTCTACGGCCTGCAGCGCAGCGAGGGCCTGTTGCTGCGCTATCTGGGCGAGGTCTACGGGTCACTCGTGCAGACGGTGCCCGCCAACGCCAAGACCGACGCCGTGCAGGACGTGATCGCGTACCTGCGCGCCATGCTCGAGCGCGTCGACTCGAGCCTGGTGGCCGAGTGGGAGAGTCTGCTGCACCCCGAGGTCGCAGCCGCCCGCGGCGCGCCCGGGCACCCTGCCCAGGCGCGGGTCCCGCGCGGCTACGACCTCGCCGCCGATCCCCGCGAGCTGCGCGCGCGCGTCCGCGCCGAGCTCCACGGACTCACTCGGGCGCTCGCGGCGCGCGACTGGGAGGAGGCGGCGCGCCTGGTGCACCAGGATGCGGACGACCCCTGGACCGCCGAGCGCTTCGCGCGCGCGCTCGCGCCCTTCCAGGCGGACTACGGCGAGATCGTGTTCACGCCGCGCGCGCGGGAGAACCAGTGGACCCGGCTCGAGCCCGACGGCCCGCGGCGCTGGCGCGCCACGCAGGTGCTGGTCGACCGCGAGGACGACAACCTGTGGCACATCGCGGCCGAGGTCGACCTGGGCGTCGAGCGCGATCCCGTCGGGCCGCTCTTGCGGCTGACTCGCATCGGGACGTGAGCCGCCGTCTCAGCCCGCGCTCGTGTGCCCAGGCCGCGGCCCCGCGTCGCCGGCAGCGCATCGCTCGCGAAGCGCGCGCGACGCCGCTCCGCCTCGGCGCTCGACAGTCCCTCGTGACTCGTCTCGAGCCGTTTGCAGGCGGCGTCGCAGTCCTCGCTCCAGAACGCCGCGCCGGGATCGCTCATCCGCGCTTTCGATGCCCGGCCGCGCGCTGCTTCTCGCGCGTGGCGCGGGCGCGGCTTGCAGCCCAGCTGCAGATCGGACACTTCGCGAAGTCGTGCGAACGCGCGGGGCAGTACTGGCGGCCGAAGTAGATGATCTGCAGGTGGCGCCTGGTCCACTCACTCTCGGGGTAGAGCGCCTTCAGGTCGCGCTCGGTCTGCTCCACGTTCCGCCCGCTCGACAGACCCCAGCGCGCCGCCAGCCGGTGGATGTGCGTATCGACCGGGAACGCGGGCACGCCGAAGGCGTGCGCCATCACGACGCTGGCGGTCTTGTGACCCACGCCCGGCAGCGCCTCGAGCTCCTCGAAGCTCTTCGGTACCTGCCCGCCGTGGCGCTCGACCAGCTGCTTCGACAGCGCGTGGATGTTCTTCGACTTGGCAGGCGAGAGCCCGCAGGGCTTGATGATCTCGCGGATCGCGGGCACCGACAGCCGAGTCATCGCCGCCGGATCACTCGCCTTCGCGAACAGCTGCGGCGTGGTGCGGTTCACGCGCTCGTCGGTGCACTGCGCCGAGAGCACGACCGCGATCAACAGCGTGTAGGGGTCGACGTGCTCGAGCGGGACGTCGGGCATCGGGAACTTCTGGTCGAGGATCACGCCGACGCGGTCGGCCTTCTCTTGCCGGGTCATCTCACTCTCCCTGCCAGGAACCGGACGAAGCCCGGATGCGCATTCACGCACGGCACGAGCTCGAGCGCGTCGCCGCCCAGGCCCCGCCACTGCTGGCTGAGCCGGATGCCGACCTCCTCGAGCGTCTCGAGACAGTCGGCCACGAACGAGGGACACAGCACCGCCAGCCGCTTCACCCCGGCTTTGGCCAGGTCGGGCAGCAACAGATCCGTGTAGGGCTTGATCCAGGGCTCGCGGCCGAGGCGCGACTGGAAGCCGATCGACCAGGCGTCGGGCGGGAGCTCGAGCGCCGCGGCCAGCGCGCGCGTGGTGGCGTGACACTGCGCGCGGTAGCAGTGGGCGTTCGCTTCCACGACCGCGTCGCAGCAGCTCGGCGAGGCGAGGCAGTGCGCGCCGGTCGGGTCACTCGCGCGCATGTGGCGTTCGGGCAGCCCGTGATACGAGAACAGGACGTGGTCGGCCCGAAACGCGACCAGACGCGGCCGAGTGACTTCGGCCACGGCCTCGACGAAGCCCGGCGCGTCGTAGAACTCGGGCAGGGTCTCGATCGGCGGCAGGCCGGGGCGCGCCGCGGCCAGCTCCGCGAGCCGCGCCTCCGCCGAGCCGGACGACGATGCCGCCCACTGCGGGAAGAGCGGCAGCGCCACGATCCGCGACACGCGCGCGGCGGCGAGCCGGTCGAGCGCCTGGGCGAGCGAAGGCTCGCCGTAGCGCATGCCCAGCTCGACCCGCCAGTCACTGCCGAGCTTCGCGGCCAGCGCCGTGCGCAGCGCGAGCCCGTTCACGAGCAGGGGCGACCCGGTCTCGCTCCAGATGTTGCGGTAGAGCGCGGCCGTCTTGGGCGCGCGGAACGGCGCGATCACCAGGTTCACCAGCAGCCAGCGCGCGAGCGGGCCGGTGTCGATCACGCGTGGGTCCGACAGAAACTCGCGCAGGTAGCGGCGCACGTCCGACGTCTCGGTCGAGCGCGGGGTGCCGAGGTTGATCAAGAGGACGCCCTGGGTCACGCCGGGAGTACAATCGAGCTCCTGGGAGGATGCAATGGCTGAGCTCGATCTCGCGATTCGCGGCGGCACCGTGGTCGACGGCACGGGGGCGCCGGCGCGCCGGGCGGACGTGGGCATCCGCGCCGGCAAGCTGGCCGAGATCGGCAAGCTGTCGGGGCGGGCGGCGCGCGAGCTCGACGCTTCGGGCTGCGTGGTCGCGCCCGGCTTCGTCGACATCCACACGCACTACGACGCCCAGATCTTCTGGGACCGCATGCTCACGATCTCGCCCTGGCACGGAGTCACTTCGGTCGTGATGGGCAACTGCGGCTTCGGCGTCGCTCCCACGCGGCCGGATCACCGCGACCTGATCATGCGCACGCTCGAGAACGTGGAGGGCATGTCGCTCGACGCGCTGCGCGCCGGCATCGGGCCGGACTGGCCGTTCGAGACGTTCCCGGAGTATCTCGACGCGCTCGAAGCGCGCGGCAGCGCGATCAACGTCGGGGCGCTGGTGGGTCACACGCCCGTGCGCCTGTACGTGATGGGCGAGCAGGCCACGGAACGCGAGGCCAGCGAGGACGAGATCGCGCAGATGGAGCGGATCGTCGCCGAGGCCGTGCGCGCGGGCGCGATCGGCTTCGCCACCAGCAAGTCGGCGACCCACGTCGGCTACGAGGGCCGGCCCGTGCCCAGCCGCGCGGCGTCGCTCGGCGAGATCGAGAGACTCGCGGCCACGCTGGGCGCCGCGGGCAAGGGCATCGTACAGGCGACGATCGGCCGCGGCTTCTTCACGCGCGAGCTCGGGGAGCTGGCCCGCAAGATCGGCCGGCCGGTGTCGTGGACGGCGCTGCTCGCTGGCGCGCTCGGCCCGGACGGACACCGCAAAGTGTTGGAGGACCACCAGGCGCTCCAGCGCCAGGGTGTGGCGGTGTATCCCCAGGTCGCGTGCCGGCCGCTCAACTTCGAGTTCCAGTGGAAGGCGCCGTTCCCGTTCGAGAGCATGCAGCTGTTCCAGCCGGTCTCGCGCGCGGACTTCGCGGGCAAGAAGAAGATCTACGCCGATCCGCAGTTCCGCGCCGCGCTGCGCGCGCGGGGTGAGCTCGGCGGCCTGGCCGCGCGCTGGGAGAACACGGTCGTCGCCAGCTACGCGCCCGACCCGAGCCTCGAGGAGCGCAACGTGGTCGAGCTCGCGGCCGAACGAGGCGTCCACCCCGTCGACCTGGTGCTCGACATGGGGCTTGAGACCGAGCTCGAGGCGCGCTTCCGGATCGCGATCATGAACACCGACGAGGAGGCGGTACGCGAGCTCTTGTCCCACCCCGCCGTGGTGCTGGGTCTCTCGGACGCCGGCGCGCACGCCAGCCAGCTCTGCGACGGCTGCTTCTCGACCCACCTCTTGTCTCACTGGGTGCGCGAGAAGCAGGCGCTCACGCTCGAGCAGGGCGTGCGGCTGCTCAGCTCGCGCTCCGCCGAGGTCTTCGGCATCGCCGACCGCGGCAGGCTCGAGACGGGCCTGGCCGGCGACGTCGCGATCTTCGACCCCGACACCGTCGGGTGTAGCCCGCTGCGCCGCGTGCACGACCTGCCCGCCGGGCAGGACCGCCTGATCGCCGACGCCTCGGGCATGCGCGCAGTGGTGGTGAACGGCGTGGTGCTGCGCGAGGACGGTCGCGACTCACTCGACCCGAGCGGCCCGCTGCCGGGCCGGGTGCTGCGCGGGGGAGCGGCGCGGGCCTAGCAGTCTCTAAGCCTTCAACAGATCGCGGCAGAAGGCGCGGATTGCGCCGTTCAGCACGTCAGCGGCCTCCCACTGCAGGAAGTGACCGGCGTCGCGCACCAGGAACGGGCCGACGTGGTCGGGGAAGACCGCCGCGGCCATCCGGTCGAACTCCGGGTAGATCACGTGGTCGGAGGTTCCGAACAGGATCAGTGCCTCCGTCGCCGGGTTGCGGGCCAGGATCGGCGGCTCGCTGCGCTTCTTCTCCGCGAACACCGACTCGTAGCCGCCGAAGCCGGCGCGCAGCTTCGCGCCGTCGGCGAAGGGCTCGGTCATGAAGTCGACCGCCTCGCGCGTGAAGCGACCCGGGTGCGCCCAGAAGCGCGAGCCGTAGAAGCTGGCGATGTAGCGCCGGCGCTCGGCCGGCGAGTCGAGCTCGCGCGCCAGCGCGTCCGCATCCGTGCCCTGGCGCTGGAAGTAGTCGCTGGCCTCGGCTGCGGGCCGGGTGCGCATGCCCGACATCGCGTCCTTCAGATAGGGCAGGGGCGAGTTGAAGATCACGAGCCGCTCGACCCGCTCCGGGAAGCGCAGCGCGAAGTCCTGGATCACCGCGCCACCCAGGTCGCCGCCGACCAACACCACGCGGTGTACCCCGAGCGCGTCGAGCAGCGCGGCCAGGTCGCGGCTGTGCGAGGGCACGTCGTTCCAGCCGTCGGGGGCGACCTCGCTCTCGCCGAAGCCGCGCAGGTCGGGCGCGAGCACGCGGAAGCCCGCGGCCGCGAGCGGCGCGACGTTGCGCCACCAGATGCGCTTGGTCTCGGGCCAGCCGTGCACCAGGAGGAGCGGCGCGCCTTGGCCCTCGTCGACGGTGACCTGTCGGAAGCCGCGCGGCGACTCGGCGCGCACCCGGAAGCGCGCGGCGTCGAGCTCGCGCTCGCTCAAGGCGCGATCGTCTCCAGCACGTCGATCGCGTGGACGGGCGCGCCGTCGCCCTTCATCAGGTGCGCGATCGCGCCCAGCACCAGCCGCTGTTTGGCCAGGGTGTTCTTGCCGGCGAAGGCCTGGGAAGTGACTCGGATCTCGAAGTGACCGCCGCTGCCCGAGACATCGAGCGAGTCACAGGGCAGCGCGGCCTCGATCGCCGCGCGGATCTGGCCGATCACTTCGCGCGGCGGCGGATGGATCTGTAGCGCCACGCCGGACTCAGTAGCGCGGGACGGACGGGTCGATCTCGCGCGACCACGCGTCGATGCCGCCCGCCAGGTTGTGCACGTTCGAGAAGCCCAGCGCCGCGAAGTGCTCCGCGGCGGCCTGGCTGCGGCCCCCGTGGTGGCAGTGGAAGACGATCCGCGCGTCGCGCGGCAGCTTCTCGATCTCGGCCGCCACGCTCGGGTCGACCAGCTCGGCGCCGGCGATGCGCGCCTTGCGGTGCTCTTCCGGCGTGCGCACGTCGTACAGCCGGAGCTCGGCGCCCGCGTCCAAGAGCGCGCGCAGCTCCTGGACCGAGAGCTGGTTCACTTGGCCCGCCTTGGGGGCATTCGGGTTGTCGACCGCGAGCGCCTTGCGCCCGCCCTGGTCCACGGCGTCGATCGTGAGTCCGTCCGCGCGCTGCGCCGAGTCGCGATCGAAGAGCAGCGTCATGCCGTTGCTCTCGGCCGCGATCTCGTGACCCGCGCGCGGCGCGAGCGAGAGCGAGTGCTTGAAGCCGGCGTCGATCGACACGTGCAGGTCGCCGCCTTGGCGCGCTTGCGCGTCGCGCAGCAGCTGCACCGCGGCGTCGGTCACGGTGACGCGCGGCGGTGCGATGTTCGCCGCTTCGAGCCCCAGCGCCTGGTGCAGCTCGCCGGTCGCGTACATCTCCTTCACGATGTCGCAGCCGCCCTGGAACTCGCCGCCGATGTAGAGCTGCGGGATGGTCGGCCAGCTCGAGAACTCCTTGATGCCCTCGCGGACCTCGCGGTCCGACAGCACGTCGAAGCTGCCGTAGCTGGGCAGCAGCCGGTTCAGGAGCGAGACCACCTGCGACGAAAACCCGCACTGCGGGGCGTCGGGCGAGCCCTTCATGAACAGCACGACCCGCTCGGAATCGACGATCGACTGGATGCGTTCGCGAAGCGCTGGAGAGAGCGACATGGCTGGTTCCTTCCCGGAGAAGCCCGGACTACGATGCCGGCCGGCCGAGTCTAGATTCGCTAACGTGCGCCGGCCACTCGACCCCATCGTCTAGCCTGGCCCAGGACGTCGGCCTTTCACGCCGATAACGCGGGTTCGAATCCCGCTGGGGTCACTCTTCTTACTGGGCGTTCGCTCGCCTGCGGCTCGCTGCGCGGTCCTTCGGACCTTGCGGGCCTCGCTCAGGGCGGCCTTCGCTCGGCCGGAGTTGAACGCCTAGTGTAACTCGCCTTCGGACCGGTTCTTGGGCTTACGGATTTCGTGCGATCCTGGCTAGGATTGTGGGGACGGGTGGGGGATGCGGATGCGGGCAGCGTTTGCGGCGTGCTTGTTGTTGTTGGCGGCGTCCGCCCGGGCAGGCTCACTGGTCCTGGACGGGCCGGGCGTGCTGCACGTCGGTGACACGGCGAGTTACTCGGTGCGGCTGGTCACCGGACCCGACGAGCACTTCGGCGGCGGCAACGCGGATCTCCTGGTCGAGAACGCTCGCGCGTTGGCCCAGATTCCGGCCTTCGTGTGTGACTGTCCCTTCCAGCAGGGCTTCACCACTCGGAGCTACATCGTCGATCTGGCAGCGCTCGTGTCTGTGGACCCGGCGAGCGAGCCGTTCATCATGCTGGGTGGCAAAGGTTCGCCAATCGATCCCAACGACCCGGGCCCCTCGGGCTATGCCGACCTTCCCGATTTGCCGTCCGGCTCCTACGAGCTGTTCCCATTCACCTTGACTGCGCTCGCCCCCGGCGAGCTGCGCTTCGTGCCGAACCCGATCACCACCGATCCGCTGGGCTACGACGGCGCCAAGGTCACCCTCTACCAGCACCCCGATGGTCCGGGTACGGCGGCCGTGACTCAGGTGATCGATCCCGGTTCCGACGGCGTGTTCTTCAGAATCGAGATCGTTCCGGAGACCGGTCTGAGTCTCGCGGCGGTCCTGGGTGTGGGCACGCTGCTCTTGCGCCGCCGCTGGCCTGCTCCCTTGCGCTAGCCTGTCGGCCGGCAAAGGGGGTGCCATGCGGGGAAGCCGCACGCTGCATTTCGTACTGCTGTGCGCTGTGGCCGCAGCGGCCTGTCACACGGGCTCGGGCCCGAGCAACTCCGGCTCAGGCCCGAGCAGCTCCGGCGGCGGAGCGGTCGACGAGCTCGGTCTGCGCGTGCCCGAGGGCTGGAAGGAGACGCCGAAGGACATGGCCGGCATGCGCACCTTCGAGTTCCACCCCACGAGCGGGCCGGACTTCGCCGTCAGGGTGACGTCCGTCCGCGCCGGCGGCGGTCAGCCGCGCGACTGGGTGGACGCGGCGCGCACCCAGGTGAAGCCGCAGTCGCTCGAGCCCAACCCGCCGCTCGAGTCACTCTGCCCGGACCCGAACGTCGGCTCGTACTTCTCGGTCACCGACCGCAACCTGGCGGCTCCCGGCAGTACGCCCGGTCCGGATGACTGGCGCTACATGACTCAGGGGGCATTCCGGCGCGGAAGCCAGGGAATCACCTTCACCGTGTTCTCGAACGGTCCCGAGGGCCAGCCGAAGGAGAAGGCGCTCGCCATGATTCGCGAGCTGGCCTGCGCGCCCCAGAGCGCGGCGGCCCCATCCGTGCTCGAACGCGACCTGCGCGTGCCGGCGGCGGGCTGGGTCGCGCACCTGTCGTTGCCGGGCTTCGAATTCGAGCGCGACGGCGAGCTCGACGTCGGCGGGCAGATGCTCCAGGCGTCGAACCCCGAGACCGGCTTCGAGCTCTCTGCGTTCTCCATGCAGCAGGCCGACTCACCCAGCTCCGAGCAGTGTCGTGATCGCGTCTGGACGCCGATCGAGACGAAGTTCGCCCACGACTACAAGAGCGAGGCGCGCACGCTGCAGAGCGGCGAGTGGGCGGTCGGCGAGCTGAACACTCCCGCGCAGGGCAAGGTGTACAAGAGCTGGCACGCGTTCCGCGGACTCGAACGCGGCTGTTTCGAGATGCACCTCTCCGCACTCGGGAACGTGCCCGACTCCGACTTCGCGGCGCTGCTGGCGGCGGCGAGCTTCCGCTAGGCGCGCATCCCGCCGGCCTTGGCGATCGGGTGCAGGCTGGCCTCGGCGCTCGGCCGCTTGCCGACCCGCTCGAACCAGGCGGCGATGTTCTTCAGCGCGGGATCGCGCGTCTGACCCACGCCCGCCAGGAAGTCGAGCCCGCAGTAGAGCACGATGTCGGCCAGCGTGAAGCGATTGCCGCAGATCCACTGCTTGTTGCCCAGCAGTGAGTCGAGCTTCGCGAGATTCTTCTGCGCGTAGACCTTCAGGCCGGGCGCGGCTTCGGGAATCGTGTGCAAGCGATCCTTGAACATGGCCAGGCCTTCGGCGAAGCGGAAGCCGTTCGCGCCGGGCTCGGTCACGCCGAGCTCGATGCGGCGGATCCACATCCGCGTCTCGCCGCGCTCCTCGGGGGTCGAGCCCACCAGCGCCGGCTTGGGATGCTTCTCCTCGAGGTACTCGCAGATCGTGACCGTCTCGGCCAGGTTCTGGCCGTTGTCGAGATCGAGTGAGGGCATCTGACCGGCCGGGTTCCGGTCGGTGTAAGGCGGCCGGCGATTCGCGCCGCCCATGATGTCCACCTGCTCGGTGGGAATCTGCAGGTTCTTCTCGAGCAGGAACATGCGGACCAGGCGCGGGTTCGGTCCGAGCGAATCGTAGAGCTTCAAGGCGTTTCTCCTTCACGAGTGGGGCCGACGGTGACGCGCGCGGGTGTCGCCGGCGCGCGCCGCTATCATACGCGGACGGGAGCGGCGAGGTTTCGGGCCGGCGCCGCGTCGGCCGCTCGAAGACGGACGGCGTGGCATACTCGACCTGCTTCGCGCCGAGGAGTCCCGCAGTGAAGCGCTTCCTGCCGCCGAACGAGCTTGCCCGTGACTCGCGTTTCAAGCGCGCGGGCGCCCGCAATCAGCTCGTGCCGTCGCTGCCCGACGACGTGGACCAGATCGTGGCCGTGCTCGAGGCGGTGGCGCCGAAGATTCGCCAGCGCGTCGAAGGCACGGCGCTCGAGCCCGTGTACGACGAGCTGGGACCGGGCTTCGCGTTCCTCATGAACTCGGCGCAGCCGAAGCCGGGCTCGCCCGATGCCGAGCGCCAGCTGCGGCTGCGCCTGCACGGCATCTACGTGGGCGAGCTCCAGGCGCTCGAGGCCGCGGGCCGCACGCTCTGGGATTTCCCCGACGCGCCTTGGGAGTTCAAGATGAACATGGCGCGCCAGTGCTGGGACGAGACGCGCCACGTGCAGATCTACGAGAAGCTGCTCGAGCGCGCCGGGGGCGCGATCGGTGAGTACCCCGAGAACACCTTCCTGTTCGAGGCCTCGTGTCACGACGACCCGGTGCTGCGCGTGACGGGCGTAAACCGCTGTCTCGAAGGGCTGGCGTGCGACGTGTTCCGGCAGCTGATCGACTTCGGCAAGAGCACCGGTGATCCGGTGCTGGCGCAGGCCGTGGACTTCGTGCTCGCCGACGAGCTCACCCACGTGCGCTTCGGCAGTGACTGGGTGAAGGAGTGGACGCGCAACGATCCGGAGCGCGCGCGCCGCGCCCACGAGTTCCAGCGCGAGGTCGACCGCCGCTTCACCTTCGGCGGCACGCGCTCGATCGCCCGCGAGGAGCGGCTCGAGGCCGGCTTCAGCGAAGAAGAGCTCGACGAGCTGTCGGCGACCCAGGGCGGCGGGCCCAGGCGCGAGACCTTGTTGCGCGCCGCGGAGATCGCGCGCGAGCGGCACCTGGCCCGGCGCAGCGCGCGGGCCTGAACCTTCGCGCTTCGTTCACCTTCCCGGGCTCGCACCACCTCGGGCAGTGAAACACTCTCCACGAGTCACGCGGAGCTTTCTGCATTCCGCTCGGGCTCCGGTCGACTTGCGGGTTCCTCTCGATGGAAGTGGGTGGCGCGACACTTGCACAGCGCGCCGGGTGACTCCCCCAATCACTCACACCCTACGAGGATTCCATGAACCCACTCTCTCGGTGCGCACTACTCGTCGTCCTGTGCGCGGGCTTCGCCGCGCATGCCTTCGGAGCGACGGTGCTCGTCGCCAACGACGGTCTCGACTCAGATACTTGCGGAACCGCCAAGGATCCTTGCCGATCGATCGGAAAGGCGATCACCCGCGCCAACGACGGCGACAGCATCGTCGTGGGCCCCGGCCGCTACGGCGAGCTGAACAACGACGGCGCCTTCGGCGGCGCCGGCGAGGAGCCGAACGCCGCGGGCGGCATGATCGTGGTCGACAAGGGCGTCAAGATCCAGTCACTGCTGGGCGCGACGCTGACCGTGATCGACGCGCGCGGGCTGGTCGATACCGCCGTCAGCATCACCGGCTCCGGTGCGAGCTTCGGCGGCCCGAAGCGCGGCTTCACCGTGACCGGCGCGACCGGAACCGCGATCTCGGCGAACGGCGCGGGCATCACGGTCTCGAGCAACCTGGCGCTCACCAACAACGCCACCGGCTACGTGATCGCGGGCAGCGGCGCAACGGTGTTCGGGAACATCGCCCTGGGCAACGAGATCGGGTTCAACGTCTCGGCCACCGACAGCGTGGTTCGCGGCAACATCGCCTGGGTTAACTCACTGGTCGGCTTCTCGGTCTCGGGCACGGGTGACGTGTTCGACCGCAACCTGGCCACCGGCAACGGCAACAGCGGCTTCAACTTCTCGGTCGCCGGCGACGGCGGTCAGTTCCTCGGCAACGCTGCGATCGCGAACGGCAGCAACGGCGTCGCGCTGACCGGCGACGGCTTCACGATCCGCGATACCACTGCGATCGGCAACGACGACAATGGTCTGGGCTTCTCCGACCCGAACGCCGCGCCGAGCGGTGGCAACCTGTTCGGGAACCTGGGCTGCGGCCTGCGCAACGCCTCGAACGGCGCAGTCACGACCTCGAAGATCTACTTCGGATCGCCCACCGGCCCGGGCACCGACGATCCGGCCGATCGCGTCTGCGACATCGGCGCCTCGACCACCAACACGGACAAGTTCGCGATCAAAGGCGTGAAGCCGAAGGTCAAGACCCTGTTCTGAGTCACTGCCGGGCCGGGCGACGCGGGGGTCACGAAGACCTCGCGCGCCTCGCGGGCGATCGCGAGCGTCTGAACGGCAACGCCGCCAGCCCGTCCCCGCCGCGAGCAGGAAGAACCCGGAGCTTCAGTGTGACTCGCGCGAAAGCTTCACGAAGACCTCCCGGGCATCGCGTGCGTCTACGTCCCGCCCGAACGGGACGTAGACGAGTGAGTCGGGTCCCGCGGTCCGGACCAGGAAGCCGGCGGTTTCGACGGCCAAGATGCGCGCCCGCTCGGGTCTTTCACCCCGGCGCGCGGCGACGATGTCGCGCAGCGCGGCCTCGTGGTCGGCGTTCATGTGCTCGATCACGCGCGCCGCGCCCTCGAGCCAGCCGCGGCCGAGCGGGTCACACAGGATGGCTTCGGGCGGCAGCCAGCGGATCGCGCCGAAGCCGCCGATCGCGCGCACCCGGAGCGGCGCGAGCGCCCAGAAGGCGAAGTCGTGGGCGCTGCCGTAGCGGGGCGCGCCGGGCACGCGCGCGGCGTAGCGCGCGTACAGCTCTTCGAGCTCCGCGCCGTCCACGTCGAGCCGCGCCGCGCGCGCTAGCACGGTGACCCGCCAGCTGGCCTGCGCGTCGGGCCGTGCGTCCCCCTCCGGGTCGCGCACGAACAGTGAGCAGCGTGGATCGCGCTCGAGGTTCCTCGTGTGCTGCGCGATCGCCGAGATCAGCACGAAGGGCGTGCCGTCGGCGCGCAACGCGAACGGCGCCAGTGACCCGAACGGGAATCCCGCCACGTCGGCCTCTGCCGCCAGCGTGCAGAGCGTGGCGTTGTGCGCTTGCAGGAGCCAGGAGCGGGCCTCGCCCGCGGCGTCGCTCACGCCAGGCCCAGCCGCGCGAGCTGATCCTCGGGCGCCTCGACCGCCGCGAGCGCGGCGCGCAAGAGCTCCTCGGCTCGCTTCTCGCCGGGAGTGCCCGCGAGGTTCTGCGACTCGGCCGGATCGTTGCGCAGATCGTACAAGTGACTGCCGCGGAACGGCCCGAGCGCCCAGTAGGGCAGGCGATCGCCCGGGCCGTAGGGCTGCCGGATCACCGGGATCTTCGAGCCGGGCATGCGGTCGAGCCGCGCGCGGTCGTCGGGCGGCGGAAGCCGCAGGTCGGGCAGGCGGTGCAGCGGCATCGTCGACCAGCGGTTCGAGAACAGCGAGAGCGGAGCGTTCGCGCCCGCGGGCGCGCGCGCGTACTTGGTGTGGCCGTCGTTCACGTGCACCTCTCGCCCCCAGTAGCCGGCGAGCGCCCACTCGCGGATCGAATTCGTCTCGCCGCGCAAGAGCGGCACGAGCGAGTGCCCGTGCGTGCGGTGAGTCGCGCGCGCGCCGAACAGGTCGAGCAGGGTCGCGTGCAGGTCGACGTTGGTGGTGAGCGCCGAAGAGCTGCCGGCGGGCACGCCGGGCCAGGCCACCAGCAAGGGGATGTGGCCGAGCGGTTCGAACACCGGCAGCGCCGGCTTGCCGAAGGCGTCGCGCTCGCCCAGGTAGTGACCGTGGTCGGTGCACACGAACACCGCCGTCCGCGACCACAGCCCGGCGCGGTCGAGCGCGTCGAGCAGCTTCCCGAACCAGCGGTCGATCATGGTCAGCTTGGCGCCGTAGCTCGCGCGCAGCTGGCGCGCCTGGCGCTCGCTGATCACGCCGCTCGCGACACCATTCGGTGTATAGGGCGGCCAGATCAGGTGCGGCCCCTGCCAGTCGGGGTCGTACATCGAGGCGTAGGGCTCGGGCGTGTCGAACGGCTCGTGCGGGTCGAACTCGTCCACGAACAGGAGGAAGCGCTCGTGTTGCGGCGCGTCGCGCTCGAGCCAGCGCGCGGCGCTCTGCAGGGTGCGCGGGCCGGGAAAGTCCTGCTCGCCCCGGAACCACCCGCGTGAGTCGTCGTAGGGCGTGTGACCGCGCCCGAACGAGGGCGCGCCGATCCAGCTGGGGTCCGGCCGGGTTCGCCAGGGATCGCTCTCGTGACCGCGCTGGTAGTCCCAGGCCGTGAAATCGGTGTGGTAGTTCTCGCCGCCCACCTCGAACAAGTGCGGGTGGTCCGAAACCAGCATGGTGGTGACTCCCGCGCGCCGCAGCGCCACGGTGATCGGCTCCTCCCAGAGCTCGATCGAGCCCCACGGTTTCCACAAAAAGTCGAGCGCTCCGCACAACAGGTCGTGGCGCGCGGGGATGCAGGGCAACGAACCCGCGAAATGCGCGTCGAAGCGGATGGCACGGCGCGCGAAACGGTCCAAGTGGGGCGTGTCGAACTCGCGCGCTCCATAGGCGCCCAGGAGATGCCGATTCAAGCTGTCGAGCAGGACCACGACGGCGCTCAGCGGCGCAGCCTGCGATGTCTCGTGCATCGGGGCATTGTCTCACGCTGGAACGGAGGAACGAGCATGACCCGAAAGCTCTATCGCTGCACCGCGCTGGCGCTCTGCCTGGCGGCCGCCTCGGCTCGCGCCGACGTGCAGGCGGGCGACGTGATCACCGCGGCCAACAAGGAGAAGGTGCGCGGCCTCGTCCCGGACGAGTTCTACACCTACGCGATCGAGAAGTTTCCCGACCTCGAGATGAAGATCGTGCCGACCGCCGACTACCCCGTGCACCCGAAGTACGTCGAGGCCACGGTGCAGTTCGCGTGTCAGGCGAAGATCGACGCCACCGGCCGGATCCAGAACTACACCGCTGGCCAGCCCTTCCCCTTCTCGGAGTGGGCCAAGACCGCCACGAATCACCAGTGCGACCTCACCCCGGACGATCCGCAGTTCGCGCTGAAGCTGGCCTGGGACGTGAACTACCGCTGGCAGGGCGGCTCGGGCTTCAACCTGCCTCACTGGGGCTTCGCGAACCTGCGCAACAACGGCCGCGAGCAGTGGCGGCTGTCGCAGGGCGAGTACCGCCGCACTTACTTCAGCGCGCGCGCCGACCTGCTGCCCGCGACCACAGAGCTGGAGAAGGGCACGAACGTGGAGTGGGCCGAGTATTTCGACGTGAAGGCGCCGTTCGACCTGCGCGGCACGATGTTCCTCTTGTACCGCTACCGCGACAACAAGGAGGACGACACCTGGGCCTACATCCCGGCGCTGCGCCGCGTGCGCCGCATCGCCGCCACGCAGAAGAGTGACTCGCTGCTCGGCACCGAGTTCACGCTCGAGGACTTCTACCTGTTCTCGGGCTACGTCTGGGATCACTCCTGGGAGTTCAAGGGCGAGAAGCAGCTCCTGGGCGTGCCAGACAGCGGCCGCACCTGCTTCCCGCGCTCGAGCGGCGCGATCTCACCCAAGAACATGGTCAGGCTCGGCAGCGACGAGGAGTGGCGCGCCTGCCGCTTCGATCCCTACGGCGTCCTGCCCATGGTGGGTGAGTCGTGGCAGAAGCGCGCCTCGTTCGAGCTCGACGACGTCCCCAAGCAGGAAGGTCATCCCTACAGCCGCAAGAAGATCTGGTACGACAAGGAGACCATGAGTCCCGGACTGGCGGTCTGCTACGACCGCGGCGGGAAGCCCTTCAAACTGATCGGCGGCGTGGGCAAGTGGAGCGAGACGACCGGCCTGCCCGAGAACAAGGGCCTCGACGTCCTGCTCGGCAGCTCGGTCATGATCGTGAACCTGCAGAGCGGCAACTCGAACCTGGGTCAGTTCGACGGCTCGAACGCGATGGAGTTCGACGTCAACGAGAGCCGCAAGTACTACGACACGACCAAGCTGAAGACCGCCGGACACTAGCTCCGTTCGAAGCGCTTCCAGCTCTCGGGGCGGGCCTCGATCCCGCGCACGAGCAGCGACTGCGAGGCGTGGCCGATCGGCCCGCGCTCGTCGAACAGGCGCGCGACGGCGGTGCCGGCGCCGTTCGCGGCGTAGCTCGCGCGCGAATCGAGACACACCCACTCGCCCGACGCTGGCCGGTGCAGGTTCAGGCTGGTGTCGGGGTTGATCGCCACGAACGGCCGGCGCGCGATCGCGCTCTTGTCGCGCATGAAGTTCTGGATCAGCGGGATCGAGTAGGTCATGTCCGAGGCGAACGCGACGCGCACCAGCGGCGTGTTCTCTTCGCCCGCGACCAACGGCACGCGCATGCGCAGCCAGGCGGTGGGTGACTCGAAGCCCGGCACGGGCCGCAGCTCGAGCACGTGCTGCAGCGGGCTGTCCGGCTCCCCGGGCCGTGACTCGCCCCAGGGGAAGCGGATGCCGCTGTCCGGCAGGGCCGGCGCGGGCTCGTCGGCGAACGGTACCGGCACGTCCGCGGTGCGGAAGCGCATGGCGCTCGCCCGTGCGTACGTCTCGTCGCCCGCCAGAAGCTCGGCCTCGACGAGCTCGACGCTCGAGCCCGCGCGAATCAGCCGCGCGCGGGTCCGCACCGGCGCCATCGGCGCGGCGCGCATCAGGTCGACGGTCAGCCGAGTGACTTGCGCCGGCCGCTCCGCGGGCACGCGCTCGACCGCGCGCGCCAGCAGCGCCAGCATCGGGCTGCCGTGCTGCGTGCCGGGATACCACGGCCCCTGCGCGAGCAGCGTGGGCACGAAGGTGTCGCCTTCGGGCGCAAACACGAATTCGGGCGCGTCCGGCACGGCGCGCAGCCTAGCACGCCGACTCCCGCCGTCTCGGCTATGCTGCGCGCATGGAGATACGAACCGAACGACCGCAGCTCACGACGCCAGACGGAAAGATGCCCGCCTTCCTGGCCGCGCCCACGCCCCCGGGTCGCTACCCGGCCGTGATCGTGGTGATGGAGGCCTTCGGACTGAATGGTCACATCGAGGACGTGACGAAGCGGATCGCCGCCGAGGGCTACGTCGCGCTGGCGCCCGACATGTACTACCGCAGCCTGCCGGACAACAAGGTCGGCTACGACGAGCTGCCCAAGGCGATCGGGCTGATGCAGAAGCTCGACGACGGCAAGATCGTGAGGGACGTCGGCGCGGCGCTCGACTATCTCGCGGCGCAGCCCAACGTGAACGCCGACAAGATCGGCATCACGGGCTTCTGCATGGGTGGCCGGATCTCGTTCCTGGCCGCGTGTGAGTTCCCCGGGCGGATCGCGGCTTCCGCGCCGTTCTACGGCGGCGGCATCGCGGGACTCCTGCCGAAGGCCGACAAGATCCGCGCGCCGCTGCACCTGTTCTTCGGCGACCGCGACGCGTTCATTCCCCAGGACCAGGTGAAGGCGATCGACGCCAAGCTGCGCGAGCTGGGCAAGCGCTACGAGCTCGACAACTACGCCGGTGCGGACCACGGCTTCTTCTGCAACGACCGGCCGTCCTACAACGAGAAGGCCGCGAGCGACGCCTGGACCAAGCTGAAGGCGTTTTTCCGCGAGCACCTGGGCGCGCGAGGTAAGTGAATCATGGCACGACCCTTCCCGAGTGATCCGTATCTCGAGGGCAACTACGCGCCGCTGTCTTTCGAGGCGGACGCCCACGACCTGGTGGTGCGCGGCGAGATCCCGCGCTGTCTCGAGGGCGCCCTGTACCGCAACGGCGCCAACCCGCAGTACGCGCCGCGCGGCCGCTATCACTGGTTCGACGGCGACGGGATGATCCACGGCTTCTTCTTCGAGAACGGGCTCGTCTCGTACAAGAACCGTTGGGTGCGCACCGAGCGCTGGCAACGCGAGCGTGCGGCGGGCGAGGCGTTGTTCGGCGGGCTCATGAATCCCGGCCTGTCCGATCCGGGCGTCGCGAACGTCTCACCGAACACCGCCAACACCAACATCGTCTGGCACGCGGGCCGGCTGCTCGCGCTGTGGGAGGCCGGGCTGCCCACCGAGCTCGACCCCGTGACGCTCGAAACGCGCGGCACCTGGGACTTCGCCGGGCGACTGACTCGCCGCAACCACCCGAGCGGCATCATGACCGCGCACCCCAAGCTCGACGCGCGCACCGGCGAGATGGTGATGTTCGGCTACAGCCCGCTCGAGCCCTATCTCGTCTACAACGTGGTCGGCCGCGACGGCACGCTTCTGAAGAACATCGAGCTCGACGTACCGTGGCCCAGCATGATGCACGACTTCATGGTCACCGCCGAGCACGTGATCTTCCCGGTGTTCCCGGTGGTCTTCGACCTGGGCGCGATCCAGAACGGCGGCAGCATGATGTCGTGGCAGCCCGAGCGCGGCTCGATGCTCGGAGTCATGTCGCGCCACGGCGACGGCTCCGACCTGCGCTGGCTCGCGACCGATCCCTGCTACGTCTTCCATCCGATGAACGCGCACAGCGAGGGCACGCGGGTCGTGTGCGAGGTGGCGCGCTTCCCGGTGGTGCCGCTGTTCGGCGTGGAAGGGCAGGGACCCGCGAGTCTCTACCGGTTCACGCTCGATCTCGCGCGCGGCACGGTGAAGCAGGAGCCGCTCGACGATCTGCCCGCCGAGTTCCCGCGGCTCGACGAGCGCTACACCGGTCTGCCGTACGCGCACGGCTACGCCGCCGGACGCACGAGCACGGACACGAAGGGCATCGCGGGCTTCGACGCGATCCTCCACTACAACGTCAAGAGCGGCAGCCGCAGCGTGCACGCGCTGCCCGAGGGCAGCTACACCGGCGAGCCGGTGTTCGTGCCGTCGCGGCCCGACGCGCCGGAAGGCGAAGGTGTGCTGCTCGCGACCGTGTACCGCGAGGCGGAGCGCGCAAGTGAGCTGCTGGTGCTCGATGCCGAGAACGTCGAGAAGGATCCACTCGCGACCATCGCGCTGCCCACGCGCGTGCCGTTCGGCTTCCACGGAAACTGGCGCCCCGCGGCCGAGTGACTGGCGCGGCGGGGGACGAACGGATTCTCGACGCCCTGGTCGAGCTGAACCGCTCCGGCCGCTCGCGCCCGCTCGCCAAGTTCAAGAGCCTGGCGGGCGCGCACCAGTATCTGAAGGCCTACGCGCTGTTCCGGCGCTTCGTCCCGCCGGGGGCGCGCGTGCTCGACTGGGGCGCGGCGGGCGGTCACTTCTCGTACTTCCTGGCGCGCGCCGGCTACCGCGCGGCGGGCTATTCGTTCCACCCCTTCGAGTTCGCCAGCTGGCTCGACGACCCCGGCTACGAGTTCAGCGCGGGCAGCGAGGCCGAGCCGGTGAAGCTGCCCTATGCCGACGCGAGCTTCGACGCCGTGGCCTCGATCGGCGTGCTCGAGCACGTGCGCCAGACCGGCGGCAGTGAGTCGGGCAGCCTGGCCGAGATCCGGCGCGTGCTGCGCCCGGGCGGAGTCTTCGTCTGCTATCACTTCCCCAACCGCGCCAGCTGGATCGAGGCGGCCGCCTCGCTGCGCAGCGGCAAGCACCACCACCCCTACCGTTTCGTGCGCGAGGACATCCTGCGACTCACGCGCGAGGCCGGCTTCGAGCTCCTGTACCTGGAGCGCTACGGCTTCCTGCCGCGCAACACCTTGCACCGGCTGGGGGACTCACTCGCCACCTCGCACGGCTTCGCGCGAGGCTGGGACGCGGCCGACGCGCTGCTCGGCAAGCTGTTCGGCCCGATCTGCCAGAACTGGTGCTTCGTCGCGCGCAAGCCCTGAGCGAGTCAGTCGGCGACGAGCCGCAAGAGCGTCGCGGTGGTGGCCAGCGGGTCGACCCAGGCGTCGCCGAGCAGCGAGCGCGGCAGGTCGATCACGCGCTCGGGCTTGCGCGCCTGGAACAGCTCGGGCTTGATCGCCACCACCACGCCCTTCTGGTCGGCAAAGACGTTGTCGACGCCGGCGAGCTCGAGCAGGTGCGACACGAAGGCGTCGCCGCAGACCACGCGCAGCGGCGTGCGCGAGACCGCGAACGCAACCTTGCGCCGCGGCTCGAGCTTCAGCTTCGAGACGCCGTCGCTGACTCGCTGGATCAAGGCGGCCGCCGCCTTCGGCTTGCCGAGCGAGCTCGCGATCTCGGTGTAGGCGGAAAACACCTCGTCGGTGCTCTCCGGCGAGAACATGCGCACGGGGATCGTGCGGGCGGCGAAGGCGGCGCGCACGTCGGCCGCATCGGGCCCGCCGATCGCCAGGTTGGCGCCGCTCACAAAGGCGCGCTCCATCGCATCGGGCGCGTGCGAATCCAATGACTCGAGCCGATCCGCCAGCCCGAGCGCCTGGGCCACGCGCGTGGTCGACTCCGAGAGCGAGATCACCCGGCGCGGTGCGGGCGGGGGGCAGGCGCAGAGCAGGAGCAGCGCGCACCACGCCCCCGCGAGTCGTGCTCTCGGTTCCCCCACGGCGCCAGAATATCGCGCGCAATGCTCGCGCGCGCCCGTCTCTCGGGTAGATTCCCGCCCATGACCGCCGCCCCGGGGGCCGCCGCGCCCCACCAGTCACTCGCGTACCGCCGCGACATCGACGGCCTGCGCGCGGTGGCGGTGCTGTCGGTCGTGTTCTACCACGCCCGCCTGCCCGGCTTCGGCGGCGGCTTCGTGGGCGTGGACGTGTTCTTCGTGATCTCGGGCTATCTGATCACGCAGATCATCCTGCCCGAGGTCGAGCGCGGCCGCTTCTCGATGCTGGGCTTCTACGAGCGCCGGATCCGGCGCATCTTCCCGGCGCTGTTCGTGGTGCTGCTCGCGGTGCTCGCGATCGGCTGCGCGCTGCTCCTGCCCGACGATCTGGTCGAGCTCTCGCGCAGCACGGTCGCCACCACGTTCTTCGCCGCGAACTTCCACTTCCTGTCGCAAGCGGGATACTTCGACGCGCCTTCGTGGACCAAGCCGCTGCTCCACACCTGGTCACTCGCGGTGGAGGAGCAGTTCTACATCGTGTTTCCGCCGCTGCTCCTGCTCGCGAAGCGCAAGCTCGGCGGTCACTACCTCGCGCTCACCTGGGCCACGGTCGCGGTCTCGCTCGCCGCTTGCATCGTCGGCACGAACAACTTCCGCGACGCCGACTTCTACCTCGCGCCCACGCGCGCCTGGGAGCTCGGGATCGGCAGCCTCCTGGCGATGGGCGCCGTACGCGCGCCGGGCTCGCGCGCGCTGCGCGAGCTGGCCGCGGCCGCGGGTCTGGCCGGGATCCTGTATGCGGTCACGCGCTACGGCGAGAGCACGAAGTTCCCGGGAGTGACTGCGCTGCCGCCGGTGCTGGGCTCGGCGCTGCTGCTCTGGGCGGGAACGAACGGCACGAGCGCGGTCGGCCGCCTGCTCTCCACCCGCCCCGCCGTCTTCGTCGGGTTGATCTCCTACTCACTCTACCTGTGGCACTGGCCGCTCCTGGTGTACGCGTCGTACGTGCCGGTGCGCGTGCTCCGCGTGCCCGAGGCGCTGGGCGTGATCGCGCTCTCGGCCGTGCTGGCGACGCTCTCCTTTCGGTACATCGAGCGCCCCTTCCGCGGCGCGCGCAGCCGCTTCGACCGCGGGGCGATGTTCCGGGGTGGCGTCGGTGTGTCGCTCGCGACCGCGGCGGCGGCTCTGGCGATCGCCGCGAGCGGCGGGCTGCCGTGGCGGATCGACGCGCAGGTGGCCGCGCTCGAGGCCACGCGCGACGAGAAGAGCCAGATCGCGTGGTGCAACTTCCACCGCGACGTCCACGGCCCGAAGCTGTGGGCGCGCGAGCTCGGTGACCCGAACGCCGAGCGCGCCAGCTTCATCGTCTGGGGCGACTCGCACGCCTGCGTGCTGGCGGGGGCGATCGACTCACTCGCCAGGCAGAGCGCCCGGCGCGGGCACCTCGCCGCGGGCGGCGGCTGTCCCCCGCTGCTCCTGGACGGTGACTCGGTGCACAACGACATCTGCGAGTCGACCAACCAGCGCGTGATGCGCGAGCTGACCTCGGATCCGGGAATGCGCGACGTCGTCATGATCGGCCGCTGGGGTCTCTACTTCGAAGGTCATGGCTACGGCCCCGAGCAGGTGCGCGAGCCGATCGAGCTCGCCGGTCACGACGGCGGCGGCCCGCACCGCCACGAGGTGCTCGCGCACAGCCTGGT
>Ga0335080_10001228_pt1 | contig 24784 bp, 18 predicted proteins | sample Lox_Sample_34_FD_206720 | JGI IMG/M metagenome (GOLD analysis project Ga0335080, IMG submission 206720) | Soil microbial communities from Loxahatchee National Wildlife Refuge, Florida, United States - Lox_Sample_3.4 | ecosystem: Environmental > Terrestrial > Soil > Wetlands | place: USA... | reverse complement strand
AGCCGAGTGCCATATGGTCGAACTTAATATGTCCGAGCGACGGGAGTTTGGTGGTGGGGCCAATGGAACCGGCTACGAAGCGCGGTTTATCTTTGGTGGAGAATTGCTGCGCCGCTTCGCGGGCGACTCGGGCGGCGGCAATATTGATTTCTGCGACTTTATCTTGCAGATCGTATTCCGCGAGCACGACACGGGTAGCGCCGAAGGTGTCGGTCTCAACAACATCGCAACCGACGTTCAGAAAACTGGCGTGAATGTCACGAATTATGTCCGGCCGGCTGAGCACCAGGATCTCGTTGCAGCCTTCCTTGCCCCAGAAATCGTCCACGCCGGGATTCCGAGCCTGCACACTGGTGCCCATGGCACCGTCGTAGATGACGACGTGGTCGCGAACGGCTTGGAGAAAAGCATTCACCATTCCGAAGTGCGGCGCTCTCCGCCGCGCGAGGGATCCCGCGAGGACCGCCCCATCGCCGACCATCAGCAACTCCGCTACGCCAGATCCCTCGCCCAGATGAACTATGCTGGCTTCGGGATCACGCTCGCCGGAATAGTCGGCAGAGTTCCTACGTATGCACAAACGCCGGCCCACGCGGGGACCGGCGTCTGAAATCTGATCTTCAATTCTGAACTGACTAGCTCCCTGGCAACGTCACCGCTGGCGCCCCGCCATCGACGTCGGCCTTGTTGAAGACGGCATTGTTTCCCATATGCGCTGGGGCCGCAGCCAGCATCTGCTCTTTGCGGTACACCAGATTGCTGGCGTTGAAAGTTGCGATCTCGAAACCGTGGCCGTGGGTGATGGCATCGGTCGGGCAGGCCTCGACGCAATATCCGCAAAAGATACACCGGTTGTAATCTATGTTGTAAACCTTGGCGTAGCGCTCGGCCCCGCTGACGCGATGGGTCGCCGTATTCTCTGCCGCCTCAATGTAAATGCAGTTCGAGGGGCAGGCGGCGGCACACAGGAAGCAGGCCACACACTTTTCCAGGCCATTCTCGTCGCGTTGCAGCACGTGCGCGCCACGGAAACGCTCCTGGAATTTCGCGCCCTTCAGCGGCCCGGGACCGTCGGGATAGTTCTCCACTATCGTGGGTTGGAGCATCTCCTTGAAGGTGATGCTCATGCCCTTAGCGATAGCCGCGATGTCGTCCAGGATCGGCATACAACTAGTATACCGGAGGCAGTGCACAGGCGCAGCGGACAGGTGGTTCTGACGTTAGTTCTCGAGCATCGACCACGCATCACGAATAGCGCCGATCAGCCCGGGAATGGTGTATTCGCGGGCCTCGATATCGACCGGCAAACCGAGTTCGCGCAGCGTTGCCGAGGTTACCGGGCCGATCGAGGCGAAGAGGAGGTCATGGTTCGACGTGCGAGATGCCCGCTGACCCATTCTCTTGCCGGCGAGCGCAATGAAGTTCCGCACGGTGGAAGAACTTGTGAAAGTAATCACGTGGGGACGGAGTTTTGGGTCTTTCAGGGCGGCACGCAGGCGAGTGCGCGAGAATTGAGGGATCACCGTTTCGTACGCCTCCACAACGTCCACTTGTGCACCTAGCCTTCGCAATTCCCGTGGGATGACGTCGCGAGCAACCCTGGCGCGGGCGAGCAGAATCCGCTTCCCTTTCACGTGGTCGTGGAGGCTCCTGACCACGGACTCGGCGATGTACTCCTCGGGGACAACATCCACCTTCATGCCGAGCTTCTCGATGGCCTTCCTGGTCGCCGGACCGATGGCCGCGATGCTCAGATGCCGCAGCTGCCTGCGCGTCAGCCCGAGTTTCTTCATGCGCTCGCGCACCGCCTCGACGCCATTGACGCTGGTGAGAATCAGCCAGTCGTAGCTTTTCAAGTTCTTTAGAGCACTGTCGAGCGGGAGAAAGGAGCGCGGCTTCTTGATTTCGATGAAGGGAATCTCCAGAACCTGGGCGCCGAGCTCGCGAAGCCCAAACGAAAGAGCGTTGGCCTGATGGCGAGCGCGCCCCACGAGCACGCGCAAGGGCTTCCTAGCGTCAGCATCTTGCCGGCTGTCGCGCGGGCGGCTCGCCGCCGATTGTGGATTCTTGCGACGGAATTGTTTGTCGGACGACATTCAGCAACTTCAAAGCATCGTGCGAATGTCCAATATCCTTGGACGCTCGCCGTACTGCCCGCTCCCAGGGGCCTTCGACTCCGTGATGCTCCGCTTGGCTGCGCGCAATCACTGCGCTCCAGCGCCAAGTCCACAGTGACATGAAGCCGGGTTGAGCGGCGCTGCATGCAAGACGCGGCAGGCCGCGTCTCTACGGTGATTCGGCGGCGCATCGCGCGTTTACGGTTGCTGGGGAACCGCCACTCCCCGGCCGTAGACTTCTTCCAGGATCGCGTCACCGCCTCGGCGTAGCAGGGTGTCTCCTACTTCACTGCCCAGCTTCAACGGGTCGTCGCCGTCGCGCGACTCGCGCAGCACCCTGGTTCCGTCCGGATGCGCCACGATTCCATCGAGGTGCAATCGACCGTTGCGAACCTGCGCGTGGGCCCCGATAGGTACCTGACATCCGCCGCCGAGTTTGTTGAGCAGAGCGCGTTCACAGGTCGTCGTCGCCCGCGCCACCGCGTCGTCCAGAAACACGAGATGCTGACGGGTTCCCGCATCGCCCAGCCGGATTTCGATCCCCAGCGCTCCCTGCCCCGCAGCCGGACACATCACCTCGGCCGGAATCACCTGGCGGACCAGTTCCGTCTTACCGAGACGATAGAGTCCGGCCGCAGCCAGAATGATTGCATCGTATTCGCCAGCCTCGAGCTTGCGCAGGCGGGTATCGACGTTGCCGCGCAGTGGATGAATATCCAGATCGGGGCGCAGCGCCTTTAATTGGGCCTGCCTGCGCAGGCTGCTGGTGCCAACGCGAGCGTTCTGCGGCAGGCCGTTCACGGTGCCGTATTTCTTCGAGCAAAACACATCACACGGATTCTCGCGCCTGGTAATAGCCGCAACCTCGAATCCCGCGGATAGCTCGGTCGGCAGATCTTTCAGGCTGTGAACGGCAAGGTCGACCCGCCCTTCGGCCAGGGCCTCTTCGATCTCCTTGGTGAACATGCCCTTGGTGCCAACCTTGGCGAGGGCCACGTCGGTGATCTTGTCGCCCGTGGTCTTGATGATTTCGAGTTCGACTTCGTGCCCCTGCTCACGCAGCAATGCGGAGATGTGATGGGCTTGCCACAGCGCGAGTTGCGAGCCTCGGGAACCGATGCGCAGGCGGGCCATCAGTTTTGCGCTCCGCTATCGCTGCCGGATTTGGCGGCTTTCTTCTCCTGAAGATTGAACAACCGCCGGACAGTATCGACGATGGTGGTGGCCTCGGCCTCGCGGGCCGCGGTTTTCAGTGTGCTGATGGGGGTGTGCATGATTTTGTTGACGATACCGCGGGTGAGAGTCTCGATGGCCATCTCCTGCTCAGGAGTGATCGGGCCCAGTCGCCCACGCACACGGTCGATTTCCGCCTGGCGAATGGTTTCGAGATGCTCCTGCAAGGAGACAATCGTGGGCACAACATCCAGCGTCTGCAGGCGCTGGTGGAAGCGCTCCACCTCGGTGTTGACGATGGCCTCGGCGCGCTCAGCTTCTTTCTTGCGGTCGGCAACGTGGCTGGCTACCGCCTGCTGCAGGTCGTCGATATCGTAGACGAAGATTCCGTCCAGCTTGTTCATCTCCGGATCGACATCGCGCGGCACAGCGATATCGATGAAGAACATGGGACGGTTCTTGCGGCGGCTTAGAAACAGCTCGCCGTGTTCTTTGCGGAAAATGGCTTTGGGCGAGCCAGTCGAGGTGATGACAATGTCGCCGCGATCGCAAGTATCGTACAGACGGCTGAACTCGATAGCTTGGCCATCGAATTTCTGAGCCAGGCGGATGGCGCGGTCGTACGTCCGGTTGGCCACAAAGATGGAAGCCGCGCCGTGCGCCATCAGATGGCGGGCCGCCAGTTCACTCATCTTACCCGCGCCCACCAGGTAGACGTGCTTGCCGTTCAGCGAGCCGAAAATCTTCTTGGCCAGTTCGACCGCTACCGACGCAACCGAGACTGCCGAAGAACCCACCGCAGTTTCGGTCCGCACCCGCTTGGCGACAGCAAAAGCTCGCGTCAGGAGTTGATCCAGTTGCGAGTGCACCGCTCCTACGGCGCGGGCGGTGGCATAGGCTTCCTTGACCTGCCCCAGGATCTGGGGCTCGCCCACCACCATCGAATCCAGGCTCGAAGTCACGCGGAAGACATGCCGGACGGCGTCTTGCTCGCGGTACTCGTAAAGATGCGGCTCCAGTTGGGCCGCATCGACATGAAAAAAATCCCGCAGAAAGCCGCGCAGATCGGCAGTGCCATTCTTGACATTGGTCAGCAGTTCCACGCGGTTGCAGGTACACAGGATCATCCCCTCTTCGATGCCGGGGTGCTGCGCCAGTTGTTTGAGCGCGTCCGGCAGGTGAGACTCGGGAATCGCCAGCCGTTCGCGCACCTCCACCGGAGCGCTCTTGTGGTTGACGCCGATGAGCCGAAGGTTCATGACTGGACGAACCGGTGAATCGTGCTGAAATAATTGGCGGCCCAGGCAACCACCGCCGCCACGAACGCACAGGTCGCCAGATACGCGGCTCGTCGCCCGCGCCATCCTGAATTCCAGCGGGTGAAGACCATGACCAGATACACCGCCCACATCAGGATCGACAGAAAAATCTTGGGGTCGAGGAAGTTCACGCGGCCATAGGCCGCTTGCGCCACGATGGTGCCAGCGATCAAGCCAAACGTCATGAAGGGAAAACCAAACAACAGCGACCGATACCCGATGTCGTCGATTACTTCCAGGGCGGGCAGCCGCGACAGTACCCCTCCCGGACGCTTGGCCTTCAGGCTGTGTTCCTGGACCAGATACAGCAGGCTGGAGCCGAAGCTCACGATCAACGCCGCGTAACCCGTGAGAATCAATCCGATATGCGCGGCCAGCCAACCCTTCTTGTATTCGCTCGACATCAGTAGAAATGGCTGCTGCCCCGTCGCAGCGACAAACGTCAGCAGGAACACAACCGGAAACACGATGATTCCCGGAGATGTGGTTTTGTAAACCAGATACACGATCATGAACACCGTCATGATCAGAAACGCCAGCAAGGATTCAGGATTGTGCACCGAAGCCTGGGCGATGTGCCCCGACAAAACCACCGCTTCCATCAGCGAAACAAAGTGAAAAACCATGCCCAGGTAGGTGGCGTGCAGCACGATCCTGCCCAGCAGATCGCTGGTGCGGGTGAGGGCCACCAGGGCATAGATCAGGCCTACGGCATAACAGCCAAGCGCGACTCGCAGCCACAGAACTGGCATATAAGGGTGACGGCTCCTGGGCCCGGATGGTGCGTCCCCGCCCCCGAACCCATGGTGATTATAGTCTGCACCGCAGGCAGGGCGCGGGGACAGAGTCACAAGCAGTTGTGATGTGCGTCACAACCCGTTCCGAGGCTAGCCCGCAGGTCCGGTGCCCGATTTTTGCGGTGATGCTTCGTCCCGGCCCCGCCCGTTTTGAACGGCCCGCGCCGGACTGGCCGCCCCAGCGTTGCCAACTCTGCCTTATTGTTTTTTCAGAAAGCGGCGGCGCAGATGGGTATTCGCAGCGGCGGCAAAATCGTCGTATTTCAGGCAACTGATCGAGCCATCGACCTCCAACACAGCCAGCGCCACGTCGTGATAGCTGGCGATACCGTGTTCGCGCAGGGCGCGCTGCAATTCGTCCATGCTGACGTGCTCCCTGGCCATGTGCGGCTCAATGACCTGGCCGTCGTGGATCAGGAGCGAGGGCTGCCCCTGGATGATCTTGCGGAAGCGGCGGTTGACTCCCGAGAACTCTGCCACCAGGTAGTTAAGAACCAGCAGGGTGCCGGCCGCAATTACGCCGCCCAGCACCGACGTATCCGGGCCGGTCATCGCATTCTGGACGGAATTGGACAGCAGCAGGAGCAGGGTGAGATCAAAGGGCGTCATCTGCCCCACTTCGCGCTTGCCGCTGAGACGCACGCCCAGCAGCACCACGGCATAAATAACCGTGGTGCGCAGCGCAATCTGGAGCAGCACATGCCCGGCAGGAATCATTGTCGGCCTAGTTGGCGGTAATCGGCTGCGGCGCTCCCTTGGGCGTGGTCAGATAGCCGGTTGCTTTGTTCTTGTCGACCGTCCACACCACTAACTCGTAAAGCATCCGGTCGCGGCCAGTGTAGAACTGGATCGGCTCATTCACGTTCCGATCTTTTTTCTCGATGGTGCGATCGTCCGCTGTGACATTCATCGTGAACTTGCCCTTCTTGGCGTCGGTTTTCTTCAGCTGCAGGCTGACGGTTGAAACCGGTTGCGGCGACGCTCCCTTGACCAAGGTGAATTCGTAATAGTTGCGGTCGCCTTTGTGCTTGAGAATATCCAGATCGTCGCGCGTCTTGGCAATCAGGCCGCTCTGCACGCCCAGGTCTCCGATGGCGCTGGCGAGCTTCGCCTTGGTCGCTTCCAGGTCAGCCTTGGTGGAAGCGACATCGGTCTTGACTCCGCCGACATCGGTCTTGACTCCCGCCACCTCGCCCGTGACCGCGCTGATTTGCTGCTTCTGTTCGGCCGCCAGGCGGGCTTCGGCCGCGCGCTGTTGCGATTGCAACTCAGCCGCGCGCTGCGCCAGATCCTTCTTGGTCATACCGACCTGCTGGCCCAGGGTTTCGGCCTCGGCCTCCGCCGACTGCATGCGCTTGGTCAGCTCGGCATCCTGAGCCTTGTTCGCCTGGATCTCTTTGCCGAGTTGATCCACCCGGCCACGCAGATCCACGAAGAAATAGATCGACGCCGCGACGTAGGCCGCCGCCAGCAACAGCAGAATCCATTTCCCCGTGTTTCCTGAGCCTTCACTTTCGACAACGTGCTGCTCGCCTTCCGGCATAGCTTCCCCCGATTGGTCATCTGGATAATGCGGACATTGTTCAGCACAAACTACAGCAGTGTCAATGACTTCCGATACGACCGTCGACCCCGCAACGTCAGCGGCTCAATGACAACGCGTCATCGAGGGATGATTCCAGATTGCGCTCGACCGTTACGGCCTTGTTTCCGATCCGGGCCTTCAATTCTTTCTGAGCTTGCAATGCAGACTGCAGCGCCGACGCATTGGACTGAACCTTCCATAGCGACTGCGAGCGAACCAGGCAGGCGTAAGCCAGGTCTTCGGAAAAACCGGCGTCGCGTAGAAACAAACCGTAGCTATACCAATCCGCAGCCTCTGCGCTGCGATCGTCTCCCGCTTTATCCAGCCGGATCGCATGCTGATAGAGTTCGAGGGCACGAGCTGGCTGGCCATCCCGCGCTTCCAACTCGGCCTGGTTCGCCGACGCCAGACTTTCCAGCTTCTTCTCGCCGGATTGGTTGGCGATTTTTTCCGCAAGCGCGTACGCCTGCCGCGCCGGATCGGTTCGGCCCGCGCGAGCCTGGCACTGCGCCAGCCGCAGAACGATCGGAATCAGTTCGCCCGCAGGCGGCCGCTCTCCACTGCGCGCAACCTCCTCCAGAAAGACAACATAGTGCGGGATCGCCGCTGCGGATTCGCCTTGCTTTTCGAGGTAGTCCGCCAGGTAGAGATGCGCATGCAATTGCGCCGGATCGAGGATCAGCGCCCGCTTCCAGCTTTCAACGGCTTCTTCGGAGTGGCCAAGCTGGCTCGCCAGAATCCCGTGGTTTATCAGCAAGTCGGTATCGCTGGGAAGATATTGCAGAGCTTGGCGTGTCAATTGGTAAGCTTCGTCGGTGCGCTTCTCTTCCACCAGAAAACGCAGTAGCCGATTGCGTGGCACCGGATCGGAGGGATTGGCCGCGATGGCCTGCCTCCAGGCGGCAACCGCGGCGCTATCGTCGCCCGCCTTGAGTTCCTGATTGCCCAGGTGGGTCTGCAGCGGAGTGTCAAAGGCATCCATTGCCGCGGCGCGCTGCAGGTCGTCGAGATTCTCGCGATGCAGAGACAGGTAGTAATGGGCCTGGTCGGCGGTTGCCCAGATCAAAAGTGCGGTTGCCGTTCCCACTCGGACCATGCGCGCAGTACCGGATTTTGTCCCCAGCCATCGAAGGCTCGTCGCCAGAGCACTTCGCGTGCCACTGACAGTTTGCGCAATCCGTTCTTGCGAATCAACCAGCACGGCCGCGATGCGGCCATCCCGCAGTTTCCAGATGGCGCCGTCCAGAATGAAGTGGTGAATATTGACCAGCGCTGTGAAGATCAAAAAACTGGCCGTGAAATCAAAGTGAAAGAGCTTGCTCGCAACCCAGGGTCCCGGAACGAACAGCGCGATGCCCCCGACGACCAAGACGGCGAAGTAGCCAAACGGACGCCAGCGCCCCTGTCCGGGAGTTGTGCTCGCTTCCCGCCGCGCGTAGTAACTCGTGATCCATAAATACTGAGCCGAATGCATCAACGCCAGCACACCCGTGCTGTAGCGGCTTTGGGGGACCTGCCAGCCCTTCAGGGCTGAGAGTGCGGCAGGCAGCAGAAACCATAAGAACTGCGTGGAGAATAGCACCAGCGACGGCAACATCGGCCGCCAACCGACGGGCTTACACAAGCGGCGAAGTCCGAAGCCGGACAAAGCCACAAAGGCCACCGCCAATACCGCCCTCGCGATCGCGCTGAACCCCTCCGGAATTCCCAGCGAAATGAATAGCGGATCGGTCGTCGGGCCGGTGTGGAAACCCAGGAACAAAATCAGATAGGACGCAAGAAATGCCAGATACAATGCCCGGCCTTCGAGCTTGGAAGGCTTCGCTCCGGCCCGCCGGGCGAACATCATGAACAGACCGTAATTTTGCCCGGTATAGTGCCAGGGACTGCCGGTCAGGTAGAGCGTAAAAATCCAGGGCAGTGCCTGAACCCAGAAGTGAGTAAGCACCAGTGCAAGTACAATGAGCAGCGTGATGTGGACGGTAAAGATTCGATACTTCTGCGATTCCTCCTCGCGATGGTAGGCGCGATAGAGGGTGGCCATGTAATGCGGATAGTTGAAGAACAACGCTAGCGCATAGAAAGCGACCGACCAGGCCAGCGCACTTGACTGGGCAGTCAGATAGGTCAGCAGGAGCAGGGGCGCCGTCCAGGCTCCGCAGCCGACCGTCAAGTCGAGGCCGGGACCGTAGATCCAGGGTGCACCCCTCCGACCGGATGGCTGCCTGTGAATATCGTTTTCCATTTTGAGAGGAAATGCCGCGCCTGCGCGGATTATAAGGGCGCGGTGGGAGAGACATGGGTAACCGGAAGTGTTCGACTGAAAGTAACCCCTATCCTGTCGTCCGTGGTCGTCAGCATCCCAGGACGCTGTCTTTTACAATGCGAAGGTGAAGACCTGGGACATCATCGTTGTCGGCGGCGGAATCATCGGCCTTTCTCTATCGATTGCGCTTCGCAAATGTGGCGCCAGGGTACTCATCGTCGAACGGGGTGAGTTGGGACGCGAAGCCTCGCACGCGGCCGCCGGCATGCTCGCTGACTGCACCCTGGAGACTCCGGCCGCACTGCAATCGCTGGCAACTCTCAGCGCTCGCATGTACCCGGAATTCGTGCATGAATTGCAGGACGAATCTGGCCTGGAGATCGATCTGCGCAGCCAGGGCACGCTCGTCTTTCCCTCTCCCGAGCACGTTCACGAGCGCCCGGGCTTCACCACGGCCAGCCTGCTGCATGAACCTCTGGCGAAACTGGAGCCTGCCCTGGCCGACCCGCAGCGCGCCGTCTTCCACTTGGCCGAGCGCAGTGTCGATCCGCCTTCCCTGGTTGCTGCCGCCATCAGAGCCGCGAAGCACCGCGAAGTGGATGTTTCTTCCGGTAGCGCAGTCATCGAGATTCTGGTTGACGATGGACGCGTCGCCGGAGTCAAGACCGCCAACACCAGCTACGCCGCGCCTGTGGTCGTGAATTGCGGAGGCGCATGGGCCGGACAGATACCTCCGCACTGTTTTCCAACCCGTCCCGTGAAGGGACAGATGTTGGCGGTGGTAGGCGTGCCTCGAAACCTCCTGCATCATGTGATTCGCGCGCCGGAAGTCTACCTGGTACCACGCAGCGACGGCCGCATCGTGATCGGCGCTACGGTCGAAGAGGCCGGCTTCGACAAGCGCACCGACGCGAATACCATCCAGCGCCTGCACCAGGCTGCCATTCATCTGCTGCCCGCCTTGTCGCACGCACGCGTGCTCGAAGCCTGGGCTGGTCTGCGGCCCGGGACCCCGGATAATCTCCCGATTCTCGGCGCCACCGAAACTCCCGGATATTTCGTCGCCAGCGGGCATTTTCGCGACGGCATCCTGCTTGCGCCCGTGACCGCGCATCTAATGGCGCAGATCGTGACTGGCCTGCAGCCTGAGCACGATATCTCGGCTTTCAGCCCGCAGCGCTTTGCCCACTGAGTGGCCACAGCAGCCCAAATCCGCGAGCACTACGACTCCCTTGCCCTCATCTACCGCACGTTCTGGGGCGACCACATTCACCATGGCCTGTTCGAGGAGGGCGACTCTTCGCAGGATGCGCAGGTTCGACTGATCGAGCATTGCATTCGCCTGCTTGAACTCGGCGGAGGCGAGGATGTTCTCGATGCAGGTTGCGGCCATGGCGCAACGGCCGTTCACCTGACCAGCCAGTACGGTTGCCGCGTGACCGGCCTTACGCTGAGTCCCATCCAGCAACGGCTGGCGCTGGAAAATGCCCGCCAGGCCGGGCTAAACGGGCGGGCACGATTCCTGGTTGAGGATGTGGAGAGCTGGCAGTTTCCGTCCCAAGCCTTTGATTTGGTCTGGACGGTCGAGTCGTCTGAACACTTCACCGACAAGACTCGTTACTTCGCAAATGCTGCCCGCGCCTTGCGAGAACACGGACGACTGCTACTAGCTGCGTGGACCGGTTCGATGGATCGTCCGATCGTTCGTGAAGTAGCTCGATTATTCTTATGTCCGGAATTGTGGTCAGTGGAACAGTACCGCGCAGCCATCGCAACGTCCGGCCTGCGCATTCAGCATTGCGAGGATCTGAGCGCGGGCGTCCAGCATACCTGGGAAATCTGCCGGCAAAGGGCCAGCGTGGCCCGACCCATCGTAAAGTTGCTTCCTCGCGCGGCTCAGGAATTTGTGGCGGGAATCGACGTCATTCTTGAGGCCTACCGCTCGGGCGATCTCAGCTACACCGTGCTGACGGCGCAGAAGGATAACTGACCGTGAGTCGCAAGGAGATCGTGGCTCAATCCAGCGGCAGCACGTATCCCGGCGTTTTCCCCAATCGGCCCCCAAAGGCTTGACCGTCTAGCGCGGCCATGTCCCACGTGACCCAGGAATCGGGGGTGAGCCGGATGGTGATGTCGTCGAACGATGCGAAGACCGGGCCGACTTGGGGATCGGATAAGGCAGCGGCACTCAAGTAGCGGCCATGTATGCGCCGATTGATCTCCTGCGACTGCTTCCCCGAAATAATTTCAACCTTTCCCGCCGCCGTCACGCCCCGCTCTGTCCCCGGCCTCCTTAAGTCCACCATCAGCGAAGCCCTCGGCCGTGCGGTCACATTGCGCGCCTTGCGGGTCCAGGAAGCCGTTCCGACAAACAGACAATTGTCCTCAAATAGATACCAGACCGCGGTCAGGTGAATGCTGCCACCTGCGTTCTGCGTGCCAAAGGCCGCAATGTGGCGCCCTCGCAGCAGTTCCTGAAAATCCGGATTCAGCGTTCCAGCCATTCTTCCCTCCGCAACCCTGGACGTTCATGCAGGGGGTCCAATTCTCTCATCTGGCGCAAGAGTTTGGAACCGTGGAGAGTCTTCGGTCGTGTCTCAACTAGCCGGGTCGAAGACACTACGCAGTCTTCTCGGCCACCACGGCAGGTTTCGCGGAACTTTTGTTAGCTGTTATTCGTTTAGTGCGCTAGGCTGCTCGGCAGGTTCGGGAGGACGGATTGAATCTATTGATCGACCGTGTGGGGAAGCGCTACAACCAGAGCGTCTGGGCGCTGAAAGAATTCACCCTGGAACTCGGCGCCGGGGTGCTGGGATTATTGGGACCGAATGGCGCAGGCAAGACCACGCTGATGAGTATCCTCGCCACCCTCACCCGCGCCACCGAAGGCACTGTCACCTGGAATGGCACCGACCTCGGGCGGCATCCTGACGCCATCCGCTCCGTGCTTGGATACCTGCCCCAGGATTTCGGCGTGTATCCCAATCTGAATGCGCTGGAGTTTCTCGAATACCTCGCCGCCGTCAAAGGCCTGGACGCTCGCGCGGCGCGGCGGCGTATCGACGAGCTGCTGAACCTGGTGAACCTGGCCGACGTGCGCAAACGCCCGCTGGGCGGCTACTCCGGAGGCATGAAACAGCGGATTGGAATCGCTCAGGCGCTGCTCAACGATCCCCAGATGCTGATCGTGGATGAGCCCACCGCGGGGCTCGATCCCGAGGAACGAGTGCGGTTTCGCAATCTGCTGTCGGAACTTTCGGGCGAGCGCATCGTAATTCTCTCCACCCACATCGTTTCCGATGTCGAGGCTACCGCGACTGACATCGCCTTAATTTCGGGCGGCACGCTGGTCGCTCATGCCTCGCCGGAGGAACTTCTCAGCCGGGTCGAAGGCAATGTCTGGGAATGGGTGATTCCAAGCGCAGAGCTCAATGCCGCCAAACAGGAACATCTCATCAGCAGCACCAGCCGCCGCGCCGACGGCGTGCATGTGCGCGTGCTGGCCGAGGAGTCCCCTCGGGGCGCGCAGCCGGCGGCGCCCACACTCGAAGATGCATATCTCTATTCGTTGAACGCGCATCGCGCGGGAGTGGCGGCATGAACCACGTCCGCGTGCTTTACCACCTGGTGCGCGCCGATTTTCTGGACCGCGTCCGTCGCTACAGTTTCCTGCTGACGCTGGGCTTTGCGGCTTATCTCGCCTATGCCGCCGGCACCGGCAAGATCGTGCTTCGGCTCGACGACTACCAGGGCGTGCTGAACTCCGCCTGGTGCGGCAGCATGATGACGCTGGTCAGCACCCTATTTCTGGGACTGGTGGGGTTCTACATCGTCAAGAACGCGATACTGCGCGACGAGCAGACCCGCGTCGGGCGGATCCTGGCAGCTACGCCCATGACTCCCAGCTTCTACACCGTGGCCAAGACGGTGAGCAATTTTGTGGTGTTGTCGTCAATGCTGGGAGTGCTGGCCGTTTCGGCGCTTATTTTGCAGCTGGGACGCGCGCAGCACTATCCGATTCAACCATTGACGCTGCTCGCTCCCTTCGTTTGGGTTGGCCTGCCCGCCATGGCATTTACTGCGGCCGTCGCGGTATTGTTCGAAACCCTGCCCTGGCTGCGCAGCGGAGTCGGAAACGTCATCTACTTTTTTGTCTGGACCGCCGCTCTTGGCCTGGGAATTGACCGTCATGTCGACGACGTCAGCGGCTTCACGGTGATCGGCCGGAATATGCAGGCGGTTTTAACCGCCATCGATCCCAGCTATACGAACGGCTTGTCGATCACGATCTCCGATCAGGAAGGTCCAGCGAAAACTTTCCTGTGGAGCGGCGTGGATTGGACTCCGCAGATCGTGATGCACCGGCTCATCTGGGCGGCGGCTGCGCTGGGAATCTCGCTGTTAGCCGCAATCTTCTTTCACCGCTTCGATCCCGCACGGGAAGTTTCCTGGCGCAAAAGCATGGCTCCGCCAAAGAATGACAACGGAGAAAGCGTTCTACCACCTGCCGCGATGCCGCCTGTCAGCGTACACCTCTCACCAATGACGCGCGCCCCTGGGAAAACACGGTTCCTTCACCTGGTCGCCTCCGAGCTGCGCTTGATGCTCAAGGGTCATCGCTGGTGGTGGTACGCGGTTGCCGGTGGCCTGCTGGTGGGACAACTGGCATCGCCCGATCTGGGGACCAGGCAAGGTTTCTGGCTGGTTAGCTGGTTGTGGCCGGTACTGATCTGGTCGCAAATGGGGGCGAGGGAAACACGGTTCGCCACACGCTCGCTGGTTTTTTCTTCAGAGAGCTCGTTACACCGGCAATTGCCAGCGGTGTGGACCGCCGGCGTCGCGGTCGCCGCCCTGACCGGCGGCGGCATGGGCTTGCGCTTGCTCGCCAGCGGTGATCTCAAGGCCTTCGTAGCGTGGGCCGCCGGCGTTTTGTTCGTGCCCAGTCTTGCGCTCGCTCTTGGCGTCTGGTCCGGTACCAGCAAGCCGTTTGAGGCGATTTACACAGTCCTGTGGTATCTCGGCCCGGCCAATCACACGCCTGGGATGGATTTCATGGGCATGACGATGGCGTCCTCGGATGCGCGACTTTTTCTGCTGGCGGCGGCTGTTCTGCTAGTTACGGCATATGCGGGCCGCCGCGCTAAACTGGGCTACGCTTGAGCCCGTGTCGTCCAGGCCGGAGGCTGAAGCTCTTACGTCCCAAGAATGCGGCGTGGCGGTGAGCAGGAAAATTCCTGCATCCGCTGACCCGGCTACGCCCAGTCGTAAGCCCTTCACGTCGATCAGGGTGACAGGGATCTGGTGTTTGTCTAGATTCCATGTTCAAGTTCTGACGTCCGTGTTTCGCGGCACCACGTCCGAGCCCGAGGTAGACTGAGGTCCGGCACCCGCTCCGGGTATATACTTAAACGTTTCACCCATCACCTAAACCCGGTTCCGTCGCGTTCACCCGCGAGAAAGGGATATCTCCTATGGCTTCGCCGGCTGTGGCTTACGCCCGTGACAATCAGCAACGTTTCTTAAATGAACTGAAAGATCTGCTCCGCATTCCTAGCATCAGTACTCTGGACGAACACAAGTCCGACGTGCAGAAAGCGGCCGAGTTCGTGGCCAGCGAATTGCGCCGCATCGGAATGGAGAATGTCGAGCTCATCCCTACCAAGGGCCACCCCTTGCTCTATGCCGACTGGCTGCATGCCTCCGGCGCGCCGACGGTTCTGATGTATGCGCACTTCGACGTGCAGCCGCCCGACCCTCTCGACGAATGGAAGTCTCCGCCATTTGTAGACAAGGACGCCTACCAAGGGAAGGGCGTGGAGGAGGCATCGAAAAATTGGAGCGAACCTTCCGAGCGCAACCAGAACATCTATTCGCGGGGCGCGGTCGATGACAAAGGCCAGCTCTGGATGGAAGTGAAGGCGCTCGAATCCCTGATGACGGCCCACCACGGCAAGTTGCCGCTCAACGTGAAAATCATCTTCGAAGGAGAAGAAGAGGTTGGCGGGGAATCGATCGCGGAATACGTGCGAAAACAGAAAGCCAAGCTAAAGGCCGACTTCGCCCTGGTCTGCGACACCGAACTCTTTGCGCCCAATCTTCCCACACTATGCGTCGGCCTGCGCGGACTGGTGTACACCGAGATCGAAGCCTTCGGCGCCAAGACCGATCTGCACTCGGGCATGTACGGTGGCGCCGCGCCGAATCCGTTCTTTGCGTTGATTGAGATCATCAGCAAGCTGAAGGATTCCAAGGGCAAGGTCCTAATCCCCGGTTTCTACAAGGGGGTGAAGGCGCCGACCGCGGCTGAGCTCAAGGCGTGGAAGCGGCTGCCCTTCAACGAGGAGCACTACAGGAAGACCGAAGTGGGGTCGAAGGTGCTCACCGGCGAGCCGGGTTTCTCGGTGCTTTACCGCACTTGGGCACGTCCTACGCTCGAAGTGCACGGGATGCCGGGTGGGTTCACGGCTCCCGGAGCCAAGACCGTAATTCCGGCCAAGGCTGCAGCGAAGGTCTCGATGCGGCTCGTGCCTAATCAGGATCCCGATGACATCCTCAAGAAATATTCGAACTTTGTGAAGAAGCTCACGCCCAAGGGCATCGAAACGAAAGTCAAAGTCTGGAGTAAGGGCCCGGCCTGCGTCGTCGGCACCGACAACCGCTTCGTCAAGGCTTCCACCGAAGCCATGCATGACATTTTTAAGAAAGACACCGTGTTCATCCGCTCTGGCGGCTCGATTCCCATCGTGACCGACTTCCAGGATGTGCTGAAGATTCCCAGCGTGATGATGGGCTTCGGCCTGCCGGACGACAATCTGCACGCTCCCAACGAGAAGTTCCATATCCCGAACTTCCACCGAGGGATTGAGTCGATCTGCCTGTTTTTCGAGAAGTTGGGAAAATAACTTCGCGCGATCGAAGGACGGGCGTCCCGCCCGTCCTTCCAGTCCTCATCCTCTGTCTTTGCGCAGCGCTGAAGGCTGCATCAAAGCCGTTGCTTCGTCCTGCTGCTTGGGTTAGTCTTATCTGGCTCTCGCGGTTCTCCCCTCCTCCAATTTGTCCTCAACGGCTGCTTACGCATTTGCTGCATTGTGTGTGCAAAATAGACGGTATATGCACAAGGCCACACCATATATAGTGTTTTCGTACTTGACCCCGGCTGGATTTCGTCGGTACAGTAGCTCCAATCTGTGCTCTGTCCCTCCCAGCCCGGGCGGATAAATGGTTTGGCTCAGATCGGGCATGCATCGTTTAGCCCAGCGGAGGAATCCGTCTGGTAAACACTCGCGCCTAGGCATTCTGCGAGGCGATGCCTTGACCGTCCGGTGTCGGCGGCTGACAACTGGCCACGGGTTTTTCCAAGGAGTGGACGTTGCTTAAACTGAAAAGGCTGCACGTTCTGGGGTTCAAGTCTTTCTGCGACCGCACCGAGCTGAAATTCCACGGCGAGGGCATCGCGGCCATCATCGGCCCTAATGGCTGCGGCAAGTCCAATATCGCGGACGCTATTTCCTGGGTGCTGGGCGAACAGTCGGCCAAGACGCTGCGCGGATCGCGCATGGAGGACGTCATCTTTGCCGGCACCCGCGAGCGCAATCCCACCGGAATGGCGGAAGTGTCGCTCACGCTGATTGATCCTGAGGTCTACGACGGACCCGACGCCGGCGAACCCACGCAAGTCGAAATCGAAAACGATCTGCCCGCCGAGCATTGGGACGAAGCCGACGTTCGCGCCCGCGCCGCCGAAGAAACCGAGTCTCTTACCGAAACTGCCCGGCCCGGAAAAGTCGAGGAGATACCTGCGCCGACCCACGGCAACGTGCTGGCGATGGCATATCCCGATGATGAACCGATATTCACCCTGCCAAGCTCCAAGCGGGCCGCAGTCATTTCGATTGCTTCGGCGCCCGCAATCGCAGCCGGTTCGGTGGTGTTGAAGATCCGCCGCCGCAAGTTTGGTCAGCAGCAATTTCAGGCTGGAGAAATCACCATCACCCGCCGCCTCTTCCGCAGCGGCGACAGCGAGTATCTGCTGAATGGCAAGCTCTGCCGCCTGCGCGATATCCAGGAATTATTCATGGGCACGGGCCTCGGACCGGAGTCCTATGCGCTGATCGAACAAGGACGCATCGGGCAAATCCTGAGCAGCCGACCTACCGACCGCCGCGCCATTATTGAAGAGGCGGCCGGGATCACCAAGTTCAAGACCAGGAAGCGTCTCGCGGAAGCACGGCTGGAAGATGCCAAGCTGAACCTGGCGCGCGTGAACGACATTTTTGAGGAAGTCACCCGCCAGATGAATTCCCTCAAGCGCCAGGCTTCGAAGGCGGAGCGCTTCGCGCGCCTGCGCGACGAGATGCGGGCCAAGCTGCGCCTGGTGCTGGCCAGTAAGTTCGCGCAGTTAGAGCAGGAAGGCGCGCAACTCGATGCAGAATTAAACACCATCTCTGAAGGGATCAAGCATCAGACCGAAACCGTGCAGCAACTCGAAGCCGAGCAGGGTGAGCGCACACAGCGCGGCTATGGCATTGAGGCCGAGCTGCGCGAGAATCGCGACCGCCTGAGCCAGATCGCCCTGGAGCACGACCGCGCGCAGGCCCGACGCAGGCATAACGAAGAGCGGTGCGCGGAGTTGATGGCTCGGGCTGCATCATCGGACGCGGAACTGGAGCAGGCGGAGCAACGGCTGCAGGCTCTAGAGGCCGAGCGCGACGCCAATTGCGCGATTCTGGAGTCGGCAGCCAGCGATCTTGCCGCAGCCCAGCAAGAACTCGCGCACTGTCAGCAAGCGGCTGCGCTTGCGGCCAGCGAACTGGCGGACCTCGAGCGGCAGCAGGACTTCTCGCGGGCCTCGGTCATGGAAGCGGTGGCGTCGGCCTCTGAAATTCGTAATCAGCTCACCCAGGCGGAGGAGCGGCTGGCAGCGGTCGACCGCGAAGGCCAGCGGATGCAGTCTGAAATCGCCAGCGCCAGCGCCCAAGTCCAGGCCTTCGGCGGGCAGCGTGGGCAACTGGCTCTGGAGTTTGAAACCATTTCTCAGCGGCTGAGCGGGCTCACCGAGGAAATCTTCCAGGTCCGGCAACTGCTGGAATCCAAACGGCAAGAGGAAATTGAAACTAAGAACCGGCTCGATGGCTTGCGCGCCGAGTACGCGACGGCAATCGGCAAGAGAGGTTCGCTCGAATCCGTCATCGCCGAGCACGGGTACTCCACCGAGTCGGTGCGGCGTCTATTCCAATCGGGCGTCATGCAGGGAGGGCTTGCCCCCGCCGGGGTGCTTGCCGATTTTCTGGAAGTCGATCCGCGATTCGAAGGCGTGGTCGAGGACTTCCTGCGCGACGAACTCAACTACATCGTGGTGAAGTCGTGGGACGCGGCAGACGAGGGCCTGCGCTTGCTGCGTACCGATGTCGACGGCCGTGCGACTTTCCTGGTGCATCCGGAAGACTCGCAGGCGAAGTTCTCCTTCGTGCTGGATGAGAGCGCGCACCACGCGCCGCCCAGCCACTCCATCCTGCCGCTGAAGAACACCATCCGGGTGCTGAATGGATTCGGCAAGTCACTGGAAGTGATTCTGCCCAAGCTGCGGGATGGCTATATCGTGCCGGACGGTGGAGTGGCGCGCGATCTTGCGCTGGAGAATCCCGATGCCTTCTTCCTCTCGCGTGCCGGCGAGTGCTTCCATAATGTGACGGTCACCGGGGGCAAAGAGCGGGCGGAAGGCCCACTCTCGATGAAGCGCGAGTTGCGGGACGTGATGCGGCTGCTCGGCGAACTCGAAGGCGCTCTTCGCGATCAGGAGTTGCGGGTTCTGACCCTGGGACGCGAAATCAAGGAGCTCACTTCCCTGCTGGACCGGCTGGAGGGCGAAAAACGCGAGGCCGAGAAGCATGCCCTAACCTCGGGACATATGCTCCAGCAGATCGATTCCGAGATGTTGCGGGTCAGCGACCGCGTGAACATCAGCCAACAGGAGCTGAACCGGTTGGCCGGCGAACGCGCCGAGCAGGAACAGTTGATCTCCGCCCGGCAGAGCGATGTGGCGAGAGTGGAGGAAATCCGCTCCCAGCTCGAGCGTCAGATGACGGCAGGACACGAACAACTTGCCGTGCTGCGGGACCGCCGGGACCTGGCTGCCCAGAACGCCTCGCAACACGTGGCCAATGCCGCAACCCTCGAAGAGCGCCATCGCGCCGCTGCCGCAGGCTTGCAGCGTATGGAGGCGCTCGTCGTGGAAATGATGCAGCGGGTGCAATCGCTGCGGGCACAAATCGATTCTTCCCATGCCGAAAAGCTGCAAAGAGAGACCGAAAACGGGCAACTGGCGGGGCAACTGGTAAGTCTTGAAGCCGAACGCAATGCCGGTGAAACGCGCGAAGGCCTGCTGCAATTCGAAAGCGAACAGCTGCGGGCGAGATTGACGGAGATCGACGAATCTCTACGGGAGGCCCGGCAGCATCTTGACCAGGCCCGCGACCGCCGTGGAGACCTCGCCGCTGCGGCCGCCAAGTTGCAATCCGACGGACAATACCTGGCGGAGACCTGTCTGAACGAACTGGGGCTGCAGCGCCATGAGTTGATGGCCGACTCGAGCATCGCGGTCGTCACCGGCGAGGCCCTGGCCGCCGAAGACCAACTCTACCGCGAGATGCGCGCTCGCCTCGACGCCATGGGCCCGGTCAACATGATGGCGCTCGAGGAGTACAAGGAAACCGCCGAGCGTCATGCGTTCCTGGACACCCAGCGCAAGGACCTGCTCGACTCGATCGCCAACACACAAGCCACGATCCGTGAAATTGATGTGGTCTCACGGCAAAAGTTCGAAGAAGCCTTCCACAAGATCAACGAGAACTTCCAGACCACATTCCGCAAACTTTTCGGCGGAGGCAACGCCCTTATGCGCCTGACCGACGAGGAGAACAGCGCGGAGAGCGGTATCGACGTGGTGGCCTCGCCGCCGGGAAAGAAGTTGCAGAACGTTCTGTTGCTCTCGGGCGGAGAGAAGGCTTTGACCGCGCTGGCGCTGCTGGTCGGAATCTTCCAGTATCAACCCAGCCCATTCTGCATCCTGGACGAAGTCGACGCCCCGCTGGATGAAGCTAACATCGGCCGCTTTACCGACCTGGTCAAGGAGATGAGCGTGCAGACTCAATTCGTGCTCATCACCCACAGCAAGAAGACCATGAGCATCGCCCCGGTGCTCTACGGCGTGACCATGCAGGAGCCGGGCGTGTCGAAGTTGGTGTCGGTGCGCTTCGGGGCGACGGCGTAGGCCGGCGCAACGAACGACCTTCCTCTGCAGCATCGTTTTTGCCAGCAGGTATTTTCTTGTATGAGCTGTATACATGCGGCTTACAATGTATACAGAGAGGTACAGATGGCAGACTCGTCCATCCTTACCCTTCGTCTGGATACCACACTTAAGAGACGGCTGGACCGTCTCTCCAAAGCGATGAGCCGCAGCCGATCGTTCGTGGCCGCGGAAGCGATTCGCGAATACGTTGCGCTGAATGACTGGCAAATTGAGGAGACGCGAAAGGCTGTGGCCGAGGCCGATCGTGGCGATTTCGCTTCGGCCAACGAGGTCGACCGAACGATGAGCAAGTGGATACGCCGTGGACGTTAGGTGGCTCCGAACCGCCCTGGCGAATCTTGATGCGGAAGCGGAATACATAGCCCAAGACAGCCCTGCGGCTGCCGCTAAAGTGATTGCAGCGATCGCCCAGTCTGTAAATCGTTTAGCTCGTCATCCCGCCATGGGGCGCGCTGGAAGGGTCGCGGGCACTCGCGAACTCGTCGTCCCGGGCACACCGTATGTTATTCCTTACCGGGTCCGCGGACAAAAAGTGGAGACATTACGCGTATTTCACGCGGCCAGGACGTGGCCGGACCGCCTGTAACCTCAAGCTGAGTTGTACATCTCTTGATGGCCGGATGGAGTTGGACACACGGTGTGGAGATGTGAAAATACAGGCCTGACCGGCGCGTACGTTGTCGTCAGCCGGAACAAGCAGCAGCCTGCGGGAACTGCCGAGGCAGCGCACCCTCCCCCAGAGCTTGCGGCGCCACGACAGTATCCCGACTGCTGTACTGTTACTACCTACTAATACGAAAAACGCGAGCGGAAATCGTCACCAGCGTGTAAATAAAACTGCGTTCGCCTTTTATCCACAGCTTGGTTACGGTGTGACCGTGAACGCCTGCGAACTCTTGCCCGAACCACTGGGGGTTGTCACACCGATCTTCCCAGTCTTGGCCCCGGTGGGCACAGTAGCTGTGATCTGCGTATCGGAATCCACGCTGAACACCGTGGCCTTCACCCCGCCAAATGTCACCTTGGTCGCTCCAGTGAAAGTGTTTCCAGTGATGACCACCGGAGTGCCTACCGGTCCGCTGGTGGGATTGAAGCTGACGATTTTCGGAAGCACCGTGAAGCTCACATTGCTGGTGAGAGTGCCTGCCGACGTCGTAACCGTAACCGGTCCGGTTGACGAACCTGCAGGAACTTTCGCGGTCAGGTAAGTGTCTGAGACGATCGTGAAATTGGCCTTGGTCCCGTTGAACTTGACCTTGGTGGCGCTGTTGAATCCTCCGCCCAGGATTTGCACTGTGTTGCCGACTTTACCGGAGGCCAGGACCATTTCCACAAACGAGCCAAGCCCGAGATCCAAGCCATAGAAGACACCGTCGCCGCGTGACCCACCTATGCCAGCCATGCTGTACACCACGCCATTGGTATGCTGCACCAAGTTCGAGCTGGGGTCGCCGCCGTGGGTCTTGTCGAAGTTGTACACGAGCGTGTACTTGCCGGCGCTGGTGACCTTGAACAGAACGCCGTAGCCGTCGGTGCCGCCGGAAAATGTCGCGCCGTAGAAGTTACCGTCCGTAGTCGCCACCAGGCCGGCAATCGGATCGTTGCCATCGCTGCCAACGCCGACCGGAAAATTGTGCAGCACCTTGTAATTTCCACCAGGAGTGAGGCGGAACACTACGCCGCCCTCGCCACTACCTCCGCCAGCGGCGGTTCCGTAGAAGTTGCCGTCGGCGCCCTGCACCACTCCTCCCCAGGGAACCCCGCCGTTCGTGCTGTCAAAGTCGTGGATCACGGTTATCGTTCCGGCTGACGTCATCTTGAAAACCGTTCCCTGGTTGGATTTTCCGCCATGTTGCGTGGTGCCGTACAAATTTCCATCGGTTCCAAGCCACAGCGGCGCAACGGAGCGGTCCGGAATCGTACCCAGCAGCGTAAAGGCGCCGGTAGGCGTGACCTTGTACGCGGTTGCGGCCTGCGTCACGCCGTAAAAATTGCCGTCGCGCCCGAGGACCGGCGGAGCGTAAGGATATTCGCCGTCTTTTTTTCCGGTGAAGCTGTACAGCACCGTTACGGTTCCCCCGGGCGTCACTTGGAAGATCTCTCCCAGGTTTGCCGACCCACCCAATACGGTGCTTCCATAAAAGTTTCCGTCCAGGCCGAGTGAAAGGCCAGCATTGGGCTCCGAGCCGTCTTTGTTGAAGTTATGGATCACGGTAAGCGAGCCGGCCGAATCTACCCGGAACACGACTCCCGCGTTAAACTTACCGACCGAAGCCGTACCATAAAGGTTTCCGTCCTGACCCTGCGCCAGCACTTGTGGATACGACGGCGAGCTGCCGTGAGTCACGTCAAAATCAAAGAGATCGGTATAAGTCTGGGCCTCAACAATGCCAGCCGCCAACCACAGCGCCGCCACCAGCACGAGCAACCGGCCGACCTGGATCCACCGAACCGAGTTCACTTGTCGCGTCATTGGTTCCCCCAAAAGCAGGACACTCTTGCTGTCCTGTAAGGCGAAATTTCCGGGCAAATTCCCTCAAGTCGTTGAAAATAAATCAGGCCATCGTATAACTCTATTGTTTTCTTAATGTTGACATCCATCCTGAAAGTAAAGTATGCTTCCCCAGCTTGTTCGCCCAAGCCTTGGGGAAAATCTGTGGGGCGGGACCCTTCGAGTCCGGTTACGGAGCTATTGATACGTTGGCGCGGTGGGGACCGCCAGGCCCTGGACGCGCTGATGCCCCTGGTCTACAAAGAGTTACGTCGCTTGGCCAACCACTACTTGCAGCAGGAACGCTCCGATCACACTCTGCAAAGCACTGCGCTGGTTCACGAAGCCTACGTCCGGCTGGTAGGACAAGATCTGCCGCAGTGGCAGAGCCGGGCGCACTTTTTTGGCGTTGCGGCGCAGTTGATGAGGCAAGTCCTGGTGGATCACGCCCGGTCCCGCCAGGCCGCCAAGCGGGGCGGCGCGGCATGTCGCGTCGCGCTGGAGGAGGACCTGCTCCAATCCCAGGATAAGGAAATTGACGTAATCCTGCTCGACGAAGCTCTCAAAGACCTGGCGGCTCTCGATCCCCAGCAAAGCCGCATTGTCGAGCTTCGCTTCTTCGCCGGCCTCACCATCGACGATACTTCGGAAGTGATGGGAGTATCTCCCGCTACGGTCTCCCGCGATTGGACCAGCGCCCGTGCCTGGCTGTACCGCGAGATCTCGCGCAGGACGCCGGCATGAACCCGGAACGCTGGCAGCAGGTTCGACAGATCTTCCAGGGGGCTTTAGAACTGCAGGGTCAGGAGCGCGGATCCTTTCTGGAACGGGCGTGCACGTCCGATTCCGAACTCCGCCAGGAAGTGGAGTCGCTGTTGCTCCATCACCAGCAAGCCGGCACGACCTTCCTGAAGACGCCGGTGCTCGATCTTTCCGCCGCCGCGGCTTCGCGGGTTTCACGCGAGGGCCGGCGGATTGGCGTGTATCAGATCATAGAACCGCTCGGACGCGGAGGCATGGGTGAGGTGTATCGGGCCGCCCGCGCCGATGGCCTCTATGAAAAGGAAGTGGCGCTCAAGCTGGTGCGCAGCGGCTTCGACACCGATTCCATCCTCGCGCGTTTTCGCAATGAGCGCCAGATTCTGGCGACGCTCGATCATCCCAACATCGCCCGCCTGCTGGACGGAGGCACAACCGACGAAGGCGTCCCATACCTGGTGATGGAGTTGGTGGCGGGTGCGCCCATTGACGAATACTGTGAAGCCCACGCACTCCCGATTACGGAGCGGCTTCAGCTATTCCGGCAGGTGTGCGCCGCCGTGCAATATGCCCACCAGCGCCTGGTGATTCACCGCGATATCAAACCGACGAACATTCTGGTGACCCGGGAGGGCATGCCCAAGCTGCTGGATTTTGGCATCGCCAAGATTCTCGATGCCGCCGCGGGCAGCGAAACTACGATCGCGCGTCCTATGACGCCACAATACGCCAGCCCCGAGCAAATTCGCGGTGAGACCATAACCACCGCGTCGGACGTGTATTCGCTCGGAGTACTGCTTTACCGCCTGCTGACTTCGCTTTCGCCCTACGGACCGGAAACCCGAACTGCGCACGAATTGGCGCGAATCGTCACGGAAGTCCAGCCCACATGGCCGAGCAGCGCTGTGGCAAACGCTGCGGCATCGGCCTCCGGCGTTTTGCCCGGGAATTCTCCCGCCAGACTGC
>Ga0335080_10001227_pt1 | contig 24799 bp, 22 predicted proteins | sample Lox_Sample_34_FD_206720 | JGI IMG/M metagenome (GOLD analysis project Ga0335080, IMG submission 206720) | Soil microbial communities from Loxahatchee National Wildlife Refuge, Florida, United States - Lox_Sample_3.4 | ecosystem: Environmental > Terrestrial > Soil > Wetlands | place: USA... | reverse complement strand
ATCATCGAGTTTTTCGCTTTCAAGACAAAACAATGGCTCGATACATCGAAGTGGCGATTGCGGCAAATGTCGCTGCAAAGTCGTTGGGTAGCCGAGAAGCACCTGGGAGAGCGATCAAGCACACTCATGGTGAATATCGGGGCCGGAAGCTGGCACGTTCCCAAGTGGAAAATAATGGACTACCGCGGTCCCTGGTACAACTACTATCTCCCCGGTTTCATTGATTACAATCACGATTTAACCAGCAGTGCGCCCTTCTCCTTCGCAGACCGCTCCGTTCATCTCTTCTATTGCGAACACGTCATCGAACACCTCAATGACAGATGCTGTGAGCATCTTTTCCGGGAGGCGTTTCGAAGTCTCGAGCCCGGCGGTGGCTTCAGAGTCGTGATGCCCGATGCCGGCCTGATCTACGATCGGCTGCGGGAGCAGGATGCGAAGTTCTTCAAAAGCTGGATGGATCGAGATAACTCCAGCCTGGAGGAGGCTTTCTGCACACTCGTCGCGCAATCGAGGTATCTGGAAAAGGCAGAGATCGATTGCAGGCTCGCCACGATGAAAGAGGACGAGTTTCTGGATTGGTGTAAAGATGGGTTGGAATACGACCGCACCAGAGCAGGCGAGCACATTAACTGGTTCAACTTTAAGAAGCTCTCGCGAATGCTTAAAGAGGCCGGCTTCCACGTAGTACGCGAGAGCAAACCACAGGAAAGCCTGTTCAGCGAAGCCAGAGGACCTGAATTTGATACTCGTCCCTGGTACTCGCTGCATGTCGATTGTGTGAAAGCTTGAATGTGCCGCCTGCCCAAACAGCCGGCAGTTTCCTTGGGGTGTTTTGCGGGATGGAGTGGAGCAGGCGGGTTTGTTGCCATGAAGAGTTTGCGAATCGATAAAGAATCCATATATTGGAAATGCAGAATCCGTTGACTGATCCAAGAGAGACCACGGCCCTTATGCTACCAAAAGCCGTGTGATTCGCCTCACCTATTGCCGTGCGCCATGGCACATCTAACGGATCGTACTGGTGCGACTCTTTCGGCGTACAGGGTGTCTGCAATGCCGTATGCAGGGTCAAACCGCTGGGCTCATCCCTCCGTGATTCTGGTTGCGACGGACCTGAGCGATCTAGATCACCTGATGCCATTTGCCTTGCAGCAAGCGCACCGATCAGCGGCCCGTATCATCCTGTTTCACGTTCTCGGCGCGGGCGCGGGGATTGCGGCTGACCCCGTGGGCATGCCTTATTACGACCCCGCTGGGGCAATCGACTTCGCAATCAAAACGCTGGAACCGTGGCGAATGATGGCGCGCACACAAGAGATTCTCTGCGATGCCGTCGTTCGCGAGGGGCATGCCGCCCAACAGATCATCGCAGCGGCCCGGCAGTTCAGGGCAGATCGGCTGCTGCTTGGGACTCGGAGCCGGAGCAAGGTAAGCAAGCTGCTCCTCGGCTCCGTGGCAGAACAAGTACTGCGCTCGGTAAACCTCCCGGTCATTACCGTGGGACCCGAGGCTCATCTCGAGGTGGCTGGCAACGACTCGCAGAGAGTTGTGCTACACGCTACCACTCTTAGAGAGACCTCTAGCCCGAGCGCAGTACTTGCCTGCGAAATTGCCGCGGCGCAGAACGCAAAACTGGTTCTGCTCCACGTGCTGCCGGCCGTCGACGAGATGCAGCGAGACCATCTGCCCACGGGGCTGAATTCGACGGCAATGCGGGAACTCCGCATCCTGGCGGCGGAGATCGGCGCGACCGAAAGATGCTGCACGCAGGTTGACACTGTCGTTGCGCACGGCCACCCTGCTATCGAGATTCTGGCAGCTTCGGTGGATCTCGGCGCTGATCTCATCGTGCTGGGCGCGACTACTCGATCGATAGTCCACAACCTGACGCACGATCGCACCGTCTATCGCGTGCTGTCACATGCGCGTTGTCCCGTGATGACACTCCGCGATACAGAAGAGCATTCTGCCCCCCTTCCGCCGGAGCATGACACGATTCACCTCTGAAGCAAATCGATTCTGGGACATCGATCGGGCACTCATTCAAGCTGAGAGCTGATTTGCCGCCCCAAACCAGCCGTTGTTCTGCGCTTCGTCCAACTTTTCTTTGAGATAGGCCCAGAGTGCAGGGCAGCCTGCCTGGACTGGCGGACCGTTGCGCCGGACCACCTGCTCGTGCCGAATGCCGTTTTCGCGCCAGCTCTGGCCGTTATTGGCCAGGTTGAGAATGATTGGAATGGAGCGGTCCATGGCGTGCGCGAACTGCGCCTCCGGCGTTTTGGCTGCTTCAAACTCCTCCCAAAGCGCGACGAACTCGGCGTTCAGTTCGTTTGGAAGGATCGCGCAGATCCGCCGCACCGCTCGTTGCTCGGCAGCCTTGCTCTGCTCCCGTTCTTCCGCGGCATAGACGAAGGTGTCCCCGGTGTCGATTTCGCCGATGTCGTGCAGCAGAAGCATCTTGATTACGCGTAGAAGGTCAACTGGCTCGGCGGCAAAGCGCGACAGGGAAAGTGCCTGAACTGCAAGCTGCCAGCTGTGTTCGGCTGAGTTTTCAAAGCGTGCCATGTCGAGCAGCTTCGTCTTCCGCTCAACCCCCTTGAGCTTGTCCATTTCACGGATGAAATTGATGATGGCCTGCATGCCGTCAACGTTATCAAATAGAGAGGGGACTGCGCACATCGCGAGAGTATGCTGAACGCGTCCGAAATGTGAAAGAGGGAACGATGAAGATGACCCGACTTAAAAGGACCAGCGCGCCGATCACCTTGGTAATTGTGTTTGTGCCTGGGTTGGTTCGGGAGCCGCAGCACTGACGGATTCAACCTCCGACGAGGAGCAACTTCGGTCTCTTCGGAGCCAATATGTGCAGGCTGCAGACGAGTTGAATTTTGCGCTTGTGAACGCGATCTGGTCGCACGATCCGGGCGTGTCGTTTATTCATCCGCGGGGAACGGCCGTCGGACTCGAGCAGATCCGGGATGCGTTTTATCGAGATACGATGGGGTTGTTCGTACAGCGGGACCTCACGCTCGAGAATCCGGTTCTGCATATTTACGATGATAGCGCGAGGTCAGAGATGACCTGGACATTTCACGCGACCTTAAAGGATGGCCAGAAGATCTCTACAACCGGGCGCGAGACCCAGATCTATCACAAGGAGAATGGGAGCTGGCGGATCGGGCACGTCCATTACTCTGGCCCGCCGGTAGCCGGAGCCCTAAAGGGATTCTGAAGAGCCAGTCATGTTGCGCCGTATTGCTCGTCGCTCACCTGCTCCAGCCAGTCCACCATCTTGCCGTCGAGTCTCTCCTGGATGGCGATGTGGCTCATCGCAGTTGTCGTCGAGGCGCCGTGCCAGTGCTTTTCGCCCGGCGCAAACCAGATCACGTCGCCGGGACGGATCTCCTCAATCGGGCCGCCCCAGCGCTGCGCGCGCCCACACCCGGAGGTGATGATGAGCGTCTGCCCGAGCGGGTGGGTATGCCAAGCGGTGCGCGCCCCAACCTCGAACGTGACGTGCGCGCCGGCAACACGCGCGGGATCTGGCGCGGTAAACAGGGGATCAACGCGAACCGTGCCTGTGAACCAGTCGGCAGGTCCTTTCCCTGATGGCTGAGAACCTGCCCGTTTAATTTCCATCGATTTCTCTCCTTTTCTCGGCGAATACTCGCGCGACTGGCGCGATCGCGTCAATCATTCTGGTCCTTTTGCCTCTGCTGGAATACGTGGTAGGTCGCGGTGTCCCACGCGTTGTGGATTCCGGTAAACAGCAGCAGCAGAGTCGCGGCGGCAATTCCAAATAGAGCCGGCCGAAGAAACCAAAGGCCGACGCATCCACACAATGTCACGACAGCGTATCCGGTCAGAGGGAGCATGGAATGGCAAAGCCAGTCTTCAAACTCAGGCTTGTAACGGGTCTGTTTGCTCATTCGCCGCGTAACGATCACCCCGTACAGGATGCCGGCTGCTCCGATGATCACCAGAAGGAAAGTTGCCACCACTGCTTCATGCCATGGAGCCGCTCCAACCCCTGACAGCAAAAGCACTGCCGCGAAGTGCACGATATTCGGGGTGGCAAAAGCTGAACCCGCCTCCTGATTCGGCCTCGCCGAGGGAACGTTTGCAATGAGGGCCATGACGACAAACTGCAGCCCAATGAGGGCGCCCGCAGAAGAGCCCATGATTACGTAAAAGTTCTGCCATTCTGAAAACGGCGTCATAAAGAAATCCCATGCCCGCAACCAGCATAACCGCTATGCTAGACGCTCGAACCGGTAGGCAAGCGCGGGGCCGCCTTTTCCCGAGTACGCGATCGTGCCTATCACGAACGAAAATGGCTCGGTGTACCGGGCCATTCGAAGTGGACCCAGGTCGACCGGATCAAATCCGACATCGCGTATCAATCGAGCTGCAGTCCCCTTGGAGCGTTCGTGATCCCCGCAAAGCACCAGACTCGGTCGATTCTTTCTCTTGCGCGCTTCAAACACGCCGAAGAGAACCTCGCTGGGAACCGTCTGAAATGCCTGAACGATGTGGGCCTTCGGAAGTTTTTTCGCAAGTTCCTCAGCCCCTGATGATGTGTATCCGACTGCAAGTTCAGTATCGGCCTTGTTCATCGGCAGTGAGCAAGTGATCACAGTCTTCGCCTTAACGTCGCCTGCCTGATTCAGCACATCGTCCACGCGTGACCAGTGCACGGCGAGCAGGAGAACGTCGGCATTCTGCGCAGCTTCTCGGGGCGTTCCGGCACGGGCATTCTTTCCCGCTTCGCGAGCGAGACGATCGAGTTTCTGCCTGCTCCTTGTATAGCTGAACACGACCTTGTGTCCAGCGCGCGCGAAGATCGTGCCAAGCTTGGCTCCCATCCGTCCCGCGCCGAGTATGCCGATTCGCATGCGCCCTCCTTGGTCATCGTCACCAGTTGGACCGAATCAAAGCCCCGTCATCTTCTCGATATGCTCGGGATAGCGTGCCCCTTCGATTTTGATTCTTGAAGCCGCGTCTTCAATCTGCTGAAGATCATTTTGTGAAAGCTCGACGGAAACTGCGCCAATGTTCTCCTCGAGACGATGCATCTTGGTCGTGCCCGGAATGGGAGCGATCCACGGCTTTTGCGCAAGTAGCCACGCCAGCGCGATCTGAGCGGGTGTCGCGCCCTTGCTCTTCCCGATCTCAGCAAGCAGGTCCACCAGCGCCTGGTTTGCTTTGCGGGCTTCGGGCGTGAACCGCGGAATCGAACTTCGGATGTCGCTCTTCTCAAACGTCGCGGCCTCGTCGATTTTGCCGGTCAGAAAGCCTTTGCCCAGCGGGCTGAAGGGAACGAAGCCGATCCCGAGTTCCCCGAGCGTGGGTATGATCTCTTCTTCAGGCTTCCGATACCAGAGCGAGTACTCGCTTTGCAGCGCGGCCACGGGCTGCACCGCGTGAGCGCGACGGATAGTTTGCGCGCCCGCTTCCGACATTCCAAAGTGTTTGACTTTGCCCTGGGCGATGAGATCCTTCACCGCGCCGGCGACGTCTTCGATGGGAACATCAGGATCGACGCGATGCTGGTAGAGAAGATCGATGACATCTGTCCTGAGACGCCTGAGTGAGCCTTCGACTGCCTGGCGAATGTGTTCGGGCCGGCTGTTGGTGGCCAGAGGTCCGCGGCTTCCGTCGGGATTGATATCGAAGCCGAATTTGGTGGCAATAACCACCTGATCACGGAAAGGCTCGAGAGCCTCGCCAACGAGTTGTTCGTTGTTGAATGGCCCGTAAACCTCGGCGGTGTCAAAAAACGTAACGCCACGCTCGACAGCGGCGCGGAGCAGGGCGATGGAGGTTTCCTTCAAAGGAAATGGTGCGTAGGAAAAGGTCATGCCCATGCAGCCAAGGCCAAGGGCCGATACTTCGAGATTGCTGTTGCCTAATTTGCGTCTTTGCACTTATGACTCCTTTTTTGACTTGTTAGAAATGCGAGACAACATTTCCCGTCGGAGCAAGAAACCCCGTTCGTTCGAGCCAGCGTCCGGGCTGCCGCCCGGGCCTCAGCTATGCATTTCTGCGTTCGGGTTAACTTGATTTGAGAGAGACCATGTCGATCGAGAAGCGGTACTTCACATCCGACTTCAGCAGTCTCTCGTAAGCCTCATTGATTTTCTGAATCGGAATCACTTCGACGTCGGAGGTGATGTTGTGCTTGCCGCAGAAGTCCAACATCTCCTGGGTCTCCGCAATGCCTCCGATCAGCGATCCCGAAAAACTGCGACGCCGGAAGAGCAGGCCAAAGACATTCAGGGGCAGCGGCTTTTCGGGCGCACCCACCATCGTGAGATTGCCATCACGGCGGAGCATGTTGATATACGCGTTGATGTCGTGTTGAGCAGCAACAGCGTCGAGAATGAAGTCGAAGCTGCCTACGTGCTTCTGCATCTCATTGGCATCGCGCGAGAGCACCACTTCGTCGGCTCCGAGACGCAACGCATCATCCTTCTTGCCGGGCGAGGACGTGAAGACAACCGTGTGGGCGCCAAGGGCATGAGCAAACTTCACGGCCATGTGACCCAACCCGCCGAGCCCCACCACGCCGACCTTCTTTCCTTTGCCGACATTCCAGTGGCGCATCGGCGAGTAGGTGGTGATGCCGGCGCAGAGCAGAGGAGCCGCTCCGGCAAGATCGAGGTTCGACGGAACGCGAAGGACAAAGGCCTGATCTACCGTCATGCTGTCGGAATAGCCCCCGTAGGTCACCCCGCCCAGGTGCTTATCGGGGAAATTGTAAGTAAGTGTGAAATTCGGGCAGAACTGCTCGAGGCCCGCCTTGCACTCCGGGCATGTGCGATCGGAATCGACCATGCAGCCAACCGCAGCCAGATCACCGGGTTTGAATTTCGTTACCGCCGATCCGACCTTCGTTACGCGGCCGACGATCTCATGGCCGGGCACGCAAGGATAGACAGTGGGCATCACCTCGCTCCACTCATTGCGTGCCTGGTGGAGATCGGAGTGGCAGACACCGCAGAAGAGAATTTCGATCTGCACGTCCTCCGCCGTAGGGTTGCGGCGCTCAATGCTGTGGGACGAAAGCCCCGACGTTGCGCTGTGGGCCGCGAAGGCCTTTGAGGAGAATGTACTGGGACGTGCCGATTCTTTGCGGGGAGCTGTTTCAGTTGTAGCCATGTTCCTCTCCTTATGTTTCTTTTCGGTTTTCGATTCGCAGGTCTCGATCAATACCTGCGCGCCGACCATCTTCCTATTCCCTCACGTTTTGATTTCGGTCTGTTAAATCGCGGTCGGTTTCGCGGGGATAATCCTGATTGTCGCGGCTCGGGCACGCGTGCCGATCATCGGCTCGAGGTATGGGTTGCCATGATACTTCGCGCGGTAGGCCTCGTCTATGCGCTCGTTGTCTATTCCTTCCATAGATTCAAAAGTGACTTCTTCTGTTAGGCCGGCGGCAATGATCCGCCCCGCCTTCTGCCGGATCGCGGCCTGATACCAGCGCGACTTCTTTCCGTTGTATGCGCGCACGTAGAGGCTGTCGTCCACCGCCACCGACCAGATCCACGTCGGCGTGCCATAGGTCTTGCCGTCTTCGCGAAGTGGTGCAATATGCAGATCATCGGCTTCGGCGATCCTGCGCAGTGTGTCCTTCGGCCAGTTCGTCATTGATATCGCTCCCAGGTGACTCGCCAGTGCTCATCCGGGCGCGTCGATTTCACAATCATCGTCTTGCCCGAAAGCTCGTAGGAACGTGCCAAGTCTTTGCCGATCAGGCTTCGAACCAGCGCGCCTTCAACGTGGAACGTAAATGTATGGGCGCCTTCGTCGAGGACATACGTGCCATACGACGCTTCATAGCCACCCTGCGAATACTGCTCAGGTGCGGGTGTCGACTGCTCTTTCGGATTCCGGTCCATGACCTGGACCGAGATGTGTCCGTCTTGCGTGGTTACGAGCATCCCAGCGCAATCATTCTGATGGACCTTCCCGTCCGAGCCCTGCTCTTCGAGCGAAACCAGCCGCCAGGTGCCGGCGAACTGTTCCCGGGCAGTACGATTCTGCCCCGAGGCCATCGGCCCTGAGATCGCGGCGATTCCGACGCATCCCAGAATGATTCCACGCAAAAGCAGATGTTTCATTTTCACTCCGCGCTCGAGCCCGTCCGCTCTTCCTATTTAACGTTACCGAACGGCGAGGATTCAGCGGTATCCCGATCCTTCCTATCTCTTGCCTATTTCTGCCGCTGCCCGCATTTTTGTGCACCTCACACCGGGATTCCGCGCTAACTTGAATGGCAGGATCATTGCCGATGAAAGCCGCGAAGCAGAACGACACAGACGAGAGCCGGAGCGTGATTAAACTCAGATCCGAGCTGGCTAGAAAGATCGCCGATCGGACCCAGGCAGAGGGCGACACGCAAACAGATGTGCCGGGCCTCCGGCTTTACCGCCGTTCCCAGCCCAGCCCTTGCAACTCCGCTGCCTATCAGCCAAGCCTTGTGGTCTTCGTACAGGGACAGAAACGCATCAATGTCGGCAAAACAAACTACGTGTGCGACGGCTCAAATTTTCTGCTCACTTCGATCGACCTGCCGGTAGTGAGCCAGGTGACAAAGGCCAACGAACAGGAACCGATGCTCGGGCTGCTTCTGATGCTCGAAATGCCCATGGTCCGCGAGATCCTTTCGCAGCAGGAGTTTTCTCAGCGCGAAGAGTCCGGTGACACGCGTGGCATGGCGGTCGGCGTCACCTCCTGCGAACTTCTGGACGCCTGCATCCGCCTGGTCGATCTGCTTGACACGCCGCAGGACATTCCATTCCTCAGCGTACTTATCCGGCGCGAGATCATCTATCGCCTCCTGCGCAGCCCACAGGGCAAACATCTACGCGCCATCGCCACGTTGGGCGAACAGACAAACCGGACTGCCAAAGCGGTGGAATGGCTACGGACAAACTATGCCAAGCCGTTGCGCGTCGAGGAACTCGCAAACATGGCGCGGATGGGCGTTTCGACGCTGCACCATCAGTTCCGCTCCCTCACCGCAATGAGCCCGCTGCAATATCAGAAGCAACTTCGCCTTCACGTAGCGCGCGAGCGGATGCTGAACGAGGGACTCGATGCCGCAAGCGCCGCCTTCGAAGTCGGATATGAGAGCGCCAGTCAGTTCAACCGCGAGTACAGCCGGTTCTTCGGCATCCCGCCGATGCGCGACGTCAAATCGCGCAGGCTCTCCGGTGCTGTCGCTGTAGCGGAGTGATTCGCCGATCAGCACACCCTCTCGCCGCTCCAAAATAGAAAGGCTGCGGCGTTGCTGCAGCCTCTCCGTAGCAGAAATTTGCGAAAGCTATGCCGTCAGCCGCTCAAGCTGCTCAGGCTTGGAGATAGTAAGGCTGGCGCCTTTGATGATGATCCACTGATCGCGACGAAACTGGTTGAGAAGTCGCGTGACTGTCTCACGCGAAGTACCAGCCATGTTGGCTATCTCTTCGTGTGTGAGCGCCATTGTGAAGCGGATCTCGGGCTTTCCGTTCGAAGCTGCCCGGCCCCAGTCAAGCAGCAGGCGCGCCAGGCGACCAGCGGCAGAACCGGAGAGCGCTAGGCGCTTGGCATCGTGGAAGACGGTCAGGTATTCACCCGACAGCGACTGCGCTGCGTGCATACTGGCGATTCCGTGACGCCCGAGGAAGTCGATGAACTCCTGTTTGCGTATCGTTTTCACTTGGCAAGGTTCGATAGCTTCCGCAGTCACTTCATGCGGGACATTGGCAAGAACAGCACTGAGCCCCATCACATCTCCAGGGCCGGCGATCTTCAGAATCATTGTCTTGCCGTCGCGCGAGGTGGAGGAGATCTTTACCTGGCCGAAACAGATGATGAATACATTCCGCGCGGCATCGCCTTCGGTGAATAGCTTCGCGCCACGCGCATGGCTCATCATGATTCCAATATTGTCAAAATCCTGCAGGGCTTCGGGTGTGAGATTGCAAAACATGCGAAGATGACGGTGCTCGCAGTTGAGACAATCTTCCGGAGGGTGATGAGAATGGGGTCCGGCCATACTTGTTCCGTTGACGTTTGTAGCAAGTATAGCGCAGATCATCAACATACAAGTGGAACGGAAAGACCGAAAGACCTTTCTCAAGAGGAAAAGATGGCCTCAATTCGCGATGTATTTAGGCCATTACGTCTCTCGCGTCAGGCGAGTCCGGCTCCCGCATTTCTGCGCCGGATCCCAGCCATCCGCGTGGTGCAGCACATCCCGTATGCTCTTGAAACTTCGCGGGCTAGCTCTTCCAGAAGCTGCATCCTCAATGGCGTATACGATTGAAATGCGCGGCACAACACTTCCTTGGGAAGGCGCATAATCGTGCCTGTTGTTTGCGCGACAAGTGTATATGTGTGACGTACGTCACCCAACATTGCGGCCAGCTCCACGACCTCTCCCACGCGCACTGTTCCGAGAGTTAGCCGCGAGTCGAGGCGTGCCGCTTTGCGCAGAAGCTGTCCAGCGATCACAACGTAGAGACCGCGGCAAATGTCGTACTGGTGAAAAACGATATCGCCAGCTTCGAACTCGATGCATTCGGCAGAAGCGTTCAGCATATTTCCAATTGCCGGCGGGCAGGCCAACAACTCCGCAATCGGGTGAGCAGCAGCTGGGTCGCGGCGTTCTGGAATGGCTGCTGGTTGCATTGTCCCGTCCCCTCTTACTTCTTTGCGGTACATGATCCAGCTGCGATTTAGGTCGGCAACGGTGCTCAAATCGCTCATATTCGACCGCGCCGGGTCCTTCGGATCGAAAGAACCACTTCTCATCTTCAGAACTCAGAAATCTCTTGGCAGCAAATAGAAATTGGAGCGGTGAACATTGGAGCCTTCGTCCGCCTCTGGAGTCCGATGCGCCTAATACGAAGGCACATCGACACAGGTTTCGGGTTCGCGGGCTGCACTTGCCACACATGGTGGCACGCAGAGCACAGGTACGCGCGATCGGGCCAGAATTGTAAATGCGGTGCCATGCGGGCCCGAGGTTTCGCTGGTGCGCTTCACGCCGACCACCAGTACGCTTGGTTGATATTGCGCGATCGCCTCGACCATCGCGTCGCCTGGTTTTCCATCCTTCACAATGCAGCGCACCGGAAAACATCCCTCGCTCAAGATTCCGAACTGTTCAGGAGTGGTGGCCGCGGGATTGAGAAAAGCAACAGCTTCTTCGGGCCGGCGTGCATGCACAATGATCAATGTCCGGTGAAACGTCTCGGCAAGAGAACACGACGTGGCTACGGCTTCGCGGCCCGCTTCATTGCGTTCCATTGCCAGCATCACCGGCCCGCCCGGTATTGGTCGATAGGTACCAGCGTTGTAGTCTGCCGCGACTGCGAGCACCGCGCACGGAGCCAGTCGAACAAGTTGCTCGGCAATGGATCCCACCAGAACCGGACCCGCACCTTGCCTTCCTTCCGTGCCGATAACGATCAGGCCCGCTTCGTACTGACGGGCGACGTCGATGAGCATCTGCGCCACTTCGCCCTGGCGAATCTCGGAATGACTGTGAATTCCTTCGCGTATGAGATCGCCCGCCATCTGATCGAGGGTGGCCCGCGCCTGTTCGGTCAGGCCGCTCAGAACTTTAGCGGGCACCCCAGCCACCGACGCATATTCCACGGGATCGACACCGTGCGCCAGAACAATGCGGGAGTTATACGCGGTTGCAATTTTGCGTGCATACTCCAGCGCGCCGTTTTCGCGCCCGTCCAGACCCGTGGCTACGACGATGGTCTTCAAACCGGTTGCAAAACTCATAACTTCTCTCGTTGCGCCAAGGTTCTGTCGGCGCAAAAATGGCGCCTGCAAAGGGCACTCCAACAAGCAGTCTGTACTTGCCGGGGTGACGGTGTTTAGTGCCCGATGGTTACAGAGTCTGCGCTTGCATCTATGAAGGGGCAGTGACCACATTCACCCCCTTCTGTGACTGTGGTCACAAATGCAACGAAACGCGAAACTTATCTCCGGTTTTATTTCGCGAGAAGACGCCGAACCGGCACGGCCAGATTGGGCGGTCGCTATGCCGCTAAGTTCGTTATCCTCATCGGCTACTTCAGGGACAACACTCCACTGCATGCCGATGACGCCTCAAGAGAAGTTCACCGGCCAGTGCAATCGGCCTGCCAGTGAGTTTCGGCAGGCCCATTCATTTTCAGTCGGATTTGGAATCGTCGCGGTTCCGCTGTCGCTTTCAGTTCCCCGAAGCTGCCGGCAGTCCAACCTGTGCAGCCGGCGGCAGCGAATGCGTATTCCACCAGTTCTGAATGACGTTCTGCCATGCCATTGCGCGCCCCACCCACATCTGCGTCGCGCGGTGATAGAGCGCCATGTTATTGGCCAGCCAATAGGCACGGTTGTCGCGCATCCACGCCTGCCGGTACAACTCGCCAAGTTGCGAATAGCCGTCGCGGATGTCTTGCAGCCGGCCATTGGCCGAGCCGATCGTGTACAAGGCTTCGCTCACCTCATCCCAATGGCTCTTGTCATCTGCGAGCTTCTGCGCCTGCGAGTAGAGATTGATGGAGTCCTGCGCAAACTGGAACTTCGTTCCGATGAAATCGATCCGCCGTGCTCCGAGCTCCATTGCATCGAGCGCTTCCTGGTTTTCGAGCTTGCCGGCTGCGCGCGCCTGAGCCAGCAGGGTGATGGCTTTCTCCGCGTGAAGGCGGAGGTCCGAAACGACAGGCATCAGTTTCGCCGCGACCTGCTGGCCTTGGGGAGAAAACGGATCGACCCAGAAGTAAGAGTCTTGTGCATCATTGAGACCGGCCTTTTTCAGCACCAGATTTGCGGCCATCAACTCCTGCTGCGCCTGGCTGATCTTGCCTGTCTGATCGTTATGAAATGCCTGTCCAAACGATGCAATGAAATTGTCCTCTGAGGACTCACCAGGCTGCCACGCTGCCGCCGCGCCAAAAACCACGCCAAACCAGTTATTGTCGAAGATGCCCTCGCCGTCATCGTTCCACACCGTGTTGAGCATTCCCTTCGCACCAAGCTTCTGCCCGTCGCGAACAAACGCCCGGATATTCCCAAGCGCTTCGTTGTTGTCGGGATAAACGCGGCTCCAGTTGTTCACGCCGGTGGCAACCCACGTCTCCAGCCCCGATTTGAGGAACGGCTCCAGGTTCTGCGTGAAGTCAGGCTTCGCATCGTAATGCCACGAAACCGCGATCATGTCCTTGGGCAAAGTGCCGACCAGCTCCGGCGAATTCTCCGCAATATCGCCCCAGAAGAGAAGCCGCTTGTTCAGCGGCGCGAGCTGCTGGTGAATCTTCACGAGGAAATCGATATAGGTCTTGCCCAGCCCCTGCTGCGCGACGAGATCACGCGTGCGACCAAGGCCAAGCTGAGAAGTTTCATCGGCACCGATGTGGACATAGGGTCCCGGAAACACTTTCGCCAGTTCGCCGAACCATTCGCCGATCTGCGGCACGCTTCCCGGATCGCCGGGCGCGAGCACCGCGCCATGGGGAGTTTCGCCCAGAGATGAGTACTGCTCAAATTTCAGGAAGTGGTGCAGATGGCCGAAGGCCTCCTGCTCGGGAATAATCGTGATGTGGTACTTCGCTGCGTACTCGACGAGTTCCTTGCCCTCCTCGGGAGTCATCGCTCCGCCGGGAAACGCAGCAACCGGCGTGCTGGCATACGCAAATGTGTGCTCAAAGTAAGGCGAGAAGAGGTTGTACTTGAAAGCCGCGAGCGTGCGTATCTCGCGCTTCAGAAACTCCATATTGGGCAGCGGCCCGCGCGACCAATCGTCTGAGAGACCGCGATTCGGCATCGCCGGCCAGTCGCGAATCGTCGGCGCCAGCAGCACCGCGTCTTTGCCTGCCCCTCGAATTAGCTGCTTGACGGTCTGCGCACCGTAAAAGAGACCGGCCGCAGTCTGCGCGCGCACGACGAGTTCCCGCGTTCCCGACGGCTCGATCATGTATGCCTCTTCCGGCTTTTCGAGCGAGTCCTTCGCACGCTCGCTGGTGAAGCGTTCCAGGCGAACCGTGAATGCCTTTTCTCCACCGATTGCGATCCCGCGATCCTTGAGTGATTCTTCGAGATCCTTGGCAGCGAACTCGTCTTCGCCATATCGATCAGGAATAACGCGTATGCCGGCCGCTCCGAGTGCGATCGATCTGACTGTTTTGCAGTCCCGCGGCGCAGGCACCACGTGAAGATCGGCGCACGTTGGCGCAGATTGCGCCGGCGAAGGAACGACTAACAATGCAAACAGACAGAACGCTGCGAACAGACGAATGCGCATGGGAGCCCCCGTAAAAAACGTTTGAATCCGCCAGCCAGAGTAAATGCTGCTGCCCACCCACACAAGTGCGCGGGAAATTACTGCAGCATTCTGCTCTTGAAACTGGTCTTCAGATGCGAATGAAGAGCTTCTTCTTATACATCCAGTAAAGAATCCACCAGTACGTCAGCATCGTCAGCACGCCGAGGAAGAACGGCTCCAGCCCCGTCCCGAACATGTTCAGAAAGCCCATACCGAGGTTCGTCTTGAAGCTCCCCAGGATGAACTCCTCGAAGAGATGCGCGATCATGTAAGCCGCGATCGAGTTCATGCCGACAACAACCAGCGGGAATGCGATCTTGCGGAATCCCTTCACATCAATCACCCAGGAGAACGCCGCCAGGAACGCGAAGCAAACGCCGCCACTCCACAGCGTCCACGCCGGTGTCCAGATGCGCTTCACGATCGGGCAGATGCCGGTGAAGTGCAGCAGCAGTCCAGCCGCCATCAGCGCCACCGCCGCGATGAGGAACTTGCGGATGGGAATCTTCGGCGCATTCTCAAAGAACCAGCGCCCGCCAATCAGGCCCAGCAGCATCGTCCCCAGCGTCGGAATGAAACTCAGCGTCAGGTATCCGCCCTCGTTAAAAGCGAAACGGCTCGTTCGCGGGAAAAGATTGAGGAACCAGATGTCGAAGGCGTTGCCGAGATTGCTGTTCTTGTCCCAGTGTGCAGCGAATCCGTGGTAGAGGTACTTCTGAACGAAGTCGGGCGAGACACCGACCGCCGCCCAGTCGTAGTTCGCCCCCGGCGCGGGATACAGCGCCCACGCCAGCCAATACCCGAACAGAATCACCCCCAGCCAGATCCACTGCCAGCGCGGCTTCAGGAAGGCGATGAGAAACGCAAACGTGTATCCCAGCCCGATCTGCGAGAGTGTGTCTTCAAACGTGTAGTAAGTGATCGGATGGTCGATCGAACGCAGAAACACTCCCAGCGCAATCAGGATCAGGCTTCGCCACATCGTGTGGAAGAGCATCCGCGGAAAGCTCTCACCCTTCCGCTGACGGCTGCGGATCGAATACGGCAGCGCCACGCCGGCCAGAAACGTAAACCCCGGCTGGATAGTGTCGTGAAGGCTCATTCCCGCCCATTCCACGTGGCTCTGGTTGTACCCGAGAATGTGCCAGAACGCGCTCTGCGGAAAGTTGCGCGCCGTCTCGGCGAACTTCATCACTTCGCCCATCATGAGAACCATGACAAGCCCGCGATATGCATCGACCGCGATGTTTCGTTGTGGCGGTGCCGCTGCGGTGGTCTCTTCGCGTGGAAGCGTTTTCAGCTCTGGCTCGGTGATTGCATGGGTCGTGGCTGCTGCGGTCATGTATCGGCTCCAGGATGGTGCGGGGCGCAGGAATATGCGCACCGTTCAGCGACCAATCCAATGCGCAGCAGTTTACCGCAAGCTTCTAAGGGCTGGATAGAGCTTGCGCCATTGCGCATATCCGGCCCGGTAGGCGGCCAGGTCGGAAGGATCGGGAGCGATGCGCTCCGCAACCTCGATGGCCTGCCCGCAAGCCACGTCCAGATCTGCCCAATGGCCTGTGCCAACACCCGCCATTAGCGCACAACCAAAGGCCCCACCCTCCTCCGCGGTGAGTACCTCAACCGCCATTCCGTAGACACCGGCCTGGATCTTCCGCCACAGCGGCCCCCGCGCACCGCCGCCGCCAAGCCTGACCGCGCTCAAAGGAATTCCCAGGTCCTGAAACAGCGAGAAGCTGTCCTTCAGGGAATACGCCACGCCTTCGAGCACCGCGCGCGTGAAGTGCGGCGCGGTGTGGACGGTAGAGATAGCGGCGAAAGCGGCTCGCACATACGGATCCAGATGCGGCGTGCGCTCTCCCATCTGGTACGGAGCCCACATCAGCCCCTCGCTCCCCGCCGGAATCTTTGCAGCCGCCACGGTCATGCCATCGTAGTTCTGCCCGGCAAAGAACGTCTGCTTCAGCCAATTCAGGCTCAAGCCCGCACCCTGTGTCACACCCATCACGTGCCACACACCGGGTACGGCATGACAAAACGTGTGCATCCGGCCCTTGGGATCCTTGGTCGGTTGCGCTGTCGCCGCAAACACCACACCTGACGTCCCGATCGTCGCCGACACCGATCCGGGCTGCAGAATGCCCATGCCGACAGCGCCAGCGCCCTGGTCTCCGGCGCCGGCCACCACCGGCGTTCCTGCTTTCAATCCCGTCAGGCCCGCGGCTGTTTCGCTGATCCGCGCACAGACCTCGGGTGATTCATACACCTTCGGCAGCCAGCTCTCCGGAATTCCCGCAGCCTCCGCCACCTCCTTCGACCACCGCCGATGCGTCACGTCGAGCAGCAGCGTGCCCGATGCCTCCTGCACATCGATGGCGAACTCGCCCGTGAGACGGTACCGCACATAATCCTTCGGGCACATGATGTGGCGGATCTTCGCGAAGATCTCCGGCTCGTGCTTCTTCACCCACAGCAATTTGGTCAACGTGAAATTGGGCAGCGCAGGGTTGCAGGTAAGCTCGATGAGCTTCTCGTAGCCGATCTTCTCGTGCAGCCAGTCGCACTCGGGTTGAGTGCGCACGTCGCACCAGATGAGCGACGGCCGCAGGACCGCTCCATTCTCATCCAGCATCACGGCTCCGTGCATTTGGCCGGTCAGTCCGATTCCGGCAATTGCCTGATGGGGCTCTGGTGCTCCGGCAAGAGCCTGCTTGATGGCCTCCTGGGCAGCCCGCCACCAGTCCTCGGGATCCTGCTCAGCCCACCCCGGCTGCGGAGTCCGAAACGGCGCGTGTTCGCTTGAGGCCCCGCTGATCAGCTTTCCGTTCTCGTCAACGACGACAGCCCGTGTTCCGCCCGTTCCCACATCCATGCCAAGGAACCACATCGCCTTGCACCCCTCTTGTAAATCGGTTTTCTCTGCGCACGAAGCATACCAGCTTTGGCGTGCGGCGGAAAGGTGAACCCCGTTGGACGTCTCCGCGGTCTCAGCCCCGCGAACGACTGTTTTCGCAAAATTGATTTGACCGACGTCACTTTCGCAATTTAGGGTTTGCCTACCCAAGCGGCTTCCCACGCTGCAATCAAGACCCGGATCAGTGTCGCGCCACCTGTCTGGCAATCCATCGCAGTGATCCAGAGAATTCAAGGAGGTCCATGGCATCGGTACTGATCACCGGCGCAAGCAGAGGAATCGGCTTTGAAACCGCGCTCGCCTTCTCGCGCGCGGGCCTCACCGTTTTCGCCACCATGCGTAATCCGTCCGCGTCACCCGAGTTGGCCGCAACCGCTTCTCGCGATCGCTTGCCGATCTTTGTCTACACGATGGATATCGACTCTGACGCTTCCGTCGGTGCCGCAATCTCCGCGATCCGAAACGACCATGGCCCTATCGATGTGCTTGTAAACAATGCCGGCATCGAACGCGTCGGCTCCATTGAAGAGTTGCCCCTCTCCGAGTTTCGTGCCTCCATGGAGACCAACTACTTCGGAGCTCTCCGCTGTATCCAGGCCCTCATTCCCCAAATGCGCAATCGCCGCAATGGATGCATCATCAACGTCACGTCGATTGCCGGCCTCCTCTCCAATCCACCCCTGGCCGCCTACTGCGCCTCCAAGTGGGCCCTCGAAGCCCTCAGCGAAGCCCTCGCCGCGGAGATGAAGCCTTTCAACGTCCGTGTTGCCATCGTCGAACCCGGAATCATCGATACCGCCATGGCGCGGCGCATCGGCGCAGATGGCGCCGCATCGGCCTATCCTCATCGCGCCCGGTTCTCTGCAATGTTCACGGCAGCTTTGCGGCATCCCGTTTCGCCTGGCGTCGTTGCCGAAAAGATCCTGGAAGTTGCGCAAAGCGGCACCGGGCAGCTTCGCCACCTGGTCGGGCCCGATGCTGCACCCTTTGTACATTGGCGCAAGCAGTTGACCGATGAAGACTGGGTTGACCTGCACGCCGCCGACGATAACGCGTTCTTCGAGCGTCTTAAGCAAGTTTTCGCTCAAGCCGATTAGCCGGCAACTGATGAAGTCGAAGCCTGACGCGCCTTCGGCCTTGGCAACTCAATCCTCTCTGAGCAGTGTCATCGGATCCACGCGCAACGCGCGCTGCGCAGGAATCCACGTTGCGATGAGACCGAGCAGCGCCATCGCCAGCACCACACCGGCCACGACTACCGGGTCGCGCGAAGTCGCTTGGTAGACGATATACAAAAGCACGCGGCTGGCCAGCATCCCCAGCACGAGCCCGGCCGTTGATCCTGCAGCGAGCAACCGCAGCGCACGTCCCAATGCCGTCTGCACAACTGCCATACGTTGCGCACCCAGGGCCACGCGGATGCCCAGCTCCTTCATCCGCCTCGAAACCGAGTACGCCGCCATCCCAAAGATTCCCGTGATCGACAGCATCCCGCCCATCAAACCAAGAATCCCCAGAGACACGGTGGCCATGCGCGGTGCGAAGAGCGCGCCGTTCATCGATACTTCCCACGTTTGGAGGAAGACGGGGAGACTGCGGTCGAGATTGCGAACGTCATTACGCATGGATGTGGCCAGGTCCTGCGGGTCGCGGTCGGAACGCACCATGAGCCAGATATCGAGATATGGCGCTTGAAGAAGCGGACGGAACACGGCTGGCTGCGCAGACTCTGTGAGGTTGGCAGTGTACTTGCCGTCTTCCACCACGCCGACAATCTCGATACGCGTTCCATCCCGCTTCTTGAAATGCTGGCCAATCGCCCGCTGGATCGAACCGGATAGCCGGCGTGCAAACTCCGCATTGACGATCGCCACCTGAGGAGAGTTTTTGTCGTCGTTCCAGGTAAAAGATCGTCCCATAAGCAGAGCTGTGCCGGCAGTCTGGAAGTATTCCGGAGAGATGTTGTAGGCAATGGATTCGAAAGCTTCGTTGGATGGACGAAGGTCCGTCATCTGATCGGAAAAGATAGCAGTGATATCCCAGCCCATATGGAGGGGCGGGTTGCTGACCAGCGCGGCTGAGGTGACGCCGGGAATCGCGCTCGCGTTCTCGAGCATACGGCGCTCAAGAGCAGTGCCGGTCTCGTCGGAGTAGCCGTTCATGCCAAGATTCACTTCCGCAACCATGACGTGTTGCGGATCAAAACCGAAATGAGCTTGAAGGGAGCGAGCAAGTCCACGAAACGCAACCAGCGACGATGTGACGAGCACGGCGCAGAGAGCAATCTGGACGACCACCAGGATGTCGCGCAGCGATATGCGACCGGCTCTTGCGCCGGCGATTGCCGCAGTCTTGACTACCTGATAGGGATCGGTGCGCAGCACCTGCCGGACAGGAACGGCGCCAAAAAGGATTCCGCTGGCGAGCGCAAGGAAGAGGGCAAAGAGATAGACCATCACGTCGGGGCTGATAGGGATATTCATTGGGAATTGCGGGAATGGCCGCCATCGGCTGAGCGCTCGCAACAGCGCCAGTGAACCGGCAAGACCGGCTGCGCCGCCGGCAAACGAGATCAGAAGAGCCTCCGTGAACAGCTGTCTCAGGATGCGTGTGCGGCGCGCGCCCAGCGCGAGCCGCAATGCAACCTCCCGGGAGCGATCGGAGGCGCGGGCAGCGAAGAGACTGCCGAGGTTCGCGCATGCGGCCAGAAGGATGAGGGCGGCAAGCAGCATAAGTCCGCTGAGAAAGGCCTTGAGCGGTGGCCCGATGAAGTTGCCGCCGATTCCGGGACGAACAAGACAATAGGGCTCCTTCTCTTCGAATTTGGGCCATGCCCTGTTCATCTCGAGCCGGAGAGCGTTGAGGTCGGCCGCGACCTGTGCGGGCGACACACCGGGTTTGACGCGCACGTCAGCTCCACTGATCCAGTGACTGCTGCGATCGGTGAGGAGAGCCTGGCCTTCGATCTGTTCCTCATTCACAATCGGAACCCAGAAGTCGGGATTGAAAATGATCAGACTTCCGTTAAAACCGGGCGGAGCTACGCCGAGGATTGTGAATGGGTGCTTGTTCAGCCGCACGATACGGCCCACGACGCCTTGATCATTGTGGAAATGCGTGTGCCAGTAAGCGTATGTCAGCACAACGTAGGGAGCGCTGTTGGGGCCGTGCTCATCGGCGGTGTGAAAGAAGCGGCCAAGAAAGGGCTGCACGCCGATGACATCGAAGTAGTTTCCACTAACCTCAAGAAGCCACGCGCGCACGGGCTCGCTGCCTGCGTCGAGAGCGGCAATACCGAAGTTTTCGACCGTGATGCCCGTCAGGCTGTGATTGCGATCGCGCAGATCGAGGTACTCGGGATACGACAGATACTCGAGGCGGCCAATGTGATCGAGGCCGTAGAAGCTGTCGGAATCCGGCACCTTGAGCGGGCGCAGAATGAGCGCGTTGAGCAGTGCGAATACGAGCGCGTTGGCGCTGATGGCGAGAGCGAGGGTAAGGACGGCTATGACCGTGAAGCCGGGCGACTTGCGCAGCACGCGAAGCGCAAGACTCAGATCGCACCACAGCGTGTCCAGAAAGTTCCCGCCCATCGCTGCGTAGCTCTCCTCCCTGTAGTGTTCTCGAGCGCCGAACTCGATTCGCGCGCGCCGCTCGGCATCCGCGCGGCTCAGACCAGTGCGCTCCAGGTCGTCGGCCCGCAGCGCGATGTGCGCACTCAACTCGTCATCCATCTCCTCCGCCAGCGTGCGACGACGAAAGATCTTCGCTGCCATTGAACGAATTTGGGCCACGATGCTCATTGCACGACTCCCATCTGCTCACTCCGCCGCGCACCTTTCGCGCCCATCACCAGCAGCCAGAGCATCGGCATCGATTCGCCGATCAGTCCCACTGCGGTATTCCACGGAGAAACTGCCCGCGCAAACGGTACGCTGAGATACCCCAGCCACACCACTCCAGCCGTCATCATTGCTCCTCCGGCGAACATCGGGACGGTCATGGTTCGCGCAAGCAGGAAGCCCATCTGCAAGGCGTATGCACCATGCAGAACCATTGCCACGTTTACGCCCAATGGATGCCAACGGAGCGGCTCAATTGCAAGTCCCGCCAGCCCGGATACGACAGCGAGTACACGAGGCATCCCACTGCGCGTGGCTAGGAGGCCGTTGAGAAGAAGCATGACCGTCGCATAGCAAGCGATCGGTATCACGAAGCCCGCAATCCCAGCCCGGCCAGGCAGCCAGAATTCTTCGACGACCGCGGCAACCACGGCCAGCAAATAAAACGCTCCCGCAAGTCGTCCCAGCACCTCGGGCCGCATTCTGCGGTTGCGCTCCGCGTGGACATCCGAGCTCATTGCATACTCCTCCCGCACCTCGATCTCCGCTCGAATTACCTAGCTGGCTTCACCCGGCCGTGCGCCCAACGCCGCCGCCATTGCCGCGGCCAGTCGGTTCCAGCTCGCCGTCTCCTGGCTCAGCCTCTTGCGCCCCGCCGCTGTGAGTTCGTAATACTTCGCTTTGCGGTTGTTTTCTGACTTGCCCCAGCTCGTCTTCAGCAGCCCCTGGCGCACCAGGCGAAACAATCCCGGATACAACGCGCCCTGCTCGATCAGCAAGGCCTGGCCTGAAATCTGCCCAATCCGCAGCAGGATCCCGTAGCCGTGCAGCGGCCCCAGTGAAACAGCCCGCAGGATAAGCAGGTCCAGTGTGCCCGGCAGCAAGTTCGCTTGATCGCCCATCGTCACTCCTAGTGAACTTAGGAAACCATTCCTAAAATGATTAGGAGAGTAGGCTCTCTTTCCTAAGCTGTCAAGGAGAAAGTTTCCGTTCTGTCCGGGCGGACCGGGCTCGCGCGGGTGCGTTCACTGTCCAAAGGCCGGGAAAACTTCCGTTAGATATTCTCGTTCCCCTCGGAACAACCCTTCTGTAAACTCGTTTCACCTGTAAATCGCCCAGCTTCCCCTGCCAAGTTCTCTGCTCTTCCCCAGCTGGCCGGTTGTCAAAGGGCCAATCAAACGAATGAAAGGACATTCATGACTACGTCCGCGATCACACCGGAACAAACTGCGACCGCCGTCACACCCGATCACATCCTGCAAACCGGCCTCGCCTTCTGGGCCTCGAAAACCCTGATGAGCGCCGTCGAAATGGAGGTCTTCACCGAGCTCGCCAAGGGTCCCGAGAGCCTCGAAGCTCTGACGGGCCGTCTCGGTCTCCATCCGCGCTCTTCGCGTGACTTCCTTGATGCGCTCGTCGCTCTTGGCTTTCTGGAGCGCGAAGATGGCAGCTACCGCAACTCGCCATCCAGCGAAGTCTTCCTCGACAAGCACAAACCCTCGTACATCGGCGGCATTCTTGAGATGGCCAATCAGAGACTGTTCGGTCACTGGAACCGCCTCACAACAGGCCTTCGCACAGGCCTGCCACAGAACGAAGTTGCCCACGGCGACCCTGAACCATTCGCTGCCCTTTATGCCGACCCCAACCGGCTCAAGACCTTCCTGCGCGCCATGAGCGGAATCAGCAGAGGCTCCAACCTGACGATCGCGGCAAAATTCCCGTGGGCAAAATACCAGACAGTCGCTGATTGTGGCACCGCGCAGGGAGACCTTGTTGTGCAGGTGGCGCTCAAGAATCCGCATCTCCAGGGCGTCGGATTCGACCTGCCCGAGGTCGCGCCGATATTCGAGGAGCACGTTGAGCATAATGGACTATCTTCTCGCGTCAAGTTTCAGCCCGGCAGCTTCTTCACCGATCCCTTGCCCAAGGTTGACGTGATCATGATGGGACACATCCTCCACGACTGGAATCTCGAAGAAAAGAAGATGCTCGTCCGAAAGGCGTATGAGGCCCTGCCGCCTGGTGGCGCTTACATCGTCTACGAATCCATCATCGACGACGACCGCCGCAAGAACGCCTTCGGCCTCCTCATGAGCCTCAATATGCTCCTCGAAACCCCCGGCGGCTTCGATTACACAGGCGCCGATTGCCAGGGATGGATGAGAGAGGCGGGCTTCCGCGAAACCCGCGTCGAACACCTCGTCGGCCCAGACTCCATGGTCATAGGCATTAAGTAAATGCAAGTTGGCGGGATGTGCGATTCATCCCGCCATCTGCACCATTCGTCACAGATTTTCGCAGTTTTGCGAACGGGGGCCCCTGATTCCTGCGTAATCTCAGTTGCGGCCATTCTCCGCCCGCAATCCGAATTCCGAAGACCGGGGGTCCCCAATGGCTTTCTTTCTCGATCAGCTCAAGCAGATCTTTCGCCGCCTCGTGCGCGCCCCGCTCTTCACCACGATCACCCTGATCACCCTCTCCGTCGGCATAGGCGCAAACGCCGTCGTCTTCGGCGTTGTGTACGGCGTGCTGCTGAAGCCCCTCAGCTACCCCGACCCCGACCAGCTGATCGGCATCTGGCACACCGCCTCCGGCATCGGCTTCGACAACCTGAACATGGCGCCCTTCCTCTACTTCACCGACCGTGAGCAAAGCAAAACCCTGCAGGATGTCGGCATGTACGACGGCGACTCTCTCAGCGTCACCGGCGTGGGCCAGCCCGAGCACGTGAACGGCCTCGACGTAACGGACGCCGTTCTTCCCATGCTCGGCGTGAAGCCAGTCCTGGGCCGCCTCTTCACCCAGCGCGACGATTCCGCCAATGCTCCCAAGACCATCATTCTTTCCTACGGCTACTGGCAGCACAAGTTCGGCGGAGACACCTCCGTCGTCGGCCGCGCTCTAACGGTTGACGGCACTGCCCGCGAAATCATCGGTGTCCTGCCCAGAAATTTCACTTTCCTCGACTACTACGACAACGCGCTCTACCTGCCCATGCAACTCGATCGCAGCAAGGTCAAGCTTGGCAGTTTCAGCTACACCGGAATCGCCCGGATGAGATCCGGCGTCACCCTCAAGCAGGCCAACGCCGATATCGACCGCCTGCTGCCCATCGCGATCCACAGCTTCCCTGCCCCAGACGGCTTCAACGCCGGCATCTTTGAATCCGCGAAAATTCGTGCCGATCTCCACACCCTCAAACACGACGTCATCGGCGATGTGGGCAATGTCCTCTGGGTCCTTATGGGATCCATTGCTGTTGTGCTTCTTGTCGCATGCGCCAACGTCGCCAACCTGCTGCTCGTTCGCGTCGAAGGCCGCCGACAGGAACTCGCCGTGCGCTCCGCACTCGGAGCGGGCAGAGCCAACATCACCGCGGGCCTGCTGATTGAGAGCCTTGTCCTCGGCGTTACCGGAGGCATCATCGGACTCCTGCTCGCGTTCGGCGCCCTCCGCATGCTCGTTGCAATGGCTCCCACCGGTCTGCCGCGCCTCCACGACATCGGCATCAACCTCCCGGTCCTGCTCTTCACCGCCGTGGCCACGCTCTTCGTCAGCGTCGTGATCGGGATGTTGCCCGTTCTCAAGTACTCCGGCCTCAGCATGTACACCGGTCTTCGTGAAGGTGGCCGTTCCTCGAGCCAGGGCCGCGAACGCCAGCGCGCCCGCAAGATCCTCGTCGTCGTTCAGGTAGCCTTGGCCCTGGTTCTGCTCATCTGCTCC
>Ga0335080_10001225_pt1 | contig 24806 bp, 24 predicted proteins | sample Lox_Sample_34_FD_206720 | JGI IMG/M metagenome (GOLD analysis project Ga0335080, IMG submission 206720) | Soil microbial communities from Loxahatchee National Wildlife Refuge, Florida, United States - Lox_Sample_3.4 | ecosystem: Environmental > Terrestrial > Soil > Wetlands | place: USA... | reverse complement strand
CATTTCGTTCAGAAGCCGGTAAAGCCGGAAGTGCTTTACGAAGTCATCAAGTACGTCCTCGGTGAAGACGGCGCGGTCGCCAATGCCGCAGGAGCGGGAGCCTAAATCGATGAAGATGGAACTGATCCAGCCTTTCATCAACGCGGCCGATGCCGTGTTGTCGCAAGGCCTGCAGGGATCGACCAAGGTTGGCAACCTCACTATGGAAGAGGAAGCCTATCGCCGCAAAGGCGTGGCGGGCATGATTGCCTTGACGGGCGATATCGAGGGACGAATTGTCCTCGATCTCGAGCCGCAGACCGCCGTGCGCGTGGCCAGCCACTACGCTGGCACGGACCTCCCCGAATCCGACGCGCTCATCAAGGAAACCATCTTCGAGTTGGCCAACCAGGTCGTGGGCAACGCCATCTCCGCACTCAACGATCAGGGATTCCACTTCCGCGTGCATCCTCCACTTCTGCTCACCGCCGATCAGGGCGACAAGACCAGCGAAGACACCGAAGCTCTGGTGATCTGCTTCGAGACCTCCCTGGGCAATGTCTTCATGAATGTCGCTCTGCGTTACAACAAGCGCCGCATGGCCGATCACGCCACGGCTAGAGCCTAGAGTCGCCGGTGGTTGTCTGGCTCAGGCTCTTGGTGCATCGGTCCTAAGGTCTTAGGCCCTTCGAGTTGGAGCTCTGCGTGTACCTATCCAGCCGACCTCGCGTTCCATCTTAGGAAGCTGATGGATCTTGGGTCTCCTCCCCACCATGAACGCGCAAACCGCCCGATCTTAGAATGGGCCACTAACTGATATCGGCTGTCAGACGCCGCCCTTCGCTTGGGTCGGGTCGGGGGGACGGACGAATGCGTCTGTCCCTACACAAACCTGCCACGAGCAATCCCAGGTGTAAACTGGCGTTCTCCAAGAGGGAGAGAGCATCAGTATTCTCGTGAAAAGAGGCTCATGAGCGACGATATGGGGAAAGAGATTTTTTCGCGACGCGGGTTCCTTGGCATGGGGTCAGCGGCTCTGGCGGCCGCCGGAATGGTCAAAGCAACCGACGTGGCGGGTCAGGAACAGAAACCTTATCCGACGAAGAATGATCGCAGTGCGAGCGCTCCTGGGCCCGGCAATCCGTCGATGGACCAGCAGAATCCGGACTCATTTTTGCCGCCCCCTTCCGATGCGGGCGGCGTACAAACTTTTAAGTATCCCTTCGGGATTTCTCACAAGCGAATGCAGCAAGGTGGATGGTCACGCGAAGTCACGGTCCGCGAGCTTCCGGTTTCGAAAACAATTGCCGGTGTGGACATGAGACTGACGGCAGGAGGCGTGCGCGAACTGCACTGGCATACTGCTGCCGAATGGGCCATTATGCTGTACGGTAACGCTCGCATTACCGGGCTCGATGTTGAAGGCAAGGGCTTCGTCACGGACGTCGCAGAAGGCGATCTCTGGTATTTCCCCACCGGCATCCCGCATTCCATTCAAGGGCTGAATCCTGACGGTTGTGAATTTCTTCTTGTCTTCGACGATGGCAATTTCTCGGAATACGAGACTGTGCTGCTCACCGACTGGATGGCGCACACTCCTCATGATGTCCTGGCCGCGAATTTCGGCGTCAGCCGGGAGGCAATGCAGAAAATGGTCCGCCACGAAAAATTCATCTTCCAAGCGGCGGTCCCCGGAGCCTTGGCCAATGATCAGCAGGCAATCGCCGGAACGCGAGGCTTATCGTCGCAGGAGTTCGCTTTCCGCAAGTCCCAGATGAAGGTTGCAAAGCGGACACAGGGTGGCGAAGTTACTATCGTGGATTCGAGCATGTTCAAAGTCTCCTCGACGATCGCAGCTGCGATCGTTACGGTCGCTCCCGGAGGAATTCGCGAGTTGCATTGGCATCCGAATGCTGATGAGTGGCAGTACTACATCAGCGGCAGTGGAAGAATGACCGTGTTCGCTACCGGTGGCCGTGCCCGCACAATGGACTTTCAAGCCGGAGATGTCGGGTATGTCCAAAAGACGCTGCCGCATTATGTCCAGAACACCGGCAGTGCAGAGCTTAAGTTCCTGGAGATGTTCAAGAGCAGTTTTTATCAGGATCTTGCGCTCTCGGAGTGGCTCAGGCATACGCCACCCGAATTAGTCATCGCTCACCTTGAGATTGATAAGGCAACGCTCGACGCCATGCCGAAGGATGAAGCCATCGTCATGCCCGAATAGCGTGGTGCGGCGACCACGCTGGGTGCGTTCGTGCAAAGGGAGAGAGTGTCAGCGACCCTATTGGGACCAGAGAAGCTCCCAGACTAGTAAGTCCGTGATGCTCATCCGGCTCGCAAGTGGCTCTGGTGAGGGTTATGCGACTTAGGTTAAGCGAGTACTCGATAGCGGCCAGGTTCTGGATGTACCCATCAAAAATCTGAAGTGACCTGTCACAGGGCGTGTAGGGTGGGCCGAGTTCTCTGCCCGCATGGCTCAGGGGGTCAACCTATATATAGCTCCTGCCGGGTCGGTGTAAGGTCCGATTGTGCCAAACAGAAGTGTCCGGCCCTTATTCCAAATGAGATTGGAGTTAGGAAATGGAGTGGAGTTTCCTTGCGGGAACCTGTAGACAACGCTTTCACTCCAGGTTGCGTTTGCGTGGTGAGACAGCTTAAATACGTAGCCATTCCGCAGGTTGTAGTTCGCATCTGTGCTGAGTGGCACCGAACCAAACACGTTGCCGGAAGCATCCAAGACCAACGACGATGGCTCTTGACCGTCGCCGGGCGTTCCAAACACGTGCAGCAAAGTCTCCTTCCATCCGGTCATGGTTGGAGAACGCTTGAAGGCAACTCCGCCGTTGTAAGTGCTTCCGCCTCCGCCGGTCGTCCCGAACAGATTGCCGGTGTTATCCATGATCAGACTTCCCATGGGGTAGGCGCCATCACTGTAAGTGAATGTATGGATGGTTGAAAATATCCAGGCCTTCGCGCCCGGCGAAAGTCTGTAGATCGTGCCGCATCCCGTGCCAAAGCAGTCGGTGGACGACCCTTCGGAGGTCGTGGTGCCGTACAGGTTGCCGGCCTTGTCGAAAATAACGCCCGCGTCTGGCAGGCCGACATGTCCAAAGGAATGAAGAACCTTGAAACCATAGCTGCCATTGTTTCGAGGACTCAACTCGAAGACGGTACCGTTGGCGCATGTAGCTCTGTAACAGTATCCTTGAGTAACGCCGTACAAGTTTCCCTGAGCATCGGCGACAAGAGGAGCCAGCGTCGGCAAACCTCCGTCTGTGCCCTTGAAAGCGTGCAGTACGGTCTCTGCCCATCCTCCAGCGGCATCGGGTGAGAGTTTGAAAACTGTGCCGTTGCCTGTGGACCCTCCGATCGCTGTCGTTCCGTACAAGTTTCCCGCGCTGTCGAGAAGCAAGGCGGATTCGGGATCCGAACCGTCAGCCGGCCCACACTTGAAGCTGTAAAGCAAATCTTCTGTCCACGTGGCGTTCTTGAGCGACAGTTTGAACACTGCTCCGCACTGGTAGGTTCCTCCGGACGCAGTTGTGCCATACAGATTTCCTGAAGCATCCGAGATCAAGCCTCCCGTCGGGGTGCTGCCTCCCGAACCATCCGCCGGAAAGGTGAGGATGATCCGTTCAGAAGCGGCCACTGTGCCAGGCACCCCCAGCATGAGCACGAACTGCGCGAGCGCGTACCATCTGATTTTTCATGGGAGTCCTTTGCGGACGAAGAACACAGACGCGAAGTGTCGTGAGAATAGCGGAAGATTGAAAGAGGAGTCAACAACATGTGGGTGTGAAGGCGGGCGCGCCTTGTGTAAGTAGCTGGAGTGACACGCCTCCCTTCGCTTCGCTCCGGGCTGGCGGGGCGGACGAAGGCGTCCGCCCCTACACAAACTTTGCTTCGATCAATCCGATTCCCGCAGAGCGACGCCTGACCCTTCGAACCAGCGGGCTGCAATGGCTCCGAAGATGAAGCCCCCGACGTGCGCCAGATATGCCACGCCACCCGTTTGCACCTGCGCCACCTGGCCCGCGTGAACGAGTTGAGTCAAAAACCAAAAACCAATCAGAAGCGCTGCGGGGACAAACGTTACCTTGACGAAGATGAAGATGAACAGAAGTACCTTGATCCGGTCGCGCGGATACGTCACCAGGAACGCGCCCATGACTGCGGCGATGGCTCCGCTCGCACCCAGGTTCGGGACGGAGGAATGAGGACTGGCAGCTACTTGGGCCAGCATCGCCACGAGTCCTCCGATCAGGTAGAAAGCGAGATAGCGGCCCCGTCCCATGGCGTCTTCGATTTCGGGGCCGAACGCCCACAGGAACACCATGTTGCCGAGGATGTGCGACCAACTCCCGTGCATGAACATCGCGGTCAGAATCGTGATCAGGTGGTGACCGGAGATGATTTGCGTAGGGATCGCCGCCCATTGCAGGACAAAAGCATCACCGTGCGTCAACTCCATCAGAAACACGACGACGTTCACAAGGATGATCAACGCGGTGCACAGCGGAGTCCGCACTGGTCGGCGGGACGCATCAGTTAGCGGAATCAAGCCTCCCACGCGCTGTTTCTCCCTTCATCGTCGCGAGGTCTGTCGGACCGCACTGTGCACAATCGTACGTGGGATAAATTCTCTGATCTTCAGTGGACTGTGCGCGAACGTCTCTTTCGCCGCTCCGCGGCTCGCATGTCTTCCACCGTGCCCCCACGGCTTACGCCGTGGGCTTTGTTCTTGGGCCGCTCTTGAACTTTGCTATCGAAATCTCCACTTCTGGCAGATTCGGCCAGAAGTGGGGCACCCAAGTTCATCTGTTGTTTCGGTAGGCCCAGGAATACTCAGGGCAGGCGTTTTCGACTGCTAGGCCGCCAGCGATGACGGGGGCGCCGGCGCACGGCCTGCAGCCTTCCGGATGGCAAATGAAACCATGAGCCGCGTCATGCCGCTTAGGATCATGCTCACACCCACGAGTGTCCCGATGGCCCACGCCGAACTCGACGGCCAGTGCACGTAGATCAGCAGTCCCAACAGCAGAGTAACGATGCCGTCGAGCAGAATCCAGCCGGCTCGCATGATGGTACGCACGCGGAAGAACATGACGATGTCGAGGATTCCTTCCACCAGAAACAACGACGCCAACACCAGCGTAAGCGAAGCCACACCGATGGCTGGGTGGGCGATCAAATATCCGCCGAAACAGATGTAGGCCAGCCCCACCAGGAGTCTCCAGATGACGCTGCCCGCTTCGCGCGCATGAAAGGCCACGATGAGATGGACCACACCGGCGAAAACAATCAGCCAGGAAATAAACGCGGTGACCGCAACCGCCGCCAACATCGGCGACGCCACCGCCAACACGCCGAGACAGATCAACAGCACACCCCAAAGGATGGACAAGGTTGACGCCTGCCGCACGACACCGGAGAGATTCTGCGCCATATAGGCCTCCTTCGTCGGACCGGGGGAGTCTATCCCAAAACCGTGGCGGGCGCACGGAAAAAGTTCGATTCTGACCGTTGAGGAAGGCTCAATATTTCCCCCAATCTGCGCGGAACATGGGATAATCCCGGCTCTGTCAGAGTCCACAATGGGGGGGACTAACATGACATTCGCAAGACTGATTTTCTCGGCGGCGCTGTTGGTAGTCTCGACTGCAGCGCTGGCGCAGCAACCTCAAAGTACTGCAGACCCGGCAAGTACAACCTGCTCGTTCAGCTACTCCTCGGGACCGATCACGACCTTCACGCGCTACTGCTTGAGTGCCAATGGCAATATCGTGCAGTTCGACAGTCCATCCGGGTTCGAATACATCAACAATGGTGGCCTCCTGGAAGGCTACGGCATTTGCGACGTAAACCCGAACGTGGCGTATTACGACTACGCCTCCACCGACAGCGGCAACTGGGGCCCTACAACGGTCACGTCCCCGAATGCGACGACGCAGGTGTTCGTTCGTCAGACGGCCGACGGCATATGGCAATTGACGCAGACCATCGTGCAAATGAAGGCAAGCGCCGCGACAACCGGCTCGGTGAAGATCACAATGGCACTGAAGAATCTCAGCACCATCAGCCGGAACGTGACGTTGCTGCGCATCGCCAATGTGAATAACGGGCCTGTTGCGACCAATGACGAGTTTGTCTCCAGTTTCAATTCCGCGTTCGGACAAGAACCCGGCGCCAGTTGGGGTCTGGGATTGACCACCAACACGTTCACCTTTGCCCACAACGGTCTCGTCATCAGTCCGCCGTTGCCACCGAATCCGTGTCACTACGTCACCAATGTCCAGAACTTCGCCATTGTGGGAGACGGAGGCATCGGGCACGTGTACGCGATCACCATCCCGAAGAACGCTACCAAGACCGTAGCGATGACATATAGACCAATCTAGGCTCTGTCAAGGTCATAGTTCTCCGAGGCGGTGCAAAAGCTCCGCCTCTTTTGTTGTGCCGGAGATGGTTATGGACCGAGACTCTGGGAGTCTCACGGTGAATCACTCTGTCAGGATGCCCGGTTTGCCTCTTGTCGCGTTCCTGTAGCGTCCCGGCGGCGCGCCGAAGCTTCGTTTGAACGCGCGATTGAAAGCCTGTTCTGAGTCGTAGCCAACCTTCGTAGCAATCTGGGCCACGCTCTCGCTGGTTGAGCTGAGCATCTGTGCGCCCAGTTGCAGGCGCCAGCGTGTGAGGTATGACAGCGGCGGTTCTCCGAGGTACTGCCGAAAGCGCTGGGCCAGCACTGCACGAGACATACCTGCCTCATTGGCAAGGCTCAAGAGTGTCCACCGGGTTGCTGTTTGCCGATGCATCAGTGCAAGGACCTTGCCGACCTGCGCATCACGTGCTCCGGCTAACCATCCAGTTTGTGCCTCAGGCAGACCGTTCACATAGCGTCTCAAAGTTTCAACAAACAACGTCTCGCAGAGTTTCGCCAACACAGCCTCAGCGCCCTCGCTGCGTGCTTCGCCATCGGAAAGGGCATATCGAATCGAATTTTCCAGCCATTGTCCTGATTGGTCCTGGCGAATGTTCACCTTGAACATGGGCGGCAGTCCCGCTAAGAACACCCGACTGAGGCTCGGTTCGCAGACCATGAATCCGCATACGAAGCGGGCAAGTTCTCCTCCTCCCCCCATGCGAGACAGTTTTAGCCCTTGCGAGAAGATCCGCTGCAGTTCGCCTTCACCGTCCATAGCGTCAGGGCAAGGGCCGCTCTCGAAAGCGTGCGAGTCGCCGTGCGGACAAATGACAACATCCCCCGCAACGATTGCGAGGCGCTCCTCCCCCAACTGGGCGTAGGCTTTGCCCTCGATGAGCAAGTGATAAACAATCACATGGCCAGGGGATTGATTGATGTAGGGGGCCAACCTGCACGAAGCAGGGGAACGAAAGCTCCAAGGCGCAGAAAACTCCGCGTTGAAAAAAAATGCGCTGTCGAGCTTTACCGTCCTCAGTACTTCTGAAAGTGCATCCATAGCCTGCTAAGGCAAGACAAACTCCACGTGAATTCGGCCCGCCCCCGGATAGACCGTACTTCTGTTATCGATGCGCGGTTAAGGAATCAAGACTCACAATCAAATTCGACGCGCCCGGCGGTGAATCCAAACATCCGAATGAGGCCGAAATCCTATTCCTGGCCTCGAGGAGAAAACTATGGAAGCTGGTCATATTAAGTACTTACGGGTAGCGCTCGTGGCGGTCGGTGTGATTTTTATTGTCGGGATCTACAGTCTGGTCCTAATCTGGCCGTCCGGCTGGGCGTGGCACTCGGGACAGTCGCACCACCTGCCGCACTACCTGCAGATGATCCTGGGGGTCTATGCAACCTTGGGTGTCTTTCTCTTAGTCGCAAGCCGCAATCCCCTCCAACACTTGAGTCTCATTTGGTTCACGGTATGGTCCAGCGTTGTGCATGCGGCAATCATGGCGGCAGAGGCATTGGCAAACCCGGAGCAGGTCGGACACCTTTGGGGCGACGTGCCCGCATTGTTGGTTGTAGCTGCCGTTCTCGCGTTTCTGGCGCCACGACGCGTGTCAACAAAGGCCAGCTAGCAGATGCAGAACGTATGTGTCCGCGTTCCCCTGTCTGAACCGTTTGAGGTAAGACAAGATTCAAATTAGAAACAACCTGCGCATATAACCAAGGAGGAATGATGAAAATGGTATCCACTAGCGATGTACTAGATCGTCATCTGAAATCATTTGCCGAGCTCGATGTCGACGGCGTTGTCGCGGATTACTCAGCGGACGCAGTATTTTTTGTGCCCGGCGGGCCGTTAAAAGGTCGAGACGCGATCAAGCGCTTTTTCGAGCCGCTCATGTCGGAGTTTGCCAAGCCGGGGTCCTCGTTCACGATGCAGCTGCGCTGCGTCGATGGGGATCACGCTTATATTCTATGGACCGCGGAAACAGCTGATAATTCTTATGAGTTCGCGACCGACACCTTTGTCGTGCGGGACGGAAAAATTGTTGGCCAGTCCTTCGCCGCCAAGATCAAACCCAAACACTGAACCGTGGATCGCCCACCCTTGCCAAGAACGCAATGGGTGGGCATTCTCCACGACAGAAAGTTATCCCTCGGCTCAAGCCAAGGTTCTATAGGGGCCTTAACGGCACGGCTAAGAGCCGTGTCCTTCCCAAATCTGATTCTTCAAAACCATGTCCGAGACCAGGTCTAGTCGCGTGGTTGCGCCCGAGTTGACAACGACTGTTAGCGCGGTCAGGGTGTTGTTGAAGGGTGGACGTCCAAGGTGAGGCCGGCGATTTTTAAGTAAGCAGAGTTGTCTGTTCTACCTACACGAACGATTACCTGGCTGAGGTAGGGTGTGGGCACAGACTTGTTCTCTGAACAAATGCGAGGTACCGCCCACCCGGCTCCTGCCAACGTTGCGATCCACAAAACGATCGCGGTCAGGCGAATACCGATGCCGAACTTCTCTTCTATTACCGCGGTATGCGCGCAAATGTCCCCAATCCGTTGGCGAAGATTGGAACAAGCAGCTACGGCGGTTCCCACGAGATAGAAGCCCAGCCCGTCAACGATCCTCAGGACATTGCGTACGGCACAGGCGGATAAGCAGCCACAGTCGGTGGTGCGCACAATCCGGATTCCGACCAACGCTTTGCCCAAGGTGGCGCCGCAAGCAGCTTCCAGGAGCCAGCCATATAGGAAAAGCATGGTAGTGTTCAGCGTGGTGGCAATCAGGAGTGACGCCGCGGTGAACTGCAGTTCGTTCCCATCGAACGTGCCCCAGCGCATGAACACCCACGCATCCACGATGGCAAACAGCCCGAATAGGAGGGCGATGTCCAGTACGAAGGCGATGAACCGGTCGCCCAGACGCGCCCAGCGGAAGCGAGCATTGGCGCGAACAGAAGAGGAAGATGGAGCAGCCTTGGTGGGAGCGGCAGGAGAGGCCGGGTCAGTCAGTCCGCACTCTTCCAGTAGATACTGGCTGGAAGGAATGGCCCCGCCGCAGCGCTTACAGTGCTTTGCGTGCGAGTGGACCTGACTGTGGCAATGCGGACATTCCATGTTGTACGGAGGCCCTGACCGCCAGTTGCTTAACAATACGCCTGATCTGCAGGTGCATAGCCGTCACCAAAGGACAGCGGTCCAGCGGCCATTGTACGGTCGGGGATTCCGGAGGACGGCTACACACTACTGCGTAACAGGGTGATAACTGTCCTGCACATGCAATGCTCCTTAATTCTTTACATGAAGTCGGGTACGAGTTCCGGCACCAACGATCCAGGGCCAGCCCCAAACTGAAGAGACGGCTTGTATTACTTGGCTGCCGCCTTGGAATAGTGCACCGTGCCGTATATTGCCGGCCCAACTGACAGTGCCGGGCTGATCGTCTTGAAAAGCAGTAAATCCATTCCGGTCATGAACGCGGTAGCGGGATATTCCGAATGCCCATGTTCTTTGCTGGTTTGCTGATTCCCTACGGCAACGACGGTGGAGGCCCACAAGCCAGCATGCGTCAGGGTAAACAGCATCCAGGATTTCTTGTCGGGATGCAATGCTCGCCGGGTATTCCCGAAGGTAAAAAAGTGATCCGGTTGACCGTTCCATCGCTCGGTCACTTCGACGGGAGGATATTCGCCAATCAATTTGTGTACCCATGCAGGGCATGGTTTCCCGTTCTTCTGGGTGCAAGTCGTCTGTTGCGTCGTTGACGGGGCATCGACCAGGTTTGGCGCTGTGGGCGTCTGCTGCGTGTGGCCATACTCACCGCCTGATTCCGGAACAAATGAGGAATCTGGTGACGTAGTTTGTGGCGAGAAGTCTTGATTTGAGACTGGATCCTGGCCAAACATGAAGTTCTGGAGAGTCCCAAGCACAATACGAAGAGAAATCTCATGAAATGCTCCTCAGAACTCCGCTTTCATCGCGGGTCACTGTGGAGCAGTGCAACTGGGGCGCCGAGCAAATTGGTCGAGTCTGTTAGTGCAGCGACGGAGGCTTAGGAGAGACCCACAGTTTGATCAGCCACACATCGCGCTCAAGCGCACGTGCCTCGCGCGCAATCGGTACGAGTGAACTCGCGCCCTTGCAGGTTATGAATCATTGGGGCAGCAACCGTCTGGCTGCGCGGGTTTAGGAGGCCGTCAGCTGCTTCAGAATCTCTTTGATGTGCAGGGCGGCGCAATCTATGCAAGGAAACTCCGCGGTGCTCTCGTCGAAAAGCAGAGTCAGATCTGTGCCCGCCAGAACAATCGAGTTCACTCCGTCGCGCTGCACTAGCTTCTGCGCGATGGCTGTCAGCTTGTCGCGTTTCTCTATAGAGCCCTTCCCTGCCGCCGCCAGTTCGACGTAGGTCGTGTGGATGACGTCGATCTCTTCCGGTCTCGGACGTACGATCTCGACATCGGCGAGGGCGCCGAAGAAATCCGACTCGATCACGAAGCACGTGCCGAAGATCGCGACCCGACGAATAGGACGGCCGGACAATTCGACGCGCAGCGGATCAAAGATCGACACGATCGGCAGTGGCGACGCGGCCGTGAGTTCGTTGATGCAGAAGTGCGGCGTAACCGCCGGAATTACCGCGATCTCAGCCCCGGCGGCGTGCATCCGGCCGATGTAGCCGTCCAGATATTCGGCGAGGCCGGCGCGATCGTTGGCCTGGACATATTCGAAGACGCGCGGGGTGTAGGCGTTGGTAATGACGATGTCGAGGGTGAGGCCGTGGTGCTCACATCCCTTCACCAGGCGCTCGTAATAATGGATGGTGGCGCCGACACCCAAACCGCCGATCAGGCCGAGGCAACGAGAGTGTCGCATCGAAGAGTCCTATTGAGGAATCAGCACGGCTACCGAGGCGACGCACTTCCATGTGTTGTTAATCTTGACCCAGGTATCGAGAAATCGTTCCCGCCGCGCAACGGATCTCCCTTTCTGCCCACTCTGCGTGCGGAAGATTCCGGTGACGACCGCGGAACTTCCGTACACGTCGACTTTGCTCTGTTCGGTTACGGCCTGCGCGGGCGGTTGGTAGCCGGGAGCTTTCAGACCGACCAGGAATTCCCGTTTCGTCTGCATGCTGCCGTCAATATCGATGGAGACGAAGGTCTCGGCCAGAAGCAGATCTAGAGCTTTGGTGTCGTTGGTTTCCAGGGCGCGGTTCCAGGAATTGTCCAACGCCAGCACGCGCGGGCCGTCATCCGACTGGGAGGGGGTCTGAGCCATTATCGTGCACACACCAAGATAGAGTGCGGCTGCAAGAAGCAGAATGGGTTTCATTCGCAGAGGTCTCCTGCCATTTATTTCGAGACATTGATCTTTTGCTTGAGCAGCCCACGAAACGTGTCCACTTGTTCCGGTGCGATGGCTCGCTTCGGTACGATATTGAAGCCCGCCGGCGATGCACGAGGGCACACGTATGACCGAGGTCGGTGCCTGAGGATCAGCGCTTTCCTTCGACCACATTGGCTGCGACACGCCTCGCTTTGCTTCGGCGGGGCGGACGAATGCGTACGCCCCTACACAACAATCAGCGCAAGTTCCTTTTTGTGCGTGAGGCATGCCGTGCCTGAAAGGCGTCGCGGACCGCTTGCCACTCTTCTGCTTCCTGCCTCTCGCCTCGGTGCCGCTCTTCAGCCTCCTGCCTGAACCTTTGGAATTCGAGCCATGGTATCTCTCTCTCCCGAATCACAAGGCCTGGGCCGAGTTCGGGTTCAACCTCTTTGGGTTCTACCGTCTCCACCCACGCTACCAGCTTCTCCAGGGTCCAGTTCTTCTTGTCCATGACGTGGTAGTCGAAGAGGTGAGCGATGATGTCCTTGATCCGCATCTTGCGCCGTAGCCAGATACGCCAGCAGTCGCAAGGACGCTCTACGTGCTCCAGTATCCAGTCTCCCCAAACGCCTTCGACACCGAGGGTTCGGCGTTCCATGTCGTCGACGGGTCGGATCACGGAACGAAACGTGCATCCCCGTGCCACCGCCGCCATGCCGAGAGCACAACCTTGCTGCGTTTCGGAGAAATGCTGTCCACCGGCTTTTGGGGACAGCACGGTACTGCCCAACAGGATTGCTTCGCTGAGTTTCATGGTGGCTTCTCCCCTGTTGCTTCTGGTCTTCGATGATCGATCGCGGTTTGGCGATGCGGATTATAACGCACGGATGCCTGATCGTTTCCCATTCGCGACCCGCAGCTTCCTGGAAGGATGCTCCACACTCGGAAATTTGTCTTGATGTGTCGCTAACCGTTCCCGCTTTTCGATATTCATTTGCAGAGGACGAATTACCGCTTGGGGCCGGGCCTAGTTAATTCGCGTGGGCGTTCGTCCTAACCGAGAACGTAGGTTCCCCTCAGATAACAATCGGCTGGCAGCGGAGTTCGGCACCAACACAAACGAAAGCCAAATCCAGACAAAGAGCCCGTTCCTGTCCGAAAGACAGGTCGCGCCAACGTCGCATTCTTTGAGCAGCTCAGATGCCTGCCAAGGCAAAAGGAGATTACGTCCATGGCAAGAAAACTCTTGTTCTTAGTCGTGCTATCCACCCTGTCGTCCTGGGTCGTAGCGCAGGCGGGAAACAGGTCTGACAAGACCATTGCCGTAGTCACACCGGCGGACACTACTTGTGCGTACACTTTTCACTCCGGTTCGAATTGGACCGAAACGCAATTCTGTGTCACCGCCAACGGGAATATCACTCAATTCTCTAACCCAGTCGGTTCCGATAACATCGCCGGTGTTTGGCCGTCGGAGGGCTACGGTATTTGTGACTTTTTTCCTGCCACGCCAGTGGCATACTACGACTACGCCACTAACGACAGTGCGAACTGGGGCCCGACCAGCGTATTGAGTTCCACTGCCACCTCGGTGAAGCTTGTGCGCACGACCAGTGACGGGCTCTGGCAACTCACACAAACCATCACCGAGTTACCTGCCACGGTGCAATCGCCCGCCTCCGCCAAGGTCACCATGGCGCTCAAGAACCTCACAGCAGTTCCTCGGACGGCGTATTTGATGCGGTTTGCTGATATCGATGCCTTTAACCAGTTCGCCAATAACGACTTCCTCGTTGCCTATCGGACCGTAAGTGGTTCCAACTTTGATAGTTGTGGGCTGACACTCACCGCCAATACGTTTTTTCCTGGCCTAGTCGGGTCCTTCATCCTCAACACGGGCGGGATCGGACCGGATCCCTGTCACCCGGACGCGAATGCTGTGTCCGCGGGGTCCTTTCACGGCGATGGAGCCGCGCTTGAGCTTCATTACTTCAACCCCGTTCCCAAGAAAGGAACCAAGACCGTGATCATGACCTACAAGGCGATGTAATCACGGCCGCTACAAGCCTCGCTTCGCTTCGGCGGGGCGGACGAAGACGTCCGCCCCTGCATAAACAAAAACCCACTTCTGGCAACCTCGGCCAGAAGTGGGCACTCGGTTTTGCTCGAGTTCTTAGCTCGAAGCTTCTTTAGTACATGTCGCCCATGCCGCCACCGTGTCCGGGGGCTGCCGGAGCTTCCTTTTTTTCCGGAATCTCAGCGACCAGGGCCTCGGTGGTCAGCATCAGGCTGGCGATCGAGCCGGCATTCTGCAGTGCGGTGCGCACGACCTTGGTGGGATCGAGCACGCCGGCCTTGACCAGGTCTTCGTAGTCGCCGGTCAGGGCGTTGAAGCCGAAGTTGGTATCTTTCGCCTCGGTTACCTTGCCCAGCACTACCGCGCCCTCTTCGCCGGCGTTCTCGGCGATCATGCGCAGCGGTTCGGTGATGGCGCGCTTCACAATATTGACGCCAATTTGCTCATCGCCGTTAGCCTTCAGCTTGTCGAGAGCCGAAACGCTGCGGGCCAGAGCCACGCCACCGCCGGGGACGATTCCCTCTTCCACAGCTGCGCGCGTCGCATGCATTGCGTCTTCCACGCGGGCTTTCTTTTCCTTCATTTCGGTTTCGGTCGCGGCGCCGACTTTGATCACGGCCACGCCACCGACCAGCTTCGCCAACCGCTCCTGCAGCTTCTCCCGGTCGTAGTCACTGGTGGTTTTGTCGATCTGGCTGCGAATCTCTTTCACGCGGCCTTCGATCTCAGCGTGCTTGCCCTTGCCCTCGACGACCGTGGTGTTGTCCTTGTCGATGGTGATCTTCTTGGCTTGGCCGAGATCCTGGATCTGCACGTTCTCGAGCTTGATACCGAGATCTTCGGTGATGGCCTTGCCGCCGGTGAGGATGGCAATATCCTGCAGCATGGCTTTGCGGCGATCGCCGAAGCCGGGAGCCTTCACGGCCGCAACTTGCAGCGTGCCACGCAGCTTGTTGACGACCAGCGTCGCCAGCGCTTCACCCTCGACATCTTCCGCGATGATGAGCAGCGGCTTGCCGCTCTTTGCGATCTGCTCAAGCAGCGGGAGCAGGTCCTTCATCGAGCTGATCTTCTTCTCATTGATGAGGATGTACGCGTTCTCGAGTGCCGCTTCCATCCGCTCTGGATCGGTGACGAAGTAGGGCGAGAGATATCCGCGATCGAACTGCATGCCCTCAACGACTTCGAGCTGAGTTTCGAGCGTCTTGGACTCTTCGACGGTGATGACGCCGTCCTTGCCGACCTTCTTCATGGCTTCGGCGATGATCTTGCCGATGGTCTCATCGTTGTTGGCCGACACGGTCCCTACCTGCGCGATCATGTCGCCAGAAACGGGCTTGGAGAACTTGTCGAGTTCACCCTTCTCCCGCTCACCTTCTTTGTTGAGCTTGCCGCAGATGGCTGTGACAGCGGTCTCGATTCCGCGCTTCAGCGCCATTGGGTTGGCACCGGCCGCGACGGTCTTGACGCCTTCGCGATAGATGGCCTGGGCGAGAACGGTGGCGGTGGTGGTGCCGTCGCCGGCAACGTCCGAGGTCTTGGAAGCGACTTCGCGGACCATCTGGGCGCCCATGTTCTCAAGCCCGTCCTTCAATTCGATTTCTTTTGCCACGGTGACGCCGTCCTTGGTGATGGTCGGCGAACCGAACTTCTTTTCGATAACTACGTTGCGACCCTTGGGGCCGAGTGTGACCTTCACAGCGTCGGCCAAAAGGTTGACGCCGCGGAGAATTGCCTGACGCGATTCCTCTCCGTGAACGATATGCTTTGCCATGTTTCTTATCTCCTTATGAATTTCGTTTGCGCTGGGCTATGAGCAGTAAGCGATGAGCAATGAGCAAAGGCTCCTAGCTGCTGGCTTCCGGCTCCTAGCTAATCTGGGTATGACTCTCGCGAGATCCTTCGCTCCGCCTGAAAACCGGCTCCGCTCAGGATGACGCAGCTCGGGACGCCGACTACTTCTTACTGCCAGCCAGTTCTTTCTTGGCTGGGGCGCCGGACAGCACGCCAAGGACTTCGTCTTCCTTCATGATGATGAACTCTTCGCCGTCGATTTTGATCTCGGTGCCGGCGTACTTGCCGAACAGGATGCGGTCGCCCTCTTTCACTGCCAGTGGGAAGGTCTTGCCTTCATCGTTGATGCGTCCGGTGCCGGCGGAAACGACCTCGCCCTCCTGGGGCTTGTCTTTCGCGCTGTCCGGAATAATGATGCCGCCGCGGGTGGTGGTAGCCTCCTCCACGCGACGCACCAGAATGCGGTCATGGAGCGGTGTGAATTTCGCCATAGTTCTGACTCCTTTCAAGTCGTTGGAAGTTGTGGTTCCTGCGATAAAATCTGTGTAACCCTATGATTTGACTGGGGTGGCAATGCCTGTTAGCAGTCTCGCTTATCGAGTGCTAATTGTAGAGATGTGAGCGTGAGTTTGTCAAGGGCTCCCGGTCATCATCTAGCCCAAGGCGAGTTGGATGTCCCGCATTACCCAAACTCCCCGGTCATTTTACGCGAAGAAATGCGGATCGCATTCAGGAGTCGCAGGGAGCCCTACGTTTGCCCGGTGCGCCGGCGCGTACACAGCCAGTGCTCTAGGCGTCACAGAGAAATCAGTGCCCGACCCTGTCGTCTTCTGCCCTCTATTTCCGTTTCTTCCTTAGGAGACAGAACTTTTACTTTTTGATTGCGGGTTTAGTGGCGGTCTCTCATTAAAATTAGGTCGCGCGGTACATACGACGACGTGCAGTTAGTGGGGTTCGATGCGAAAGTTTGGGGCATTTCCGATCATCGTCAATTACAACCTTCATATGCAATTGCGTTTCAAGCACAGGGAAGACGATTTGTATCTCCAGGGGAGGCGGGAGGAGGAAAAACAGCTTTACATGAAGATGAGTACGACCTCTGATGAAACGCTGGAAAACAATCTTTACAAGGTAGAGATCGATGAGTACGAATCGACTGTCTGCCGATGCCTGCAAAGAATCGAGGGCAATCCGGTAGGGCGAATGGTCCTGGGCCTGATCAACAAAAAGACGGTGGTCTGGATCATTCCAGAAACAGATGCGATGAAGAAATGCAGTTGCGCCCAGACCAATCCGCTCGACTATGTGATACAACCGGGCAGCGTGGCCCGTGGAGTTGGTTCTGGCGACACGGTGATTCAATTCCAGCCCGAATTAGGCGACGATACGCTGTTTCATGAACTGGTGCACGCCTACCGATACTCCTACAAGAAGTTCAGTCCGATCTGCATTGACGTCCCCCCGAACCCCAAGGGATCAGATTGCGGCAGCAGCGAGGAATTTCTCGCTCACCAGATGGAGAACATGTACATGTCTCAGGCGAATCGGCCCTTGACGCTCGATTATTACTATGACCATGAGTCGCCTGCCCGCAAAGAGGTCATATACGATTTTCTGCTGAGTCACGTCGACAGGCTGGAAGCTCTCAAATATTTCTTGCGGCACGAATACCTGGCAATGCTCGCAGCCCACAGTCTGAACTGCGACTACAATCCCTTCCGCGACTATGGGATGCTAGAGGCAAAATTTCTGAAGGAACATAGCCTGTCTACACTCCCTGAATTGCCGGTGCTCCAACCCTAATAGGATTCACCCAAACTCTATATTAGCCCCGGATCTTGTGCAGCCCGGACGTCTTCGTCCTAGACGCCCCCGCAAGTTTTTCGGAGCGGGGCGTCTCACAGCCGTCACGACCGCACAGTCAACGCAAAAACCTCCATCGACTTACTTCAAGCTGCGGTTTCGACCTGAAAAAACGGGGGCTACCGACCGGGAGAAGCAACTAGGCGACCCCATCTGAAGAGAGATGACCAGAGCCACGCAATATTTGGCTCAGTCCCTTTCACCTCGGTTGCTGCACCGGGGGTGGCGTCCATTTGCCGCTGGTTACCGCTTCCTCAGGCCAGTATGCGCGGATATATAACGAGAAATCTCCCGCCTTCGGAGATGGCAGCCAGTTTGCGCGTTGCCCGGGATCGGTTGGGGCATCCGGCTGAACGTAAATTGTTAGCGAGCCGTCGGTAGCTGTCGACAGATCTTTATTTGTCGTTCCAACGGAATACCGCTTAATGATGTTGGGTTCGAAGAAATGGTGCTGATTGTAGAGAGTTAGCGACCAGAAACCTTTGACCGGTGGAATCTGTCCTGCAGCAAACATCACTGTGTAGCGATTTCTGCCATTCAGCCTGTCACCGTTCTGGTCGACGTCTTGGTAAAAATACTTCGTTTCGTTCGGCTTGTTCACCAGAATGTTCGATTTCCCAACGGCAGTGCGCGTGAAGTAGTCTGTGCCAAATGCGGCACCGTTGGTTTGGGTCATCCAATTGTGCGCAATTGGAATGCAGGCGTTACGAAACTGGAGCAACGGGTCGATCAGTTCTTTCTCGGTTTTCTCAGCCTCGTCGATCATCGCCTTCCGCAGCGCAGGGTCCTGCTTTGCAGCCTCGATGACGGCGAGAACCTGCTTATAGCGTGCCTCTTCGCCGGGAAGCGGTGGCGCATCTTCGAACACTGCCGGAATCTGGTCAATGAACTTGTCCGGGAAAACCCACTTTGTTTCTGCCGCGCCCTCGGACGCCGAAGGAAACTTAGGCAGCTTTGTCCAGTCCTGTGTTTTCATCTTGCCGTCGAACATCGAAAGCGGATATAGATCGATTCCGCCGAGTACCGACTGTACCGCCCGCTTGTCTTCGGGTGTGTCATCCTGAAACACGCGGGGGACCGCAAATCCCGTGTTTGTTTTGGAACGGAACACTCCGGTGATGCCAGAGGGGACTTTTCCATTCAGTCTGGACCCGCCAATAGATAGAAGCCAGGTTTCGTTCCGTACATCGCGCCGTGGTCGGCGAAGCTGTCGGTTCGTAGGTCGACCACCTGATAGACCCAAAAGCGTTTGCCAAAGTCGGGCACCTGGAACACTGCTGGGCTCTCGTCGAGCGCCAGTGCGGCGCCTCCGCAAACGACATCCTGATTCGGGCAGGCCACAATTCGCTCTGCGGGGTCGATATAGTCCGAGAGCATCGCCAGTCGATTCGGCGGGGCTAAAGGCACAATTCCCCCCATCAACCCGGGACTTGAAGCCTGTGCGAACGCGAGTCGCTTGTTATAGATATTCATCATCGGCCAGGCCCAAAAATAAACGTCTCGCGCTACCAGGCGCGCATAGGCCTCGGTGATGCGGGTTCCAGGAACCGGCCCCGGAACAATTTCGGAGACCGTTGTGCTGGAGATTAGCGTTGGCGCCTGACGATTCTGCGGCGGATGCTTCGGTGCTGTTGCCATTAGGGTCTCCGTTTGTGTGGAGTTCTCTTCTTTAACAGGATCACCGCTGGCGAGGCATGAATACAGCTGTAACGAACAACAGGGGAAAACTGGAAGCAGTGAAAGGAACGCGGCCCTAGCATAAATTGACCGCGGGACAATTAAGATCCAGCGAAGCGGAAGGCAGGAAACAGGCCTCGATCCTAAATCATCTTTTCTGGTCCTTATTGCGGTAAGCCGATCTTGCGCAGCAGATCCTTAAAACGCGGATCGGGGCGCATGGCATCGAAGGCTGGTTCACCCGGGAACCAATAAAGGAATTGATCAGAGTGTGCAACGCAGCTCAGCTCGAGAGACGCAAATGCCCGGTCGTGGTCTCCTACACGCGCCAGAGCTATTGCCAGCTGATACGGATCTGCGCGCTCCCGGTCATGGATGGAACCGAAGGAGTCCAGGTGACTCTTCCAATATTCTTTTGCTCCGGAACTCGCATAGGCCTTGCGCAGAGGGGCAACCTGCCTGGCGGCATTTTCGGGGCTTTGGCGAAAGAAAAGGACCGCTTGCTTTTCTCGTTCGTCTATTGCTTTCGGTAGGTCTCCCTTCCGTTCGTATGCGACGAGTAACATCCAATGGCCAACCCCATTCCCCGGGTCCATGACCAGTACTCTCTGCAGCCGGTCAATCGCGGCGTCGTACTGACGTGACTGCAGAAGTGGCGTGGCAGCGAGGGCATTGACCATCAGGGAGAGGGGATCCAGGTCCTGAGCGCGCTTGATCTCCACCAAAGATTCGTCGATGCGGCCGCGCTCCGCGAGGAACATTCCGTACCAGAGATGCGCAGTCACGTCGTTCGCATTCAGCTCAACGGCGCGCTTGAAGTGTTCTTCTGCCGCCTTGAAATCCCAATCCAGAGCGTAGTTCACCCAAGCCAGCGAGTGATGCGCCTGACTGAGTGTGTCGTCGAGTTCAAGCGCCTTATTGGCTGCCACCCGCGCCTTAGGCAGAACATCGGCTGAAGGCATGATCGAGAGTCCAGCGGCCCAGCCGTAGGCTTCTGCCTTCCCGGCGTAGGCGGGAGCATACTGGGAATCGAGTTTGAGGGCGTCATCGAAATGTCCAATGCCGCTCTGTAATCCTTCGGGCGTCAGTTTGCTGGCATCGAAGATCCCCTTGAGATAGGCCTCGTGGGCTGCCGGAACGAGACCTCGCGACGTCCACAAACGCTCCTGTTGCGACGGCCGCAATGTGATGGCGACTTGGCTGGCAATGTCGTGCGCGACATCGTTCTGGAGAGCGAGAATATCTCGCACGTCACGTTCATAGCTGTCGGCCCACAGGTGCTGGTCTGAGTGTCCGTCAATCAATTGCGCCGTAATGCGAACGCGGTCGCCGGCGCGCAACACGGTGCCTTCGACCACGGCATCGACCCCACCGAGTTCGTGTGCGATCTCTGGTAACGACAGTTTCGTACCTTTGTACCGTTCGACCGAAGTGTGCGAGATCACACGCAGGCCCTCTGATTTCGCGAGGTCGGTGATCAATTCATCCGTCATCCCATCGCTGAAATATTCCTGACTGGGATCATTGGAAAGGTTTCGCAGCGGAAGGACAGCTAGCGATTGAACTCGCGCGGCACGCGCGGTTCCAAGCCATCGAGTGCGCAAATAACCCAATGCGATACCTGCCACCACTACGACGACCACGGTAATGATGTAAAGAAATCGAGCGGGTAATCCACGACCTTTGGAACCCGGCAGGTTCGAAGATGCTGCCGCTGGCACCTCCAATTGCGCGGGCGGCACCGCTGGGCGAATGATGGGAGCAATGAACCGATACCCTCTTTTGGGGATGGTCTCCAGAAATCTTGGATTCTTGGGATCGTCCTCCAGGACGCTTCGAATCTGCTGGATGGCGTAGTTCAGTCCGTGCTCGTAATCAACGTAAGTCTCCGAACCCCAGACCTGCTGCGCGAGTTCTTGACGGGTGACCATCTCTCCTGCGCGCTCGGCCAACACCGTTAAGACCTTGGCCGGTTGAGGCTGGAGTCTCACGGCGGCGCCATTGCGGCGAAGCTCCCCGGTGTGGAGGTCGAGCGAGTATTCCGCGAAGCAGATTTCCCGCGAGGTGGGCTGTGTCGGCACGAAGACGCTCCCAGGGGGTAGGCCGACATTATACCGGAGCCCCCTCATTTCCTTGCGGGAGAGGAAGTTACATTCCTTACCCGGAACTTACCTTTAACTTACCGTTCATTCATTGACCAAAAAGCCGGTGCGCGGCATTTTGGGTTCGCTCGAGATAAACAATCGGTCCGGATCGCGGCTCCGGTATGGGGGAGACGCTCGAAGTGTTTCGAGGAAAGCGGTAGCCGCTAATCCAGGCCGACATAAACAAAAGAGGAGATCCTATGACGCAGATTATTCGTTCGTGCCACTTTGCCGTGAATGTGGCGCTGTCGCTCGCCCTGCTGACGGGAGTGGGCCTTGCTGCGAATCCACACTGCTCTGATGTTGGCGGAGCCATCCTGACCAATCTAGGCGGATTCGGTCTGATTGATGGCTCCCCCACCACCTTGGGAGTTGCTACCGGCGATTTGAAGGGAGCCTTGGGCGTCCAGATTCTAAGCGCTAGTGCAGACTTCACGACGATCACAGTACAACATCACTGGGTAACAGAAACCGGCGAAACGTTGACGATTGATCCGGCGACCCTGCACGGAACATTTGTAGCTCCAGGGCTACTCGCTGTCGTTCAGTACAAAGTCCACCTGAGCGGCGGCACCGGACGTTTTGCCAAGGCGACTGGCGATATGTCCGCCATCGGCGAACTTGATTTAAATACTGGGGATGCGGTTCTGCGCTACAGCGGAAAGGTTTGTTCTGCCAACTAAGAAAACACCAGCCAATCAGTGGCAGCGAACAGACTGCCAAAGCCGCGCTGTCTGAAGCGAGGCCTTTGAAAGGATGAAGCTGCACTCGCGGATAGTCCAGGTCTTGCATCTGGCAGCACGCGTGCGTGCTACACTTCCCCCGCGAGACCGGGCATGGACAAGCGAACGTTCCTGAAAATTGCGTCGATGTTGACGGCAACACCGATGGTGGCGCGCCTGGTGGCTTGGGCGACACCGGAGAGACTCAGGAATTGGGCCGGCAATCTGGAGTACAGCACGGAACGGTTGTCCTCGGCGCAATCCGTTGAGCAGGTGCGGCAATTTGTCAAAGAGCAATCCCGTCTAAAGGTCTTGGGGACGCGGCACTGTTTCAACAACATTGCCGATAGTGCGGACGGCTTCCTGTCCATCTCGTCCATGGACAAAGAGATCGCTCTGGACCGCCAGGCCCGCACGACCACAGTGGAAGCCGGCGTTCGGTATGGGCAGCTATGTCCTCATCTGGATGAACAGGGCTTCGCGCTGCACAATCTTGCTTCCCTGCCCCACATTTCGATCGCCGGGGCTTGCAGCACCGGGACGCATGGATCGGGAGTACACAATGGCAATCTCTCCACGGCAGTTTCGCAATTGGAATTCGTGCTTGCGTCCGGCGAGCCGCTGAAGTTGTCTCGGCAGGGCGACGGAGACACGTTCCGGGGAGCTGTCGTGGGACTGGGCGCGCTCGGTGTAATCACCAAGGTGACACTCGATATCCAGCCGCGATACACAATGCGGCAGTACGTGTACGAGAATCTTCCGCTGAATCGACTAAAGGATCATTTTGAAGACATCGTATCGAGCGCGTATAGCGTGAGCCTCTTCACAGACTGGCAGAAGCAGCACATCAACGAAGTATGGCTAAAGAGTCGCGTGGAAGAGGGAAAATCGGGAGACGCGCCGCCGGAGTTCTACGGGGCAAAGCGCGCCACGAAGAATCTTCATCCCATTACCGATCTCTCCGCGGAGAACTGCACCGAACAGATGGGTGTGCCGGGCCCATGGTACGAGCGCCTGCCGCACTTCCGCATGGGATTCACGCCGAGCGCCGGCAAGGAATTGCAAAGTGAGTACTTCGTTCCGCGGAAGCACGCAGTCGAGGCTATTCTTGCCGTGGAGAAGTTGAGCGACCAAATCAGTCCGCACCTGATGATTTCCGAAATCCGCACGATCGCGGCGGACGAGTTGTGGATGAGTCCCTGCTACAAACGGGATAACGTGGCATTACACTTCACCTGGAAACCGGACTGGCCCTCGGTGCGGGCCGTGCTGCCCGCGATCGAGAAGGAACTTGGACCGTTTCAGCCTCGGCCGCATTGGGGAAAACTTTTTACGATGCGCCCCGCGCAACTTCATTCCACATACGAAAGGCTGCCGGAATTCGTGGAGCTCTGCCGCCGATACGACCCCAAGGGAAAATTTCGCAACGATTTTCTCAACCGGAATATTTTTGGGACTGCGGCTTAGCCGCGGTGACTCTCTCTTCTTCAACAAGACATAGTGAAGGGGGAGTGCTCCGGTGCTCCCGGCGTTCCGAATTCTCGCAAAATCGGCGAGACACGGGGTACCCTTTCTATCGCATTATTTCATTGTGTAGGACCGGCTTCTTTCGTCTGATCGCACACACCGTTCGTGGGCTGCGTGGCCAACACTTGAGTCCACGGTTGGCCGTTGGGAGCGTTTAGCAGGGCTGGAGTGGTGAAGTCGAAGAACTCGCTCATATCGCGCGAGGGATCCTGCCAATACGCGTCCCGCGCCGTAAGCGCAGGAACGCTGAATTGCTCTTCGATGAATGCCAGGATCGCCGTGTAGTCGCGCGCTGTGTGGGAGACAAAATGTGGCTTCGCGTACGGCGATAGCACGACGAGCGGCACACGAAATCCCGTGAGGTTGAAAGTGCCGCCCAATTTGCCCAGCGTGCAATAGTTCGACGATCCGTTGTTCGGGTCAGGACATTGTCCGGGGGCATCGCCGTCGGGTGGTGGGACCATGAACGGCGGAACGTGGTCGTACAGTCCCCCGCCTTCGTCGTAGCTGAGGATGAAGACCGAATCCTTCCAGGCGTCGCTCTGCATCAGCGCCGAGATAATTCCCTGTACGTACGCCGCACCCTTCTGGATGTTGTTGTCGGGATGTTCGTCAAGCCCGCTAGCCCCCGAAGCACTATCGATGAAAATGACTTGCGGCAGGGCTTGATCGGGATCGCACGGGCTTCCACTGCAGGTTCCAGCGAGGCGGTTCATCAGATCGCTGTCAGGAAAAACCTTGGACTGAATGGTGGGGTCCTGGAAGTCCTGGAAATTCGCGAGAAAAACACCATCATGATAGTAGTACAGCCAGCTCACGTTGGCGCTGTTCAGGGCGCGAAAGATCGTCGGAGCCGCATATTGCGGATGGCCCGAGTCGTCCGGATACTCGTGGCCGAACGACGTTGCCGCCATCAGATACATGCGATTGGGAACCGTGTTGGCCAGCACTGGCGAATGCCACGCATCGCTGGTGGGGAAGAATGTCGCGAGGTCGTAGTAATAAGGAAGATCCTGCTGGTTGTAGTAGCCGAGAGCGCGCGTGCCGTTGGGATCGAACTGGCTCGTGACGGAAGTTGTGGTGTCGAGGAATCCGGCCATTCCGAAATCGCTGTTGGTAAACGTGGTTGTCGTGGCCCATGCGGCATCGCCGCCGACGAGCGATGTATCGTGATGGCTTTCGTCCCAGGCGGGCGAGAGATCTTCTGTGCACACGGTGCCCTCATGAAACGGCTGCACCTTGGCGCCGGTGTGGGCGTTCTTCAGAGTTACCGT